>JACCDR011026265.1_pt1 | contig 107886 bp, 86 predicted proteins | sample 7446431 | NCBI WGS metagenome assembly JACCDR01 (sample SAMN15323443, study PRJNA562643) | freshwater metagenome | isolation source: river surface water | place: USA:Blue River Watershed | collected 2017-08-17
TATTAACTTTACAAAAAAATGCATAACAAGGCGTTCCAGCCCGCAAGCTCCGCTTGCTGGACAGTTTGTAAGTCGCAGTTTTGTGGTTTTGCTGCGCAAAAGTATTCCACAAAACTACAACTTACAACCTGCGGCTGAGCTTAATGTTACATTTAAAGGAATTGAAGAATGCAGATCGGTCTAGTATCTCAATTACAGTATGAATCACTTGTTGATCTCATGTGGGAATTGAATAAATACTATAATGAAAATTCTGTTGTGGCTCGCGAAGTTGTAAAGGCGCACCTAATTAATAATCTAGTTTGTCCAAATTCACCTCTTCGTTTAGTTGTAGCTCACGAGAATGAAAAGGTTTTAGGTTTTGCAGCAATCTCATTAACTTACTCACTTGTGGAACCAACACCCGAAAATTGTCGGCAGTGCCAATTAAAGGAACTCTATGTTCTTTCGTCGGAAAGAGGTCGTGGTATTGGCTCGTCTATAATGTCGTGGGTGGCAAAATACGCAATCAAAAATGGCTGTTCTCGAATAGATTGGCCTGTTAAGGCTACAAATTTTAAAGGGCTTTCTTTTTATAGTAAGCTTGGCGGGCAGCAAGTTATGGAAAGGCTTAGCTTTAGGTTATCAGGGCCAAATCTCAGTAATCTGTCAAAAAAAAGCAAAATGTAACAAGGCGTTGCAGCTCGTTCCGGCGCTGCGCGCCTCCACTGGACAGTTTGTAAGTTGCGCTTATGTGGTTTTGCTTCGCAAAAGTATTCCACAACGCGCAACTTACAAACTACCGCTGAACTTAGCGTTAGCCAAATATGAAACTGAAAATTACACTAATTCTGATGGTTTTTTTGGGGCTTACTGGCTGCGCCACAAAGTTCGAGCAAGCTTCAATTAATCAAATAATTGATAATCCCGAAAGCTTCAATGGGAAGGCTATCACTATTGAAGGTTTTGCATATCTTGACATTGAAACTAAGCTTATCTGCCCAACTCCTGAGGAATTGAATCAATGTTTGTGGCTGAAAATACCAAAAAGCTACAAAGAATTAGAATCAAATTATGAAATCGAAACTGGTTCAAGAATCATTGCTTCAGGTGTGTTTAAAGTAAACAATGTAAAGCCTGAGAAAAATACAATAAAGAACAGTGTAATGCATCTACAATTTGGCCCATATTGGCATGTGCTTCAGAAAGTTAAACTAAAAAAGGCAAAGGCTTAACAAGGTTTTCCAACCCGTTACGGAAAGGTATCAACCACATCAATTGACGGTGATGTACTAGTCAAATTAGAACGCACAGCATGTTTTGGGAATGCCCAATATATACCGTTATTGACAAGGAAAGTGGGATCAACATATACCGGATGCAATTCTGATCCAGTTGACACAATTATTAAGTCAGCAAATTATATTAATAAAATCTCAGAAACATCGAAATGGGAAAATGAAAGCGCACCAAAAATCCCTAATAAGGCGCTACAGAATGCTGGCTCGCTTGCTGGACAGTTTTAAAGAGAGGCGCGATGCATCTCTTTAAACTCTCCGTCAAGCTGAGAGGGAGAATCTTAAACAGTAGCTAATGTACGTGATAACGAAGGCATTGTTGTTTGCTTTGTACATCAATGTCACTACCGTTAATAATCCGATTTCCATCAAACCCTATGCTTCTTGAGTAGCTTTTACATCATGGTTCTTTGTAAACATATCCAAGCAATTTACAAAACACCGCTGACGTTACCTCCACCTGCACTGTAAATTTTTCAAGTAATTAGACTTTAAAGATAACTAGCCCTGCTCAAGTAAACGACGCAAGTCTATGATGGCAGCGTTTGCGCGGGATATGTAGGAGGCCATTACCAATGAATGATTTGCAACTAATCCAAAACCACTGCCGTTGAGTACGACTGGACTGAACAGAGGTTGCTGAGTTGCTTCTAGCTCGCGGATAATTTGTTGCACACTGATAAGGGCATTTTTGTCGTTGAGTACGCTGGAAAAATCTACCTCTATCGCTTTTAGTAAGTGAATTAATGCCCAAGCGGAGCCACGCGCTTCGTAGAAAACATCATCTAATTCATTCCATGGTGTTTTAGTATAAAGCGTGATATTAGTGAGCTCAGTCGTATTGGAGTAGTTTGCTTGAGAATTCTGTAAGCGCTCTTGACCAACGCTAGCACTGAGTCGCTGAGATAAACTTCCTAAGCGCGTTTCTACTGTGGCCAGCCAGTAATTTAAATTATCGGCTCGCGCAAAAAACTGTGCGTCTTGTGAGTTATTATCAGCAAGCCGAGTTAAATAAGATTGTAGAAAATCAGAACCTTCCCGATATTGAGATTCCGTGGCAGGAAATATCCATGAATCATGATTAAAATTAAAACGCGATTCCGCTTTTTGTAAATCAGCATCCTCGCGAGATTGAGATTGCGAACGACTGAAAGCTTCGCGCAGCGCCTTACTCATATCCCGCACTTGAATAATGACACCATATTCCCAATGAGAAATATCATCGAGCCATAGGCTGGGGGGCGTGATGTCGTTGTAAATATAACCGCCATTTTTCGTCCAGAGTGTTTCAGTGATGCGAATAAGCGTTGCGGTTGTGGTGACACCCGGAATATCCACGACTGGTTTATCGTTATTCAGTGAGGTATGTGCGAGTTGTTGAGCATTGCGCTCTACATCAAACAATCGTGGAGTTATGCTCCAATAGATCCCCATCACAATAGCTACTAAACCATAAGCGAATGTGAGCAGCAAAATAACCTTACTGATGGGACTTGTTTGCTCGAGTTCCTCGTGTGCATCTTCCACGTGGTCTCGCACTTTGCGCAAACCATTGACCCATAGGTATTTAAGTTTTCGCAAGGGCATATCAGTGGCCTTTGATGATGAAATACGCGCAAATAGATACTCAAGCCAATGAATTCAACTTCTTTCTATTCATAAGCTTTGTATAAAGTGTAGCTTGTCAGCTGCGATTCACAGGAGGTTTCTGAAAAGCGCCCACCAAAAAAGCGCTAAGCGCCTTTTGGTATCGCGAGGTTTGCCTAGCCGCGTGGTGGTTATGCGGCAATTATTGTGCGCGAGGAACGAGCTGAACCCGCGGCGGGCTACCAATTTTTATATCGCCACGTACCAAATACCCAGGAACAGCAGCGCGCATTTGCTGGTAAATCCATCGCCCCTCAATGTCCGTGCGCGCAATAATCATCGCCAAACTGTTCGTGGATTTGAGTTTTTGTGCAACCTCGGCGATACGCGCGAGTATTTGTGGATCATCTTTCCCTAATAAACTGGCATCCAATAAAAATTCATTGGGGCCGCCGCGATATGGCTCAACCGGTGGTGCAGATTTTATTTGTTCTTGGAGTGTATCGGAGACTTCTTTGATGAGTAAATTCGTAGGATCAACAATACGCGCATTGTTTAACATCGCAGTCGCCAAGGGATAATTACTCCGTGCGGCAGCTTGGCGCGCCAAATCAACATAACGCATCACAATCCCCTGCAGACCACCTTTAGCCCGCGCATTATTTGGATCTCGTTTTAGTACGGCGCGAAAATAATCATAAGCGTTATCGTTAGCCGGCGTTAAAAGCTGATCATGAGCCAAGGTATATTCACCGTTAAGCAGCATCATTCGAATGGCGAGCTGCTCTTTGGTTTCCGGCGCTTTAGCGGCGACAGCAGGTGCCGGTGCTGGTGGCTTAACGGGTTCCGGGCGCTTGATAAATGGAACCTGACATGCAGTTAAGAGACTAATGACCGCAGCGATGGACATAAAACGTAACGCAGAATTACACATAAAGCGATTCTCTTGCCTCGATTTGAACAGGGGCACGTGAAGTTAAGACAGGGTTAAGAAAGAGAGCGAACGAATAGACTAGAATGAGATCATTCCAGGGCGGCTATACTACTGTAAGCCTTGGATTTTGACCAACAGCTAACCCGATTTTTGTGCGCAGCAAGGTGCAAATAATCGGCAGCCCAGCAACTCACATGAAGACATCACATGACATCAACCTTTCTTTTTCCCGCTTATAGATTTATCACTCAACGCTTTCGGCATATTGCACAACAATGCCTTCTACTTGCCTTGTTGATGCCATTGTTGAGCTGGGCACAAGATCCTTTGACCACGACGACTAACAGCACTCCGTTAAACTCGGACTTACTTACTCAGCAAGACGATTTTTTGCCCGTCAGTGAAGCCTTTCAGTTGGAGTATTGGATTGAGGATGGGCAACTGCTGCTGCACTGGAAAATCGCCGATACCTATTATTTGTATGAAGAGCGCTTCAAGTTTCGCCGTTTAGACAACTCACCTCTCAGCGCCACCTTCACGACAGGGAAAATGAAGTACGACGAGCTTTTTGAACGCGAAACGATGATTCATCACCATAATGTCACCGCGACGCTCGCGATCGAGGCTGATGCACCTCCAGGTGTTATTAAGGTGGAATACCAAGGGTGTGCCGAAGCAGGATTATGCTACCCCCCACAAACCGCAAAATTATGGCTCGATGTAACCGCAGGCAATGTGCGGCCCGCGACAGCCGATGAAATCGCGACTGCAAGCCCTGCTGTAGTGACTGCCACCACAAGCCCAGCCATTCCAGCGCCAGAGCCCGCCGCATCAGGCTGGCTATTACAAGCCATTTTGCTCGCGATTCTTGGCGGCACCATTCTTAACTTAATGCCCTGTGTATTTCCGGTACTTTCCATCAAAATTATGAGCCTTGCCGCTGCTGATCGTGACCGACTCGCCATTCATGGCTGGGTTTACACCTTAGGTATCATCACCTGTTTTGTAGGTTTTGCGATTGCACTTATCGTGGCGCGCAAAGGTGGTGAAGCCATCGGCTGGGGTTTTCAATTGCAATCCCCTGGGCTCATTGGTGCGCTTGCCTATTTATTTTTTGTGATGGGTTTAAGCATGTCAGGCCTTATCCACTTTGGCACCAATCTCATGGGAGCGGGTCAAAGTTTGACCCAAAAATCTGGCTTAAGTGGCTCATTTTTTACCGGTGTACTGGCTGCTGTTGTTGCTAGCCCCTGCACCGCGCCTTTTATGGGAGCCGCTCTGGGTTTTGCGCTCACGCAACCAGCAATCGTGTGCATCGCCGTATTCGCCGCGCTAGGTTTTGGTATGGCACTTCCTCTATTACTACTCTGCTACCTGCCTGTACTGGCCGATCGCCTGCCAAGACCGGGGGCATGGATGGACAACCTCAAGCACTTTTTGGCCTATCCACTTTACCTAAGCGCCGTATGGCTACTCTGGGTATTTGGTCGCCAAGCCGGCGTTAACAGCATGGCGGCTCTCTGTGCCGGTGCGGTAGCAATTGCCTTTGGCTGCTGGGTAATGGGAAGAGAAGCTCAAGGTGTTCTGCAAGCCATTCGCCGCTTAACGATTGCCGCATCATTTATTGTGGCTGTGCTTCTACCCTGGCAACAGTTGCAACATAAAAACAACCTCAATCCCGATCGCTGGCAAGCCTACAGCCCTGAACTGTTGCAATCTCTGCGCGCAGAAGGTCGCCCTGTATTTGTGAATTTAACGGCCGATTGGTGCCTAACCTGCCTCGCCAATGAGCGTTTAACACTTCACACCACAGAGGTTGAACAGGCTTTTGATGAGTATAAAGTAGCCACCATCAAGGGGGATTGGACAAATAGCGACCCTCAAATTACCGAATTATTAAAAGAATATGGCCGCAGTGGTGTGCCTTTATACCTGTGGTTCCCTGCGAATCGCAGTGGTAAAGCTGAGATTTTGCCGCAACTATTAACCAAAGAGGCGATGCTAACGGCGATTAAAGGCGAAAACACACCCTAAACTTACACTTATCGACGACATTCTCTGCTTTTAATGATATTTTCAATTAACTTCCTGCATCTTGCTGCCAAATAGGGGTAAAGATGCAGGGATAATCTTGCAAAAGCACCACTCAAGGCTTCCTATTTAGCACCTACTACACTAACTTCTGCAATCATGCGGGCATTTTCACTCATCTGAACAAAAGTTTGCACGTATCGTGGACAGCAGGTTTTTTTTCCGGCAAACTCCCACCACTTTTACTTGTACTGAACTCAGCAGAGTACGCAGCTGTCTATAACGCAGAATTTGTCAGCAGGATCAACGTCAATGGCAACCATATTGGTACTTCATGGCCCCAACCTGAATTTGCTTGGGCTGCGCGAGCCTGGTATTTACGGTGCGACCACATTGGAAGATATCAACCGCACATTAACGCAGACTGCTCTTAATGCGGGTCACCATTTGCAGACTTTGCAGAGCAATGCTGAGTACGAATTGATTGATCGTATTCACGATGCACGCAAAGAAGGTGTGGATTTTATCTTGATCAACCCTGCTGCCTTTACACACACCAGTGTTGCCCTACGTGATGCATTGCTCGGCGTGGACATCCCCTTTATCGAAGTGCATTTGTCCAACGTGCATAAACGTGAAGCCTTTCGCCACCATTCATTTTTTTCAGATATTGCACAAGGCGTTATCTGCGGTTTTGGCGCAACCAGTTATGACCTTGCGTTACAAGCAGCGATTAAATTTCTTACTAAATAACTTTTTTATTCATCACCCCCTACAAGAGAGGATCCTATGGATATTCGCAAAATTAAAAAACTGATCGAGCTGCTGGAAGAGTCCAACATCGGCGAGCTGGAAATCAAAGAAGGCGAAGAGTCTGTACGTATCGCACGCAATAGCGGTCAAGTTCAATACATCAGCGCACCGGCGCCCACTTATGCTCCTGCACCAGCAGCTCCAGCTGCCGCCCCTGCAGCTGCACCAGCTGCCGCTGCACCCGCTAGCGCACCTGCCGCCGCTGTTTCTAATGGCCATGTGGTGAAATCGCCCATGGTGGGCACCTTCTACCGCTCACCAAGCCCAGGCTCACCTGCATTCGTGGAAGTAGGTAAACACGTAAAAGTAGGCGATGTGATTTGTATTATCGAAGCCATGAAAATGATGAACCAAATCGAAGCCGATAAATCCGGCGTTATCGAAGCCATTTTGGTTGAAGAAGGTCAACCCGTTGAGTTCGATCAACCGTTGGTAACGATTGTTTAACCGCAACGCGGCTGAGGAACTGGTTTATGTTCGATAAAATTTTAATCGCCAACCGTGGCGAAATCGCGCTGCGCATTTTGCGCGCCTGTAAAGAGATGGGCATCAAAACTGTTGCTGTTCACTCACAGGTTGACCGCGATTTAAAACACGTGCGCCTTGCTGACGAATCTGTCTGCATTGGTCCAAACCCATCACCAAAAAGTTATTTGAATGTGCCCGCGATTATTGCGGCCATGGAAATTACTGATTCGGTAGCGGTTCACCCAGGCTACGGCTTTTTGGCAGAAAACGCTGACTTCGCCGAGCGCGTACAAAAAAGTGGCTTTACCTTTATCGGTCCAGATCCCGATGTGATTCGCATGATGGGCGATAAAGTAGAAGCCATTAAAGCCATGAAAAAAGCAGGCGTACCTACAGTTCCTGGCTCTGATGGCCCACTGCCTTCAGATGACCCCGAGAAATGCTTGGAGTTCGGCCGCAACATTGGTTACCCCGTTATCATCAAAGCGGCTGCCGGTGGTGGTGGTCGCGGTATGCGCGTCGTTCACACCGAAGCAGCCTTGATGAATTCTATTCTGGTTACACAAGGTGAAGCGAAAGCCGCTTTCGGTGACGATACCGTGTACATGGAAAAATTCCTGCAAAATCCACGTCACGTAGAAGTGCAAATTCTTTCCGATGGTCAAGGCAATGCCATTCATTTAGGCGACCGCGATTGCTCATTGCAACGTCGTCACCAAAAAGTATTGGAAGAAGCACCTGCACCCGGTATTCCACAAGATGTGCGCGAAGCAACTTACGCCGCCTGTGTAAAAGCCTGTATTGATATTGGTTACAAAGGCGCCGGTACATTTGAATTTTTGTACGAAGATGGCCGCTTCTATTTCATCGAGATGAACACCCGCATTCAAGTAGAGCACCCCGTTTCTGAAATGGTGACCGGCATTGATTTGATCAAAGAACAAATTCGTGTGTGCTCAGGTTTGCCATTATCTATCAAACAATCTGACATCGTGATTCGCGGTCACTCTTTTGAATGCCGTATCAACGCCGAAGATCCAAAAACCTTTATGCCTTGCCCCGGCTTGGTAAAAGGTTTCCACGCTCCCGGCGGCTTAGGTGTGCGTGTTGATTCACACCTTTACAACGGTTACTCAGTGCCACCCAATTACGATTCAATGATCGCGAAAATTATTACCTTTGGTGATACACGCGAAATCGCATTGGATCGTATGCGCAACGCCTTGGATGAAACCATTGTGGATGGTATTCGCACCAACATCCCACTCCAGCAAATGCTGGTGCGTGATGAAGGTTTCCGCAAAGGCTGTGTCAACATTCACTATCTCGAGAAAAAACTCGCTGAATAAGTGATTGTTTCTCCACGCCCCGGTGTTGCTGCAACACTGGGGCGTTTTTATTTTTGCTTCCGTATTTATGCAAAAAGGAAATTGAATGATTACCATTAAAACAGCAACACTCAACGATATTGAAAACATAGCGCCTTTATTTGATGCTTATCGTCAATTCTATGAGCAACCATCAGATATAGAAGCAGCTACCGATTTTTTACGCACACGATTAGAAAAACAGGAATCGATTATTTTATTTGCTGAAAATAACGAACAACAGGTGATTGGATTTTGCCAACTCTACCCTTCGTTTTGTTCGGTGATCGCTAAGCCTATTTATGTTCTTTACGACTTGTTCACATCCCCCGCCGCCAGAAACCACGGCGCAGGAAAAGCATTACTGAACGCTGCGCACCAACATGCGCAAACAAACGGCATAGCGCGATTGGATTTAACCACCGCCAAAAACAATACAATTGCACAATCACTGTATGAATCCTTAGGATGGGTGCGCGATACTATTTTTTACACGTACAATAAAACGGTTTAATCGTTTTCTTATTTTTCCTAGTCGTTATTTTTACATCAGGTACATGTCATGCCTTGGCTGCAATTAAAAATCACCGCCACCCGCGAACAAACACATAACATTGAAAACGCCTTACTCGCCAGCGGTGCCGTGTCCGTAACATTGCAAGACAACGCCGATCAACCGATTTTTGAACCCGGCCTCGGTGAAACCCCCTTGTGGGATAGCGTGCGCATTACCGGCCTTTATGATGCTGAAATCGACACGGCAAAAACCCGTACCACGATTGAAAAACATTTACGCAACGAATTGCCGCAACACCAATGGGAACAACTCGAAGATAAGGATTGGGAGCGCGAATGGATGAGCAATTACCACGCAATCCGCTGTGGTGAGCGCTTATGGATTTGTCCCAGCTGGCAACAACCGCCCGAGCCCGACAAAGTCAATTTAATGCTCGACCCAGGCCTCGCCTTCGGTACCGGTACTCACCCCACTACATTTTTGTGTATGCAGTGGATTGATCAACAAGACTTCACCGGCCTTGATGTTGTCGATTACGGCTGCGGCTCAGGCATTTTGGGGATTGCTGCACTCTTGCTGGGCGCGAAAAAAGTGATTGGCGTTGATATAGACCCACAAGCACTGCTTGCCACTACCGAAAATGCAAAACGCAATAATTTACCGGCCGATGCTATGCCCGTATTTTTACCGCCTCGTTGCCCCAAAGCAGAGGTGGATGTCATGCTCGCCAACATTCTCGCAGGTCCACTTGCCGAATTAGCCCCTACGCTGAATAGCATGACGAAACTGGGCGGAAAGTTATGCCTATCGGGAATCTTATCGGTGCAAGCCAAATCCGTGATGGCCGCTTATGAACCGTGGTTTGTGTTTGATCCCATCGCCGAACAGGAAGAATGGGTAAGACTAACCGCCACGAAAGTGAGATAACCAGTCACAAGGGTGCGCCAGTTGGCAATGCGGCGCATAAACACCCAACTCAAGGCCACAATAATTTACCGCGCCGCTGCATAAAGCTACACTGAAGCCATAGCTTCTCAACCTCCGTGTGAATAAGAAGGACAACACCTCGACATGACCACCGCTAACACACAAATGGTTACTCGTTGCCCGCAGTGCGCAACCGCTTTCCGCATTACTAGCGCCCAATTGCAATCCGCCAAAGGTGCCGTGCGCTGCGGCTCTTGTTTACATGTGTTTAAAGCGTTAGATCATGTAGTGGGCGAACTTCACGCACAAAGCAGCAAATCACAATCCTCTACAACACCAGACGGTAATAAATCTGCCGCCAAGCCCCAACCCAAAATATCGACCAATGCGGCTACCGCCCAGCCTCATACCAAAGCGACCCCTAAAGACGAAACAACACCGCGTGCAGTCGCCGCCGCAAAACCTATTACCAAACCTGTAGAAGCGGTAAAAGCAGCAGCGGTATCAAAACCAGCGATTCCACAAAAATCAACACCCCAAGCAACGCCTGACGATGATCGCTTAATTAGCGATGACATGGATAATGACGCTAAAGACGATGCTGGTTATGAATTTGACGGCTATTTGGATATAGACCTAACACCAAAAGCCACATCCACCTTGTTTGATCGTGAAATACGAGAACCTAAAGAGGAGGAGATAAAAGAAACTACCGATGAATCCTGGGCTGAAGAACTGATGGATGACGATGATGACATCCCCACATTCAGCGCCATGAAAGTCAAACAAGCCGATGAAACCCACGAGCATGACCTTGAGGCAGCAGCCGAAGCCTTTCACCAACAAGAGCGGCACACCCAGCAACCCACTAGCAATCCAGCACCTGGGTTGGTATTTAGCTTGATTGGCGAGGCAGAACCTAAAAGCGACCCTAAAACAGAAGCACAGCATCCACAGGATGATTTTGTACTTAGCGATGAGCTGGCCAATGCACCGAATTACAATGGTTTCTCAGGCAACAAGACTGAAGAAAAGAAGGATGTGTTAGACCCCAACTTATTCGAAACGCCCGATGAAACAGCGGCAGCGAAACGCCACGTTAAAACAGAGCCTAAGATTCGCGCTTACGACAATTCGCGCACAGCGCTGCTGATGAACATCATACCGGCGCCCGTTGAATTCACCGCCAAACGCATGCGCCGCTGGTACCAGAAAAAACTCTGGCCAACACTGAGCACTCTCGCCCTAATCACCCTGATTATCCAAATCGGCTGGTTCAAGTTTGATTACTTCAGTCGCGTTGAACCCTACCGCACTGGATATGTATTTATGTGTCCATTCTTGGGATGTCAGGTTCCCACCTTAGTGGATACACGGCAGGTAAGTGTGTTTAATCTGGTTGTTCGCGCCCACCCCGATGCTGAAAATGCCCTCTTGGTGGATGCCATTATTCTGAACAAAGCCCCCTTTGAACAACCTTTCACCGATTTAGTACTGGCTTTCACCGATCTCGACGAAAAACCGGTTGCCTCGCGCCGATTTACCCCAAAAGAGTATCTAGGGGGGGAATTAGCAGGCAAAGAGTTTATGCCCCGCAATCAACCCATTCATCTCACCCTTGAATTGGTGGATCCGGGCACTCAAGCTGTCAACTATCACGCCTATATCCCTCATACAAAATAAGATTCACGACCAATCACCACCGAGAACCGCACAATCGCAAAGGTGGTGATGGCGACATCACCTCAGTTACAACCCTAACGACTTACACCCTCCACCATCACTGCCTTAAAGCGTCAGGAATTGCAACCCAAAAAGATCAAAAAACGTGCTTTTTATTGCTCAAAAAATCGGCGTTTTTTACGTTTTTTACGTTCCCAACCCCAACCCAAACAGGTATGATGGCGACCCTTTTACGCAGGCACCCAAGCGTGGCAATTCGCGAGTAAAACCGCAAAAACTCACGCTCATGGGGTTATCCAGCAATCACGAAAACTAATCACGTGTTCACTATCGGCTCTTATTGCATCGACAGTCAGGTCATTCTCGCGCCCATGGCGGGAGTCACTGATCGACCTTTTCGGCAATTGTGTCGTCAACTGGGAGCGGGTTTAGTCATTTCTGAGATGCTGACCTCCAATTCAGAGTTGTGGAGCAGCCGTAAAAGCAGCTTGCGTATGGATCACTCGGGGGAATCAGAACCGATTGCGGTGCAAATTGCAGGCGGAGATCCAGAGATGATGGCGGAAGCGGCACGTTTAAATGCCGCCAATGGTGCCCAGATTATTGATATTAATATGGGTTGCCCCGCTAAAAAGGTGTGCAAAAAAGCCGCAGGCTCAGCACTGCTCAAAGACGAGCAACTGGTCGCGGATATTTTGCAGGCAGTCGTACAGGCCGTATCGATTCCCGTGACGCTAAAGTTTCGTACCGGCTGGAGCGCCGAACAACGCAATGCCGTACGCATTGCACGCATCGCGGAAGATGCAGGCATCCAAGCGTTAGCGCTGCATGGTCGAACACGTGCCGATGGCTTCCACGGTAATGCCGAGTACGACACCATCTCTAGCGTTGTGCAAGCTGTAAAAATCCCCGTTTTTAGCAACGGCGATATAGATTCACCCCAAAAAGCCAAAGCCGTCCTGCAACATACAGGCGCAGCGGCTGTAATGATTGGCCGCGCCGCACAAGGGCGCCCATGGATTTTCCGGGAAATTGATCATTACCTGCGTACCGGTGAGCAATTACCCGAACCGTCTCTGAGTGAAGTTAGAGATATTTTAGCTAGCCATCTGCGCGAGCTATACCGTTTTTATGGTGATGTGATGGGGCCGCGTATCGCTCGCAAACACGTGAGTTGGTATTTGCAAACGGCTCCACACAGCGATGAATTTCGCAAAACCTTTAACGCTATAACTAACGCAGAAGAACAACAAACCAGCATTCAACATTTTTTTGAACAGCTGCTTACACACGAGGAAAAAGCCGCATGAACACAGCAACATTTTTTGCCGAATCAACACCCGTACAAGCTGCTAACACAGCACAACCCGTACAAGCTCAATCGCTGCGCGGCTGCGTAGAGCAAGCCATGGAAAACTACTTCAAGCACCTCGACGGCCAAGACGTGAGCGATGTGTATGAAATGGTGATGGCTGAAGTTGAAGCACCAATGCTAGAAATCGTATTGAAATACACACGTCACAATCAAACACGTGCTGCACAAGTATTGGGCTTGAATCGTGGCACATTGCGCAAAAAATTAAAGCAATACGGCCTGCTGTAATTTTTCAGCGCCGCATGGCAATCAAAAAAGGGGTGGCTTATTTCCACCCCTTTTGCTTTTTACCCATTTTATTTTCAACTCCTTACATTTTTTTAACAGCCAGACATTTTTTTGTTCGGCGCTTTATTGATATGGGAACTGCGTATGTCTAACACTTCCGATCTTGTTGCGGTAAAACGCGCGCTCATCAGCGTTTCTGACAAAACCGGCATCGTCGAATTTGCCAAAGCCCTCAATGCGCAAGGCGTAGAAATTTTATCCACCGGCGGCACTTTTAAATTACTGACTGATAACAAGATCCCTGCTATTGAAGTATCAGACTACACGGGTTTTCCTGAAATGATGGATGGCCGCGTAAAAACCCTACACCCCAAAGTTCACGGCGGTATTTTAGGACGCCGCGGTATTGATGAAGGCGTTATGTCGCAACACGGCATTAATGCCATCGATATGGTTGTGGTGAATTTATATCCTTTCGAAAAAACCGTGGCCAATAAAGAGTGTTCACTCGAAGACGCCGTAGAAAATATTGATATCGGCGGTCCAACCATGGTGCGTGCGGCAGCCAAAAATCATGCGCATGTTAACATCGTTGTTAACGCATCAGACTACGCCAAAATACTGGCTGAAATGACAGCCAATAACGGTTGCACTTCACTCAAAACCCGTTTCGATTTAGCGATCAAAGCTTACGAACATACAGCGGCTTACGATGGTGCCATCGCTAATTATTTTGGTCGAATGGTTGAAGGCGGAAGCGCTGATTTCCCACGCACCTTCAACACTCAATTTATCAAAGCGCAAGAAATGCGTTACGGCGAAAACCCACACCAAAAAGCGGCATTTTATGTGGAAAAAAATCCACAAGCCGCGAGTATTGCTACCGCCAAACAATTGCAAGGTAAAGAACTGTCTTACAACAATGTGGCGGATACCGATGCCGCATTGGAAACCGTTAAATCCTTTAGCGAACCCGCCTGTGTGATTGTAAAACACGCTAACCCTTGCGGTGTTGCTGTCGCGGCCACTATCAAGGACGCTTACGATTTAGCTTACGCAACGGATTCAGAATCTGCCTTCGGTGGCATCATCGCGTTCAACCGAGAGTTAGATGGTGCAACAGCAAAAGCGATCGTTGAGCGTCAATTTGTGGAAGTGATTATTGCACCGAGTGTTTCGGCAGAAGCGATTGAAGTTGTTAAAGCCAAACAAAATGTGCGCTTGTTAACGTGCGGCGAATGGGATACTCAGCATCACATTATTAATGGTTTAGATTACAAACGCGTCAATGGTGGCTTATTAGTACAAGATCGCGACGCCGGCATTATCACCGCGAGCGATTTAAAAATTGTGAGCAAACGCATTCCTACCGAAGATGAAATTCGCGATTTGTTATTCGCATGGAAAGTGGCGAAGTTTGTTAAATCCAATGCCATTATTTATGCCAAAAACAATCAAACTATCGGTGTTGGTGCAGGCCAAATGAGTCGCGTGAATTCTGCGCGCATTGCTGCCATCAAAGCAGAACACGCTGGTTTGCAAGTAGCGGGCTCTGTGATGGCTTCTGATGCCTTCTTTCCCTTCCGCGATGGTATTGATAACGCAGCAAAAGTGGGTATTGCGGCAGTGATTCAACCCGGCGGTTCCATGCGTGATGAAGAAGTGATAGCAGCGGCTGACGAGCACGGTATGGCAATGGTGTTCACTGGTATGCGTCACTTTAGACATTAATAAAGAGCGGCATTATTTATGAATGTATTAATTATCGGCAGCGGCGGTCGCGAACATGCACTCGCGTGGAAAGCTGCACAAAGCACACAAGTTGAAAAAGTGTTTGTTGCACCCGGTAATGCGGGAACTGCACTGGAAAAAAATATCGAAAATGTCGCCATTGATATTTTGGATTTTGCAAAACTCGCTGAATTTGTGCAAAACAACGGCGTAGGTTTAACCATTGTTGGTCCCGAAGTTCCCTTGGTTGCGGGAGTTGTGAATTATTTTAATGAACGCAATCTGCCGTGCTTTGGACCGACTAAAGGAGCAGCACAATTAGAAGGATCAAAAGCTTTTACCAAGGATTTTCTCGCGCGACACAAGATCCCTACTGCGGATTACCAGAATTTCACGGAAGTAGAACCTGCGTTAGCTTATCTGCGCGAAAAAGGCGCACCGATTGTGATTAAGGCGGATGGTCTCGCGGCAGGTAAAGGCGTCATCGTTGCCGAAACCTTGCAACAAGCTGAAGAAGCCGTGCGCGATATGCTTTCCGGCAATGCATTTGGTGATGCCGGTTGTCGCGTCGTGATCGAAGAATTTTTAGCGGGCGAAGAAGCCAGCTTTATTGTGATGGTCGATGGCAAAAACGTATTACCCATGGCCACCAGCCAAGATCACAAACGTGTTGGCGATGGCGATACTGGCCCAAACACGGGCGGGATGGGCGCTTACTCTCCAGCACCGGTGGTCACACAAGCTGTACATGATCGAGTCATGCGAGACATCATTTATCCAACAGTAAATGGCATGGCCGCTGAGGGTAATGTCTACACTGGATTTTTGTACGCAGGTTTAATGATCGATGCCGCTGGCACACCCAAAGTCATCGAATACAATTGCCGCTTTGGTGATCCAGAAACTCAGCCCATTATGCTGCGCTTACAATCTGATTTAATTGAACTGTGCCTTGCCGCACTGAAGGGCGATCTGGATAAGGTTAGTGTTCAATGGGATCCACGCGCTTCCGTTGGCGTCGTCTTAGCGGCTGGTGGCTATCCCGATGCTTATCCAAAGGGCGATGTCATTTCAGGTTTGCCGACTTCTGAAATCGCGGGTGAAAAAATATTTCATGCGGGCACGACGACTAAAGATGGTAAGACGGTTACCAATGGCGGTCGCGTATTGTGCTCAACCGCACTGGGCAACACGGTATTGGAAGCGCAGCAACGCGCTTACAGATTAGCCGAGCAAATAAAGTGGAATGGTCTCTTCTATCGTAAAGATATTGCCTACCGCGCTATTGCACGCGAGCAAGCGTAACCGTAAAACTCAAGAGTAACTCCAAGACTCAAGAGAAACTACAAGACACAAAAGTAACTACAAGACTCAAAAGTAACTACAAGACTACAGAGGGAAGCACTCAGCTCCCTCTGGTAGTTGATACTGTGAAAATTTTGCTTTATTTTTTTGTAACAATTCTGATGCACACTACCATCAGCCATTATCTACACTCGGTTGAACTTTATTAATACTCTCTATGAAATTCGTTAGGTATTGCAGTCTTCTCATTATCGCCATGCTGATAAATGCTTGCACCAGCCATAAAGTTGCGCAGGAAGCCTGGCCGCAAGAAATGCCTCCGCGCAGTTATTTTTTGAAAATTTATAACGCCGATAAAGAAAATAAAGCCATTCAAACGAAAGAAGAATACTTTAAATGGATTGTGCGTTTTTACAATGGCTGGGAGTTATACCGGCGTGGCTGGATCAAAATGACCGATGAGCTACTTGCACAAATAGATAATCCCGAAGAAGCCGCAGAAATAAAAACAAAAATAGATCGTATTGGTCGATTGGTATCTGGCGAGTGGGCAAAGAAATCGGAAAATCGCACTATTTATTTACGCCATGTTTCTATTTGGGGGAACTCGTTACTGGAATCCTTAGATCGAGGCGAGCCATTAAAATTAATTAACCAAATCAACCAAGATGTGGACAATTTATTGGCACACAACATAAAGCCGGACATTATTACTGCTGATCGCTACTACGCACCGGATGAAGATGATCCCTTTTTGTAACAACGGAAGTCTGTAATCCACCTTATAAAAAATCCTCGTCGGGAACCTAAAAACGACGAGGATTTTTTACATCAAGCAAATAACTGTTCAATACATTACGACGATAACACTTTTATCGCAATCTCAGAGCCCGGCAACTTATCCTTGGCAATCAACATAATCATGCCGATAAATGTAGCTACCACCAACAAATACCACATCACCGAAAAGAAAATACCGTAAGGTTTAAGCGGAGTAATATCATCCAATAAAGCCACTCGCCAGCCGGCAACAATATCAATCACACCAATCACAATAAAAAAAGTAATGAAATAAAAACCCAACTTCCACGCCAACACAAAACACAATGCACTAATCATTAACAACATGACAAGTGCTAAGTAATTACGTCCTGAAAACACCAGTGACTTGACGACACGACCGCCATCTAATGGATAAACTGGAATCAAATTAAACAAGTTAAGTAGCGCACTGGTGGATGCGACTAAACCAGCGAAATGACTTTCGGTAATGAGATAAATGATATAAAACACCAGCGTCATAATAAGACCAAAAACCGGCCCCATCATTGATATGTACACATCTTGCCAGCGAGTTGTGGGCGCATCGCCAACGGCTAATCCACCCACAAACGGAATCAAATACATACCCTTCGTGGGAATACCAAATTTTTTCATAGCTCGCAAATGACCATACTCATGGAAAACCAATACACCGATTAGAGCCAGAGCAAATTCAAAGGTGAACATCACGCTATAAACCGCCACCGATGAAGCCAGCAATGCAACTTTAATTACCTGCACGGTTTTTACTAATTTTAAAACCACCAAAGCCAACGCAATCCACGAACCTGATGTAGCAGGAGACGTCAGCGCCGCTGAGTGCTCTTTCTGCTGCGCCACCTGCGCGTCGGCATAAGCCTGTGCCTCATCATCTAGTGCCAGCTCTGCAGAAGCCTCTAGGACTCGTTGCTCATCAATCCACAATTCATAATTCACATCAGCCGCGCGCAGGTTAACCACATAAATCAACTTAACAGCACCCAAATCCGGTAGATGGCACTCATGCTCACTGGCTATACCCCTATTGCGTTTTTGCGACACAACGACACCATCCACACTCAGCGATTCCTCGCCACTCCAAGGCGCTCCTTCAACAGAAAATTGATGATTGGCGTACTCAAACGAAAATAACTGCATAAACATTCACTCAAAAGTCAGATCAGACAAACAACACGGAATAGAACCGCAACGCTGGATATTTACCACCACTAACCAATACACTGTCGGCTATTGTAAAAACACGCATTACTCGCCTCAATCCATAGGTTCAACATGTTACGTATAGGTCAAAAAAATCGGTTAAAAATCATTAAAAAAGTCGATTTCGGCATTTTTCTCGATGGCGACAAGTTTGGCAACATATTATTGCCTAAGCGTTATGCTACCGCTGATATGAAAGTGGGTGACGACATCGAGGTATTTATTTACCTCGATTCGGATGATTGCATTATTGCCACTACGCTAACACCCAAAGTCATGGTCGGTGAATGTGCGTTCTTAGAAGTCAAAGAAATCAACGCAGTAGGTGCCTTTCTCGATTGGGGCTTACCTAAGGATTTATTGGTGCCCTACAGTGAACAACATAAACCCATGGAGGTCGGACGCTCTTATGTAGTCTGCGTGTATCAAGATCAATACAGCAACCGCATCACTGCTTCATCACGTTTAAATCGTCATTTGGAAGAGCGCGCAAATGGTTTACACGTTGGGCAAGCGGTGGAGATACAAATCGCCGGCCGTAGCGATTTGGGTTACAAAGCCGTTATAAACCATACCCATCTTGGTTTGATTTTTCGCGACGAATCCTTACGCACCCTACTCTACGGTGAAAAGATGACGGGTTATATAAAAAATATTCGTCCCGATCGAAAAATTGATGTCAGCCTGCAACAACATTCCCACAAGGGCAAAGAAGAATTAGCGGATAAAATACTCGCGTATTTGGAGCGTAATGGTGGTGTTGGTTATTTAACGGATAAAAGTGAACCTGAAGAAATTTATAAAGTGTTTACTGTGAGCAAAGGCAGTTATAAAAATGCACTCAGCTTGCTGTACAAACAACGTAAAATTCTGATCGAAAAAGATAAGATCACAAAGGTCTAAGACTCACGGAACCACCCATGACAAACAAAAATATTCGCTGGGGCATTATTGGTGTTGGCGATGTGTGCGAAGTAAAAAGTGGCCCCGCTTTTTACAAAACATCGGGATCAGAATTAATCGCCGTTATGCGTCGCAATGGCGATAAAGCACGAGACTTTGCTGAACGCCACCAAGTGCCACTCTGGTACGACAATGCCGATGCATTACTCGCCAACGAACAGATCAATGCCATTTACATAGCTACACCACCCGCGCAACATAAAGATTATGCGCTTGCAGCACTCAACGCAGGCAAACACGTTTACATCGAAAAACCCGTTACACTCAATGCTGCGGAATGCGATGTTATTATCGCTGCCGAAAAAAAATCGACGACAAAAATCAGCGTTGCGCATTATCGTCGCCAACTCCCATGTTTTATAAAAATTGCTGAGCTATTACACAGTGGTGCAATTGGCAAACCGATAATGGTTCAAATTGATATGCTGCAATCTGCCAAATCCACTTTAATCGCCAACAGCGATGAGAATTGGCGAGTCAACCCAGCATTATCAGGCGGTGGTTTATTTCACGATTTAGCACCACACCAACTCGATTTAATGTTGCAATGGTTCGGAAACATTAAAAAAGCCGAAGGCTTTAGCCAAAATCAACGCCAATTCACACCCGCCGATGATTGTGTACATGGCTGGGCGAAATTTGAGTCAGGCGTTGTCTTACAAGGCCGTTGGCATTTTGCCGTTAATACGCAGCACACTCGTGACCACTGCGAAATTATCGGCACCGAAGGAAAATTAACGGTTAATTTTTTTGGTCAGCAAGTGATTCGGGTAACCAACGTAAACGGCGAGCAGGAAATAATAATCCCCAACCCACCGCACATTCAGCAACCGATGATTGAACAGGTGAATGCCTATTTTCGCGGAGAAAGAGATAACCCTTGTAGCCTGAGTGAAGCCAAGTTGGTAATGGAGCTGATTGATTGTTTTAGCCATCCATTCTAAAAATGGTTTAAGGCGCGAACAAATACGGAAAGAGTGTGTGTTTTTCCTCTGTAGTTAAAGCCGCTACTCTGGCTTTATTCACTTCCGGGATTTCATCTACATTAGGATAGTATTGCAAAGCCTTTTCTAAACTCGCTTCGCGAATAATATGCAAAATAGGGTAAGGCGCGCGATTGGTGAGATTCTCTGTATCGTCATCTTCTGCTCCCGCAAAACAATAATGCGGGTGAAAAGTCGCCAACTGATAAACACCCGTCCAACGATTGCGCTTGAGCAGCTGCTCTGTCCAATATAAAAACTGATTGTAATCAAAAAAATCCTGCAGATGATTAGGAATAATCACCAAGGTAGTTTCTATTTCTGCGGCGGGCATGGCATCGAGCAATTCCATTTCGCGTTGTAAATCCTGCAGAACATGCTCATCATCCCGCCCATCACTTACAACAAAACGCACACGATTTTCACGCGCAGGCTTACCGGAGAAAGGACAGAGATTTAAACCAATAACGACCTGATTGAGCCAACGGCTCACAGACTGAATGACAGCATCGGTTGCTGAATTTGGATTGATCATGATTGAGGTGATTGTTACTCTGCTGCTTTCTGTTTTAACAAACCGACACCTTCGATAAAATCCAATACCAATTCATCATCGCAGGCTTTAAATTGGGGGTGTCCTGGCTTGCGAAATAATGCCGACAAATCAGATTTCGTTAATTCGATAGTGACCAATTTCAGGGCTTCTCGCACGTGCTGCTCGTGTAAATTATGCGCAATGCGTAATTTTTTCAACACATCATTGTTGGAAATTTTGGCCGTTTTGGTAATCACCTCCGGCTCTTGCCCTGCTTTTTTACCACGACAATGCTCAATATAACCATTTAAAAATAAAGCCAGCACGTATTCAGGTAAGACTTCAAAACGAGGCTCATAATCGGTTTTCAGTAAATTACCCAGTTCTTTTTCTGTAAGATCAACATCGACGCTTGCAAAAATGGCTTGTAATGCGGGAACATCCAACGCCAATGATTGACTGATTTTTCGTAAAATAGCATTGGGATTCATGAGCAAGTATTTCTCTGAGAGTAAATGGTTAATCTGCCTATTCTAACAGATAGCCTCTACACAGAGAGTATTTACAACCTCATACCCATAAAGCAATTCCCTATATTGAGACGGACAATGATATGCACACCTTCGTTGAGGTAGATCCCTTTAAACCAGAACTTGTCGCCGCACGTAAACGCGCAAAAACCTTGTGCCAACAACTGAATGCCTTACGTGCTGATCAACACAAAGCACGAAAACCCATTTACCAACAATTATTCGGAAAAGTATCATCAGCATATATCGAACAAAATTTTTTCTGTGACTATGGAAGCAACATTTTTTTAGGCGAAAAATTCTACGCCAACCATAACTGTGTGATTTTAGATGTCGCCGAGGTACATATTGGCAACAACGTATTGTTCGGCCCAGGCGTACAACTTTACGGCACCACTCACCCACTCGATCCCGTTGAACGTGCGAGCGGCAAAGAATACTGTGCGCCTATAGTGATTGGTGACAACTGTTGGATAGGAGGTGGAGCGATCATTTTAGCCGGAGTCACCATTGGCAAAGGTTCCGTCATTGGTGCAGGGAGTGTAGTCACTAAAGATATTCCCGAAAGGGTTGTAGCCGTCGGCAATCCTTGCCGAGTAATTAAATCCATAAACAGCTCTGACAGTCCGCAAACTGATCAGTAAATGTCAGCTAAACATAAAATTGGAAGCAACTCTTTATTCAATAATAAATAATTTTTTAATACCCCAATATATACCTTTTAAGACATAAGCTACGGGGCCATAGGTTGTTTTCTTATTAATTTGAATATCGATTGCAGAATATGAAATCTGGCTAGCTAGTGACTTCTTTCGTCCCTCGATTGAATCAATTTCGGTTTGCACTCTCGACAGCTGTGACTCAATAGAAAGTATATCTTCAACACTATCTGCCTTGGCTAACAGCGCACGAAAGCGATTACGTAACTCAGTAAGATTTTTTAGCTTTGCCTCAATATCAACCATCTCCGCAGTCACATCTTTTGCTGATGAAGATTTTGAAACAAGTTTGCCGCTGGATGCTACTAACTCAACCACTTTTTCCAACTTTTCAGAGGGAACCTTTGCATCGATAGAAACTGACTCCTGATTATAATTAGTCGCAGACTCTACATAACCCAGCTCACTAGTAATAATTGCTTTAATTTGATCAGAAACAACCAAAGGATCTTTAACTTCAATTGTGATGCGCGCTGATTTAATAATAAGACGCTGAACATTCGCTGTTACATTTTCAGTACTTGAATAATCTCTTGTGTAAGATTTGCTATCGCTCGATGAACAAGCTGATAGCAAAAAAATAGACGTAACAACCCATAACGACCAATAGAAAATTTTCACAAAATACTCCTAGTTTCAGTTATCAATCCAAAATAATATGCGGCAAAAACCGCGATGTATCTTTCGTAATCAGCGATTCATCTTCGCGAATGCAAATACCGGCCGCACTATCACCTACAATCCAACTGCCAAGCATGGCGAAGGTATCGGCATTGCGATATTCGTCGCGATATTTTGGTAATGCATGTAGTTGTTGTCTTACATAGTTGCCATCTGCATAGGGGCCTTTGGCGGAGACTTTTTCACCCTCCATGGTAATTAAATCCACATTTGCACCTTCGCGCGAGAAGAGCGGTTTACGCACCCAGCCTGCACTCAGCGGCTCACTGCTAGCCGTTTCAAAATAGGCAGGCAATAAATTGGGATGGTTGGGATAGCGTTTCCATAACAGTGGCAAAATACCTTTGTTGGATAACAACATTTTCCACGCGGGTTCGATGATTTGCGTTTTAGAGGTAGTGACGACTTTGCCAAAATCTTCGTGAACCATAAACTCCCATGGGTAGAGTTTAAAAAGCCCGCGAATTTCTTCATTATTTTCATCGACAAACTGACCGTTCAGCTCACCAATATTTTCCAGCGCAATGTAACGCACATCCACACCGGCTTGCGCCGCTATATCCATTAAATAATTAACGGTGCCTTTATCTTCAATATTCTCGCGTACGCTGGCGAAGTAAAACGGTTGCGGCAACACCAATTCGGCAAAGGCTTGTTCAATTTTGTCGTGCAGAGAATTAAACTGGTCAGCATGTGAGGGCAACACGCCGTTTTTAATCTGATCTTCCAACCATGACCATTGAAAAAATCCGGTTTCAAATAAAGAGGTTGGCGTATCGTAATTTAATTCGAGTAATTTTGCGGGACCCGTACCGTTATAAACCAAATCAAAACGACCATACAAATGCGGTTCGCCTTTATTCCACGAATTCCAGATGTAACTCCAGTAATCGCGCGGGATATTTAATTGCGTGAGCATTTCTTCACTACGCGTAATATCGCCAACCATATCCATGGTCATTTCATGCAATTCTTCGGTAGGAGCTTCTAAATCGTCTTCAATTTGTTGCAGAGAAAATTGATAGTAGGCTGTTTCATCCCAATAGGGCTCGCCATCAAAGGTGTGAAAATTAAAACCAACTTCTTCAGCGTAAGCGCGCCAATTAGCGCGCTCAGCAACACTGATTCGTTTCATCCAATATCGCCTTTATAAACTGTTTACTAACCGCCGAAACTATTACGGGCAGCCGCTTGTTGACCAAAACCACCACGACGCACCAATTGACCTGCTTGCGGCTTAACTTGTGATGGTCTTAAGGTGATGGGACCAATACCTTGAGAAACAGGAGCATTGGTTGCAGTGCGAAACGTTTGTCGATCATCGCGTGATTTATACAACGGCTGAGTGGCAACATTGGATCGCGCTGCCGCATTACCGCCAGAGAACCCCGACGCATTTCCTGATGCAGATTGACTACTTTGCGTTTGATAAGCCCCCGCTTGCGGGCGATTAAACATTTGCCCCGCTAAATACCCCATCATCATCGGCATAAATACACTGCCGCCTGAGGTGGTTTGTTGCGGCGCTGTTTCGCATTGCCCATTGCCAAAATCCGCTTCACACTCTTGTTGAGTAAGGTATTTGGGAGCCACTTGCGGGTGTAAATTTTTTGCCGCTTCATAATCCGCTTCACAAGCCTCAGCGGTATTAAAACCGGCAGAGCTACATTGATTCGGATCAGTGAATACCATGGCTTGTTCACGCTCCTCGCCACACCCCGATAACAATAAGGTAGTAGCAGGCACCATTAAAATTAAAGCGGCTTTTTTACTGCGTTTCATATATTGGTTCCAATCAGATTAATAGGTCATGCAGGCGGCATTGATTAAACCAATTGCAATCGCGGCAGCGGCAGCGAATATTCCGGTTGCCATTTCGCCTTGTTCAATTCGCTGGGATAACTGTTTCAGTGTTAAACGTAATACCATAAACGTTAATACTTGCACGACCAAGGCAATGGCTCCCCAGAGTGCGCAGTCCAGTAATGACAGCGAATGCGTAATGGCGCTGGAGAGTGGTAATGCAAAACCAATTAACGCTCCACCAAAGGCTAAGGCAGCGGCTGGGTTATTGGCACGAATTAACGCTAACTCATCGTGCGCCGTCATCCACGTATAAATACGTACAAAAAGTAAAACCAATACAACCGCTAGAGCAAAATAGGCGAGAAAAGGCGGTAAACCTGCCAACGATGAAAGTGTGGTTTCGAGCATAGTAGCATCCGTTAATGACAAGAGTTCCGGCAGATTCTGCCACAAATGCGCGGATACCTGTACAAAAAGCTGGGCGCTATAGCTACACTGAGCCTAACCTCGTTAACAGCCACAGAGAAATTTCCATGAAAGCCAATAATATTCTTCAGACCATAGGCAATACCCCTCACGTTCGCATCAATCATTTGTTCCGCAGCGATATTGAAGTCTGGATGAAAGTGGAGCGTTTTAATCCTGGCAGCAGCATTAAAGACCGTATTGCACTCGCGATGATTGAAGATGCAGAGGCAAAAGGTTTGATCAGTAAGGATACCGTTATTATCGAGCCAACATCAGGTAATACGGGTATTGGTTTGGCGCTGGTGTGTGCGGTGAAAGGTTATCGCTTAATTCTCACCATGCCGGAATCCATGTCTGTTGAACGCCGCAAATATATGAAAGCACTTGGCGCAGAATTAGTGCTCACCCCCAAAGAATTAGGCATGGGTGGCTGTATTGCCAAAGCCAACGAATTACTCGCTGAAAACCCCAATAGTTGGATGCCACAACAGTTTAATAACCCTGCCAATGCCGAGGTGCATCGCCATACTACCGCGCAAGAAATTCTTACGGATTTTCCTGAAGGATTGGATTACATGATCACTGGCGTGGGCACAGGCGGACACATCACCGGTTGCAGCGAAGTCTTGAAAGAAAAATTCCCTCAGTTAAAAACATTCGCCGTTGAACCCGAAAAATCGCCCGTCATTAGCGGTGGTCAAAAAGGCCTGCACCGTTTGCAAGGTATTGGCGCTGGTTTTATTCCTCAAGTGTTAAACAAAGAAACGCTTGATGGAACGATTCTCGTCAGTGAAGCTGATGCCTTTGAAATGGCACGTCAATGCGCACTTAAAGAAGGTATTTTTGTGGGGATTTCATCCGGCGCTACACTGGCGGCCGTTGCGCAACATCAAACCGAAATGAAAGCGGGTAGCCGCGTGATTATTTTCAGTTACGATACCGGTGAGCGCTATTTATCCATTGAAGATTTATTTTAAGTGTTGATCAAACCTCTGCCTGAATGATTCGGGCAGAGGTTGTGAATATTAATGCGGTTTGGTGGCGTACATGGATCTATCGGCATGATTAATTAATTGCCGCTCATCGGCACCATGATCCGGATAAAAAGCGATGCCTATACTCACCGAAATACTGAGTGCTTTACCTTCATAGTTCAGTGGCTGATTGAGTGATGTGCGGATTTTTTCACTGATTCGATCGGCTTGTTCGAGGGTTTGCGCGCCCTCCAGCAAAATGGCAAATTCGTCGCCACCAATGCGCGCAATGGTATCGGATTCACGAATACATTCACGCAACCGAATCGCAATCGCTTGCAATAAATGATCGCCCGCGAGATGCCCAAAATTATCGTTTACCTGCTTGAATTTATCCAAATCTAGAAATAACACCGCTAGTTTTTTTTCTTGCCGACGCGCTCTTTCCAGCGCGGTTTTTAACCGATCATGAAGGAGTACTCGATTGGGCAACCCAGTGAGCTGATCGTATTGCGCCATGTAGCGAAAACGCGCCTGCATTTTATTTCGCTCAATAATCGTGGCAACCTGATTAGCCACTAACTGCAATAATTCCTGATCTTTTTCGCTGTAATTCGTTTTTTCGCAGGTACTCACCAGCACTAAAGATCCCAATAGTTTGTTCTGTACTTTCAAAGGATAGGCTAGGCAATAGCGGGTATTTTGATCTACATCGCTCCACTGAGCACTGTCATTGCTTGCAGTCCTCGAATTGGGTGTGAGTAATACTACGTTTCCAGTCCGTGCAACTTCCGCCGTTAAAGATGCACCCTGCAGCTGTTCAACCATTTTTTGTTTTTCACTGCGAACAAAAGGAAAGCTCAGCATTCCACGATCCTCATCGTGTAAGGCGACAAAAAAATTGGCGGCAGGCGTGTATTCATTAATGACGTTGTAGACTTGTTCAAACAGGTGAGAGAGGTCTTCGCAGGTATTTGCCGCTTCAGAAATAATATAGAGGGCACGCTGCATGTGTTCCGTATGTTTACGCTCAGTAATATCGCGTGCGACTGCAATTCGGAGCTTATCCTTGTCTGACCAACGCGCTGACCACATCAGATGAACGATATGGCCATCTTTATGAACATAACGGTTTTCAAAATGGGTTTTGTAGTGCCCTGCTAAGACTTCATTGGCGGCTTGACGTGTTTTTTCTACATCGGCAGGCAAAATAAACTCATACATGCGTGAGCCAATCATTTCTTGTTGGGTATAGCCAAACACACGCTCACAGGAGGGGCTTACATAAACAAAATGACCTTCAGCATCTACCAGACACACCGCATCCAGTAGCAAATCCATAAAATTAGGCAAGGTAGCCTGAGTCATGTTTATATTCATAGAAAGAATATCTCCCTGATGAAACTCCCCAGATGCCAAGCAGGTCATTGCTGATGGACATCTTCTTACGTCCAGACTAGCTGAAAATTACCAGCACGACTAAAAAATATCGAGCCTAATGGGGGCTCTACTCCGGTACATCTCGAGAGGCGCCGGTTTTGCGCTTCACACTGTCGCGCAAACTTTCTTCGCTTTCAAATAAACGATCAAAACGCATTTTGGGCTTATCCCAACTGCCTTTGATGCTGTAACTCATGCTGGTGGCTTGATCGACTTGTTTTTTGAAGAGTTTACTGACCAGATAAATCCCAGCCGCGGCAGGCAAACCGGTCGCCAAGGCCGCAAAGAAGGTGATATTGCTCGCCACCGGCAGGGTAGCGACCAAACGGGTGTCTATTTTTTCGTGGCGCAAATCGATGGTTCCCGCCATTTGCATGCCACTGGAGGGTGTGCGAACCAGCAAGGGTTCAATAAATACCAGCGTACCGCGATTGAAGCGCACCTTGCCGTTGATGTCGTCAAACGCGAGGCCGCTTTTGTAGAGATCCGAGAAATCCAAGCGCATGCGGCGTGCGAGCGTATCGAAGTTAAGAATGGACATGAGGCGCAATAGACCATCTTCGGCACTCACACCGCGCTTGAAACGCCCATTTTCCATCCAAATACTCATGTCGCCGTTAAGTTCTACGATTTTGAAATCCTGTGGGGCGCCCGCCCAAAATAAATCCCCACTGAAATGGGCCGCGCTACTTTCGATCGTGTCTGGCTTTTGCCACTGCCGCAGCACATCCCCCATATCGCCGGCGGAAAAACTACCGATAAAACGAGTTTGTACGCCTTGATCTGTGTGTTGCCAAATCAGCTTGGCACCATCGAGTCCATCTTTAGCACCACTAATCGTGAGGCCACGGATGCGACCGCGAATATTGTCGATCACCACGCCTTTGCTGTTGGGGCGCATTTGCAGCGACCAATTACCGTAATTACTACCATCTAAAAACAGTTCGTCCACCGTGATATTGGCCAGAGGTAAAGAGCGCGGATCTATGGAGGCTGTAGGTTCAGCCACTGGCGCTTCTACCGGATCAGGCGGTAAAGATTGATCTGCATGGAGCGACGAAGAGGGATGATCCTGCTGATTACCCAAGGCTGAGTTACTGAGGTAAAGGCGCTTTAAATTCAGCTGCAGAGGTGTGAAGGGACTGTTAGGGATCACCACATCCCCTGCCACCATAGGGTTCTCTATGCCCAGTTGCCAGCCAGTCTCGGTGCGTATGGCACTGACATTCAGATCTTCCAACTTGAGTGATCCGACGTCGTAACGACCGAGAACTATGTCGGTTTTAAAGGGCAAGCCAGCCACTCTGTTCGCATCTTGCGTCGCAGCAGCTAAGATTTGCTCCACCTCCGCTGGGGTTTGCGGTTTACGAGCTGGGCGCACCACCGGTGGTGTCAGGCGCTCGGTGTAGTCGTCGTAACGCGTTTTAACGGCCTTCCAAGCGGCCACATCAACGGAAGGTATATAACCTGAGACCAAGAACTCTGGCGTGTTACCAAAGCGAGCCTCACTCGAGAGTGCAATATTGGCATCCAATAACTGTGTAGTCCGCCCTCGGCTCATGCGAAGTAGCGCTTGCACATTACCGTTATAGGTTACATCCACTTGTGATTGCTGCTCTTGCAACCACAGCTTAAAGCGCAAAGGACGCTCCCCTTGAGCCGGTTTGCCATAGGGTTCGGGCAGATCCACCGCGACATCTTGCAAATTACTGTTGAGGGTGACACTGGCAAAGGCTTGCTCCGCAAAGTCTGCTGCCGACTGCGGCGCTGTAGCACTGAGTGTTTGCTGTTGCTGACGCGAGCGATGATTTAATTCAATCAGCGCACTGTAGGGCATAGTGCCTTTTAAAAATAAGACTTCAGGACGCTTGCTCCAAAAAGCCAGTGTTCGAGTATCCACGGCGCCCTGCACATCAATGAGCGTTTTGCTGTAGGTATCGAGCTTCTCGGTGCGCATCTGTGCGGTGACGGGCTGATCGAAGAGTGTGGCGGTCAGATTGTCGCTGGCAATACCGGTATCACTCGCATAACGAATGCGCCCCGCGACCTGATTGAGCTGTAAGTTTAAATTTTGTAGCTCAAAAGAAGGCGCATTGAGATCAATATTGACTTCCTGATATCCACCTTGGGGCTTATCCTCGCCTGTCCCCAGCGGAATGGCTAAATCCAATCCCGCATGCATATCTCCTATCAGAAACCAGGAGTCCATATTACCGCCGATGTATTGGCGCAACAGGCTTTCACGCAATACTCGAATTCCATCACTCGCTTGCCCTTTGATGCTGCCAGTGACCCTGAGCAATGAACCTTTGGCGTTCGGGCGTGGGTTAGATTGAATTTCTGCATAATCCACGTGACTGTCATACACCTTGGCAGAATTCAGGCTTCCCAGAACGCTGGCATCCTTTATCAGTAAGTGTCCATCGACTTGCGTTAACTTAGGCCAGCCGGGGTGATAATTCAGTTCAGCACCGTTAATATCCAAATACACTTGATGACTACGCGCCATCATATTTTTTGTATTGAGTGTGCCGCGATAGACCAACCCTACTTCCGAAACCATACCGCTGTTTTTATCGCCCACACTTTGCTCCAACCAGGTCAGCAAAGAAGCGGGTACTACAGCTGGCGTGTACTTACTGTATAAACTGGCATTGAGCTGTTTAGCGCCTACCTGCAAGTACAAATCGATATCGCCCGTATTAGCGCGCCACGGCAAGGCTAACCAAAGGTAACCTTTCACAAACTCGGCACCCTTACGGAATTCCAGTGCGCCGCTGTTGACATAAACCTGATTACGTTCGGGCTGCAAATGCCAAGCAACCTGCCCTTTCGCCGCTTCATAGCTCATGGGGGCGGCGTAGGTGGGTGAATAATGCATACTGAAGCCGCGCTGACTATCGATATTGATGAAGCCGCCTCGCTGGCCTGCCTGAATATAACCATCCACACCCATTAAAGCGGGCACTCCACGCCATGCATTTACCATCAATTGATCAGCGTTGGCGCGCAATTGCCAGTCTTTGGGTTGTGAGAGGGGTAATGTCCATTCGATATTCCGTAAGTGCCCGCGCGGGTTGAGTGTCAGCAAAATCTGTTGCAACCTGCCAGAGCCCAACGCGCCCGCGCCATTCAGCAACTGGGTGAAATGGCCAACATCCAGCTGATCCATCCTGACTTGCAACGGTTGATTAAAACCGGCGACCGAAATAGCAAGGTTCACATCATTTAACTGCTGCTCATTCAGGCTTGCCGCCATATTTTGCAGCCCCAAACGCCACTCCCCTGTAGGTAGCCAATAACCGATCACATCGGTAGAAAAGCCATCCAATGCAATATGCCGATCAGCCACGGGGACGCCCAAGGTTTGCAATTCCACATTGCCCGAGAGATCGTAACCAAGGCCATCATCGCGGCTTTCAAACCAGATAGCGGCATCTAAAGTACCCTTTGCCGTTAACGTAGATTTATCAACCCCGTTCAACAAAAAGGCACTCACCGCTGCAACGGGTTCACTGGTAGGAAAGCGATTTAGCTTCATATACCCGTAGCTACGAAAGCTATCGGTATTGCGTGGATCTCCATGGCCTTCGAGTATCAAGGAAAGGCTGCGCGGCTGTTCATCAACATCCACCTCTAAGGACAGACGATGAAACTGACCTCTGTTTTCAAGCAAGACGGAGGGAGAGTCCAGCGTGAGGTGCTGGCCAGAGGTAAACTGAAAATTCAGATGACTGCGTTTAAATTCAATGTGCGTAGAAAGCAGCAACATATCCACCAGTGCATCCATATTCGCGCGATTTTGTTCGGTAGGCTCAACGGGGGATGGATTTACGACCGGCGCCGCTTTGGGTAAGCCATGGAGATGCCAAAAACCTTCTGGCGTTTGCACAAAGGCCATTTGCACGTCAGTGAGCGTTAACTCGCTCCAGACCAACCTTCCATTGACCACCGATCCCAAAATATCCAAGCGCAAATGTGCTTTTTGGAGAGCAACAATAGGCTGTTGGGTTTGATTTTTAATCAATAAATCGCGCACATGCAGGCTGGGCTTGAGCCCATCCCATTCGGCACTGAGGCTACCAAAAGAAACCTGAGCATTGAGTTTGTGCGAGAGGTAGGTGGCAATAGCTTGCTGATAATCACCCACCAAATGGGAAAAGCTACGCCCAGACTGCACCAACACCGCCAGAAAAATCAGGACGGAGGCAATCAGGAGATAAAACCATTTCACCGATTGGCGTAACACGCGTGTCATTCGAGAATAATGTGCCCAGAGTTCTAAAAAGGTTTACACCAATACAATATCGTACTGCTCTTGATGGAAGAGCGACTCAACCCTGAATTCAATGGTGCGATTAATAAAGGCTTCCAAATCGGCAACATAAGCTGCCTCTTCATCCAACAGACGATCCACCACCAGTTGCGATGCCAATACCAAAAACTTGTCGTTGTCGTAAGCGCGTGCCATGCGCAAGACTTCGCGAAAAATTTCATAACACACCGTTTCTGCCGACTTCACTTGCCCGCGCCCTTGGCATACCGGGCAAGGCTCACACATTAATTGGCCGAGGGATTCGCGCGTACGCTTGCGCGCCATTTCCACTAAACCCAATTCGGAGACTCCGGTAATGCGGGTTTTGGCGTGATCTTTTTCGAGTGCCTTTTCCAGTGTGCGCAATACTTGACGCTGGTGTTCGGGATCTTTCATGTCGATAAAATCGAGAATGATAATGCCACCCAAATTGCGCAACCTTAATTGGCGCGCTATCGCCGTCGCCGCTTCCAAATTGGTTTTGAAAATCGTTTCTTCAAGATTGCGATGACCGACAAAAGCACCGGTGTTGACATCTACTGTGGTCATAGCCTCGGTTTGTTCGATAATCAAATAACCGTTGGATTTGAGCGGCACACGGGTTTCCAAAGCGCGCTTGATTTCCTCTTCCACGCCGTATAACTCTAACAACGGGCGCTCGCCGGTATAGCACTCGATCAAGCTGACCAATTGCGGCGCATATTGGGCGGCAAAATCCTGCATTTGTTGCCATGTCAGGCGTGAATCTACCCGCACTTTATCGATCGGCGCACGCGCCATATCACGCAGGGCGCGCAAATAGAGCGGCATATCCCGATGAAGTTCCGCTGGCACCGGTAAACTGGGCGTTTTGCTGCTTAAATCAGCCCATAATTGCTGCAGAAAAGGCATATCAGCAATGATGGCCTCAACATCGGCACCTTCTGCAACAGTACGGACAATAAACCCACCCTTAACACCTTGCGCCAAGGCCGCCGCTTCCACTGCCTGGCGTAAACGCTCACGCTCTACTTCATCATCAATACGAGTGGAGACACCGATGTGAGTGCTATTGGGCATATACACCAAGTAGCGGGATGAGAGAGTCAGGTGAGTCGTCAGGCGCGCACCTTTACTACTGATAGGATCTTTCGCAACCTGCACCAAAAGAGATTGGCCTTCGCGCACCAAGGTACGAATATCAGGTACCTCTGTGCGGCGCACTTCACCCTCAGGTAACTCCGGCAACATATCGGCGGCGTGAATGAATCCCGTGCGCTCCAAGCCTATATCCACAAACGCGGCTTGCATGCCGGGCAACACCCGCACCACTTTCCCTTTGTAAATATTGCCAACGTAGGTTTCCCCGTGACTGCGTTCGATATAAAACTCTTGCACCACACCGTTTTCTACCAAGGCAACACGGGTTTCAACGGGCGATACGTTAATCAGTATTTCTTCACTCATGATGGCATCGCCTCATGTCCAACAACGGGCTGCCACCAACCAATGCCGAACTCACGCAAGAGTGCGCAGGTGGCCTCAATCGGTAGGCCTACCACACCGGAATAACTACCGCGAATCTCTTTCACAAACACCGCGCCCAAACCCTGAATCGCATAACCACCGGCTTTATCCTGGGGCTCGCCGGTACGCCAATAGGCGTCGATTTCAGCATCACTTAGATCGCGAAACGTCACATGTGTGGTAGAAACCTGTAGCCGTTGATGCTCAGCCGAATGGAGCGCAACGGCGGTAATCACTTGATGAGTGCGTCCGGATAATTGACGCAACATGGCGGCCCCATGAGCTTGATCACGAGGCTTTTCGAGAATATGTCCATCCAACAAACCAAGGGTATCGGCTCCCAATACGGGGGCGATTGGCAAGGATTGTTGAACCATAGCCGCAAAACCTGCGGCTGCTTTTTGTCGAGCCAAACGTTGTACATAATCCAACGCCGACTCTGTGGGCGCAGCAACTTCAGGTATAGCAGCCTGAATCACTGCGTGACGAACACCTATTTGACGTAAAATTTCACGCCGGCGCGGAGACTGCGAGGCTAAATAAATATCCACGACCACCATAGCTCCCCTTTTTATTAAAACGGTTATAGGTGCACAAAGGTGCATTCATCGAAGCAATTGATGACTCAATTCAGTGTAATTGGTGACGATGGGTAAGCGCATTAAGCCACCCCAAACACAAAGGCCAGAGGCAAGCACTGGTTAAAGCGGGATATAAAAATTGCAATCCCGATAAAGGCCGCCCCGCCATGCCCTGTACCCAGTTATCGGTCAACTGGGCGATAGCAATCAACACAAAGACCCAGCAGGATTGTTTCCATACTGGAAAATTTCGCACCCGCTGGTAGGACAAAATGCTTACATAAGCCACTATCACCAAACCCAAACTGTGCTGCCCAAAAGGTACACCTTCCAGCAAATCCTGAAACAACCCTAATAGACATAAAAACACCATGCTCACGCGCAGGGGGATGGCAAAAATCCAATAGATCGCAATCAACAGTACAAACTCTGGTCGCCACCACCGCATAGTCATGGGTAAAGGGTAAACGGATAAAATCAGCGCAACTAAAAAGCTGATGCCGATAATCCCGTAGAGCTGAATGCGCGGACTAAACATCAGCGCGCGCCTTGCGAAGATGTGCTTTTTAACAACGCACCTGAAGAAGCGGCTTCCGATGATTCACTGGAAGCACCACCGACACCAGAGGGTTTAACCGGTTGCTTGGGCGGATTTTGTGGCGCCAAGGCGCCAGGAACGGAATTATGATCGCGATTTTCAAATACCAACAATAAATGACGACTGCGATCCAATCTCGCCATAGGTTTTGCAATAACCGTTAAAAATGCCTTGCCGGGATCACGAACCACCTGTTGAACTTCAGCCACAGGGTAGCCAACGGGGAAGCGTTCACCCAAGCCGGAGCTCACCAACAAATCACCTTCGCGAATATCGGTATTCGTGGAAACGTGGCGCAAGCTCAAGCTATTTAAATCGCCCGTACCTTCAGCAATCGCGCGCACCCCATTGCGATTAACTTGCACGGGTATCGCATGGGTGGCATCTGAAATTAACAGTACCGTACTGGAGTTCTCACTCACTTCGGTCACTTGTCCCATCAAACCAAACGCATCCAGTACTGGCTGGCCTTTGAATACCCCCGAGCTAAACCCACGATTAATCATGACTTTGTGGCTCAGTGGATTGGGGGATACACCTATTAACTCCACAATCAACACCGTGTCCTGCAGCATATTACTGGCATTGAGCAATTGGCGCAGACGCACATTCTCAGCCGCAAGAGATGCCAGTTGCTGCAGTTTACGTTGGTGAATTAAGAGTTCTGTTTTTAGCGCTTCGTTTTCAGCTTGCAAATCCGAGCGTGAAACAAAGGTATCCTTGCGCCAATCGTTGATCTGGCCGGGGACATTGGTGATTTGATAAAAAGGAGTTACCACAACCGACAATTTTTCGCGCAGAGGCTCAAGATAGTCGGTGTAGAGGCCAACCAACACCAGTCCCGTCATAATAAATATGAGCGAAAACGCACGGCTGGTTGCCGAGGAGCCTTTAGTAAAGAGCGGTTTAATGGCCGTATCTCCCGTTAAGCGCGGGCGATGGAGAACATCGCCCGGTCACCGATCAAGACGACAGCAAATCAATATTGCGTTTGTCATTCATTTCCATTGCCATGCCACCACCACGGGCAACACAGGTCAATGGATCTTCCGCGACAATAAACGGCAAGCCAGTTTCATTGGAGAGAAGACGATCCAAATCGCGCAACAAAGCACCGCCGCCCGTTAGCACAACACCGCTTTCGGCGATGTCCGAGGCCAATTCTGGGGGCGATTGCTCCAGCGCACTTTTCACCGCTTGAACAATACCCGCAAGAGGATCTTGCAGCGCTTCAAGCACTTCATCACTGCTCAGGGTAAAGCTGCGTGGTACGCCCTCGGCGAGGTTGCGGCCACGCACATCGATTTCACGAATTTCGCTGCCCGCAAACGCACAGCCAATTTCTTGTTTGATGCGCTCTGCTGTTGCATCACCGATTACGCTGCCGTAGTTACGGCGTACATAGTTGACGATGGCTTCATCGAAACGGTCACCGCCAATACGTACAGAATCGGAGTAAACCACACCATTCAAGGAGATAACCGCAATCTCCGTGGTACCACCACCAATATCCACCACCATAGAACCGCTGGCTTCAGAGACTTTTAAGCCCGCGCCAATCGCGGCTGCCATGGGCTCTTCAATCAAGCGCACCTCGCGTGCACCGGCGCCGAGCGCGGATTCACGAATCGCACGTTTTTCAACTTCGGTAGAGAGGCAGGGAACACTGATAAGAACGCGTGGGGAAGGATTAAACCAGCTGTTTTCATGCACTTTGCGGATGAAATGCTGCAGCATTTTCTCGGTAACTTGGAAGTCGGCAATGACACCATCCTTCAATGGGCGAATCGCAGTGATATTTCCGGGAGTACGACCAAGCATACGCTTGGCTTCCATACCCACCGCCTCGACGATTTTGGTGCCATTGTGATGGCGAATCGCGACAACTGAGGGTTCGTTGAGAACAATCCCGCGACCGCGTACGTAAATAAGGGTATTAGCCGTACCGAGATCGATTGATAAATCGTTTGAAAAAGCTCCACGCAGACTTTTTAACATGACGAAAAGAGGCCTTAAAAAATGAGAATTAAGTGAATACGGAAACTGTGTGCCAGCGCTTGCGACAGTGTATTCAAGACACTGTGCGCTCATGGCATCTCGTTTAGAGTCGTCCCTGTCGTGTTAGATGCCCGCATCGACTATTCAACGAGCAATAAATCCCTGCAAATTTTTGATAAGCGCGCAGTATAAGGGAATTTTTTATTTTTATCCGTCCTAATTTTGCACCTTTTTCGATTTTGCGAAGGCCTTTTGCAGAAAATTCGCCTCAATATTCACATCGCAGATTAGCTTCCTTGCAGCAGCTGGAATAAAAACCCGTTATTGCCTTGAAAGATAGGGTGTCAGCTCACAGAAGGGATTCAGAGCAGCACACAAATGTGGTACCTTGAGCGCCCATTTTTATAGGTTATTGTTGATGGCGCGATCACTGTCGCGCTAGCGGCAGCCGCACCGATCAGTTGGAGTTACCACATAATGGCTGTAGATCGTTCTGATATTGCAAAACTCGCTAATTTGGCGCGCATCGCCATTTCTGATGATGCAGCCGATGAAGTAGCGAATCGTATTTCTACCGTGCTGGCATTGGTCGATCAATTACAAGCGGTGAATACCGATGGTGTATTACCCATGGCGCACCCCTTGGACGCCGTTCAACGCTTGCGTGCCGATGTCGTGACCGAGCCCAATCAGCGCGAACTTTTTCAATCGATCGCACCGGCGACTCAGGATGGCTTGTATTTAGTACCCCAAGTCATTGAGTAGCACTGCAGGCTCATCGGTGCCACGAAAGTGCTGTTGTGTTTCAAGAGTTGCTTTCAAGACACGCCGTAAATACATCCCTGTAGGCTCATCGTCGACGTCCTGTCTCCGATGGTCTTGAAAGTAACAACACCACTTTCTTGATGAAGCCCGACAAAAGACTAAAGATTTTTCAGGAATTTTTAAATGCACCAGCTAACCATTGCCGAGCTAGTAAAAGGTCTTAGAAGCAAGGACTTTTCCAGCACTGAAGTGACCCAACACTATCTCGATCGCATCGCGCGTTTGGATAAAACCTACAACAGTTACATCACCGTAACGCCTGACATCGCGCTGCAACAAGCAGCAGCTGCCGATGCACGTTTAGCAGCAGGCAATGCCCCTGCGCTTTGTGGTGTGCCTATTGCGCACAAAGATATTTTTTGCACCACCGGTGTTCGCACATCTTGCGCATCAAAAATGCTCGATACATTTATCGCGCCCTACAATGCGACCATCGTTGAAAATTATTTAGCCTCCGGCGTGGTGATGCTGGGTAAAACCAACATGGATGAATTTGCGATGGGTTCATCCAACGAGACGAGTTACTACGGCCCCGTAAAAAATCCGTGGGCAACCGATTGCGTTCCCGGCGGTTCATCAGGTGGATCGGCAGCAGCCGTTGCTGCACATTTAGCACCCGCTGCAACTGCATCGGATACTGGTGGTTCGATTCGTCAACCCGCCGCACATTGCGGATTAACCGGTATCAAACCCACCTATGGTCGCGTATCGCGCTGGGGCATGATTGCGTTTGCGTCGAGCTTAGATCAAGCCGGTATTTTATCGCGCACCGCTGAAGATGCCGCGCTGCTGTTAAATGACATGGCCAGTTACGACACCAAGGATTCCACCAGTGTCGAACGCGATGTACCCGATTACACCGCCACACTAAACAATTCATTAAAAGGTTTAAAAATCGGTGTACCCAAAGAATATTTTGGCGAAGGTTTAAATCCGCAAACCGCAGCGGCCGTTGAAGCGGCGATTAAAGTGTATGAAAGTTTAGGAGCTACGACTCATAGCGTCAGTTTGCCGCACACCAACTTATCGGTGCCCGCTTACTACGTTATTGCACCCGCAGAATGTTCTGCCAACTTATCGCGTTTTGATGGTGTGCGTTACGGCCATCGCTGCGAGAACCCAAAAGACTTAAACGATCTGTATATGCGTTCACGCAGTGAAGGTTTTGGCGATGAAGTGAAACGCCGCATTCTCGTTGGCGCTTATGCATTGTCGGCCGGTTATTACGATGCCTACTACAGCAAAGCACAAAAAATTCGCCGTTTGATCAAACAAGATTTTGTGGATGCCTTTGAAACGGTAGATGTGATCCTTGGCCCAACATCGCCATCACCCGCCTTTCAGTTTGGCGCAAAATCCAAAGATCCTGTTGCTATGTACTTGGAAGATATTTACACCATCGCCACCAACTTGGCAGGCCTACCCGGCTTATCCATTCCTTGCGGATTTGTGGATAACAAACCGGTTGGCTTGCAATTGATCGGCAATTTCTTTGCCGAAGCGCAATTATTAAATGCGGCACATCAATTCCAAGTAGCCACCAACTTCCACCAACACACCGCCCCTGGCATTGAATAAGAAAGAGGAGCATAAAAATGCAATGGGAAACCGTTATCGGCTTGGAAGTTCACGTACAACTTGCCACCAACACCAAAATTTTCTCCGGCGCTAGCACCGCGTTTGGTGCAGAGCCAAACACGCAAGCCTGCGCGATTGATCTCGCATTACCTGGCACATTACCCGTTGCCAACGAACAAGCCTTTCGTTTCGCTACCATGTTTGGTTTGGCGGTAAACGCAGAAATTGGGAAACGTTCCGTTTTTGAACGTAAAAACTATTTCTATCCCGACTTACCTAAAGGCTATCAAACCACACAACTTGCAGAACCTATTGTCGGCGCTGGTTTTGTCGATTTGGAATTGGGTGAAGGCCGCACCAAACGCGTACGCATTCATCACGCCCACTTGGAAGAAGATGCAGGCAAATCACTGCACGAAGATTTTGCAGGCATGAGCGGTATCGATTTAAACCGCGCAGGCACACCACTGATCGAAGTGGTGACTGAACCCGACATGCGCAGTGCAGAAGAAGCCGTTGCCTTTGCAAAAAAATTACACTCCATCGTCACCTCACTTGAAATTTGCGATGGCGATATGTCGCAAGGTTCTATGCGTTTTGATGTCAACATTTCGGTTCGCCCAAAGGGTTCAGAAAAATTCGGCACCCGCACTGAAACTAAAAACTTAAACTCGTTTAAGTTTATGGAAGAAGCTATCGCACTCGAAGTAGAACGCCAGATTGATGTGCTCGAAGATGGCGGAAAAATTATTCAAGAAACACGTCTCTACAATGGCGACACCAAAAAAGCACGCTCTATGCGCAGCAAAGAAGATAGCAATGACTACCGCTACTTCCCCTGCCCTGATTTATTGCCCGTGATTTTGGATGATGACTACATCGAATCCGTACGCCAACAAATGCCGGAATTACCTGAAGCAAAACGTGCGCGCTTTGTAGAGCAATATGGTTTGAGCAGCTACGACGCTGGCCAAATCACCATGGATAAATTCAGCGCCGCCTTCTTTGAAGCATCCACAAAAATCAGTGGCGAGCCAAAACTGACCGCTAACTGGATTATGGCCGATCTCGGTGCTTATCTAAATCGCACCGAACAACGCATTGACCAATCACCCCTAACACCAGAATTATTAGCTGGCCTTGTGGTACGCATTAAAGACGGAACCTTATCCAGCAAAATCGCTAAACAAGTGTTTGAAGCTATGTGCAATGGCGAAGGTGATGCTGACACCATTATCGAAACCAAAGGGTTAAAACAAGTTTCCGATACGGGCGCACTGGAAAAAATCATCGACGACATTATTGCCGCCAACAGTGCGCAAGTGGAAGGTTACCGCGCTGCCGCTGAAGACAAGCGCGCAAAAATGGTCGGTTTCTTTGTGGGACAAGCCATGAAAGCCTCTAAAGGCCAAGCCAACCCACAAGCACTGAATGAATTATTAATTAAAAAACTGAACGGATAATCCCTCCCAGCCTCCTTTTTTCAAGGGAGGAGCTGACTCCCATCTGAATTAACGGGAGTTATTTTCCCCCGCTCAAAAAGGGGGATCGAGGGGATTTAAACACATCGAACCAGAGATCTTGAAAATGAGTTTACGTAAAGACAAAGAAAAAGTCCTCGGCGAAATCTTCGACGAAGCCCGCATCGCTACCTTTCTAGACTACACCGCCCCTGCGGGAGTCAATGAAGATTTTCATTTATTAGAAAAAGCTTACCGCGGTATGCGTGGCGAAAACTTTGGCACTTTTGTAAAACTTTTTATTGAGTCTGGGCGTGATATAAACGCCATAGGTGCGGAAGGTAAAACCTTTTTACAAACCATTAAAACTCATCGCAATGGCGAAGAGTATGTCATTGCGCTGGAAGCGGCGGGCGCCAAATAAAACAGGGGGCTCAAGGACAAAAGGCAGCCAAGCAACGGCTGCCTTTTTTATTGCGCCACCACTTAACCCTGTATTTGCTATCTATATTAAGCCTAAAATGCGGGAATCCTATCGACTAGAAACCCTATGATTCGACCCCACCTCACCCCCAGCATTTACCTAAGCATTAGCCTAGCCGCATTGATGCTGATTTTCTCCGTATTCCAAAACACAACGTTCCCTGTACTCGCGCTTGAGCGTAACCAAGTATTTTCCGGTGAATATTGGCGATTACTGACAGGAAATTTTGTGCATTTTGGTTGGGCACACACATTAATGAACCTAGCTGCGTTTTTGTTGTGCAGTGTTGCTCTGCTGGACAAACTTTCCATCGCCAAATATTGTGGTTTATTGGTCTGGTGCTGTCTGATGGTTGGCGGAGGGATTTTTCATTTGAACTATGAATATGGAACCTATGCAGGGCTTTCGGGGGCGATTCATGGGTTGATGGTCGCAGGCTTATTGATAAGCAAACAACATCCGCTTTGGATACGTGTTATCGCATTGGGATTATTGGTTGCTAAATTAGTGCAAGAACAAAGCCCAGGCTATACCGCAACGGATTTGCAAACTTTAATTCCCGCTCCCGTAGCGGTAGATGCGCATTTGTATGGCGCTATCGCAGGTTTGGTGTTTGTGTTGATTGACCTTTTCTACAGCCACCTAAAGAGGAAAGCATAAATGCAAGGCTCACCAAGTAATGCCTTGGCGTATTTTTTAGAAGGCGCACGTTTAATTACGAAACCCGGTTTTCGCCGTTTTATTTTAATTCCCCTGTTAATTAACATTATCATTTTTGTTGGCGTTACCTATGCTCTGTTTTATGCCTTTCAAGATTTTTTTGCACAAATACTCGAATGGTTGCCCGACTGGTTAGATTGGCTGGCATGGTTACTCTGGCCGCTGGTCGGCTTTATATTTTTAGTCATTTACGGTTACAGCTTCAATTTGATCACCAACTTTATTGCAGCACCGTTTTTTGGTTTATTGGCCGAGAAAATTGAGACGGAATTAACCGGTGTAGCACCGCCGGATGAACCTTGGGATCAACTCGTACCACGCACTTTTAAACGCGAATTGACCAAACTGTTTTACTTTATAAGCCGAGGGGCATTGATATTTATTATTTTTATCGCTTTGTTTTTGATTCCCGGCGCAAACTTATTAGGAGCATTAATTGCAGCAGTTTGGGGTTGTTGGTGTATGTCGGCACAGTATTTAGATTACCCAGCAGACAACCATCAGTTGAGTTTTCGCGAGTTGCGCCGCCGACTGAATCAACAACAACTCACCAGCTATCCATTTGGTGGGATTATTTTACTGGGCAGTATGATTCCCTTTGTGAATATTGTGGTAACACCCATTGCTGTTGCGGGCGCGACAATTTATTGGGTGAAAGAGGTCAGTAAACTAAAAGATTAAAAAATAGAACATGCGAGCTTTTCGTTAGGCTGTTTCTTTCGAAACCCTCAAGTCATGGATGACTTGAGGGAGCTACAGGGATGTATTCACAGCGTGTCCTGTAAGGCAGAACACCCTTATTTCTCACTCGCAAATATCACCCTCGAAGATCATCCTCTTCGCCATCATTATCATCATCCACAATCATATGGCCACCAGCCTCTTTGGCGCGCTGCAGATATTTATTGGCTTGCGCCATTTGCTGGTCAAAACTACCGTGCAACTTATTAGTCACACCCGCACTAAAATAAAAGTGCGACTCTTCCCCATTAATCATGAAAACTTCTTCAGCCAACAATTGTTTTACTTTATTCAGAAGTGCCACAGCTCTTTCATTATCCAGCCCAGGCATTAACACATAAAAATCATCACTATCGGCACGCGCAAACAAAAATCGTCCCAACATAGTTTGCAAACTGGCGGCAATATGTTTTAGCGCATAATCGCCCCACACATTACCGTGCTGAAAATTGATGCGATTAAAATCATCAATATTGATAACACCTAACGCCAATTGAGCAGACTTTTCTTGCGTATGCTTGTAATGCTCACGCGCAGCACCAAAAAAATACGAGCGATGGTACAAACCCGTGAGGTGATCCCGCTGAGAGTTATAGGTAATCTGCTCAATCAGCTCCAAGGTTTCTATATTGTGACTAATGCGACAATAAAACTCTTCTGGATGGAAAGGTTTACGTAAGAAATCATTTGCACCATTTTTGATGAACTTGGCCGATAAAGCCTCACTACTTTCGCCAGAAACGCCAATCATAATCAAATCCGTTTTATCGTATTTGAAACGCAGGTTGCGTACTAGCTCAAAACCATCCATGCGCGGCATGTTGTAATCCGTAATTAACAACTTAATCTCCGGGTTATCCAACAGCACTTTAATCGCATCAACACCATCTACCGCCTCCAATACTTGGTACAAGTGTCGTTTGAAAAGATTGACCATATGTTTACGCGACATATCAGAATCATCGACCACCAACACTTTGATGTGTTGATTTTTTTCCAATCGTTGAATCATCTTTATCGCATTGCTGTAGGCATAACGTCCTTCTTTAGTGACGTAATCCACAACACCTTTGGAGAATAATTGTTCGCGACGCTTTTCGTCGTAAGTACCCGTGAGCACAATGGTGGGAATTTTTTTACTCAGGATATAGTCAACCACTTCCCCATCGGGGGCATCGGGCAGATTCAAATCAATGATGGCAGCAAAAAGTTCATCTTTGTGTTGTTCATAGAAAGACTGTGTTTGCGCCATGTTGGTTGCATAGAGCGTCTCATGTGGCAATGTCGATTGAATTAAGTGCCGCAGCACTTTCGCAACCATCTCACTATCTTCTACAACCAGAATTTTTTTCATGCAGCCAACACTCAATAATTTTATGCAAAGACTTACTGAGTGTAGACAAGGTTTCAGGAATGCGCCTCTTAGCGCCACATAAAGCCCACAATGCGGGTGTTGAACAGCAAGCCAGAAAAGTTGATTTCCGCATTGGGTGATGACGCCATGGCTGCACCAAAGCATACGTGTAGTGGTAGCAAATGCTCTTCACGAGGATGCGAAAAACGAGCTTCCGGTGCGCCCTTCCAATCCACCAATCGCTGTTCTCTCATTGCAGGCGATAGCGCTTCTGATGTAAGCGTGTCACTCAGCCACTGGGCAAAACTCTGGCTTCTTTCAGTTACGCTAGGGTTTCCGGAAAAAAAGGCCTGCATGTTATGGAAGGACATACCAGAACCAACAATTAAAACGCCTTGTTCGCGCAGAGCGGCTATCGCCTTACCAAGATCAATGTGCGCTTGCGGATTAAGCGACCCCAGCAATGAAAGTTGCACCACTGGAATATTGGCAGCTGGGTACATCAACATGAGAGGGACAAACGTGCCGTGATCGTAATCGCGCTCAGGGTTTAACCGCGCCGGAATACCTTTTTCACCCAACCTGCGAATAATCTGTGATGCCAACTCCGGCTCGCCGGGAGCTGGGTACTGAAACTTATAACTCTCTGGCGGAAAACTGTAGTAGTCATAAAGCATCTTGGGATTAGCCGCACTGGAGACATTCGCTATGGATTCTTCCCAATGCGCACTGATCATCAAAATGGCTTTGGGCGCAGGTAATTGCGGCGCTAAGCCCTGCAAAAATGCGGTGAGTTCGCGATGGTTCGCCTCACCCAAGAGCGGCATAGGGCCACCGCCGTGAGGGACATAAAGAACGGGCATTAATGATGGCGCCATAGATACAGCTCCGGCAAATGAATTCACATCAGAAAAGAAAGCACGCTATTAGCTTACTCTTGATCCTGATCCGCTTCATCCAAGGCTTCAACCTCAGTTACCACTTTTTGTACCAGCTTTACACGACCACTTTTGACCAAGGCATCGCGCAGTACAAATTCAATTTGAGCATTAAGGCTACGCAAATCATCGTCAGCCCACCGCTGCATGGCAGCGATGACCTGTTCGCTGATCCGCAGCGGAAAGGATTTTTTAGACACAGTCATATCCCGAGTTTAAGAACAGCCCGTATTAAGAGTACAAACTGCCCGTATTGATCACCGGTTTAGCTTGCTGGTCGCCACAAAGCACTATCAATAAATTACTGACCATTGCGGCTTTGCGCTCAGCATCCAACTCAACGACGTCCTGCTCTTTGAGTTGCTCCAATGCATCGGACACCATGCCCACTGCACCACGCACAATAATTCGGCGTGCGGACAGCACCGCATTGGCCTGCTGGCGTTGCAACATGGCTTGTGCAATTTCGGGTGCATACGCCAAGTGGCTCAAGCGCGCCTCCAGCACATCCACACCGGCTTTTTGCAGGCGATCCTGCACTTCACTTTTTAATTTCAAGGCGATAGCGTTGGCATCGCTGCGCAAGGATAAACGCTCATCTTCTTCATCGTGTTCATAGGGGTAACTAGTCGCCAAATTGCGTAACGCGGCTTCGCTTTGGATAGTGACGTAATTTTCATAATCATCCACCTCAAAGATGGCTTCAGCGGTATCCACCACGCGCCACACCACAACCGCAGCAATTTCAATGGGGTTGCCGTTGGCATCGTTTACTTTTAATCGACTGGATTCAAAATTGCGCACGCGCAGACTAACGGAACGCTTGGTATAAAGTGGGTTCGCCCAACGTAAACCACTGTTGCGATCTGTACCCGAATACTTACCAAATAACTGCAATACCTTACCCTGGTTGGGCTGCACCAGATAAAACCCAAACCAGCAGGCAAATATCAGCAGCGCAACAAAAATAACGGGAATTACCGTAAGACTTGGCAATAACCACACGACTGCGCCGATACTGGCTACTTGCAGCACCAATAGCACAATTGCCAATAAGTAACCTGAACCACTTTGCGCTTCTGTTTCATGAACCATGACGAGCTCCTTTGTTTTTAATTTGATATCACTTTGATATCAAATTAATGTAGAAATCCGTCTTTGTAAAGCAATAATCCACGATTATTTAAAACCCTTTCGTTATCAAAGTGTTAGATGAAACAGAATGTGCGAATTGATATTTGCGACTACATAAAAGAGGGATAAATCAGGATTTGAGAGGAAACTCAGGCGTTTTTTTATGCTTATGCACCGACTCATAAATCGCCGCCGTCATGATAATTGCACCGCCAAAAACTGTCGGCAAGTCAGGCATCGCATGCAATACCACCATGCCATACACCACCGCATAAACCGGCTGCATACAAGCCACCACACCTACCGTTGTGGCTTTTAAATACCGCAAGGCATGGCCAAATAAGGTATGGGTGAATGCGGTAAACAGCACCCCCAAGCCCAACAACAACCACCAATCTATTTCTCGGGGCTGATGGGATGAAAGGGCAATAACCGGTGTTATTAAGAGCGCAACCACCAAGACTTGATAACTCATAGAGCGCGATGCTGATTGGTGACTAAACCAATGCCCCAAAAGCACGTTACGCAACGCAAAGGCCAATGCGGAGAAAATCCCCCAAAGCACACCTTGTGTAGTGGTGTTGTCGACACTGAATTCCGGCACCAAAAAATAAATACCAACCAACACAAACAGGCCGCTGACAATATCGCGCCAATCCAACCGTGTACCCTTGAGCCACGGTTCTAAAAATACAGTCATCACTGGAAAGGCATAGAGGGAAATCATACCTACCGCAATACTGGAGATTTGCATGGAATGGAAAAAGGTAATCCAGTGCAAACCGAGCAATGCGCCTAACACGAGCATGCGTCCGTAGTCTTTCGGTGCTTGCAACAACACAGTCCGCTCACGCCACCACACCCACGCAAATAACACCACTGCCGCAATCCATGTGCGGTAGCCAGTGATATCCCATGCGGGCAATTGGATGATTTTGGAAAATAATCCCGTCGCGCCCATCAGCAAGGCGCTGAGGTGCAAGCTAAACATGGCGGATTTGTTAGAGGACATAAAAAATCCGAGGAGGGAGTTTTTGCCCATCCATTAGGGATGGGCAGACATACACCAAAACAACTCAGTTAACGGCGCGGCCCACGTCCACGAGCACCACTGCTTGGGCGCGCACCGCTGCGATTGCCACCACCAGGACGACCTGAACGAGGTTTGTAATCATCGCGCGCGCGCGGCGGTGCCGGTGGTAATTCCGGCGGTGCTAGCAACAAATGCTCAGGAGGTTGCTCACATTTGATGGCATTACCTAAAAGTTGGGCGATAGGTTCTAAACGCAGCGCATCATCTTCGCAGGCAAAGCTAATAGAAATACCGGATTTACCCGCACGACCGGTGCGACCAATGCGATGCACATAGTCTTCCGGCTCTTCCGGCAAGGTGAAATTCACCACATGGCTAATATCGCTGATGTGAATACCGCGCCCCGCCACATCGGTAGCAACCAAGACTTTGGTTTCACCGCTTTTAAATGCATCCAGTGTAGCGACACGTTTGTTTTGCGTAATTTCGCCCGAGAGCAAACCGGCATTGATGCCATGGCGCTGCAATTTTTCTTGCAAATCGCGGCATTCATCGCGACGGTTCGCAAACACAATCATGCTTTCCGCATGTTCTTGTTGAATCAAGTTATACAGCAAGGTGTATTTTTCTTCGGTAGAAACCAAATACACATGCTGTTCAACCGTTGCATTGGCGACATTTTCCGGCTGAATATCCACGGTGACAGGCTTGTAAGTCCACTGCTCCACCAAGTTACGCACATCGTCGGTAAAGGTCGCAGAGAAAAATAAGGTTTGGCGCTCTTCACGTTTAGGCGCCTGACGAATAATTTGACGCACTTGCGGAATAAAACCCATATCCAACATGCGATCAGCTTCGTCGATCACCAAAATTTCCAGTTGATCCAAATACACATCTTTGTTGCCACAAAAATCCAGCAAGCGGCCGGGAGTTGCAACGAGAATATCCACCAAATCATCCTGCAAATGACGCTGCTGTTTGGTGTAATCCATACCACCCACCAAGGTGTGAATTTTTAAATCGGTGTATTTACACAGGAGTTTTGCATCTTCCGCAATTTGAATGACCAATTCACGGGTAGGGGCAATAATCAATGCGCGCGCTTCACCGGCATAACGTTTTTCATTGATCGGATTGCGAATTAAATCGTCAATGATCGCTGTTAAAAACGCAGCGGTTTTCCCGGTTCCGGTTTGTGCCTTGCCAACAACATCGCGACCTTTTAATGCATAAGGTAAGGATTGCGCTTGAATCGGCGAGCAGTATTTAAAACCTAAATCGGCAATCGCATGCATCAACTCGGGCGTGAAATCAAAATCATGAAAACGGGTTTTGCCCTCTTCTGGCAACACATTAAACTCAGCAACATCCCAAGGTTCTGCTGCCACAGCGGCAACTGCTTTTTTAGCGGGGTGCTGCTTACGCGGTTTGTGGTGGCGCTCGGCGCCTGTTTCTGCAGTTGCATTTTGTTTGTGTGTATTGCGATGATTACGGTTATTTCCACCGCTGCGCTGGTTATGCTCACGGTTGCCTGATTTAGGATGCGCGGGTTGGTCTGGGTTGGTCTTGGCAGGTGCTTCCGTTTTGGTAGGTTTTGGTTCACTTGAACCAAGCAGTTTACTAAAAAATTTTCCGATCAATCTATTCACCAGGTCTGTTACGGCTTGCGGAGTTTATTGATGCAATTCGTGTGGGCATCAATCTTAAATTGCGGTATTAGTGTTTTAGCTCGATATACCGCAGGAATACACAGTTGAGAGAACTGTTTATTATCTGTTCCGAGTATACACGAAAGACCACTTTGTCACCCTTAGGGCGAGGAATTTAAAGCTCGCAGAATCGTTTCATAGCAATTTTTATCGTCAATCATCCTACCAATGGAGAGCACCATGAGAATTCACAGCCTACAACATGTTCCTTTTGAAGATATTGGCAGTATGGCGCAGGATTTTCAGGCGCGTGGTTTCAGGCTTAACACCACCCACTGGTACCAAGGTGATGAAGCGCCCGATCTCACCAGTTTTGATGCATTGATTGTGATGGGCGGCCCCATGGGCATTTACGATGAAGACCAATACCCGTGGTTAGCCGATGAAAAAATGCTGATTAAAAACGCTATAGCCGCAGGCAAAATTGTGCTGGGAATTTGTTTAGGGGCGCAGTTAATTGCCGATGTATTGGGTGGGAAAGTCACGCGCAATACACACAAAGAAATCGGTTGGTTTCCGCTGCAAATTAATCCGCAAGCAGCCGCTCACCCTATCGCAAAAATCCTCGCACAATACCCCGAGGTTTTTCACTGGCATGGCGATACATTTGCAATACCGGATGGTGCCGTTTGGTTGGCTCGCAGTGAGGCCTGTGCTCACCAAGCTTATAGCTACAAAGATCGCGTATTTGGTTTTCAATTTCATCTGGAAACAACACCCGCATCCGCGCAGGCTTTAATCACCCACTGCGCAGAAGATATTGATGGCTCGCGCTATACACAAAGTGCAGAGGCTATTTTAAAAAGTGAAGAAAAATTTGCGCAAATTAATCGCGCGATGAGCGAGGTGATTGCGATTATTTTTGATAAAAAATAAAACTATTAAGCCCTTACAAACCTTCTCCCGTGAGAGAAGGCTATTAAAAGGTCTTCTCTATCACCGATTAATGGCTTGCAATGCTCTCGTTAACGCTTGCTCTGCAGGCACCGAAATATCTGGCTGAACTCCTTTACCTTCAATACGACCAACAGATGACGATACATACTCAGCGATAGGTAGAAATAATTGCAACCCCTGCCCTAAATCATAAGGTTTTTGCGATAGTAAAGTGCCCGCCGTGCGTTCGCCGATTAAAACAACACGACCCGATGTACGCATAGCATCGGCAGCAAGTTCTGCAGCACTCGCCGTGGTTTTGCTGATTAGTACGTAAACTTTGCCCGGATATACCGGTTGTTGTGGCTCGAAACGAACACGAGTAATCGCATTTTCTTGCACATCTCGCCAGAAGCTAGGCAATGACCAACCCTGCCAAGGTTTAACGGCTGCAATTGTTTGCACAGAGGGGAGCTGATGATGCCTTGACGTCCATTTTTGCGATACAAATATCCCCGCATCTAACCCATCTTTTAATAGATGGCTAACCAAGGGTTTCACGGCAAAGGCACCACCAGGATTGCCTCGTAAATCAATAATGAGCGCAGCTGGTTTTTGCTCTGCCATGGTTTGGTAAGCGGCGTTAATTTGGGCGATGGTATCGCGACCCATCATAGTGGACACCGTCAAAATCGCTGTGTTCTGTTCAAAACGCAACTGCGCGCCCGTTCCACCGACTTCCATAGCATCAACAAACTCCGCCATTTGCTGGGCAGTTTTATCGCTCTTGAGTAATTGCACATGGGAGAAAGGGCCTTGCACCCAGAGGCGATTAAACCCTTCTATAAAATCAGCCTCAGTAGCCGATTCAGCGGCAAGTTGCCGAATCTTGGCTTTTACATCCAGATAAGCAGGTGCCGATAAAACGGCAGGATCGTATATATGAGCCTGCATGGTCTGCTCTATAGCAAATATAGTGTTATCAAATGGCGTTGCGGCTTGGGTGTTGAAGCAGAAGCCGGCACAACTGATAGTGAAAAAATTTAACAGCAACTTAATACTCATGGCGGAAGCCTCATATGGGTTAATGTGCTTGCATCATGGCTGGGGGGCGCAAAGTAAAGAGACCTTATGTAGGATAATGGACGTCCATTTTCATGAAATAGCACCCCAATAACGAGATCAAGGTAATAATTCCCCGCTTCTCTCAAGGAATCTCTCACTACAATAGATCAAACAAGAATGATTTTTACCGACAACACGTCGAGGTAATTTAAGGTTGATGGACATTATTATTCCTGGGTTACAGGCCAGCATCGCTTTTCAATGTTTACTATTTGCGTGCTACTTATTGTTTGATGAGCGGCGTCATCTGCTGGCAAATCGTATTAACCTTGGGCTACTTGGCACCTTGGCCTGCCATATGCTGTTCAATCTGGTCAATGAACATGTATCACCAAACCTATTGCCGAACCTGACATTTGGCTTTGGCCTCTTGTATGGCCCCCTCATTTTTCTTTACATACGCGCTCTTATGTACCGGGATTTCGAATGGCGCGGCGCTTATTGGCTACACCTACTACCCGGTGCAGCCCTTAATCTATTGCCCTTATTTTTCCAACCGCCCGGGCTGTTTGGCGCACTAGCGACTTTTATCAGCATGGGAATTTACCTGTTTTTATCCCTCCACCACTATTCACACTTTCGCCAAACACTAACTCAAACTCAATCTGCTGTTGATCGCATGGCCATGCGTTGGGCGTTACATGTGCTCTTATTAAATGGCGCCAGCCTAATTCTCAACATCACCAGCATTACACTCAGTATTTTTACTGGTAATTCCATACTGGAAACTTGGGCAGAGCTCGGCGTGTTTTTGGTTTTATTCATCATGGTGAATACCTTCCTCTTTAAAGGCTTGGTACAGCCTTCTTTATTTGAAGGCATAACGAAAGAAGATACCGCCATCACCGAACAATCACGATCTAACAACTTAATAGCGGGGCTGGATGAAGCACGCTATCAAGACATCAAAGAAAAATTACTGGCGCATATGCAGTCTAAGAAGCCCTATCGCGATTCACTGTTCAGTTTACAAATGCTGGGGCGCCAATTAGGTGAGTCGCCACGCTATGTCTCCGCAGTAATCAATCACGAATTAGATTTAAGCTTTGCCGATTTCGTTAATAGCTACCGACTAGCAGAAGTCAAGCAATATCTTGAGGATGCAGAAGAGCAGAGAACTATTTTGGATTTAATTTATGCCTGTGGCTTCAGCACCAAATCCAACTTTAACCGTGTTTTTAAACAACAAGAAGGCGTTACGCCCAGTGAATATCGTAAAGCGCACTGTTCGCGTTCAATGTAATGGATTTGATAACCCCATTCTTTTTTCTAATAATTTTTTCTGATAGCTTTTCAAGCGGCGCCTAAATGGGCGCCACGCTATATAAATAATAATCATGATTCACATCACCTAACTAAACTTTCGCTCACCAACATGGATACTCAACAATGAAACGTTCCGTAGTGCTGTCTATTTTTCTCTTTTCATATTTTACAGCTTTACACGCCAATGCCGCCGATAGCGTTTGGTTCAAGTCCGCTAGCGACAGCGGAATACGCAATCTGGAGAATGGCGTGCTTTGGCAGCCAGTCCGTAAGCCCACCACTGTTCATCGCTATTTTGAGCCTGTGCGTTTTGAGGTGGGCGATACCATTACGTTAACCGGACTCTGGCGAAGCGATGGTTTTGATGGCAGCAATCGCAATTTTGACTGCAGCACGGCAAACCCGACAAACCAAGGTACGGGCATCAGTGATCAGTATTTGCGCTGCCTTGCCGGAACCGGTGATTTTCGTCTTGGTCTTTTTGATTCTGGAAATAGCCGTGTCGGAGATGACAGCTGCGAAGGGAATGATAAAAAAACCAATTGCCGCGATGGCAATGAGATTGAAAAGGGTTTTAATAACTACAAAGGCTTTCAGGTACGCATCGAGCCTCACTTAAGTGCAGGATTCATGAATCGTCCAGGGCGCCTCCTCGAAGTAAATACTGGCGAGCCCCACAATAACTTGAGCCTGTGGACGCGCATAAAGCCCGGCGTAAATGGTTTGATGAGTGATGAATGCCAAGCGGTTGATCACTGCGGCAATTCTAAACAGAACGGCTATGGAACCGAGCCGACATCATGGGGGCCGAACATGCCGTTCGGAGAGGCACGTCGCTTGACGATTACCGCGACGCGTACCAGTACAGAAAACTTTGTCGCCACTGTTTCGCTCAATGGCGTCAGTCGTCAACTTTCAGGCCGATTCCCATCGAGCATGCAACCGGTTCGGATTGATACCTTTGCGCTCACCTATACCAATTCAAGCCGTCGATACTCCTATGTTGAATTGACTCAGGTTGAATTACAGGGCGAGCGCGAACAACAGGATCCGGCACTAAGCATTGTCAGCTCACTTTCCGTGGAAAGCACCGCAAGCTACAGATTCATCCCCAAGCTTAGCGAAGGAATGCCTATCTACACTGACCGCGATTATATTTTTACCGATATAGGCCGTTTCTCAGGCTCGGTACTGCTTCAAACATCCAATGATGACGATGGCGAGCGCCATGCAGAATTCATGTCTTTTGACTTGAAGCAGCCAGCAGAGATCGCCGTATTTTTTGATGCCAGAGCAACCAGCACTCCCACTTGGCTCAGCAGCTGGAGCAGCGATGCCCCAATCGTAGCCAGTAATGACACTACGTTTAGCGTCTTCACAAAGCGCTTTGCCGCCGGCCGAGTGACGCTGGGGGGAAATGAGCGCAGCACTAGCGGCGCGAGAAGCATGTACAGTGTAGTGATCACACCTCTTGATCCAGGTAATGGAGTCAGCCTGATAAGCGCGACCGAGCTGACCTCAGGACTCACCAATCAAATGATGACCTTACGCACCGGCCTGCCCATGTACGCAGATCGCAATTACGTTTACACCAACACTGGCACACTGAATGGATTCCGCGTTTTCCAAACCCGCAATGATGCGAAGAATGTAGCTTCTGATGCATTTCTGAAATTCACTCTGGTTGAATCTGCAAGGGTATATGTCCTGTTCGATGTACGCGCTACTAAGCTCCCTGCATGGCTCAAGCATTGGGTGGATACCGGTGAAGTCATCGAAACATCCACTGCCAAGCTGCGCGTGTTTTCGCGCGCTTATACCCCGGGTGACGTTATTCTTGGCGGAAATGACCGAAATGGGGTCGGCGCAAGCACTATGTACACGGTTGTTATTGGACCGAAGGAAGAGTAAGTAAAAACTGGGGATATTTTTTTACGTGAAAGGCCGAACAAAATTAATCGAGCCATGAGCGAAGTGATTGCGGTTATTTTTGATAAAAAAATAACCGCATGATTTTACACAACAGCGCCAAAAAAATGCCCCGCTGCCGATGTTAATGCCATAGCCGCTGCGCCCCAAAAACCTACACGCACAGCGCCGATATAAATAGTAGCGCCGCCAACTTTTGCCGCTAGACCACCGAGAAAAATTAATGCAGCCAGCGATACACCAGCAATAGCAATTTGTAATTTTTCCACCGGCAACAGCAATGCAACCATCAAAGGAATCGCAGCGCCTACTGCAAATGTGGCCGCTGATGTGAGCGCCGCCTGCAAGGGTTTGGCAGCCATCATATCGGTTATACCCAATTCATCGCGTGCGTGTGCAGCTAGTGCATCGTGCGCGGTTAATTGTGTCGCCACCTCGTGCGCTAATTCGCGCGTTAAACCACGCGCAATATAAATTTCTTGTAACTCGCGATGTTCGCCTACTTCGTCGGTTTCCAGCTCATGTTTTTCACGGGCTAAATCCGCGGCTTCTGTATCGGCCTGTGAACAGACAGATACATATTCACCCGCCGCCATACTCATAGCACCCGCGACTAAACCCGCCACACCGGCCAGCATAATCGCCGAGGATTCTGCTTGAGCGGCTGCGATGCCCATCATCAAACTGGCGGTGGAGATAATGCCATCATTAGCGCCCAATACGGCTGCACGCAACCAACCGGTGTGATGAGAACGATGCCGCTCGCGATGTCGCATACGATTAAATCTCTGTAAAAAAATTAACGTTCTTTTTTCAGTAAAGACATACGCAACAAGGTGTTATCGCGTTTTATATAGTGATGAAATAAACCCGCCAAGGCATGTAACCCAATTAAGGCATAGCCTATTTTACCGCCAAGTTTGTGGAAATCTTCCATGCGCTCTGCAGCATCGTGATCTTCTGCAATTAAGGGTGGCAATTCGAGGCCGAAAAAAGGTGTGCTATGCCCTTCTGCACTTAAAATCATCCAACCTAACAATGGCATCAACAACATGAAAGCATAAAGCGCAATGTGCATGATTTTCGCGAGAATATTTTCAATCGCCGTCGGCGTAGGAATAATGGCCGGTGTTGGACTGGATAAGCGCACAGCCAATCGAATGACTACCAATAACAACACGGAAATACCCAACATAAAGTGCAAAGATTTCATGAGCTCGCGCGCGTCTGTGCCTTTTGGAAAAATGCCACGACACTCCATAGTGACATACACCGCAACAAGGAGTAATAACATAAACCAATGTAAACCGATGATAATGGGGTTGTAGCGACGTGTATTTTCAGTTGTCATAGTTTTCATCTCTTCTCGTTTTCATTAGCGATAAACTCGCCCTTGGTATTTAATCCATCCATCTGGGTGTTTACCTTTGGGATCATGATGCGTCCAGTGAATAACGCCCCCTTTGGCATTCCACTCATACTCACCATAAAATTCAATTTCTTCTCCCTCGCGCAAATTATCAACGCGTGGAGCCAAATCAATATTGTGTGCAATCAATAAGGTATGACCAATTTCTAATTGCACGAGAAAGCGTTGATGACGACTACCTTTATTGTCATCCGGCAACACCCGAAGAACACGCCCAACACCACTTAATTGAAGATTACTCTGCTGTTTACGAAACGCATCCAGAAAGAGCATATCCGTAGCAGCAACACCCTCTTTGGAATGTAACTCCGGCGGATTTAAGGGAGGTAATCGCTGTGCCTCACTTTGTGCATACTGCTGTTGCAAGCTATTCAACAGCACCACTGCAAGGGTAAATATCAATAAAGCCAAGGTCGGCTTCATACGTCCTGAAAATTTACGCCCCATTCGTTTCACCCTAGAACTCCTTACCTACAGAAATAAGGTCGCAGGATACACCAGCCCTCCGTTATTGCGTATGTCTGGATTTATTGTAGTGGTGTTGAATTAAGAGAAGATTAAGGTGGTCATATTCAATAACTCTCACCCCGACAATGCTGGTGATTCGACGCGACAAATAGGTAAAACCCGATTGACAGACCAAATGGTCTGTTATTTAATGCCTAACAGACCATTTGGTCTGATCGTGCACCTGCCCTAAAAACCCACTTCCATAAAAGGATCACTATAAGGAGCCCCAACATGGTCACCGCTTATGCTGCCTGGCTTATGCGCTGGCGCTGGTTTGTTATTGCCGCAACGCTGATGGTTGTCGGCATGTTTGCCAGTGGTATGCGATTTTTAGAATTCACAACGGATTACCGCGCTTTTTTTTCCGCGCAAAATCCGCAAATGCTAGCGTTTGAAAAAATGCAAAGCACCTATGCCAAAGCGGATAACGTGATGTTCGTCATCACCCCTAAAGATGGAACCGTGTTCACCGCCAAAACGCTCGAATCCATCCAATGGCTGACGGAACAAGCGTGGCAAACCCCTTACTCTAACCGTGTCGATTCACTGACTAACTTTCAGCACACAGAAGCTGTCGAAGATGACTTAGCCGTTGCCGATTTAGTCACCGACCCCAGCGAATTAACGGCTGAAGATTTACAAAGAATTCAGCGTATCGCTCGTCAAGAACCCGCAATCAACAAACGTCTGATTAGTGAAGATGGAACCGTCACCAGCGTCAATGTGACGGTTCAATTACCCGGAAAGAGTGAACAGGAAAGCCCTGAAATTGCTAAATTCTCCCGTGAACTTGCCAATGAACTACGTGCACGCGACCCCAATTTAGAGGTAGCACTGACTGGCCTCGCCATCATGAATAGCACCTTTGGCGAAACCTCACAAAAAGATTTAAGTACGCTGGTACCGCTGATGTTTTTAGTGGTGGTCATCACTGTTGGTTTACTCTTGCGCAGTGTGACGCCGGTGATCGTGACGTTTCTTGTGATACTCATGTCCATTCTCGTTGGCATGGGTGCTTTAGGTTGGAGCGGCGTCAAATTAACGGCTCCCGTCGCCTCGGCACCCACCATCATTTTAACCATGGCGGTCGCCGATGCCGTGCATATATTCGCGACTTATGTATGGAATTTACGCCACGGTTTTAATAAACACGAGGCGATGATTGAAAGCCTACGCATCAACATGCAACCCGTTTTCTTAACCTCATTCACCACGCTGATTGGCTTTCTGTGCATGAACTTTACGGAAGTTCCGCCGCTTGCTCACTTAGGAAATGTCGTGGCGGTAGGTGTTACAGCCGCTTATTTATTGAGTATCACTTTTTTACCTGCACTTGCGGTAGTACTCCCCATTCGCGCCACAAAAACAGAAGATACTCATCACCCATTTTTTGATGCGCTCTCTATTTTTGTAACAACACATTACAAAAAATTACTCTGGGGTATGTCAGCGATCACTGTAGGTTTCGCCGCGCTCTTACCCTTAAATCAAATCAACGATGATTTTGTGCGCTATTTTGATGAGCGCGTGCCATTTCGTGTCGATTCCGATTACGCCGCTGAAAAATTACTCGGCCCTTACAGCATGGATTTTTCCATCAGTAGCGGTGAAGAAAATGGTATAGCCACACCACGTTTCTTACAAAAAGTGGATGCTTTTGTCGAATTCGCCAAAACACAACCCGAAGTTGCCCATGCATTTACCATTACCGATACCATGAAGCGATTGAACCAGAACATGCATGGTGATGATGCCAGCTATTACACACTACCTGAAAATAGTGAACTGGCCGCGCAATATCTATTGATGTATGAAATGTCGTTGCCCTATGGTTTGGATTTAAACAATCAAATCGACGTCAATAAGTCTGCCACCAAAGTCACTCTGGCCACCATCAACCTCAGTTCAGCGGAACTCTTACGGCTAGAGCAAGTATTTGATGATTGGTTTTCGCAGAATGCGCCGGGCTTACAAGTTGATCAAGCCAGTACCGCATTAATGTTTGCACACATCGGCCAGCGCAATGCCAAGAGCCAAACCTTCGGCACGGCCATATCGCTATTCATAATCTCCATGATTCTTATCATCGCGCTGCGTTCCCTAAAAATAGGAATAATCAGCATCATTCCCAATATGGCACCGGCCGCTGTTGCTTTTGGGATGTGGGCGATTATTGATGGACAGGTAGGTATGTCAGTGTCGATTGTGGCGGGCATGACGCTCGGTATTGTTGTTGATGACACCATCCACTTTTTAAGTAAATATTTACGCGCTCGCCGCGAACAACAGATGAGCACGGAGCAAGCCATTCATTATGCGTTTGCACAAGTGGGGCAAGCACTATTTGTTACCACCATCGTGTTAGTCGCAGGTTTTTCGATTCTGATGATTTCCACCTTTAAAGTGAATGCCGATATGGGGCTAGTCACTGCCATGACAATCAGCATTGCCTTGGTGCTCGACTTTTTATTGTTGCCCGCATTACTCATGACATTTGATCGCGAAAAAAATCCTATTAACCAAGCCCATACTTCTACCGGAGATAGCCAAGATGCTAAAACCATTCATGTTATTGAGCCTAATGCTGTTTAATTTTAGCGTTGCGCTCTCCGCGCAAGCGGAAGATGCCGCCGCTAAAGGCTTGGCTATTGTCACCGAAGCCGATCAGCGTGATACCGGCTGGAAGGATTCTACGGCCGCTATGCACATGGTACTCATCAATGCCGCAGGGCAGCGCAGCGAACGCGAGATACGCATCAAAACGTTGGAAGTTGCTGGCGATGGTGACAAAAGTCAATCCATTTTTGATTCGCCTAAAGATGTGCAAGGGACTTCGTTTTTATCCTTCTCGCACGCCACAGTGCCGGATGAACAATGGCTATATTTACCCGCCTTAAAGCGGGTTAAACGCATCTCCTCAGCCAACAAATCCGGCCCCTTCATGGGGAGTGAATTTGCGTTTGAAGACCTCAGCTCTAATGAAATCGAAAAATACCGTTACGAATACTTACGCGATGAAAAAATCGATGGGATGGATTGTTATGTCGTTCGTTCTTTCCCACAATATGAACACTCAGGTTACAAGTACCGCGATGCGTGGATTGATAAACAGGAATATCGCACACTCAAGGTCGATTTTTATGATCGCAAAGGTGCCTTACTAAAAACCCTGACACAAACAGGTTTTAAGCAATACTTGAATAAATATTGGCGCGCAGAACAGTTTATAATGGTCAATCATCAGACCCATAAACGCACCGAACTCACTTGGAAAGATTACCAGTTCCAAGTGGGGTTAACGGATGCGGATTTTAATCGCAATAGCTTAATGCGCAGTAAATAATGATGGCTGGATAAAACACGAATAGAGTGACGCGGCGATGAGCTGATCGCCGCAAACAAAATGTCGTTACCCTATCAACAGAGTATTTTATGGTCACCGAACGCAACGCCGAACAAACCCGCTCGCGCATCCTTGAAGCCGCTTATGAAGAGATATATCAGAACGGCTATCAAGGTATGCGCATCGATGCGATTTTACAAAAAACCACTCTTGCCAAAGGTGCGCTCTATCATCACTTCCCAAATAAATTAGCCTTAGGCTACGCGGTAGTCGAAGAAATTTTAATGGGACATTTTGAAGAAGTCTGGCAAGGCTTTTTGGCGCAAGAGAATAATCCGCTGACGGCTTTGCAAAAATTATTCATGTGGAAAGCCGAAACCTATCAAACAGAAGATTCATTTAATGGCTGCCCACTCAACAACCTCAATCAAGAAATGTCAGCCATTGATGAAGGATTTCACGAGCGCTTACAGATGGTGATGAACTCAATTATGTACACCATTGTCGGCGCGCTCGAAAAAGGCCAAGCCGATGGGTTAGTGCGCACCGACATAAATGCAGAGAGAATTTCCATGTTCGTACTCAGCAGCTATCAAGGGATTATGGGCGCCGCAAAATGTATGCAAGCACCACAAATCTTGCCTGACCTCTTTGGCACACTGAACGATTACATAGACACACTGCGCCCGCAGTCGCCAACGCCATAAGGTGCAGCATGTGGAAAACAACACTCGCGCTTAGTTTACTGTTCCCGCTTATGACTCATGCGGTGGAATTGCAGGGTTCAATCGAGCTGGAAGCTCGTTACTTTACCGACGCAAAAGAAAGTCAATATTCACTCGCCGCCGAGCCAGAATGGTATTGGGAAAATAGTGAGGCAACCCATGCCGTTACCTTTAAACCTTTTACGCGCATCGACAACCTTGATGATGAGCGCAGCCATGCGGATATTCGCGAACTCTATTGGCAACACGCTACGGATACGTGGGAATTACGTGCAGGCATTAATAAAATATTTTGGGGTGTAACTGAAAGCCAGCACCTCGTCGATATTATTAATCAGACCGATAATTTGGAAGGGGTAGATGGTGAAGACAAACTCGGTCAACCGATGATTCAATTCACCAGCATTCACGCGTGGGGTGTAGTGGATACCTTTGTATTACCCTATTTTCGTGAACGAAAATTTGCGGGCAACGATGGCCGCTTTCGCCTACCGCTAAGGCTCGCGGATGAAGCCCGCTATGAATCAAACCACGAAGAACAACATACTGATTTTGCCTTGCGCTACAGCCATACGCTTGGCGATATAGATCTTGGCCTTAGTTATTTTAACGGCACCAATCGCACACCAAAATTAATGGCTATTACGCCAAATAACACTGCCCCCTACCTTGTCGCTTATTACGATCAATTACAACAAGCTGGATTAGATGCTCAAGCCACTCTCGGCTCATGGTTATGGAAATTAGAAACCGTTTACCGCGAAGATTCACAGCAAGATTACAGTGCAACAACAGCCGGTGTTGAATATACATTTTTTGGTATGGCTGAATCCGCAACGGATCTAGGTGTACTCGTAGAAATCAGCCGCGATAGTCGTGGCGAATGGGCAACCAGTGTTGCTCAAAAAGATATTTTTATCGGCGGACGCTTAACACCCAACGATGAACAAAGCAGTGAGTTGTTGTTGGGTGTTTCACAGGATCTGGATAACAGCGAGAGCTATTCCGGTAAACTTGAAGCGGCACGTCGCCTAGGCGACACCATGAAATTGAGTGTAGAAGCTTGGTTTTTTAACAGCCGAATTCCAAGCGACCCACTCTATTTATTCCGCGATGAAGATTTTGCACAAATCTCATTGGGATATTATTTCTAATAAATGTCTTCTTCGACCACATCATAAGCTCGTTCTCACCAACGAGAACGAGCGACTCTTCCAGTGTTAATGGCTAATCATCCACGGGCGCATGGAAGGAAACATCTTATTACCTTCCGCCGTATAAAGCAGATTGGACTTGCGAATAGGTTTATCGCCACATCCGCAGCCTTTACCGTGTTTGTGTTCGCGCCGTGCTTTTTGTTCAGCACGATACTCTGGTGTAGAAAAAACCGGTTCATTCATGGCTTTTTCATTACGTGAATGTGCAGCACGGTTTTCTTGTTTCATGGATAAAAATTCTGGCGCTAGCATGATCACTCTGGCACAGAGTTTGGCGCAGGTTGGGCAAGCTTGTGGTTTGCTGGATTCATCCATCGCAGCCAGCTCATTAAAAATTCCGTGTTCAGCGCATTTGTAATCATAAACAGGCATGATGGCTCCTGATATTTTTTGGTGAAACATTAAGTGGTGTGCTAGTGAACGCCGTTATTTCCTCTAGAGCGCCCGTGAATATCCGCAGCGGAACCTGCCAGAAATAAATTTCTGGCATTACCTATGCGTAAGCATGCTTTGTTATTGCACACTTCGCCCCTGTAAGCTGGCGCCGACATCCTGTCTTGGACGGTTCTAAAAGAAATAACGGTACCCATCATCATAGATTGCGCGAGAATCTATTTATCTTTCGAAAGAGGAATATCGATACCCGGTGTGACTTTTTTCGTTGGACCTTCGGCACTGGGGTTAACATCAAAATCAAAAATATCTGTCGGCAGCCACAGAGTGGCACAAGCATTCGGAATATCCACCACACCCGAAATATGCCCCTGTACCGGCGCACAACCGAGTATCGCGTAAGCTTGCGCTTTACTGTAACCAAACTTGGTTAAATAATTGATCGCATTTAAACAGGCTTGGCGATAGGCAACATGCACATCCAAATAATGTTGTTCACCATATTCATCCACCGAAATACCTTCAAAGATCAAATAATCATCGTACTTAGGCGTTATTGGACTTGGCTTAAAGATTGGATTTTTAATCGCGTATTTCGCCATACCATCTTTAATTAAATTGACGCGCAAATGAATCCAACCGGCCATTTCAATCGCGCCACAGAAAGTAATTTCACCGTCGCCCTGACTAAAGTGCAAATCACCTACAGAAAGGCCGCCGCCTTTTACATACACAGGGAAATAAATTTTTGATCCGCGCGATAAATCTTTAATATCGCAGTTACCACCATGTTCACGCGGTGGCACAGTGCGTGCGCCTTCGGCAGCAGCTACTTTAGCCTCATCCGGCTTCATGCGCCCCATATGGGCCGTATCAGCATAGGGTAGCGTTGCTAAGGCAGGTACGCGATCCGGCTCAGTTTCATAGAGTTCTTTTTCACGCTTATTCCATTCCAACAACATTTCTTTGGAGGGTAAGCAACCAATCAAACCGGGGTGAACCAATCCCGCAAATTCCACATTGGGAACATGACGCGACTTGGTAAACATACCATTGATATCCCAAATGGATTTTTGGGCTTCAGGGAAATGTTCTGTTAAAAATCCGCCACCGTTTTGTTTAGAGAAAAAGCCGTTAAAGCCCCACAAACTTTCTTGAAATGCGCCAATATCCAAAATATCCACGACTAACAAATCACCGGGTTCGGCGCCCTCCACACCCACGGGGCCAGAAAGAAAATGTACTTGTGACAAGTCAACATCGCGCACATCATCGGCACAATCGTTGTTAGCAATTTGTCCGCCCGTCCAGTCGTAACATTCAATAATAAAATCATCACCCGGCTTAACCGTTTTCACCATCGGAATATCCGGATGCCAACGGTTATGAATCATGTCGTTTTCGTAAGGCGATTTCTTTAAATCTATTTTGATAATCGTTTCAGTCATAGTGCTGACTCCTACTGAGGGTTGGCCAAGTGCTAACAAGCGTCGATTTTCAGAGAAAAACAGCGCTAGGGTTCAGGCTCAGTATCAACAGCTAGCCTTAGGATGACCATACGACAAACAGCCAAGACCACTACGTCATTTGACGTATGGACTTACCACCCATCGCGTCCGTGTAGTAACGATGTAACTTTCAAAAAAACACCTGAGTCTTGCCATGCAATAGGGGTGTGTTGGCGCTCCTTTAGTCGATAAGGGATTTATAGACAGGCGGGATCTCAAAAAATAATTTAAGATGCATCCGATTCATTACCTGCCCTTTAACCCGAAACACCAAGGACAGTTCACGCTCTGCTTATAGGAAACAATCCTGTTTGACGATCCCAGTAATATCTTTAGCTCAGCTCTCAATGTCATGATAACGATGCCTGTAATCTCTTTCTGCGCTCTTGCCTTTTTGTCATTATCTTTGTTAATGGCTCTTTTTATTTATGATTCTCGTAAAAAACGCACAGTGACAACACTTCTATTGAGTGTGATCTCTTTGGTTCTGTTCATGATCGCTGATAGATTGAACTTGATTGCATTTATGATCTTGTTGGCGATTGCTTTAGCTGCTTTCAGCATTCATAAAGTGAAATTACCCTGGGCTAAAGCAACACTGATTACCCTATTTCTGTTGAGTACTGTTATTACAGCGCTTCATTGGCTTCCAGGTGTTTCAAATTTTCTGTTATTTGACAACATTAAAATCTCTGAAGACGCGGATTCAATTGATATAAGGATGAATATCGATAAAGGCTTGGCAGGCCTATTTTTACTTATGTTTATGATTACCCAGTATGAGCAAAGAAGGGAAATTTATAACCATGGGAGGGATTTGAGTAAACAGAATAGCACTTGGCACGCTTGGGCTTTAATACCTTTTTACGTAGCATCCATGATGGCGATTGGATTGATTTTTGGACTAGATATTGATGTTAAGTTGCCATCCTCAACACTGATTTTCTTTATTTCAAATCTTTTATTCTCAGTGATTGCAGAGGAAGCTTTCTTTCGCGGAGTGATTCAAGAAACACTCGCGAGAAAATTGATAGGAAAAGTAAGGCATTCTCACTATATAGCCATTGTCATCGCAAGCGTGATTTTTGGGGCAGTGCATTTGGGCGGCGGAATACAATTTGCTGTGCTGTCAACCATCGCGGGGCTATTTTACGGCTACGCATATTTTTCCACAGGAAAAATATCGGCAGCTATAGTGACGCATTCTGCAGTAAATATATGTCACTTTCTTTTATTGGAGTATCCTTCAACGTAATTCTATTTGCTTTACACAATTAACATCATTACAGAGGAACGAAAAAAGCCAGCGCAACGGCCGAGATGTCCGCAGGCTGGCGAAGCTGAAGTTGTTATACCTGTCATATGAAAAAGTCACATGACAAAAAAGTTACATCACAAAAATCCATACTACTAGAAGTGGTACCACTAAAAATCACACCACAGAACATTGAAAAATCACACAGATAAATAGGCCGCCACTTTGGCTTCATCCACCGATGAGCGTAACTCTTCGTGAACAATTTCACCTTTTTCAATCACTAAAATTCTATCCGCAATGTCCAATGCGAAACTTAACACTTGCTCTGACACAACTATCGACAACCCACGCTGATCACGAATCATTTTTAAGGTGCGCCCCATTTCACGAATGATGGAAGGCTGAATACCTTCAGTAGGCTCATCCAGAAAAAGCATTTTAGGATCACTGGCTAAAGCACGAGCAATAGCCAGTTGTTGCTGCTGTCCACCTGATAAGTTACCGCCTCGACGATTACGCATTTCCAGCAGTACAGGGAACATATCGTAAAGTTCTTTAGGCACCGCGCGTTTTTTGGTTGTCGTTAGCCCTGTTTCAATATTTTCTTTAACGGTCATGCTTGAAAATATCATGCGACCCTGAGGGACAAAACCAAATCCATTAGCAACACGCTGAAAACTTTTTAAGTGACTGACTTCTTTGTCCTCCAATTTCACACTGCCACCAGAACTTGAAATAACACCCATTAAGGATTTCATGAGCGTGGTTTTACCCATGCCGTTGCGCCCCATGACGGCAACAATTTCTCGCGGCTTTACCGTGAAATTTAAACCATGTAACACTTCACTTTGGCCATAACTCACACGATAGTCAGATACTGTAAGCATGATAACTTCCTCACAAATAATTAATGGCCAAGATAAACTTCAATCACTTTAGGATCAGTTTTAACCTTATCAACAGAGCCTTCAGCTAGAATTTTTCCTTGATGAAGGACGGTGACTTTGTCAGCAATTTTTGCCACGAATTGCATATCGTGCTCGATTACAATTACCGAACGATCTTTGATGATGCTGCGGAACAACTCTGCGGTTTGCTGCCGCTCAGCAACTGACATTCCTGCGACCGGCTCATCCAGCATCAATAAATCGGGATCTTGCATCAACAACATGCCGATCTCTAACCATTGCTTTTGACCATGACTGAGCAGTTCCGCTTGCTTATCCAATTGATCGCCCAAAAAAATCATATCGGCGACTTCACGCACTTTATTAATAACCTCAGCATCACGTTTAAAAACCAGCGCACCAAATACCGAACGGCCGCGTGGAAATGATATTTCCAGATTTTCAAAAACACTGAGATCACCATAAATTGATGGGGTTTGGAATTTCCTGCCCACACCGGCTTTTACAATATCGTGCTCTTTCAACTTGGTGAGTTCTTTGTTACGAAACTTAATGGAACCTTCCGTTGCTTTGGTTCGCCCGCAAATTAAATCCAAGACCGTCGTTTTACCGGCACCATTGGGGCCGATGATGACGCGAATTTCATTTTCATCCACGTAAAAACTTAAATCGTTTACGGCCTTAAACCCATCAAAAGAGACGGTAAGATTTTCCACCGCCAATACAAAGTCTGTATTACTGGGAATCATGGATGGCTCCTTGAGGCATGCTTGCCTGTGGCTTTTCGGCTGGAATCACTGGAATTTTTTTAACAAAAATTCGGTCAATTACGGCATCGACTTTGGGGGCTGCATAGGTGTTGTATAAACCGGCTAAGCCGTTAGGGAATGCCATGACTACGGCTATAAACAAACCACCCATCGCAAAGAGCCATAATTCAGGAAAGCTTTCAGAGAAAGATGTTTTTGCGGCGCTGACAATTAACGCACCATAAACCGCACCGATAATTGATAAGCGACCACCCACAGCACAGAAGATTACCATTTCAATCGAGGGCACAATACCGACCAAGGTTGGCGACATAAACCCTACCTGCAAGGTAAACATTGCACCGCCAATCGCGGCAAAAATGGCACCAATGCAAAACACAAATATTTTAAAGTTAGAAACATCATAACCAGAGAAACGTACACGATCTTCTTTATCGCGCATGGCCACCAGCAATCGCCCCAATTTACTTTTACGAATAAATTGCGCAATGAATAAACACACAAACAACATAAACACACAGAGAAAATAAAAAATGTATTTAGCGCTGTCGGTACGAATATCCCAACCATGCAATGTGCGTAAATCAGTAATACCGTTTACACCGCCGGTGTAACCTTGCTGACCAATAATCAGAATCGTGAGAATGGCGGCAAGCGCTTGCGTAATAATCGCAAAATACACACCACCGACACGACGTTTAAACATGGCCACACCAATAATGTAAGCGAGAATCGTCGGCACCAAAATGATTGCAAGTAGCGTAAAGGTAAAGCTGTAGAAGGGCTCCCAGAAAAAGGGTAATTCCGTGATTTGGTTCCAATCCATAAAATCAGGAATACCGGGGGTTGATTGAATTTTAGTGCTTTCAGGATCCGATGCTTCCAATTTCAAAAACATCGCCATTAAATAACCACCGAAACCAAAAAATACACCTTGCCCTAAACTTAAAATGCCGCCATATCCCCAGCACAACACCAAACCGACTGCAACGAACGCATAAGTGAGATATTTACCCACCAAATTGAGGCGAAAAATATCTAAGGTTAATGGCAGGATAACAACCAAAAGTAATGCGAGTACTAAAAATCCCAGCATTTCTTTTTTAGGCAAGAGCGAAGCTAAACCTTGATAAGACATGATCAGGAACTCCTCTTAACGACGCACTTTGAGTGTGAACAAACCTTGTGGGCGCAACATTAATATGAAGACCACAAACAAGAGTGTTAATACTTTTGACATAGAACCACTCATGAAAAATTCCATGGTGGACTGCGCTTGTGAAATGGAGAATGCAGAGGCGATAGTGCCAATCAAACTGGATGCACCACCAAACACCACCACGAGGAAAGTATCTACAATGTATAGCTGCCCTGAGGTTGGCCCCGTTGAGCCAATCATGGTAAACGCACTGCCTGCGACACCGGCAATGCCACAACCTAATGCAAAGGTAATGCGATCCACTTTCGCCGTGTTAATACCAACAGCGCCCGCCATTGAACGGTTTTGCACTACAGCACGAACCTGGGTGCCCCAGCGCGAGCGATACATCAAAATGGCGACGGATAATGAAATGCCGAGCGCTAAGCACATGACAAATAAACCGTTAATCGGTAATTCAATGCTTTCTGTCAGTTGATAAGAGCCCATTAACCAATCCGGCAAGGTCACACCAACTTCACGCGCACCAAACACTGAGCGATAAATTTGTTGCAAAATTAAACTCAATCCCCAAGTGGCAAGCAGGGTATCGAGTGGACGATTATAAAGATGTCGGATCATGCCCCATTCCACTAAAGCACCTAGGGCAGCAGCAGCGACAAACGCCAAGATCATGGCAAGAATAAAATAGAAGCTAAATAATTCAGGCAAGTAAGTTGCAAAAACATTGGAGGTTAAATAGGTTACATAAGCACCGAGAATCATGAATTCGCCGTGTGCCATATTAATTACGCCCATTTGTCCAAAAATAATGGCTAACCCTAAGGCCATCAGGACAAAGACCGAAAACAGAATCAATCCCGCAACGCCTTGCATCGCAAAGATAGATAACAATTCTGAGGTGCTGTATTCAGCGAACATGGCTCAGTCCTCTATGAAAGAAAATGAAATCGTTTATTGCTGACTAGCTTGTTAAACATCACGCTCTTATAAAACTGAGTAACTAGCCGCGCAGGGCTAGTTACTCGGTGTGTCTTATTGATAACCTTTTGGAAATGGATCTGGCTCGATCAACTCTTTGGTTTCAAAGACCACATCGTATTGACCATCAGCGCGTGCATGACCGATACGTGTTTTTGACCAGAGGTGATGATTGGGGTGAATTTTCACGTAACCTTCCGGTGCCGTTGTTAATTCAATGCCGGGAGATGCAGCGCGTACCTTATCGATATCGAATGAACCCGCTTTTTCAACAGCCGCTTTCCACAACCATGGGCCAAGGTAAGCAGCTTGTGTTACGTCGCCGATCACGATGTCTTTACCCCACATAGCTTTGAAGTCAGCAACAAATTTTTTGTTGTTTTCATTCGGCAAGCTTTGGAAGTATTTCATAGAGGCGTAAGCACCTTGCATGTTGTCACCGCCAATACCTAAAATTTCGTCTTCAGTTACCGAAATAGTCAGTACCAGTGGCTTCTCTTTGGTCATATCAATACCCGCTGCTTTTAATTGTTTGTAGAAGGCAACGTTTGAACCGCCCACCACAATCGCATAAATAACATCAGGCTTTTTCAATTTAATTTTGTTAATCACAGAGTTAAATTGTGTGTGACCCAGTGGATAATATTCTTCACCTACTACGCTCAAGCCCAGTTTTTCAATGTGCTTGCGCGCAATTTTGTTAGAGGTGCGTGGCCAAATATAATCTGAGCCGAGCAAGTAGAACGATTTAGCACCTTTGGTTTTTGTTACCCAATCAATACCAGCGATAATTTGTTGTGTCGCTTCTTGACCGGTGTAAATGACGTTAGGCGATTGCTCCAAGCCTTCATAGAACGTTGGGTAGTAGAGCATGCCGTTGTATTGTTCAAAAATCGGTAATACGGCTTTGCGCGATGCCGATGTCCAGCAACCAAATACCGCAGCAACTTTATCGTTCACCAATAATTTTTTGGATTTTTCTGCGAAGGTTGGCCAGTCACTCGCGCCATCTTCTTGAATGTATTCAATCTTTCTTCCAAGCACGCCACCCATGGCATTGATTTGTTCAATCGCCAATTTTTCGGCCTGCACCGAACCCGTTTCACTGATGGCCATGGTGCCTGTCACAGAATGCAAAATACCAACTTTTACTGTGGTATCTGTAACAGCCAAGCCCGTGGTATTTACCTCCGCTGCATGTACACCCGTAAATGCAAAAGAGGCGGCCAGAGTTAATACGCATTTTTTCCAACTGGTTTTGAATATCCCAGCAGTCATGCTTGTGCGGGGGTTAAACACTGTCGTCTTCATGGTCTATCCTCAGGTTATTGAAAATCAGAATGTGTGATACAGGTCGATCTGTTAAAGCCCACCAGAAAAATCTACTGAGCCACAAAACCACTACACCGGGAACGCTCACCGTTGAAGCATCTCCTACGCCTCACAATCTAGGCGCAGCTACCTTCACAAACCATTCGATAAATACCCCATAGCACTACGTCATTTAACGCATAGCGCAGCCATCAGCCTTTGCGTATTTTCTTTTTGTAATAAAGAAGGATGAACAGCAATAACCAGCGATCAGCCCTACCCTATAAGTTGGTATGGCAATTGAGTGGTAATGAATGCGCCAATCAAGAAACCGTGAAAGCGTGGGTTTACAGGGGTAAAAATGGTAAGCAGCGATTAAATGCACCATAAAAATACAGCTTGCACACGGGCGCGCACAACATGAATGCATTCATCAGGTAATTGTTTTAATGGCAGCTAAGCAACATATTTTTCGCGTAAGACGCAATTACAACCAGTGGGTAGCCAACCAAACACTGGAAGATTACGCGCTGCGTTTTACCGCCAAAAGTGCACGACGCTGGTCAAATGCCCGTGTAGCAACAACGGCTCTTGGGGCAATTTCATTCTTAGCCCTTGAGGCTATTGGCGGTGCCATAACATTGCACTATGGTTTTAACAATGCTGTTGCGGCTATTTGTGCAGTCAGTTTTATTATTTTTTTAACTGCAATCCCCATTAGTTACTACGCAGCAAAATACGGCGTCGATATTGATTTATTAACTCGCGGAGCAGGTTTTGGTTATATTGGATCGACCATTACCTCTCTCATCTACGCATCCTTTACGTTTATTTTTTTCGCGCTTGAAGCCGCCATTATGGCCATGGCACTGGATTTATTATTCGGCATTCCATTGCCGCTAGGCTATCTCATCAGTTCTGTTGCCATTATCCCACTGGTCACTCACGGCATTACCTTTATCAGCCGCTTTCAACTCTGGAGCCAACCGCTCTGGATTATTCTGCAACTCTTGCCCTTTATTTTTATTATTTATGCCGATGCAAGTGCTGTGGAAAGTTGGACGCAATATTCCGGTCGATTACAAAATCCAGAGCAAACACAAACGGGAGTCAACATATTGTTATTCGGCGCCGCTTCGGCGGTTATTTTTTCATTAATTGCACAAATTGGTGAGCAGGTCGATTTTTTACGATTTTTGCCCCCGCCGAAGCCAGGAAAAAAATTGCATTGGTGGGCAGCCTTAATCGCCGGTGGGCCCGGCTGGATTGTGATTGGCGCTATCAAAATTATGGCGGGATCGTTTTTAGCCGTGCTTGCCATGAATCATGGTATTGGCATGGAAGAATCTGCAGATCCTACTCGTATGTATATGGTGGCGTTTAGTTATATCGCCAGCTCACCGGAAGTTGCGCTCTCGGTCGCCGGTATTTTTGTTATTTTGAGTCAGTTAAAAATTAATGTGACCAATGCTTATGCTGGCTCGATTGCGTGGTCAAATTTTTTCTCGCGGTTAACGCACAGCCATCCAGGGCGAGTGGTTTGGTTAGTATTTAACGTTGCCATTGCACTCTTGTTGATGGAACTGGGAGTGTATCGTGCATTAGAACAAACACTCGGATTTTATGGCATAGTGGCCGTCGCTTGGCTCGGTGCATTAGTGGCAGATCTAGTGATAAATAAACCCCTTGGCCTCAGCCCCAAACACATCGAATTTAAACGCGCGCATCTATACGATATCAACCCCGTTGGCTTTGGCTCCATGCTCATTGCCTCCGTGTTAGGCATTATTTGTCACAGCGGCTTGTGTGGTGACATCGCACAAGCGCTCTCCCATTTCATTGCATTATTAACGGCACTCATCTGCGCCCCCTTGATCGCCATAGCGACTGGCAGCCGTTATTATTTGGCGCGCCCCTTGGTTAATTTGGCTGAAGAAACAAAAGGTGACATCAAACATAACGAAGGAAAAGCTAGCCAAGAATACAGCACTATCACCTGCTGCATATGTGAACACAAATTTGAACACGAAGATATGACTCACTGCCCTGCTTATGCGGGTCATATTTGTTCACTCTGTTGTTCACTAGATGCTCGCTGTCAGGATTATTGCAAACCAGGTGCAGGCTATGCTGAACAATTAAGTCAATTTTTTAAAATCTTTTTACCGAGTGTTATTACATCAAAAATTAATTCTCAAGTCGGCCATTTTTTAAGTTTGGTGATTATCATCAATGGTCTTTCGGCAATTTTGTTATCGCTGATTTATTTTCAAACCCCGATTGATGCACCAGAAACGGCTGCATTATTAGAGGCAACCTTATGGAAAGTATTTTTTCTATTAGTGATTATCACAGGCGTGGTCAGTTGGCTGTTTGTGCTTGCACATGAAAGTCGCTTAGTGGCGCAAGAAGAATCTCAACGACAAACCCGCTTACTCATGGAAGAAATTGAAGCGCATGAACGCACAGACAGAGCATTGCAAATTGCCAAAGAACAAGCAGAGGCTGCCAACCTTGCTAAAAGCCGTTACTTGACCGGTATTAGTCATGAATTACGTTCACCGCTAAATGCAGTACTTGGTTACGCGCAGTTATTAGAAAAAGACCCCAGCATGCCTGAACATCGAAAAGAAGCATTGGGAGTTATTCGCCGCAGCAGCGAATATCTTGCTGATTTAATTGAAGGCTTATTGGATATTTCAAAAATTGAAGCAGGTCGTTTAGATTTACATCGCGATCAAGTACGCATTGCCGTCCTGGTTGAACAATTGGTACATATGTTCCGCTTACAGGCTGAAGCAAAAGGCCTAACATTTACGTACGAATGCAAAGATCGATTACCAGAATGTGTACATACGGATGAAAAACGCCTACGCCAAATTCTGATTAATTTATTATCCAATGCCATTAAATACACCGATAAAGGCAGCGTGTTATTTAAATTGCGCTATCGGAATCAAGTCGCCGAATTTACGATTAGCGACACAGGGGAAGGTATAGCGCCGGAAAATATGGAACGCATTTTCCGTCCCTTTGAGCGTGTGCGTCGTCCCGGCTCTACCGCCACCGGCACCGGCTTAGGCTTAACGATTACTCGGCTTCTCTGTGAAATTATGGGAGGTGACATTGCCGTTACCAGCAAACTTGGTCAAGGCAGCACGTTCAAGGCGAGCTTAATGTTAGCCAGCGTTAGCCATCCCCACATGGAATACCCTATAGCGCCCGTACAAAATATTTATGGGTACAAAGGCCCTGTCCGCACACTCATGCTTGTCGATGACGAAGCCTCTCACCGACAACTCATGCGCGCCATGCTAGCCCCACTGGGCTTTATTATTATCGACATTGACAACCCTCTGAACGTGATCGCACGCTTAAAGAGTGAAATAGATAATGGCACCGCACCGGATTTGTTGATGCTGGATGTTTCTATGCCGGGATTAAATGGCTGGCAACTTGCGCAACAATTAAGAGATGAAGGTTGCAAGCTACCGATTATTATGGTGTCTGCCGATGCAAGCGAAGGAAAAGATCAGCTTTTTAATCACACTACCGAAATGATTGCTCATCACGATGCCTATGTTATTAAACCTGTACGCATCAATTTATTGCTCGATCAAATTGGTCGCTTACTGAATCTCACTTGGTGTTATGAAAAACTTGACCCTACTGAAAAAAACATCAATCACGAACAACGCGATCGAGAGCGCACCAACTCACCGTTGATAGCCACCTTAGAGCTGCCCAGTGATGAACACCTAGACGAGATTGCACACCTAGCCAGTATTGGCCACAAAAAAGGTCTTCAAGAAAAAATTATGCAACTGGAACAAACTGCCGCAGCCCATCCAGCCTTTATTCTAGAACTCAAAAATCTCACCGCTAATTTTCAATTTGAAAAAATACTGACATTACTCAACGTTCAGCCTATTGAAGACGCACCCTCCATTGAAAATGCGGAGTCATTGACATGAACACCAAAACACAAACAAAAATTGTTTTAGTGGTGGATGATACGATAGATACCATTCATATGTTGAACGATGTATTAGAGGATGCAGGCTTTACCGTACTGGTAGCCTTAGAAGGTACACAAGCGCTCACCATCACCAAAAATATTTGCCCTGATATTATTTTACTCGACGCCATCATGCCCAACATGGATGGTTTTGAAACCTGCAAACAATTAAAACGTAATCCTCAACTAGCGGATGTCCCCATTATTTTCATGACAGGTTTAACCGACACAGAGCATGTGGTTATGGGGCTAAATGCCGGCGGTGTGGATTACGTTACCAAACCTATTAACACCGAAGAATTAGTAGCGCGCATGCGGGTTCATTTAACCAATGCGCGCATCACACAAAGTGCACGCCTTGCGTTGGATACGGCCGGCCAATATTTATTTACCATCAACTTTCACGGTGAATTAGTCTGGGCCACACAACAAGTCTATGAACTACTTGGCCACGCTGGTGCCACCGCAGATTCAGTGGCGCTTACTCCGATGGTAGCGCAACAACTGCATGATTGGTTAAGCCACAAGCCAGAAGCAGGTCGGCAACTATCATTGCAAAAACTCGCCAAAGAATTGACCGTAGAAATGCTGAACTTGATGGATGGAAAAGAATATTTACTGCGCCTGACGAACACGCACAAACCTGCTGATGATACCCACGCCTTACGCGAACAATTTGCCGTCACCGGTCGCGAAGCCGATGTACTACTGTGGATAGCCAACGGCAAAACCAATCGCGAAATCGGCCAAATTCTTGATATGAGCCCTCGAACGGTGAATAAACATCTCGAGCAAATATTTAAAAAATTAGGTGTAGAGAACCGAACATCCGCAGCAGCGGTAGCAATTAAGTGCTTGAACAAAAGCTAGTCACCTCTATTTCACGCACACCAAAAAACTAACAAGAACAAAAAACAATCAACTCCAAATAAGTTGATTGTCCAACAACAAAAAATTTTCCTATTCACCCTATTTAACACTCTCAAGAAGCTCCTTTTCAGTTTGAAAGTGCCATTTAACCCCACAAATCACACCTAAATGCTCCATTTTAGCGCCAAACACCCTCCAAGTTATTGCATACGTACCCAAAACTGTGCACTATTGGTCGCAGCTTTGGCACCATAAATATGCTAGAAGCTTCAACTAAAATATTACGGAGAAGATAGAGAATGAAATTAAAGACCCTTAGCGCTGTTATTGGTTTAACACTTTGCTCAACTGCAGCCTTGGCAAATACTTACCAAGCAGAAGTTGGCGTTATTCTCGGACAGGTTGACAGCGATTTTGTTGATGCTGATGTTCTTGGCTTGGGCGGCGAGCTTTTCTTCGAAGCAGTTGACACCACAAGCAAACCATTGGCAGAAGCTGCTTTTTTGCAGAAAGCAAGCAGTGTTTCTTTAGCTTATGCGAAGACTGATTCAGATTTTTTCGATGTATCCACAACAATTCTGGATATTGGCTACTACTTCAGTGACACTATTTTTTATGCTGGTGCCACTGTAATTTCTGCAGATTTTGATGGTGAATCCGAAGATGATTGGGGCATCACTGCAGGTGTTACTCCAGCCGCGGGTTGGTTGGTTACCACAACCTATTTTGATGACATCGATTATGAATTGAATTTGCAGTCAAAATACGTAACCCAACTGTCGGGTGATACCGCCCTAAATTTTGAAGTTGGTTATGAAGATGGTGGCGACTTTGACGATACCATTTCTGCAGCTGTTGATTACTATTTTAACCGTTCTTTCAGCCTTGGCTTGTTTACATCAAGTAATGAAGAAACCGAAACCGGCGTACGCGGTCGCTACTTCTTCAACGATCAAGTTAGTGCACAATTCAGCTACTCTACTGAAGATGAAGTAGACACAACGCTGCTTGGTCTAAATGTTCGTTTCTAAGTAATCTTGCTTAAAAATGATTCCGACTTACGGGGCATAATTCTGCCCCGTATTTTTTTCAGTCCATCAACGCCGCTTTCCTAGTCGCAAGACAGCCTCATCTTGATCTATCACAAAATCAAATCGTCCCAGTACGTCCACGCCCAGCAAACCATCAAACTCAATGCCAAGCTCTATTGGCAATTTTGCAATGATGTGTTGATGGAATTCAGTCTCACCAAGGCTTAATTCATTCACGGTAAACAAATAAGAATCTACGGCTCCATTGGCAGTACTCAGCCGTATAGGTTTGATAGTTTTTACTAGGTTAGGATATTTTTTTATGTATTCAGCAGACACGCCAGTAAGCGATGCTCCTGTATCTAACAGTAAGCGGGCGGGATAGCCTTCTATAGTCACGGCAACCAAAAATTGATTGCCAAACCGAATCAGCGGTAACACTACATCACCCACAGCCTCAGCACCGTTTAACTGAGCAAGAATTTTCTCAGCTCGCTCTTGCGTTACCGGATTATTAACCGCCATCAATGCATGATATTGCGCCTGATAATTATCGTCTGTATTCACATACAAACTAGCAGCAGCCAGATGTAATTCTGGGTCATCTACCGTTAGTTGAATATAATCATTGAGTTGTTGCGCCAACCATGCAGCATCAACACCGGAAGGAATATCCTTGGCAAGACTAAGCAAATACTGTTTGAAATGTGTTTTAGATTCCTCACTTTTTTGCGCATCGCTTTCGTACTTAAAATAGTTAAACCAACTGACTATAGCGTCGCGATGATTACCCACTTTCTGATAAGCACGAGCGATCAATTGCCATAATCGCATAGATTCCGGATGATGAATTAACTCTTGTTGCAAGTAGACGATAGCTTCGGAAGCTTGATTGTTCGCCAACCACTGCTCTATTTCTTCGAATGAAAAAACAGCAGTTGGCAGATTCAATGGCAGTGCATTATTTTCTGGAATGTTTTCAACGGTTAATGGTTGCTGTTTACGCTCGGGATTCATCACGGGTATCTGCACCTCATCCGCAGATTGCAACTCATGCAAATACTGATTCATAAAAAAACCAGACAAGAATGCAACAAAGATAAGTAGCAGTGTTTTTAACATGGCATCATCTTGATGATTACAAAATAGCGCGAAGATAGGTTTCGATCTTCTCTGGCGTTGCAAGAGTAGAAAAACGTTTTACCGGCCTGCCATTGCCGTCTATTAGAAACTTAGTGAAATTCCATTTTATGCGTTTACCGAATAACCCCGGCAATGAATCTGTCAACCATGCAAATAATGGATGAGCATTTTTACCATTGACATCCACTTTACTGAACATAGGAAAACTAACGCCATAGTTAATGTGGCAAGTTTGTGTAATCTCTTCCGCGCCTCCCGGCTCTTGGCCACCAAACTGGTTGCAAGGGAAGCCTAGAATAACCAAGCCTTTATCCTGATATTTTTTATAAAGCAACTCTAAGCCCGCATACTGAGGCGTAAATCCACATTGACTCGCTGTGTTTACAATTAACACCCATTGCCCTGCATAAGCCTTCATCGACTGAGGCTCACCATTTAACCCAATGGCACTAAAATCATAAAATTTGCTCATGTAATATTTACCGCGTAATGGCTCATCAAGCGCTTGTTAGAGGCGAGACATCTAACCTTAAGGCAAGCGTCCTGGCAATAAGTTTTGCTTTTGCTTACCAATCTACAGGTCACAGGGATGATTACGAATGATCGTTTGTGCAGATTAGGGCGTATAGCTCTTTGTACTTTCGCTGGCTGGGCATTCTATGTGGAACCGATACAGAATCATTTTATTTTCAGGCGTATTACTTATGTTGTGCTCTTGCTCCACCACCTCGCTGGATGATTACGCGCACAACAAACCTGTTCTTGATCCGCGCCTATTCTTTGATGGCGACTTGACAGCACACGGTGTTTTGAAAAATCGCTCCGGTAAAGTCACGCGTTATTTTACAGCCACGATTAAAGCCTACTGGCGCGATAATATAGGAACACTGGAAGAGAAATTTATTTTTGACGACGGTGAAGTTCAATATCGAACATGGACACTTACACCATCCACTGATGGTTATATTGCTACTGCAGGCGATGTGATTGGTGAAGGCAAAGCCAACACCAAAGGCAATGCGATGCGCCTAGACTATGTCTTAAACGTCAATTATAAGGATTCGACGCTTGCCCTTGCGGTCGAAGACTGGATGTGGCTCGTGGATGACAACACCTTGCTCAATGAGTCCATCCTACGCAAGTGGGGATTCAAAGTGGGCAGCGTACAACTGGTCATTACCAAGTAGTCAATCTACAGGCGAGCAGTAAACCAGCTGCGATTAAATAGCGCGTATACGGCTCTTCTCGAGTAAGTCTTCGAATTTTTTACGAGCCTTCGATGCTTTTTTGCGATCGCCCATTTTTTCATAAACTTCGGCCGCTACACGGTAAAATCGAGGCTCCAGCTCCTCTTTATCGATAGCTTTCTCTATGAGACTACGGGCTTTGTTATAGTCACCTGCATCCGCAAAATCTTCCGCACGCTTATACATAAAGTAAGGATTAGCATTGCGATGAGCACGAACACGCTTTTTAAACTCTTCGTGCCGCAATGGGTTTCCCATATCCACATAGAGCGCCGATAAGTTGTGCATAATGGTGAAATCATTAGGATTTATCGACAACCCATGCAAATACACCGCCTCGGCTTCTACAAGAAAGCCTTGCCGACGGTAGAAGGTTCCTAAATTGCCCCATATGTAACTGGCATCATCCACCATCTCTAACGATTTACGTAAATGCAGAAATGCACCCCGCTGATCCCCTAAGGTGCTTAACTCCATACCGCGATTATTATAAAACTGAGCAGCGGTATGATCTTCATCGATAAGCTCCTGCTTGTAACGGTTACGAAAGCGGCGCAACTCCAAATCCACCACTATATCGCCCACATCCACCACATTTTTTTGCTGAAACACCGAGAAGCGAATACCTGATCGCGGCAATATGACCTTAACATTCACATGTCTCATAAAAAGATAAGATTCCGCATCACTCATATTCCACGTTGGCGGAAGCATAACCTCATTGACCTCTGCTTTTAGCCCGACATGGCGCGCCATGGCTACGTAAAGAAGGGTATAGCTCAAACAATTAGCTTGACGTTGTTCGAAGGCTTCGGCTCCCGTTGTCGTTAGATCTGCACTGTAACTTATACCTCTTCCACCAGCGGCCGTAGACTCCAGTAATGCGTAATGTATAGCTTCAGCTTTAGCATCGGGGGACTTGCGTTTGCCTACCGCCTGCTCAGCAAATGATTTCATGGCCGGAGTTAGGGCAAATAGATCCACATCAGGAAGCTGCTCCTGAGTGACCGACTGCCCTAAGATGAGTTGACCGGAAAGCGCCCTGTCCAACACCTGTTCATCTGCCACATAAGGAGATTTTTGCACCAGAGACGAACAGCCAGAGAGAGACAAAACACTTAAAAACGCCATTAATCGCGACCATTTCATCATTATTTAGTCCATTTTGTTCAGTAAACCCATTCGAGTATAGGCGACAAAACACTCATTAACCACGTCATGACCGATCAACTGAATTAGCCTAACTTAATGACATACAAGCAATTTTTAGCGAAAGATCCAATCCCCCGATAAAACAACAACCGCAAACTGATCAGCGCGCTCAATCTGCGCAATCCCGCGCTGCGCGAAAAAAGTGCAGACCAACCAAGGGCGTCATCATCTTGCGCACAAAATTATCGGCATCGATGGCGCCAACAATGAGCATTCATTGCATTTTGTGTATCACTAATGTGCAAAAAATTTAAAAACTTCATTAATCAGGGAAAGTAGTTCGTTTTTATTTGTAAAAAATCATTTTGGCACAGTGTTTGAATAGACCTAGTAGCAACGCAAATTGCACAAACACCTCGCAAGAGTTTTAAGAACTATTTTTGAGTAGCTTTTTAAAAAATTACTCCGCCTTTTTAGACTCTTGTAAATAACTTTTTTAGCAAGCACAACATTGATTTCCGTATACCAGCCAGGAGTAATTGTATGAGCGACGCATCAACCACGTTGAGTTCAAAAAAATTCAACCCACTTTCAAAATTTTTTCGCCCGCTATTATCGGCAACTATTGGTTTAGCTGCCGCCATCTCAATCATTTCAAGTGCGCAGGCTGCTACTGGGCCCGCCGAAAAAGTGGATTTGAAATTTGGCTTTATCAAATTAACGGATATGGCCGATCTCGCTGTCGCTTATGAAAAAGGTTACTTCGATGACGAAGGTTTAACAGTAGAACTGGAAGCACAAGCAAACTGGAAAGTCGTGCTCGATCGTGTAATTTCCGGCGAGCTGGATGGTTCACACATGCTCTTCGCACAACCGGTTGCGTCAACCGTTGGCTACGGTACCCAAGCGGAAATTATTATTCCGTTCACCATGGCAACCAACACTTATGCGATTACCGTTTCCAACGATGTTTGGAAAAAAATGAAGAAGAACGTGCCCGTAGGTGCAGATGGAAAACCACTTCACCCCATCAGCGCTGAAGCACTGAAGCCGGTTGTTGAATCTTTTAAAGATGCCGGTAAATCTTTGCAAATGGGCGTGGTATTCCCCACCTCTACGCACAACACCGGTTTGCGTTATTGGTTGGGCGCAGCAGGTATTAATCCCGGTTTCTACGCACCCCATAAAGGTGATACCACCGGCCAAATTGACGCGGACGTTCTATTGTCAGTAACTCCCCCACCACAAATGCCTGCCACTATGGAAGCTGGCACTATTCAAGGTTACTGCGTAGGCGAGCCTTGGAACCAGCAAGCGGTATTCCGTGGCATTGGTGTTCCTGTGATTGCTGTCAATAACAAAATGGGCGATAAAGTATTTGGTATGCGCAAAGATTTTGCGGAAAAAAATCCAAATACATCAGTCCGCATTGTTAAAGCACTAATTCGCGCTGCGAAATGGTTAGATGAAAACAACAACGCGAACCGTAAAGAAGCTGCGAAAATTATTTCTGCTCCACACTATGTAGGTGCGGATTACAAAGTTATCGCCAACTCTATGACGGGTGTTTTTGAATACGAGCGTAAGGATGTTCGTCCTGAGCCAGACTTCAACGTATTCTTCCGTTACAACTCTACTTACCCCTACACCTCTGATGCGGTGTGGTACTTAACGCAAATGCGCCGCTGGGGTCAAATTCCCGAAGCCAAACCAGACAACTGGTATATGGAACAAGCTAAAAAAGTGGCCGCACCTCACATCTACCAACAAGCTGCCATGGATTTAGTGGAAGAAGGCAAAATGACTGCTGCTGATTTCCCTGACTTCAAAACCTTTACGGGCATACGTACACCCGATGAAACCGTGTGGATTGATGGAATTAAATTTGATGCTAACAAACCTAACGATTACTTGAAGCAATTCAAAGTGGGTTTAAAAGGCGACGAGAAAATCTAAACCGCCGTTATCAGTAATATTGTTGATGTTAAAAATTGTGGTGCAGCGTTTAGCTGCACCACAAACAGAGGAAAAAATTATGAGTAATGCACTCACACAACTTAAAAAAATACCATCAGAATTTTTTACACCGGCAAAGCTACGTGCACTGATATTGTCGCTGTTGATTCCCATGATTGGTTTAGCTGCCTTTCTTATATTCTGGCACGTGGGTGCGCCACACATTAAAACGTCTTTAGGAAATTTCCCTCAACCCGCCCAAGTGTTCGAACAATGGGGCAATTTGGTTGATGAATACAATGCAGAGCAAGAACGCGCTGAACAATTTTATGAACGTCAAGAAAAACGCAATGCGGAACTCTTGGCGAAAGATCCAAACGCCGTGCTTGATGTGCGTGAATTTAGTGGTCGCCCAACATTTTTCGATAAAATCACCACCAGCTTGTTTACCGTACTATCGGGATTTTTGGTGGCGTCCCTGATTGCAATTCCTGTTGGAATTTTAATAGGCCTTAGTCAAACTCTCTACAACGCCATTAACCCACTCATTCAATTATTTAAACCCGTATCGCCTTTGGCGTGGCTACCATTGGTCACCTTGGTCGTGAGTGCAGTGTACGTTTCCGACTCGCCGGTTTTTTCTAAGTCTTACATTATTTCACTATTCACCGTGAGCCTCTGCTCTATTTGGCCAACCATGATTAACACCGCCGTAGGTGTTGCAGGCGTGAGTAAAGATTTGATTAATGTGAGCCGTGTATTGCGCTTAGGTTGGTTTACACACGTAAGAAAAATTGTGTTGCCATCTGCAATTCCAATGATGTTTACCGGCTTACGTATTTCTCTTGGCATCGCATGGATGGTACTCATCGCAGCGGAAATGCTATCGCAAAACCCTGGTCTTGGAAAATTTGTGTGGGATGAATTTCAAAACGGCTCCTCTGATTCACTGAGTCGTATTTGTCTCGCGGTATTGGTGATTGGGATTATTGGCTTCATGTTAGATCGCACCATTCTCACCCTACAAAGCTGGGTGAACTGGGATAAATCAGCCATCGTTCGCTAATTACCGATCAAAAAACATTTATAACGCTCCTGTAGCGAGTCCGTCACAGAGGAAAAGATGATGAGTAATATTCATTTAGAACTGAGCCAAGTTGGAATTGATTTTCCAACCCCCAAGGGTCCCTTCTGTGCATTACAGAATGTCAGCCTGAAGATTAAGAAAGGTGAGTTTGTATCGCTCATTGGCCACTCCGGCTGCGGCAAATCGACTGTATTGAATATTGTTGCCGGTTTGTACCAAGCCACGAGTGGCGGGGTTTTACTGAATGGAAAAGAAGTGAATGAGCCAGGGCCAGAACGCGCTGTGGTCTTTCAAAACCACTCTTTATTACCTTGGTTAACTGCCTACGAAAATGTTGAGCTAGGGGTAAAGCGTGTCTTCAAGGGACGCAAAACGAAAGCCGAAATGCGTGAATGGATTGAGCACAACCTTGAACTCGTCCATATGACTCACGCCATGCATAAACGCCCTGATGAAATCTCTGGCGGGATGAAACAGCGTGTAGGTATTGCACGCGCGCTGGCGATGGAACCACAAGTATTGTTAATGGATGAACCCTTTGGAGCACTGGACGCCCTGACTCGTGCTCATTTGCAAGACTCGCTCATGGAGATTCAAAACGAATTAGGTAACACGGTTATTATGATTACCCACGATGTGGATGAAGCGGTGCTTCTCTCTGATCGCATTGTGATGATGACTAATGGCCCAGCCGCCACAGTCGGTGAAATTCTGGAAGTGAACTTGGAGCGTCCGCGCAGCCGTTTGGAACTTGCCGATGATCCTACCTACAACAGCTATCGCTCAGCCGTATTGCGTTTCCTTTATGAGAAACAGAAAAAAGTTGAGCACATCTCAGCAAAGAAAGTAGAAAAAGTGGCTGAAAAAAAAATAGTTGAGAAAAGTGTTGCTTAATATGCAGGCTGGCGCTTTTTTGGTAGCTGGCTGATTGAGATAAAGAAAACACTTACATCCACTTGTTAGCTAAAAAACCCTCTGCCCTCAGAGGGTTTTTTATTATAGACACTGCTCTCCCGTGAGGGGGCTAGTGTCTTTTCTATATTCCTACGCATATCCCACTCTTATACCTCTCATCTAAATCGCACAAATACAAAAAAATGCGCCAAATCCTGTGACACACCTCACATTAGGTGCTAAGCTTTAGATCGTTTTAACGCCAACATGATTGTTTTTTGATGAGCACAGTTGGTTGCGCTACCTCTCCCTATCTAAATCGCAGTATTCCCAATTAACCCTAGTGACGGATCACATTGTTAATGAAACAAGGTGCACACTGACTATGTTACAAGTGATTAATAATCCATTCTCTGTTCCATCGAATGAGGAATTGCCGCCGGAGCAAGATGCCCTTCAGGCAACCTATGCAGATCTGATTGTCGATTACCTGAAGCAACTCAACATAGACACAGTATTTGGCGTTCCCGGTGGGGCAATTGAGCCACTATTGAACTCTTTAGCGCGCAGCGAGCGTAATGGAGGCCCCCGTTTGGTGGTGGCTCGCCATGAATGTGGGGCCGCTTTTATGGCGGATGGCTATTACCGTGAAACCGGTAAAATGGGTGTGGTTTGCAGTACCACAGGACCTGGTGCAACCAATTTACTTACCGGTGTTGCATCTGCGTTGGCCGATGAAATCCCCATGCTGGTCATCACAGCACAAACACCGCTGCCGAAATTCGGCAAACGCGCGCTTCAAGAATCCAGCTGTACCGCCATAGATACGGTAGGCATCTTCCGTCATGCCACCCAATTTAATACCTTGATATCGCACCACGAACAGTTGGAAAGCAAGCTGGTGTCGGCGATTATGTCGGCGCACCGTGTACCTCACGGCCCCGTTCATATCAGTATTCCCTCGGACATTCTCCGTTCTCCCGCCACGATTAATGCCCATATCCATAGCGATTTGTTGATCCATAACTTCTCCATGTCGGATGACTCGTCTATTGCCCGTTTATGCGAAAAGTTAGGCCGCGTCGATAATGTGGTGCTTTACATAGGGAATGGCGTAGGCAAGGCCAGCAAGCAAATTATGGAATTTATTGAACTCACAGGTGCCGCTTTTGTAACTGGACCTATGGGCAAAACCTGGGTCGATGAAAAACACCCGCTCTATCGCGGGGTTTATGGATTTGCCGGTCACGACAGTGCCAAACAACTCTTACAACATCAGGATGTGGATTTGATTTTGGCCGTGGGTACTGAACTCGGTGAACTCGGCACCAGTGGTTGGAAAAACGATTTGTTGAATACCAAATTAGTCCACATAGATTCATCCATCGAGCACTTTACCCGCTCACCCATGGCCAACCTCCATGTCTTTGGCAATATCGATGTGATTTTTGATCGTCTACTCATCAGCGTACGTGAAGCTCGTAAATGGGGACGCAAATGGTTAACCATTCCCGGTAGCAGTAAAAAGAATGTCAATGGTGGTTATGTCACGCTCAACGAGCCTGAAAAATGCTTATCGAATGACAGCCCCGTAAAACCGCAACGCCTGATGTGTCATTTGTCCAAACATTTACCGGAAGATACCCGTATTTTTGTCGATGCGGGCAATGGTTGGTCTTGGGCGACTCACTATCTCACTCGCTCCAACAACGAGGGACTCTACCGCATCGCCATGGGCTATGGCTCTATGGCATGGTCGATTGGTGCGGCTATTGGTTCCGCTATTGCAAATCGTGCAGCGCCAACGCTCTGTATCGTTGGTGATGGCTCTTACTTAATGAGTGCACAAGAAATCACTGTCGCGGCTCAACACAAGCTACCCGTTGTATTTATTGTGTTGAATGATGCTGCCATGGGAATGGTGATGCATGGTCAAAGGCTAGGTAATCAAGAATCGATTGGCTGGGAGCTTAACACCATCAACTACTCGGCCATGGCGCAGGCAATGGGCATAGCTGGCATTGTTATTGATTCGCCACATCAATTAGATGAGTTGGACTTTAACCAACTATTCAACCAGCAGGGACCGACACTCATAGACGTTCGTATAGACAGAAACGAAGTACCGCCAATGGGTGACCGGATTAAAGGATTAGCCATTAACGGTTCAGCCACTCCAGGTGGCTAGCCACATACCAAAGGCTAGCTACATACCAAAGGTTAATCACATACCGGTGTGCTTAACCTGCGACGGAAGAAGCTCTCTGTCAGTACATTGATGAAGCACATCGATAAGGTGCTGTTGCATAAGCGTTTTATTTCAGGGTCACACTTTTATAGTCACCGACATATGCTAGGCTAAGAGAATGCCGATGTTCGGAGACTTGCGCGTGTCATCAACTCTTACCTCCCTTGCTAATACCGCTATCAACATTCTCGTGGTGAATCACGATCAAGCTGCCTTGGGTATTATCAAAGCCAACCTCACCAGCGCAGGTCATAGCAACGCGCAATTTGTCGACAGTGCCACCAAAGCACTACGACTCTTACGACAGCATAGAATCGATTTGTTGATTGTGGATGTGGATACGAGCGATCTTGATGGGTGGCGTCTCTCGCGGTTAGTGCGATCGGGCATACTGAATTGCCGTGCCGATATGCCCATCATTATTGTCACCACTACCTGGTGTGAACGTATTGCCGAAGTCACTGCGCGGGAATATGGCATCAACGGTCTTCTTGCACTGGATCACATCGAAAAACTCCCTGAAGCCATTAATCAACTACTCATCAATCAAAAAGGTGAAATACCGAAGCCACGCTTATTGGTGGTAGAAGATCAACAAGACACCTCCGATTTAATTATCAGGTTGTTGTCTGCCGTGTTTGATATTGAAGTAGCTGCAGATGGTCGAGAAGGTTTAGATGCATGGAAGGCGCGACAACATGATTTAGTGCTACTGGACATCATGCTACCAAGCCTTTCAGGACGCGACATTCTGATTGAGATTCAAAATACCAATCCTGAGCAACCTGTGGTTGTCATGACGGCTCACACCACCATCGATCAAGCCGAAGAATTAATGCTATTAGGTGCGGTAGATTTTCTGCCGAAACCCTTTCGCGCCGAGCAATTACGAAAAGTCTGTGACATCGCCATTCACCGCGATGATTTTTTGGTTAGCAATGCACAATTTGCAGCACGGGTAAAATCACTCGAAGAACGCAAACGCGCTTATCGCCAACTCTATGAAAACCATCATCAACTGCTGGATGATTTACAGTCTGTGGTGATGGAGTTAGACGAACATTTTGTCATTCGTTTTCTCAATCGTGCGTGGGAAACGATGATGGGCTATTCCTTAGAAGAATCACTTCACCGCCCGCTTGAAGATTTTTTATCAGCTGAGGATGGTGGACAACTATCACTGTTTAAAGAAAAAATCAGCGCATCACTGCGGCAACAAAAGATCAACACCGAATTTGAACTCTGCCTACGCAATAGCAGTAATGAAAAACTGTGGACTCAACTGAAAGTCAGCCGCTCTACCAACACATCAGAAGCTACGCGGCTCACCATTTGTTTAGACAATATAACCGAACGGCGAGCGACTCAAGAACAACTCAAATACCTCGCCATGCACGACTCGCTTACCGGCTTGCACAATCGTCACTTTTTTGAAACATCGCTTGAACAACTCAGTGCTGATGCTATTCGCAATCATCGCCAACACGGCTTGGTCTATGTTGACTTGGATCACTTTAAAGTCATTAACGACACCTTCGGTCACCAAAAAGGCGATGAAGTCTTGCGTGAAATGTCGCAACTGCTGAGCAAACGCATTCGCCGCCCCGATATTCTTTGTCGCTTGGGTGGAGATGAATTTGCCATCTTGTTGCGCGATGTAGAGGGACATGAAGCCAATGATTTTTGTCGTGACATTCAAAAAATTATCAGCGAATTCAGTTTTCAATCGCAAGAACATCGCATTAATTTAGGGTGCAGCATCGGATTCACCTTAATTGATGGCACCACCACCAATGCCGAAGAACACCTAATGCGAGCAGACATGGCTCTTTATGTGGCCAAAGGGCGTGGGCGCAACCTGATTCACCAATACGATCCCCGGGATAATGAAAGCGACGAATTACGCCATCGCATTAGCGTTGCACAAAAAATTCGTACCGCCATCGCCGAAGATCGCATGATCTTATACTTCCAACCTATTTTTGATGTGAACTTAAATAAAATCTCTTACTACGAAGCACTGATTCGACTGAGAGAAACTGACGGCACTATTGTAGGCCCCGTCCATTTTATTCCTGCGCTCGAAGCAGCGGGTGAAATGCATTTACTCGATCGTTGGATTATGAAACTGGCAGTTCGCACTTTAAAAAATCATCCCGATTTAAATCACATCGCCATTAACTTATCAGCACAAGCATTTAAAGATGATAACTTGGTGCCATCCATTCTGGATACGCTACAAAATACCGGCGTTCACCCCAGCCGAATCACGTTTGAATTAACAGAAAGCGATAGCCTGTCCAATCTGCACACAACTCAGCGAGTGATTGCGGAATTGCATCAACTAGGTTGCAGTTTTTCTGTCGATGATTTTGGCTCAGGCTTTAGTAGCTTTGCCTATTTAAAAAATTTACCCGCAGACTACATAAAACTGGATGGCTCCTTTATTCAAAACCTGCACAAAGACAGTATCGATCAAGCACTCGTAAAATCCATGATTCAGGTTATTCAAGCGTTGGGTAAAAGAGCCGTTGCGGAATATGTGGAAAATGAAGAAATTTTAGCGATATTAAAAACCATGGGCGTCGATTTTGTGCAAGGCTACCATGTTGGCCACCCACTCCCCGTTGAAAAAATCATCGCTAAAAAAAAAATAGATGAATGCATCACCCAATAAGCTCACTCCGATCATGCATCCGGCACACTTCGTTTTGCCACGCCTTGATAATCGATGTCCTTACAGTGAAGCGGCAGAAAAGTATCGGGAGCGCGATGATAAGTATCCAAGTAACAGGCAGTTACACCGCTGGCAACAGACGTAGAAAATAATTGGTAAATCTCCTGCCCTGTAAATCCTTGATCTGACAACACGGCTGCAACATACCCATTGATATTCATACCTTCGTCATACTTTTCGAGCAATACCTTTTCGATGCTGTAGGCTAAGTTCAAATGCTCGCCCACAGGGATTTGCAATTTCTCACTGACGCGCTCCATCGTTTCTAATCTCTCATCTCCCTTAGCGATAGGCCGAATATAGCCAACGATGTAGGGTTTTCCGCGAGTAGCCTTAGCGGTTTGATGAACAATCTCTTCGGCAGTCATTCCTTGCTTGTGCCACAACAATGCTTGCTGTATGAAGGCAACGCCCTCAACAATAGGCAACACGCCATAGGAGCGGGAATCTGTTGCTAAGACCCCCATAGCAGTGGCGGCCACTACTGACGCTCTTGCGGTACCAGCCAATGCGCCAATCTGGTTACACCAAATACGAGGGTCCGGCCAGCTCAAACAACCATAGATTGCTTCTACCCAATCTGCTAATCGCTTATCTACTAATTTTCCTGTCGCATTTAAAATAACAATTTGGAAATAGGTTTTTTCCCCAACGAGTTCATCAAGCATGGAATAACCATGACTGAAAACACCTTTGCCAGGAAACCAACCACCGGTATTACTAATCACTTTACCGCGACGCTGATCAAGATCATCAATCACCGCAACATTACTAAGACTATTTTTAGCGTTCAATAACATAGTTTTCATCGCTCACAAATGGCATCGCTGTGATAGGTTTATTCGCAATTTCTAAACCATGAGCTACCAGCCCAGGAGCCCCTAACAATTGAAACAAGGCACCTCCCACGCGTGGCTGAAAACCTAAATCCGCAAAAACCGCTGCTGCCACGCCCGTCGTCAACCAACCTGCTCCTCGATGCGCTAATAACGCATTGAGTTCACAGCCCCATTTTAATGCTTTACCCGCAGCATCGAGATTCACTAATCGATTAGCAATTTCAACCGCCATGATGTCGATGCCGCCGTAACGAACACCAAAACCCGGGAATTCTTCGGCTATCTGTTCTGATGTTACAGACACATCACTGTTAAATAACTCATCCACGCTGTGCTGCGGATCTGCATCTTGTTGCTTACGTACAAAACGCATGATGTTCTCTATATTTCCGCCGCCCATGTAGTCACCGCCGTAGACAGCAGCACTAATAGGCAATATATGAAGCGGATTCGTTTTACCGATTCCAACATTCATAGCCGCGCGGGTTGCTGGATGACGCGGCCCAGGATTAATTAGAGCAACCATTAAATGCTGCAACAACATTGCTTCTTGCGGGGTTGGTAATTCACCGCGAAATAGCAAATAAAATACATCCACGAATGAACGCTTTTCCATCAACTCATACAAATCATATCCATGACACAACGCGGATGTCGCAATGTATGGATTATCGCTGCTCGGCTCTTCAAACCAAATACGAGTCGCGGTGCGATGCACAAAATTTTCGTTGCGACTCCGGACTTGTTCGTGTTTGTGTTCTGTACTCATAACAAACTCATCTACTCAAAAATATAATTCAACCCCAACCACAGGCTGCGAGACTCCAATGGGTAATCTTGAGGTATCAGTCCGCTACTAGGCTCACGTGCATCCGCATTTGTTGCATTGCGCACTGACAAAAATGCACTTAATTGAGGAACAATAAAATAGCGATGTAAAGTGGCATTCAATAAAACATAGTCGTCAACAGGTGGACGGCTATCACCTAAATTCCGCTCACGATCCATAATCCAATAAAGTTGGCTACTGAGCGACCACGAGGGCGACAGTACCCAATGGGCATTTAATTTGAGTTGCTGTTGCGGTGCATCCGCAATAGCGGCTCCCGTATCAACATTTTCAGCATCCTGCAGCGAATAACTACCCGCAATGTGCAGTGAGGTTGAAGGTTTCCAGTGGAGCTCAAACTCCATGCCTTTACCATCCTGATCACGAGCATTTGCCGCTACCCTCAAGGTGGCATCTTCACTATCGGGAATAAATTCAATCATGTCGCTCGCCTGATACATAAAAGCGGTGACATTGAATTGTATTTGGTCGGTGGCACGAAAATTCAGTGATGCCTCCTGAGAATCTATTTGCTCTGGTTTTAAGGAAGGATTACCCAGCGAAACCGGATTATTTTTAAAATACAGTTCTGCGAACGATGGTGCACGAAAAGCACTACCATAAAGTAATTTAGCGGTAAATTTTGGATCGAAAGCCCACACCAAAGCGACACGTGGATTTGTCGTGCCACCAAAATCAGAATAATTGTCGTAACGCAAACCGGCGGTTAAATCCAAATCGGTAATGATTCGCCACTCATCTTGCAAGGATAAATAATGCACTCGACGCGAGCTATCGCCCAGAAACACATAATCCGTATTGGTTACCGTGGTAAGCGAGCCATCCACAACAGGAACACTGCCATTAATCACACCTGGACCAAAATTTTTTTCTTCTCGCGGTGATGCTGTTTGATAACGAGTTCCCATTGCCCACCGCAAACGATGCGAATCCCACCCATGATAAATCGTCACAACATCCAGCTGTGAATCTTCTACAACACCACTGGGATTCCCCAGCAAACCATCGGGAAACAGTACAAAACCAGCAAGAGGGGCGGAGTTCACATTCCCATCTTCACCAATGGGCAATAAAGCACCACGAGGAAAAATAGAAAATTTAGATTCTTGCTTGTAATACAGGTGACTGGCGCGGATGCTATTATCCCAATCATCAGAATCGACATTGAATGAATAAGTGACATCACTCATCCACAGATTACTGTCATCACGCCCCTCCGGATCAAGCGCTTGCGCAGCACCAGCACCGACACCCGCATCAATTGATTGCCAATTCCACACGTTCGCGTGCAGATTGTCCGTTTGTATTGCTAGGTGTGAATCAAGCACCTTATAACGCGTTGCTAATGCACCTGGCGCACGCGAAGCATTTGTCCCAAACCCAGCATCCAATGCTGACTGCAAATCAGCGTTTATACGTCGGTTAGGATCGCCCTGACTTTCTTGATATGCCAAGGTGAAAGCCACCATCCAATCGCTCCATTGAGCAGCAGACTGCAGCGTTAATTCACGTCCACCAAATGAACCTGATGATGTGGCAAGTTGTGTGTGTTCTATTGCGGTAGCATCTTTGGTAATAACATTGATCACACCTGAATAAGCATCTGCACCATATACAGCAGAACCGGGTCCACGAATGACTTCAACACGAGCAATACTGATAGCTGGCAACCGAAATAAAGTAGGACGACCACCCTGCGCACTGTACTGCACCGGCACACCATTCAGCAGCAACAAAACCTGCGGATTAAAACCCGTGTGTATGCCACGGATGGAATAGACCGAATCCAAGCGACTGAGTGATGACAGCGAGATATGTAATCCGGGCACGGCTTCTAAGACATCATTCAGAGTTTGTGCGCCCATAGCGGCGATTTCAGCCGCATAAATAACCGATGCCGTGGCAGGTGCACGATCCAGAGGAGTGCTGTTACCTGTGGCGATAGACACATCGACTTGCGCCAACTCCGCAAGAGAGAGATTGTAAAAATCCGCAGAAGAATCTGCTTGTGCAAAGACCGCACAAGAGGAAAACATTATCGCCAGCGGCAATAGGCGAAAAGGCTGTGAATACATAATGACACCCCAATGATGACATGCTGTGTCACTCCGCTGACAAAACTACACAAAACAATGGATTATAAAAAAATAGAACTCCATTATTTTTGTACTAAGGAATAGTAAAGATAGTGTAGCTTTCGTCGAAAGCAACCTTATCAGCGCATTCTTTTGGGGATATGTCGTCGAGAGTTGTTTATTTGTTCATCGGGACTAGTTTTTGAACCGCCAATTTCAGCGTTTCACGACGAATAGGTTTGGTGAGGTACTCTTCTGCCTGACGGCGGTGGGTATATTTACCTTCATCCATAATAGAAATGATAATCACGGGAATTTCTTTTAAAGCCTCTTCGTTTTTGATTTTTTCAAACAATAACCAACCATGTTGATCTGGCAACAACAAATCCAATGTAATGACATCCGCTTTTAATTCTTGCAGCAAACGCCAACCGGTTTCAGCATCACCCGCGGTGTGAACACGATAACCTTCGCGACGCAGGGTGCGCGCCATAATATCGAGAAATGCGGGGTCATCATCAATCATGACGATCTGCTTGCCATTAGGATCAACAGGAATCTCATTGCCATCTACATCCGCATCAACAACCGCATTAGCATCAGCGGCCTGCAAATATTGAATTGGCAATGGAATGTCTACAATAAAAGTCGCACCTTTTCCTAATTCACTCTCCACACGAATACTACCGCCCATGAGCTCGCACAATTGGCGCGTAATCGAAAGGCCTAAACCGCTACCTTGAAATTTGCGCGTCGTACTGCTGTCGGCTTGTTTGAACGGATCAAAAATATGTTGCTGCTGTTCACTGGAAATGCCTATACCGGTATCCGCCACGCAAATGGTGATGCGATTATGTTGATGCACGGCTTGAATCGTGACCTGACCATTGGCTGAAAATTTAATGGCATTCCCCAACAGATTAAGCAAGATATGCAGCAGCTTTTCTGGATCGGCTACGGGCAATAAGCTGCCATCATCTACCTCGACCTTTATCCGAATCTTATTTTTTTCAATCAGGGGCGCTACCGTATCTACCGCTTCTTGCACGAGACTCGATAATTTTACTTCGGTTAAATCCAAATCCATTCGGCCGGATTCAATTTTAGCTAAATCCAGCACACCATTAATCAGTTTTAGCAAGCGTTCGCTGTTATTGATCACTCGCATTAAATCGCTGACATGGGTGGGGTCTTCACTGGCTTTTAATTCTTCAATTACCACATCGGTATAACCAATAATGGCTTGTAAAGGGGTGCGCAATTCATGGCTCATTAGCGATAAAAATTCACTCTTCGCCTGACTGGCATCTTCAGCCTTGCGTTTAGCAATGGCGAGTCGATCTTTGGCGATTTGCAAGTCCTGACTGTGAGCAGCCAAGCGCTCGTTGTCACGACGTTTTATTACATAAGCAATCACAATGGTGCCAATCAGTAAGCCACCTACAATCACCAATGCCCACAAATAGCCCAAGGCTTTTTGTTGTGAGCCTACCAATTCATCCAAACTGGTAATCGCCACTTTTTGTTTTTTCAACTCACCTTCTTGACGCTGAATCGTTTCGTTTAGTTCAGCAAGGCGCTGTTCACGCTGGGTAATTTCTATGGCTATCGATTCCAACTGGCGTTGCTGTTCATTGAGTTCTTGGGTACGCAGTTCCACCTCATTCAACAACTGTAAGCGTTCTTTATTGATGGCTTCTATTTTTTCATGTTGCTCTTGCAATTGCGTATTTTGAGTAGCAATCAGTAAATCGCTTTTTTGAATATTGTTGTTGAGTTCATTCAATTGTTGCTGCAATTGCAGATTGAGCATTTCTTGTTTTTGAATCGCTGTTGCAAGTTCATTCAATGCCGCTTCGCGAACACTGAGTTGCTTTTGCAGCGCGACTAAAGATGCCTGACCCTCGCGATAGAGTTTGGCAACGTCAATTTCCGTACCGCCCGTTAGAATTAATTCCGGCAGGGGCTTTAGGCCATGATTAATAATAGTGGAATTGTTGACCTCAAAGCGCATACGCCCTTCGGTCGTGGTTAGCAGATTAATCATCACCCATTGTTTATTGCTGTAGTCCGAGGTGACTAATAAGATGGGGCGGCTATCAATAACATTATAAATATCCGCAATGGTAGTGGGATTCACATCGTTGACGTAAATTAAATCATACTGCGATAACGCTTTAACGCTGTTAACTTGCGTCACGGTGATAGGATTGTTGCGCCATTTTACTTTTGCACTCATTTCCATCAGTTCTGCGTACAGCAGCGCATCTTCATCGCCATAAATAGCGACATCAAAAGATGACATGGCCACTTCGTTAGGCCATTCAACATGTTTGGCGAAGTTGTATAGATAAGAGGCGGTAATTTTTTGTCTATTCACGGCTTCTGCCGCAACACTTATAGAAGTAGAAGTCAGCGACAATAAAACAATGAAAACCCCTAAGAGCGCAGGAAAATGCACGCGTAAAAACAGCGTCAGCACAGACACTGCCGAGTGATTAATGAACCATGGTGTATAGCAACGCGTGCGCGCATGACGTTGAGAATTACGAGGAATATTTGCACCTTGATGAGAAGATTGGTGCAATAAAACTGTGAGTAATCGTTGAGTTAACATGCGATCCGGAACCCAATTGATGGCCGTCCTTTGCACGCTACTGTGGCGTTGAAATATTCAACTCAGCATAGCCTGTTACATTCTCTTTTCATAGCTATCAGATAACTTATACTCGCAAGAAACACTTTATCTGCACCTTGAGCACCAGTGAATAAGCAGAAACTACATATAGGCTTTCGCAAAAGCTGCTTTTGAATCTTGTATATAGGCTCTTACTTTTACCGCGTGCGCCTCCCACACTTTACGATCTTTTTCATTGGTGAATGGATTTTGATCTTTCGCAATAGAGCGATCAAACTTGTCGTAAAAGGTAATGACCGAGGAAGCAATTTGATTAAAGCGCTCCTTAAATACCTGTGACTCCTCGATATTACTGGTTGCACGCATCATAAATTGCACAAACTGCGTGTTAGAGCTGGATTGGTTTTGATAGCTCTCTGCTTGCAGCATAAAATAATTGGTAATTTCTTGCAGCGCCGCATTACGTATTGATTCATCCTTACTCAAAACACGATTGTAATTTTCCTGCCCGCGCCCTAAACCACCATCAATCAATGACTCCTGCAAATGCTTATCCAGATCTTTACGGTATTTATCCACATCGCGCTGAATATCCAATAAATCTTTATCCAATGCCGTGACGGTATTTAATTCTTTTTCGATTTCCACCATAAAACCTTCTGCCTTCAAAAAGGTTTTTAAACCGTTTTCTTCCGCAAACTTACGCGCCTTACGATTAATACCAGAATTTTCATACGCCGATTTATCGAAAGCGGTAGCCACTATAGATTTAAAGGGTTCTGCAAACGCTGAGAATGCACCCTGTGTCATTACATTCAAGGTGGCCGTTGCCATGTCGCCAAAGGGGCGCAAAAGCGAATCAATACGTGCTTTTTGTATGGGTGATGCCACAAATTTTACATCCTCTACCACCCCTTTAAAGGTTTCATAACCTAAAGGGTTTGCCATTTTGCTGCGTTCAGAGGTGGCTAATACCAAGGTGACGCTGGAATAAATACCATTGGCATATTCCAAATATTGGCGCTGCACATCAATCTGCGCGGCGTAATTTTTACCCAAGGCACGCAAAGCATCCGCCTGCACTTGATAACCTTTATCCTCGCGCAACTTATCCAACACTTCGGTAATAATTTTTTGTTGGTTTTTTTGCAGTGCCGTATCCAATAAGATTTTTTCAACGGTTATATCATCGATCCACACTTGACCATTGGTGACTTCAATATCCAAGCGCAAATATTTTTTGCCCGGATCATCAATCGAAATGCGCTTCGCATGATAATCCCCTGCATCATTACTACCAACAACTTGCCCAACTTGCACCCAACCACTATCACTATTTTGATTAGCGGCAACCAGCACATTAATTTTGTATTCTGTTGCCGCGGTTGAGGTTTTAACCCATAGCTCAAGAGTGCCCTGCTCGCTTAAATTGACACGGGAGCGTACAGACGCTTCACCTTGCTCAATACGCAGCGCGCCTGTCCCCGTACGGGCAGAATCATTTACGGGTTGCGCGCCATACATAATGGCCCACTTTTTAGCATCAGCCTCGCCTTCAAATCCGCTTTTGAAAATACTGGTTTTTTGCTGCGCATGAGCGCACATAGAGGCGATCAAGAATACGCAAGCGATGATATAAGGGTAACCGGTGTTAAACATGTATTCCTCTTAGCGATTTTTTAGAAAAAATATGTGCAGTAAAACCTATTTACTTATTGCAACAACTCAGGCACTCGCGCTTGTAAAAAGCTATCCAACTGCTGTTGCTTATCACCTAATACTGTGGGGGCGGTCAATCGCGTGTCAGCCAAACCCGTTACGACATGGATGTAATCGTTAGCACCAAAACCATTCGTTAACATAGGATTTACGACAGGATCATTAAATGCTTGTTCGGCGGCGATCAATGTCCAACCCTCTTTTTGCACTTGCTCTACCACTGCCGCAATGAAATAAGCGGCCAAATCTGTTTCTTGCAAGACTAACACTTGCGTGGGCGAATAACCCAACACACTAAAAGCGAGGGCATCCTGCTGACGCAAGCCCTCCATCACAAACTCGACGTAGGCTTTTTCCAATTGCACAATATCGACGCGACGGTTGTTGCTAATACGTGCTTGGTATCGCTGATCAATATAAGCATCCGCACCGCGCCATGGATGGTAACCGGTAAACGCAGGACGATAATCACGCTCACGCAAGAACTCTGTTAATCCTTGCTGCAACGATTTATCGCCCCGTTCATGTAAATAAGAAAAATGAATATGTTTTTTGTAGCCCGCGTAACGCTCGAGAATTTTATTAGCTTTTAAAATACCGATTTCAAATGCGTAAAGATCGGGTTGGGTCAACACGCTATGACCGTGACCAGCATTCACCAATAGATGCCCCGCATCACTATAAATAGCAATACGCGCTTCATCTTTTGAAGTAATACCGTAGGTTTTAATAAGAAACATCGCTTGCGGCACCTGTGCATTCGCTAAATTGCGCACCAACATTTGCGACCGCGCTTTGGCGTCTAACGATGTAGAAGGCTGCAGGGTATTTTCAAACGCAATAACCAATTCACGCGCACTCACCTGCAAGCCGATACAACACAGTAAGAGGCCTAGAGATAAATGAATTAGCTTATGGGTATACCGCATATAACCTCACTGATTGCCTTTCTACCTATGACTTTATTGACCAGAACCATGGATGTTTTCATCGAACAATTCATACAGCTCTAAAGGTAATCCATCGGGATCTTTAAAAAAGGTATAGCGTTTTTGTGTGTATTCATCAATACGAATAGGTTCGACAATCACCGATTGCGACTCCAACCAACGCACACTCCGCTCAATATCACGCACCACAAAGGCCAGATGACGCAATCCACAGGCTTCGGGTGTAGAGGGACGCGGCGGTGGATTGGGAAACGAGAACAATTCCACTTGCGAACCGTCCGGCAGGGCTAAATCCAACTTGTAAGACGCACGTGCTGCCCGATAATTTTCAGCAATGACCTTCAATCCAAGGACATTAACATAGAAACGTTTTGATACCTCATAGTTAGACGCAATTATCGCCACATGATGAACCGAGTGGAGAATTGGCAAACTAGTTGTCATCGTTAGGGACTCTCATCATAGCCAGTGGTAGAGCGTCAGTATAACGCTATTAGGCACCAGCATCTTGTCAGCGGGAAGCTGTATCTTATCTGAACAAGCGGCACTCACGATCGGCCGAAAGGGATAGCCACTATGAAGCAAACTCAAGTCAGCAAGTGGTGACACCATGGAAACAGAAAGGAATTTACTACGCGTGGATGTGTATGCTTAAGATTTTGTTTATTGATTGCGCCAAAGCTGAGTCAGGCCCGTGCGAATCCATTGTAATAAATCATCGGAAAAAAGCGGCTTGGAAAAATAAAACCCTTGCACGACATCTACGCCCAACTCAACGAGAATTTTATAATCCTCTTCCGTTTCAACTCCCTCAGCAACCGTTGTTAAGTTTAAATTTCTCGCCAACTCTACTGTGCTCGCCAAAATGGTATGTTGCTGCGGACGAGCTGCAACACGGTGCACCAATGACCGATCAATTTTTAATTCTGTCGCAGGCACGCGGGATAACTGCTGTGCATTGGCAAAGCCTGTTCCGTAATCATCAATGGCAATATGAAAACCTTTCAAACGCAATCGCGCCAAGGTGCGAATTGCACTAGCCAATTCCCCCAAGAGGGCATTCTCGGTGATCTCCAACGTGATGTCGGTAGGTGAGATGGAGTAACGTTGCGCGAGCTCCGTAATCCAATCCACAATATCCACATCCGCTAATGAGAGTGGCGATAAGTTAAATGCCAAATGAAAACGCAGCCCGTACTCCTGCCATGTTTTTTTGTACTGAAACGCTTGTTTGAGGAGATGACGAGTCAGCGAGTCAATCATGCCATGACGCTCCGCCAAGGGAATAAATACACCGGGAGAAATCATACCTTTTTGCGGATGACGCCATCGCGCCAAAGCCTCCACCCCTTTAAGTAACAATCCGTGCACTGTCAATTTGGGCTGAAATGCCAAGGTGATTTCACCATTGACCAGAGCTTGACTGAGCTCCAGTGCAGTTACCTCCATCTCAATGGCAGGCTTGACCTCCTGCACGTTATTTCTTATGTCATGAATAAATCGTAACAAACTGCATTCAAGTACATCGGGCAACAATGGCTTTTGAAAAGTACCTAACACATGCAACCCATCCGCCTCGGCCATAGTGCCAACACTCGCGATTAATATGGGATCTTTGGCACTGAGGATAATGATGTTACTGGCAAATTTTTTTAGGGCTATTTCCTGAATGAGTTCGACGCCATCCATAATGGGCATTTCAAGATCGACTAAGACCACATCCACGGGATTGTCTTGTAACACCACCAAAGCATCGGAACCATTAGCAGCATCATATATATGCGAAACACCTAAATCTTTACACAACTCCTTGGCGTACAGTCGCTGTGTTGTACTGTCATCGGCTATAAGAATCGTTAGATCAGAAATGTTGGATTTCATGCTTATCCCTCAAGTACAGCAGGTATTTGTGAAAGCGAGGATTCAACGTTGATAGCCCCAGGCTGATTATTTTAGGCATACCAAAAACCACACAGGAACACTGATCACCCGCGCTGGTTCCAGAACCCACCTGCTTCATTTCCAATAAATCTCAAGGCACATAATCTCCCACCCGCTGCCATGAAGTCTTTAAACATCACGGCCTGCTAAGGTGCGGTAATTATATCTATAGCGCCCACAGGCAATGCCCGCAAGGTTAATTCAGCATCTTTTTGTACTGAGAATGAGCAAATCAATGCTAAGTCACATCATCAAAAGATACGCTCAAACGGAATACACGCAATCGAAATTAAAAAGCGACCGTACATAACAGAAAGCTTGCGAGAAGGTGGTACGGGGATGGAACACGAATGATGATTACGGAAGGAATAGATTGCAGAAGAGAAACAAGATCTACCATTAGCTCCCCTCACCCCAAGGCAAGGAGAGCCGATGGCATAAAGGGCAATTAACCCGTATTACGCATGCCTGCCGCAATACCCGCCATAGTCACTTTAAGCGCACGCTCAAGATCGGGACTAATGGTTTCACTGCTGCGATAACGCTTGAGTAATTCAGCTTGCAGGTAGTTCAGTGGATCAACATAGGGCTTACGCACTTCCAATGATTGACGCAACATAGGCTCATCAGACAGCAGCACATCTTGCTTTTTCATCTGATTGATCAAGCCTTCCAATGCTTTTAAGTCACCACGCAACTCTTCACCAAGGCCGCGATACTCCACCGGAACCAATTGTTGTTCGTAGTAAGTACAAATGGGGCCATCAGCTTTGCCGATCACCATTTCCAACAGATCGAGGAAGCTGGAGAAGAATGGCCAGTTAGCCACCATATCCTCTAATAAGGCGGGGTCATTTTCGAGCGCGTATTCAAACGCCTGACGGGTACCTAACCAAGCGGGCAAGTTCAAGCGCACCTGCGTCCACGCAAATACCCACGGGATGGCGCGCAGACTTTCAACACCGCCGGTTGATTTGCGCTTGGCAGGGCGACTACCCAAAGCCAACAAACTCAATTCCTGCTCAGGAGTGAGATTACGGAAGTAAGGAACAAAATCTTTATGGCCGCGAACAACACTGCGGTAGGCTTCCAAGCTCGCCTTACCCATACGCTCGATCAAATCGCGCCATTCATTTTTGGGCGCCGCATTCGGCGACATGGTTGCGCGCAGGGTCGCCACAACATAAGAAGAAAGACTACTAAAGGCCACACGTGGCAAACCAAATTTGTAGCGAATCATCTCGCCCTGTTCAGTCACACGAATACGACCTTTCACTGAACCTGGTGGTTGAGATGCCATTGCCTTTTCTACGGGACCACCCCCGCGACCGACGGTACCGCCACGACCATGGAAGAGCACGAGGGATACATCGTATTTATCCGCCAAGGCAACGAGCTTTTCTTGCGCTTTATATTGCGCCCACGTTGCAGCTAATTTACCCGCATCTTTCGCGGAATCTGAGTAACCGATCATTACGGTTTGTTGTTGCGCCGAATATTGTTTATACCAAGGCAAATCCCACAGACGATCCATAACGATTGGGGCGCGATCCAAATCGTCCAGCGTTTCAAACAATGGAACGATGGGCATATTCCACGTCATACCGCATTCTTTGAGCAAGAGTGCTACGGCTAACACGTCTGAGGGCTGTTGAGCCATAGAGATAATGTAGTGAGACAAAATCTCGCGCGGCTCTTGGGCTACCACCTTACAGGTTGCCAAGACTTCAGCCGTGTCATCGCTCATCGGCCATGACAATGGCAAGAGTGGACGCTTACTATCCAATTGTTCCAACAGGAAGGCTTGGCGCTCTTCTTCCGACCATGACCGATAATCACCTAAACCGAGGTAAGTCACCAATTCATCAATCGCTTGCACATGGCGCTCGCCGTCTTGACGGATATCGAGCGGCACCAGGTTGATACCAAAACAGTGAATACGGCGGATGGTATCGACCAATGGACCATTGGCAATGTGCGGCAAGCCCACATCATTCAAGGATTTGTAGCACAGCATTAAAGGTTCAAGCAGCGCATCGCGTGAGGTAATTAAATCCTCGGGCGCTTCTACTAAACGCCCCTGCAAACGCGCCTCAGCCCACTCAAGCGTGGCCTGAATACGCTTACGCAAATCAAACATCACATCGCGGTAAGGAGTTGAGCTTTCTGGGTAACGTGCACGCAACTCATCGTTAGCGTCGCTCATACTCAGGTCGCCACCCAAGCCATAAACATCACGCGAGTAAAGCTCTGCAGCCATCCAGCGGCCTAATAACAAGACTTCACGGGTGATTTTGTGGGTGACGTTAGGGTTGCCATCACGATCCCCACCCATCCACGAATAGAATTTAAACGGACGCAAATCAATCGGCAGCGCCTGCCCCATGTGGCGATTGCACAAGCGATCCAAATGACGGACAAAGTCTGGCACCGCTTGCCACAAGCTGTTTTCTATAACCGCAAAGCCCCACTTGGCTTCATCCACAGCGGTTGGGCGGGTGGTACGAATCTCATCCGTACTCCAAATCTCTTCCACTAAACGGTGTAAACGACCACGTAACTTATCTTGTTCGAACACCAACAGACTGCCGTTTTGACGATCGGCCAGCGTGTCTACAATTTGATCGTATTTACGAATCAAGGTACGACGAGTCACTTCGGTGGGGTGTGCCGTCAATACCAATTCAATCCGTAGTTGGCTAATCACTTCCGTGAGCGCTTCTTTACCATAGGCGGCTGCAAAATCTTTAATCATGCCTTCCAATACATCGTCGCGCTCGGCTTCGGCACTGGAGAAGTATTCTTGGTCGGCAATATTGGCCAAGTTCAAAAACTGATTAAACGCACGCACGATCGGCAAAATATCCGCATCATTTAGCGCGCCTAGCATGGCAACCAATGAACTGGAATTACCATTTTCGGTACGGTTAATGGTTTTACCTAATCTGCGAATACCCTCAACCTTCGTAAAGAGCTCGGCGCCCTCATGGGCATGAATAGTCTCACCTAAGAGCTCCCCCAAGAGACGCACATTTTCGCGCAGGGTTTCAGGCAGCTTTAACATCAGGTATCTCCAACAAAATCGAGAAATGGAAAGGACTCACCAAAATAGGGCGGCATTCTACGTCATCGCGGTTAGATTTAGGTAGAAGATTAGGATCAGAAACCTGAAGGCTTCATTGAATTAACACTTTTTATACCCAAGAAAGCTAAAAACAGGTTTACCTCAAGAAATCTTGAAGTCACTACCCACCCGAGCTTTTCTAACCTCCAAAGGCTTTTCTACAAAATACAGCGCCGCTACGACCACAGTGGCTACAGCAAATAATATGCCCATGCGGGTATAGGTAGCGCCACAGAAACAGAAAGACAAGGGGCAGACCGACGGCATGCGGGGTTTGGCGACCCAACAAAAGTGGAAGCACAAACAAAGATCGTTTTTTAACCAAGCAACATTATAGGATGGTAGCGACAAACCGCACCAAAATACACCACAACCCAAAAGCGCACCAAAATAAAACAAAATAGAGTCAGACTGATTACAAGCTCACAAGAACATCTGGCTTCCATGCCATGACGAACATGACAGTGCATCTGCAGTGATGCAGACAGAAAAACGAGGCGTCGATCCGTTATTGTCAAATATCCCGACCAACTTCACTTAAACCAACAGAGAAAAACGATAAAAAATAAAAAACTTTTATGACAACGAGCTTTAAGCGCCACAATAAATTTTTACGCGCCACTATTTTCATTGGTAAGGTTGACTAAAATTTTGTTCACGTGAGAGCATAACAACGTTGAAGGAATTCAACGGAAAACTATTCGCTGTAATAGGATTTTGTAGCGATGGTATATATGGATTATCTAAGGAAAGTATTTTATGAAAACACTTCTGTTTTACTTCCGCACTATTAGTCTGCCTACACAAGTCGGTGAACACACCCGAAAGTTGTTATCTGCTCGAAAATATTTTTTTCCTCGAGCATCTTCGCTTGCGCCAGCATCATTCTTCTTGCGATGGTTATTCTCGCACTGCTGTTGCTCTATACCTTATTCTCTTGCGCATCGATAGTAGCCAACTCGAATAGTTCGCTGCGAGCTTTGCACACGCACTGATGGTTTCAGTGCTGAGCCTATGCAGTCGCGCAACGTTTTCGCGTAAAAGCTGTTATTGACACCAAGCGTTAAGGGTTCGCTTTACCTGTTATTTCGTTTTAAAAAGTACCCGAAGGATCATCAACACTTTATTGACATTTTTAAGGAATTTGAAAATGAAACACACAACCTCTGCTCAAGCTGTATCTATTGAAAACCCATCCACACCAGAACCTATTGCCATCATCGGTATAGGCTGTCGTTTCCCCGGCAACTCTGCAAGCCCACAAACCTTTTGGGACAATTTACTCGCGGGCAAAGATTGCATCGTCGATGTGCCCAACAATCGTTGGGATGTAAATCGCTTTTACGATGCCGACAAAGAAAAAGCGGGAAAAATGTATGTGAAAAGCGGTGGCTTTTTGCAAGAGCGCATTGATGAATTTGATGCATTGTTTTTTGGTATTTCGCCACGCGAAGCTGCTGCACTCGATCCACAACAACGCGTATTGTTGGAAGTGAGCTGGGAAGCCTTGGAAGATGCGGGCATTGATCCCGATTCATTAAGCGGTTCCGACACCGGTGTTTTTGTCGGCGGCTTTATGCTCGACAATAAACTCACCCAATTAAATCCGCTCAATCGTCACACCATCGCCAGCAATACTGCCGTGGGCATGACGCTCACCATGTTATCGAATCGTATTTCGTATATTTACGATTTGCGCGGCCCCAGCATGAGTATTGATACCGCTTGCTCATCATCCATGGTTGCACTCGATCAAGCATGCCGCAGCATCTGGACTGGCGACAGTTCACTCGCACTTGTCGGCGGTGTAAATATTATGCATCGCCCCGAAATTTTTATTGCCATGTGCAAAGGTGGATTCCTTGCACCCGATGGCCGCTCAAAAGCATTTGATGAACGTGGCGATGGTTACGGCCGTGGCGAAGGTGCAGGCATTGTTGTCTTAAAAACATTGCGCGAAGCAGAACGCGATGGCGACAATATTTATGCCGTGATTCGCGCGACGGGCTGCAACCAAGATGGACACACTGACGGTATTACCGTACCTAACCCAACAGCGCAACAAGCGTTGATTCGCAAAGTGAGCGATAAAGCAGGCATTGCACTCAGCGATATCAATTATTTTGAAGCGCACGGCACCGGCACTGCCGTTGGTGATCCTATTGAAATGTCCGCCATTGGCGGCACTGTGGGCCAAGCACGCGCAGCTGACCAAACGTGTTTAGTCGGCTCGGTAAAAGGCAACATCGGTCATCTGGAAGCTGCATCGGGTATTGCAGCCGTTATTAAATCTGCACTCTGTTTGCAGCATGAACAAGTTCCACCACAAGCTAACTTAATTAATCTCAATCCAAAAATTCCATTCAATACGTTGCAATTACGCGTACCACGCCACGTAGAAAGTATCAGCAATAATGGCAAACCTTTATTTGCTGGTATTAACTCGTTTGGTTACGGCGGCACTAATGCCTGTGCAATTTTACAGAACTATATTGCACCTATCGCGCATAACAATGAGGAAGACATCCACACTGCGGATAAAACCTTGTTATTGCCCTTATCAGCTAAGAACAAAACCGCACTGCAAGCACTCGCGTTGCGCTACCGCGATATGTTAGTGAGCAACCCATCCTTGTCGATCAACGACGTGATTTATTCCGCCGGTGCAAAACGTGCGCATATGACACACCGCGTTACACTGCGCGCAAAAACCACCGAAGAATTGATTGAAAAACTCACGCAATTCGCCGCACAAACTAGCGACGAAACTATTCTGGAAACGCAAATCAGCGAGCCACGCAATAAACTCGCCTTTGTATTCACCGGTATGGGGCCACAATGGTGGGGCATGGGTCGCGAATTAATGCAAACCGAACCGGTATTCCTTGCATCGGTAAAACGCAGTGATGTCGTTTTCCAAAAAATTGCCGGCTGGTCGATCCTTGATGAAATGTTAAAAACGGAAGAAGAATCGCGCATCACCGAAACCCAAATCGCACAACCGGCAAACTTTGTATTACAAGCTGCCCTCGTTGATTTGTGGCGCTCATGGGGTGTTGAACCCGCTGCGGTGGTTGGTCACAGCGTGGGCGAAGTGACCAGCGCTTATGTATCCGGCATTTTGTCTTTAGAACAAGCCTTGTTAGTCAGCTACCACCGCAGTCGCATTCAAAAGAAAGCCGCGAACCAAGGCTCTATGTTGGCAGTGGGTTTAACGGAAGCCGAATCTTTGGCCATCATTGCGCCCTTCAAAGGCAAAGTGTCTATTGCCGCGATTAACGCACCCACAGCCATTACCTTGGCAGGCGATGAAAAAGCGCTGGCTGAAATTTCAGAAATACTCACCGCGAAAGAAGTGTTCAATCGTTTGCTACAAGTTGAAGTGGCTTACCACAGTCCCACCATGGACCCACTGCTCGATGAAATTCGCACCAGCTTGGCGGAACTCACCCCCGCCACCGTACAATTACCCAGCTACTCAACCGTGACTGGTGAACAAATTATCGGTACCGCATTCGACGGTGAATACTGGTGCAAAAATGTGCGCGAACCTGTGTACTTCTTCCGCGCATTGGAGCAAATGATTAAAGACGGCTACCAAGACTTTTTGGAAATTGGCCCACACCCTGTGTTGTCATCATCCATTAAAGAATGTTTTGCTAAACATAAATTAAATGGCTTCTTAACCACCTCACTGAAACGTAAAACGGGTGAACAAGACAGCATTAAACGTGCTGTTGCAGAACTCTATGGCCATGGCTATGCCTTTAATTGGGCAGAGTTAGCAAGCAATCAATTTATTGTTGATGAAGACACTATTGCTTGCACCAGCATTAAACCAAATTTTGTGCGCTTACCCAATTATCCATGGCAACGCGAACGCTACTGGAACGATGCCGACACTTCATTGCAAGATCGTATCGGTCAGGAAATTCCACTGGCGGCCTTGGGTGCAGAACAAGAAGGACCAGATCAAGCTTGGGTCAGCCAAATTAACACGCGCTTCTTCAAGCACTTGCACGATCACAAAGTAGAAGATTTGGTGATTCTTGCCGGCGCTACCTATGTGGAAGCAGGTTTGGCCGCACACAAATCTTTAACGGGTAGCGATGCCTGTTTAATCAGCGATTTGTCATTGCATAACGCCATGGTGATTGATCAGGATTCAGAACCACTAATGCACACTCGCTTTAACGAAGTGGATAACACTTACAGCATCCACAGTTACAAAGTGCATGACAAAAACCAAACCACCTTGCATGCCACGGGAAAAATTGAGCCACTGAATTTGGTGAATCACAAAAATCTCTCATTGGAGTCCATCAAAAAACGTTGCGATCAACAACTCAATGCCACCAGCATTTATCGCGAGCTGGATGCACGGGGCTTGCAATACGGCCCCTACTTCCAAGGCATCGCACAATTGTGGCGTACCGATGGTGAAGTCTTGGCAGAGATAAAAGCACACGACGATTTACAATTGCCTGCTGCAAATTATCAATTGCACCCAACGTTATTGGATGCGTGCTTCCAATCGCTGATTTCCGCCTTGCCTGCGGAAGGTGATTTTACAAAACAAGTCTATGTTCCCGTGAATATTCGCCAATTGCGTCATTATCAAAAAGCAGGCGACACATTCTATTGCCACGGCACACTCAGCCACATTAGCGGTGAAACTATTACCGGCGACATCAGCTTGTGCGATGCACAAGGCAAGGTGATGGTAGAAATTCGCGGACTACGTTGTCAGGCATTGCGCTCGCTGCATCAAAAAACCATCGACAACCTGGACGAGTGGACCTATCAACCTAAATGGCTACCACTGGAACCACTGAGCGATGCCAACAGCACCTCAGAAAAAAATCGCTATGTGTTATTTTTGAATGACGACGACTACAGCAAAACCTTGCTGCATGCATTTACCAGTCAACACAAAGGCGATGTCTGCGCCATTTATGCCGGTAATCGCTTTGAAATTTTGGGTGATAATGCGTTTAGTATTGATGGGAACAACAAAGCACAACTCGCGCAATTGTTTAAGGATTACATCAATCACAAATCAGCCACCAGCATCAATATTATTTATGCGTGGGCCATGGTACAAAATGCCTTAGACCCCATTCACTTAACGGCGACTCAAACGCTGCTGGAAGTGACCAAGCAAGTGGATGCGTTAAGCAAAATCAACAAAGCACGCTTGTACGTATTAACGCAAGACGCCGCAAAAGTCTTAATGCATGACAAGGTCAGCGGTTTCCAACAAAGCCCCGTCATTGGCCTAGGTCGTGTTGCCGCCGTAGAAATGCCCGCGATTCAATGTACCTTAATTGATATTGGCACCACCTTCACTACCTCTGCTGCGCATCAAGTATTTTTAGAGTGCACTCAGCACACGGCCGAGTTGGAGGTGGCGATTCGCTGCGATCAATACAGCTGCCAACGTTACGGCTATCGCTTGAGCCATGTTGCACTACAAGATGCTTACCTAGCTGACTATATTGAACCCAACGCACAGACTGCTTTTAGTTTGGCAACTCAAGGTCACGGTACTCAAACGCAACAAGCGTTACAAATTTGCGAACAAGTAACACCTGTTAATAATCAAGTTACCTTGGAAATTCTGAGTGTGGTTATTCATGAACGCGGTGCACAGGAACCCAACAGCACAGAATGGCGAGAAGTGTGCGCTCGCGTTATTGCGACTGGCAACGACGTTACACACTTCGCGGTAGGTAATGAATTGATTGCTTGCTACAAAGGCGCATTGAGTAATCGGGTAACGCTAGAAGAAAACGAATTGCTCGCCCTGAAAAAACCAACGCACTGGACTGCCGAAAAATCAGCACCCGCCTTAGTAGCATTTAGCATGGCTTATGCAGGTTTAATCGATTTTGCACACATAGGCCCAGCGCAATCGGTATTAATTATTGGTGCGGAAACCGCAGTAGGCCAAGCAGCAGTCCAATTAGCGCAATTGCATAAATGTGATTATTTGCAAGTAACGCCAGATTCAGGTGAATTTGCACTGAACTCAGCATCACTGACTGAAGATTTATTCAGCGCTATTTATCGCAAAGGTCATGTCGATGGTTTTGACGTTATCATCAACATCGCCGGTAATAGCGCCAATTTGCAGCTGGATGAGTTGCTCGCCGATGATGGAAAATATATTGCTATTCATCACAGCAATCACCCTGCAACACCCGTAATCCTATCGGCATCAAAAACACAATTAACCCTCAACCGCAATGCACTGTTAAAACCATCAGCACGCTTGCATCACCTGTTAACCAAAGTAGAAGTCGAGTTATCGCACACACA
>JACCDR011021472.1_pt1 | contig 105838 bp, 125 predicted proteins | sample 7446431 | NCBI WGS metagenome assembly JACCDR01 (sample SAMN15323443, study PRJNA562643) | freshwater metagenome | isolation source: river surface water | place: USA:Blue River Watershed | collected 2017-08-17
AACCGCAATGCAATTAAAACAAGCACTTAATCATCACGGCTGTTTGCCATCAGGCTTATACTACCAAATTAAACCGCTTACAGGTGGGGACTTAGATAGTGTAGCTTTAACAGTCCGTAAATCAAAAGGCGATATTCCGTTAAAACAAATTGTCCAAATGTTAGGCAGGGCTTTAGTATATATCGGAAGTGAATATATCCCTGAAAAATATATTAATGCCAAAGAGAGTCACCTTGACAACTTTGTAGGTAATTTAAGATTCGAGGATTTTAAATACCTTGTGGTGCAAATGTGTTGGGTAAATCAAAACTACCCTGAAAAAGTTGTTGTTAGTCATACGGCTATTGACGATGAGGGTACTAAATTTACATCTGATATAGCAGAGGATATTGGTGAATTTGGGTTTTTGTTTGATTTTACAAGTGATGTTTCGCCTGATTTTATTAAAAAGTATAAAGCTGACAATTCTATTTTAGGCGATACTGAAACAAAGTACAGCGATTTAGCTACATCATACACGTTTCAATATGAAGTACCTATTGCACGTAGAAAAACAGAAGTCAAAGAATTTAGGGCGAAATACCTAAAAGTATGCGACTTGTACTACGAGAACAAAACAAATCCTATTACGGCTGAATTAGTTAGTCGTCAATTAGCTTATGCTGATACAGGTATTTTGGTTTCGGGGCAGTTGCTACCACAAAATACAGTTATTGGTATTAGGAATAGATTTGAGGAATTTGAGGGTCGTGTGTATAGCCAAATTACTTACTACAACGAGGATACTAAAAAGGAGGAGAACGTAGAATTGTTTTTACACTCTGATTTTTTATTCCAAAAGAGTTAGCCTCTCCGATAGCAATTTTATTCTTTGATTTAACTATTGGCGATATTTCACCTAATTTCACATATACAGAGTTCAAAGGACTTTACTTATTTGAAATTATAGCGTTGTTTAATCGCAAAACAGCTTACATTGAAGAAATAAAAAAACCTACAAAAGCAGACTCGAAATAAAGGTATTATAACCTTAAAATTATAAAATTTTATAATTTTATAGCAAAGATGGTTTCATTGTGGCGGTAGCTGTATAACTATGTGGTTGTCGGCTGCCGTTATTAGTTTTAAAAGGATTGTATGTCACAACTATCAGATAAATTAAGTCAAGAGTTTCGTCTTGTTCCACTTTCAAAAGGTAACGAGAGTATTGAAACCATGCTTATTAAGTTAATGGAATACTACATACAACTGACTGAAAGTCAAGTTGAGTTTTTGCATAGAGTACAAAACATTAATACTGCTGATAGTTTTATTCCTTTGCTTATAAAATTAAACGGTTATAAACTAAGTATTTTATTTAATACCCCTAAAGTATTTAGAGTTAATTTCAATTATATTTCTACTAATACGTCTTCTATTTGGGAAAACTACACTATACCAAAAGGTACGATATTTATGACTAATAATGGTGTTTTACGCACTAATAATGATATAACAATTAGTCGTATATACGCATCTAATATTAATTTTGATATTGACTTATATGCTGTAAGTGAAGTACAACTACAACAGTCATATTTGAATGGCGAAGATAACTTGCAGATAGGTAGTGTTAATTGTTATAGTGAAAGTATTGAGGTGTTTGTAAACGGTATTAAATGGCGTAAAGTTAAATCCTATAAAGAAACTTCGGATAGAACTTATACTGTTACTTTAGATATTAACAGACAACCACTTATACAATTTTTAAAAGATTACCCGCAAGGTACGGTTCAAGTATATTATCAAGAGGCAATACCTACATTAGATACCCCAAATCAAATTTTACCTATTAGTTTAGGTATTCCAAATAACAGTTTTATAGGTTCTGATGGCGTAATCTTATTTGAGGAAAATGGTATAAAATACCCGACATTAAATAATATTAAGTACACATTACAGGCGTATCTTGGTAATTTCAATAGTTACACTAAACAGAATATTGAAACTTTATGTAAGAGTGTTACAAACGTAACAGATGCACGATATACACACATAGACGAGCGAAACGCTTTAATTACGGTCAAACTATCAGGCGGTAATATTTACGTTGTTACAAACGAAATAAATAACGTATTATACCAATTTAAAAAAGAAAGTGGTGTTGATTTACATATTACTGAAGGCAGCAGCAATTATATCAATATTACTATTAAAATAAACGGAACGCCTTTAGTCGATTTAACGTCATACATACAAGATTGGTTACAAAACCCTATTTTAGCAATAGGTGACTTATATCAGATTGTTGAGGAAAATATAAGTGGCTTTTCAACGATAACATTAGCACAAATAGAACCGTTTAAAAATAATGGTAATATAGTTGAAAGTAGCTTATCTATACTAAGTACAAACTTACAAGAAGTAGTTGATGTTCGTGCAGTTATTACAAGTGTAAATACTGTTACATTTTTTGACTACTTAGGTAATCAAATAGGCTTTGGTTATATCAATGAGATAACGCAAATATATTTCAATGATGTGTATATTAAAGTGTTGTTTACTAAAATCGATTTAAACGTAGCTTATGTTGGTCAATTTAATAATTATACAATATATCCGTCATTATTAAATGGTAGCTACGTTGAATTAGATAATATTTGTGAAATTCGTAATCTTATTATAACTACGATATGAAGTTAATTAGTCAAAGTGATATAACTTTATTTGATGCTGCAATGAAAGACTTAGAAGATACATTTGCACATCATACAATCGTTTGGGCTGTAATAGGTGAAAATATTACAGAGTTAATGACTACACCTACATACACGAAAGTAAATATTAAATGTATTGTAGTATCACGAACAGAAGTCGATGAGAGTGATACTATGCGATACGATAGTTTTGGCTTTATACCGCATCAACAAATTGAGGTTTATGTTTTTAAAAGAGAGGCTTTATTAAAAAATATCATCGACACTAACGGTATTGTTAAAATAGGTATTGATGATATTATGACGTACAAAGGTGCAGAATTTAGAGTAGAACAAGTGTCGGATATAGGTCATTTTTCAGAAGTTAAAGGTGAGTTAGTTAAAATACGACTAACGCAAAATCAAAGCAAAACTACTTAGTTATGGCACTAACAGCATCAAGCGGTAATGTTTCTTACGGTGTAATTATCACGGCAACGGATAATTACTCACAAGTATTCGATAATTTTACAAAAAAATTAGAGGATATTGCTAAAAGCACAAAGGCTTTTGCTCGTCCAATACAAAGTAGTTTAGCTGGATATGCTCATTCTGCAAAAAAAATATTAACTACACAAGAACACGCTTTTAAAAAGGCATCTGCTAACTTTTCAAAAGCAATGACAAGAGAGCGTGTTGATTACGAAAGACAGGCTAAGTTAATGAGTAATACGCATACAAATATGATGCGTATATATACACAAGGTATAAATTCAATACCTAAATCATCATCAATAATTGGTAATAGATTAAGTGGCGGTGCTATTAGAGTACCAATACAACCACAAATAGATAATACAGCATTAACTTCACTTAGCGAGGACTTTAACTCTGCTTTGCGTAATGCCGTATCAGGCGGTTTTGCAAGTGGGGCTGTAAATATGTTTAAGCCTATGATTGAATCGGCAGGTGAGTATGAGCAGTTATTAATATCAATAAAAGCATTATCAGGCAGTATTGCAGAGGGCGAGTCTTTTGTGAAATATTTACGTGAATTTACGGTCAAGTCACCTTTAGATTTTGAAAGCACTATCAAAGGTGCTAAAATGTTATTAGCTTATGGTTTACCGTTTGAAAATATACGAGAAGATATTGAAATGCTTACAGGTATTTCGGCAGGTGTTGGTGTTGATAAATTCAAACACATTGCCTATGCTTATGCCCAAATTAGTGCCGCAGGTAAATTATATTCAACAGAGGCACGTCAAATGTCGGAGGCAGGTGTTCCTATTAAAAAACTTATTTCAGAGCGTAGAGGTTGGTCTATGCAACAGTTGGAGGAGTTTATGAAAGGTGGCGGTGCTATTTCGGCAGATGAGGTTCGTAGTGCTTTAGAATCAATGGTATCTGAAGGAGGTCAATTTTATGGTTTATTAGAAAAACAAAGATGGTCTTTCAAAGGTATTATGTCCTCAATGAAAGACGTTGCTTATTTTATTAAAGTAGACTTAGGCGGTGCTTTGACAGGTTACTTGAAGCCATACTTAATGCAAGTTTCAGGTATATTAAGTAAAATATCAGACTTAGCTGCTACTGCACATGGACAAAGTACATTCCTTGCTTTCTTTAAAGTTACTGCCGTAGTTGCTGCATTTGCAGCTTTAAGTAGTCTTTTAGGTAGCTTTAAACTACTTACAAGTTTTTTATTACCGACTGCAATACGTCAAACATACTTATTAGCGATAGCAAACAATAAATGGTTAAGTGCCGCAGGTATGGCGTTTAAGTCTTTAGCCGTTAGTGGTTTTGGTGTTTTACTTACTATGGGTAAAATATACCTTGTTTTATCTATATTAGATGCAATATTAAAAAGTGTATTTAGTGCAAACTACCTTGAGAACTTTACAAAAGGCTTAATGGGGTTTTTCCACTTAGTCGATAATTTTAATGCTAAGTCGGGAACTTCTGCAATGAATAGTGAAACTTATGACATAATGACACAAAGGCAATTAGATATGGCTGTCGATTTCTTTATTATATTTAAAGCTATTCGTGCTGTGGTATTAGGTGTTGTAGATGGTATGTCTGCAATGCTTAAAGGTGTTTTATCTATATTTGGGAAAGGAGAGATGAGTCATGGTAGAGGGCTATCAAGTTGGTTAGGTTTTGACGAACAAACATTTAAAAACATAGGACAAATACTTGCTTATGGTTATGCTATGTATAAGTTAGGTAAATTTGCGATGTGGGCTTATAGGAGTTTTATTGCAATAAGAAAAGGTATTTTAGGATTTATAAATGCACAAACAAAAGGTTGGTTTAGTTTATATAAGTTATATACTAAAAATAGAGAAATCGCTGATAGAAAATTCTACTCTTTTAAAAATATAAAAAGGTATGGTGACGGCATTAAAAAGTTTGTAGGCGGTGCTTATAAATTAGTAGCTAATACAGGAAAAGCTATCTTTAAAGGTGCATTTGGAATGACTAAAGATTTTATTAGTGATTCACTTGCATATACAGGTGCTTTTATGCGTAAAAAATTCCCTGCTTTAGCTAAGATGACATCATCTATCTTTGAAGGAGTAAAACGTTTAGGCATTGACTCTGTTAGTAACTTAAATCGATATGCCTCTAAAGTAGGTGAGCGACTTGAAAAATGGCGTATGTCTATGCGACAAACTATGAATACGACTACTATTTGGGGTAGAACTATGAATATGCTTACTAATACTTTTATAGGCAAATTTGTATTAATACCGATATTATTGATTGCAGCAGTAACAGCTTTAGGGGCATTAATTGAAAAACTAACAAATTCAGATAATAAGTTATTACAATTAATGGGGTTTGGCGGTAAAATGTTTACAAATCCTGTCGGTGCTGCTCAAGATGTGCTTAACAGTGATTGGTTTAAGCGATGGAATAACGCCAACACAACAAGCGAGGGTTATGAACGTAAGGATAGAATGGGTAAGGATTATATTATAAGTGAACCGTCATATCCTACACAACCGTTTCAAAGACCGCTACAACCTTATTATCTAAGAAATAGTCCTGTTATTCCATCTGAAAATAAACCGTCAAGTGAAAAACCTATCTATAACTTAGAGATAATTACCAATTTAGATGGCAAATATTTCTACAAACAAATGGTTCAAATTAACGAGGACACCCTTAAAAACTCAAAAGGAAACTAACTATGAGTGTATTTAAAAGTTTTGTGGCTAAACACTTTGATTTGTATAAACTATATGGTTTATCCGAACAGTTATTAGACGTTTTTGATAAATTCGTAACGGATAACTATAAACTATCTATGTATGAAGTAGGTACGCTTACTGATATACAAATAAGTCGTTTAGTCGCAAACCTTTTAAAAGTAAATATAGATGATATTTCTTTTTCAAAAATAATTTATCAAAACTTAATAGTAGAACAATACAAAAATGATGATATTTTAAAACTTATATTATCTTTGTATTTTGATAATATAGATATAAAAAAGCAACTATTTTCAAGTAGCGACTTCAGTTATGATATTAGTTATAAGAGAAAAGTAATACCTTATAACAAATACATTGTAAACCAAATCGACCACTTAACCGATAGAAATTATATTGGCGAATACCTTGTAGATAGTACAAATCTATTCATACGTGTACGTAAATTAGACGCAACTAAGCCACAAAAGTTTTATGAAAAATTTATTGTAGGTTTATTAAATGTAGTTTGTCCAAATCAAAAAGTTATAATAAAACTTGAAAATAGTTTTTATTATGTAGGACAACAATACAACTCAAACCAATTTACTACGTATTTGTATGATAGTGGCAGACTAAAAGCAATACCTTATTTTCATATATTAGCAGATGGGCGTAGTTTAAATCTAAATTTGTACTTTGAATTATTTAATACATTAGGTTTTACTTATGGTGGAAGTGGGACAAGTTTTAATTTACCTACACACATAATATATAATGAATATGACGTAGTTACAGACGACTATAATAATATTCTAACAGAAGAATTTGTTGTGAGTGGTATAAGAAACAGTCAATATATCACTGATGAGTTTTTCTTTTATCATAAAAATATAAAACGATTAGTATTTCAAGACGGATTTATAAGCAGTAACCTTGACGGCACTTGGGTTGATTATTTGGTACATTTAGAATCATTAATTTGTAACAATACTGATTTACAAATTACACGCATAAACTCAAGTAAAATAAATTATATTGATGCTAAGATAAGCGGAAATACAGATGTAGAAAATGATGCTTTATGCGTTGATATAACTACTAAACAATATCACGGCTTAGGTGTTGGTAAAATAATATTCAAGTCTGCATTTGCACCGACACAAACAAATATTGATAACTTGATTGATTTAGGTTGGACGGTAATACTACAATAAAAATATAAATGGCAGCTAAAAACGTACATATTGTAATGTATTTTTATATCAATTCAAATGGTAATTGGATTGACTATACTAAGTCTGTTACAAAACTATCTGCACATTTATCTAACATAGAAGATAGTAACTTTTCAGTTACACTAAATAGTCGATTTTTCAATTATGATACAGATGACTTTACAGATATTGAGCGTGGTGTTGAGTGTAAATTGCAGTATGGCTATAATAATACACCTGACGATATGATTGATAACCTAAGCCCTGTATATATAGGCGTAATAGGTGACGTTAATTTTCAAATGGGAAGTCAAGGCACAAAATATATTTTAAAAATAAAATCAAAAGGGCATAATACAAGAAATGTAACTTATAATAAAGTTTGGACAAATAAAACAGCATCAGAGATAGTTAAAGAAATAGCAGCAATTCATAATTTAAAACCTGTTGTAGATGATACGACTTATGTGTATGAAATGTTGCCTCAAGGTAATTTAAGCAACAGAATGTTAATCAATAAACTGCGTTCTCATAATATTGATTATATTTGCTACGTAATTAGTAATGAACTGCATTTTAGAAAAGCGAAGTATGGTGAAAAGCCGTTATATACTGTAAATGCTAAAGGAGGTAATCTACTTGAGTTAGAAACAGTTTGGCAGGAAGTATCAGAGGCAAAAGATGCCGATTCTTTATGGAAAAATGAAGATGGGACTTTCTCAACTAAAAAAGCGGTTGATAGTGCAGGTAAGGTTATTGAAACTGTTTCAGATGTTACTAAGATGATACTACTTGACAAAGATAATGCGTGGAGTGGTATTTTAACTAAAACAGTTACTAATGCGACTAAAGATACTGCGGCAGGTGCAGATAAAAAAGAATTATCTGTAAAAGAACAAGCGTACCAAACTACCGACAAAGTAGTTAATACTGTAATGTCTTTAGGTACTGCCGTAACAAGCCAATTAGATAAAACTTTAATGGGTACTGCTTTAGGGCAGCAACTCAAAGAAAAGAAAAGACATGAATTGACTTGTAGAATTACTATTGTAGGTGTTCCTTATTTAGAAAATGATAAAACTATCTATTTAAAAGGAGTGCCTAAACGTTATGAGGGTGTTTGGTATGTTGAGGAAGTTAGTCACCATTTTGAAGAAGATTTTAGGACTGATTTAGTCTTAAATAAACATGGGATTAAACGACTTGATACTAATTTTGATAAATCGGGTAATGGAGTTAGTGTCGGTGGTAAGCCTACTGTACCTGATGCAATACCAAAAGAAACAGACCCTAAAAAACTTGAGGAGTATAACCAAAGAATGTTTAGGCTTAATAAGTATGACGAGTTCGATGGTGTTATTATAAACAATAAAAAAGAATAAAAATGCAACCTGATTATATCGCACTTTTAACAAAAGTACAACACTCAACTAACGCAAATAAGTTTTATTATGCGTATATGGGTAATGGCAAAGGTACACATAAAGCCCCTCAAAATGAGATTGTAATTCTTGAGGCTACTTATAACGGAACTGCAATCACATCTAAGTTTTGCGTGAAAATCGTTGGTGTAGATGGTGACATTGATGCTATCTTAGCAGGTAGAGAAGGTTTTGTTTATACGACTAATAACGTAAATCAAGCTAAAGGAATACTACCCGAAGTTTTTTTTTAGATAGGGCAGAGGTCGGTATGGGTATATATCGTCCTTTGCCTAATACTGTACGAACAAATACAGAATTATCAGTACAAAAGTACCCATTACTTTGGATATACAAAAACTACTTTGCTACATACAAAGCAAATACGTTTATTGTCCCCTCAACAGTAGGTAGTTTTGTTTATGCTGGCAATGCTGCGGATTATGCAAAAGTAACGGAGATTGATTTAGCAGACCAAGACCTTACTACGGATTTCACAGAGGAGATGTTGGGCAAGTTTGTTAATTTAGAAAGTTTAACGGTCAATGATAATGACATTAACGTTTTGATACCAAATGAAAATCTAAAAACTTTAATAGCGTTTAGAAATAATTTTGAAGGCGTTTTAGATTTATCAAACGCTACTGAATTAGAAAATATATTTTTTGCTTTTAATGATTTAACTGCCATTATTTGCAATAAATCATTTGTTAAATCATTATCGTTAAACGATAATAATTTAACTGTTTTTTCATTTGCAGGATATAATAATTTAGAAGGTGTTTCATTATCAGGTAATCCGATAACTGATATTATTTATACTGCTATGCCAAATTTGGTATATTGCGATATTTTCGACACTAATATTACAGATTTAGATGTTTCTGTTTTAGGTAGTGGTGAATTAAAAACACTTCGAATAAATGGAAACAAATTTACATTAGCGATTGTCAAAAGCATTTTAGAACAATTATACAGTCTAAATAAAATATACAACGGTTTTATTAGATATGGTTTTTTACCTAACGTGTTACGGTTAAATATCACCAATGCCACAAATAACAGCATTTCACTTACAAATAATGTAAGTATTGCAACAACAGATAATTTTTCAATAAAATTTAAAATCTATCTGTTATCTACGTCCCCGCAGTATATTTTATCGCACGGAAGTAACAACGATAATCGCTTTTACATTAGCTCAAATCATATTGGCTTTGTAGGTGCATCAGGACAGGGTTGGGTAGCAATTAGTTTTTTATCGAATTTAGTATTAAATACTTTATATTCGGTTGAATTTAGAAGAATAAGCGGTACTGTATCTGTTTTGATAAACGGTGTTGTGCAAGGTAGTGTAAGCAGCAATGCTTACGCTTTTACGTGGAATAGAATAGGAAGACGACCGAGTACAACTGAAAATCCGTTATTATCTTATCTGTATGATTTAACGATTGAAAAAAACTCGGTGTTATTACATAGTTACGCCATTGATGAATATTTATCAAATACCGTAACAGACTCGATAAGCGGTAATAACGGAACGATTAGTAGTTATCATTCTTGGAATAAGTATGATAAACAGTTACTAAACACAGCTATTACCGATTTACAATCGAAAGGAAATACAGTACAATACCTTTAAAACAAAACGACTATGTTTGTAATAGTAATAGAAAAATATTGTCCTATTTTTGCAAAAACAGCAGAAGAATTGACAATATTTCAATCAAAAAAAGCGGAACGTTCTGAAATAATCGATTCATCAGAAGAGTCGGTAATAACTCAATCAGAATACGTACAACCTACTGAATTAATTGATGCGGCTGCTTTAGAAAAATACCTATTAGCACTTGATAACCTTATCCCTGATGATAGTTTGGTATTAGGTGAAAGAAGTGCTGTTGTATATTTTTTAAATGAAGTAGCAGGTAGGGTTCATTTTAGCATAGGTGGTTATAGTGAAGTTATTGAAATACCTTTTGATTATCACCCGCCTACTAATAATAATATCGGCACTTCTGCTGATATAAATGTAATAATACCGATTGTACTTGATTACTTTTTCTAAAATTAACTTGTAGTTACATGGGACTTAATGACTTAAACGCATGGATTGGCGTTATTATCGGTGTTCTTGGTTTTGGGGGTTACATACTTCGACTATATACTCGTATCACTATATTAGAAGAAAAAGTTAAAACTAACGCTGCTGAAATAGCTGAATTAAAAATAACAAGTGGTACTGAAATTCAATCTTTGAAAACAACATTAAACACAATCAACATACAACTAACTCATATTGAAAAGCAACTTTCTTTTATTGAGGGCGGTTTTAAGATATTGCTGAAAAATAAAAACGATACCTAAATTAATAGGTATCGTTTTTTAGCTGTTATAAAACCAAAATTATAGAATTATATAATTCTATAAACCTTCAACATGGTCGGCATCTTTCGGTTTATTGAAATTGCGTGGTTGTTTATCTGCTAACTCATCAACAATCTCAATATACCCACGAGTATTCTTTAGTGCTTTTTTTGCTAATACTTTTAATTTTGTCGGACATATTATTTTGTTTTAAAAAGTGAAAAAATTAAATTTCAGTAACTACGTAACTACAAGTACCACTATTAAGACTTAAAACCCATTTTTGATACTCCTCATACACTAATGCTTTAACAGTATTAATATCTGCCGAGATACCCTTTGCGTTAATCGTGGTTTCTTGTTGTATTTCACCGAGCGTTGTTTGCTTGAACGTGAACGTGCATTTGATAGTCATTGCTTAGTGTCTTTAGGTGTTTCATAAAACCAAAAATCAATAAAACGAGTACCCATTCTTGTCTGTACTGCTGATATGTAACTCGGTATGTGGTCTAACCTAAACATACCAACTACACGACCACTCATATCAAAGCACAAATAAAATGTATCGTCTAATCCTTTAGGTACTTTAACAGAGGCACTTACAGGCACTACCGAACCGTCCTTCATAATGAAGTCAGCGAAAAAAATGTAATTACCTGAAGGAACTACCATACTATACTCATTCATACTATTTGGAATAAATGCAACAGCTTTAAGTTCCTTTGTTTTTGTAGCGGAAGTGCCACTTAAAACAACCATATCATATTTATCAGCACTATCTCCTGCATTAAAATACAAAGTTGTTATTCCTTTTGCATCGCAAACCGCTTTCATTGTAAATTGTGCGGTTACATTTGTTTTAGCAAATACGCCTAAAAGTAAAAAAATCGGTATTCGTATCATGTTTTTTGATTTAAGATTGTGTTTGATTGTTTTTTATTTGTTGGTATTTTTGCATTAAAAACTCATACTTAGATAGTGCAATGTCTTTGCTATAACAAGCAACAAAAAATACTTTGTTGTTTATTATACCGCCACCGTCCCCTGTTAATTGATGTAAGTCAATAGATGCGACTTCTTTAATAGGCAAATTATTAACTACCAATTCTGATTGATATACAGGATAAGCAGCACCTTCTTCTGTTCCGTATAGGCGTTTTAACTCAATACGGATATTAGGAATAAAATCAAGTTCTTCTTTGAACTTGGAGTAAGCACTACAATTATTGTTGGATAACAAAATAGATTCGCCTTTTTCCGTACTACAATCCGAAGAAACTTCTGCACCATCTTTATACATAGTACCTTTCAAATAACGCAAACGCAACAACGTAGCATCATAGTAATTGTTACTAAAATTTGATGATATAGTCTTTACTATAAGTAAAGATAAATCTTCCTTTTTCTTTAATACTAAATCAGCAACTACCTCTGAATGATTAAGGCAACGTCTAATAAAATTGTCAATATCGTTTAAAGGAATAACATCTTGAATAAAACGCTTTTCTTTAAGGACTTCTTGTATTAAAGCCTCAAGACTACTTTTGGTTGATTCCATATTAGTCGTTTTTGATAAGGTTATTTGTGATTGTTTTTATTTATGGTAATTGAGCCACCAAAGGCTTTTTCAATAGTATTGTCTTTTTTAACTAAAAACTCATACTTAGATGCCTCAATTTTTTCAGTTTTACAAGCGACTAAAAATACAGTATTACCTGATAACCCTTTAGCGTATGAAGTCAATACAGGTATATCAATACTACCAACCGCAACCTCATCAAAATTATTAACAAGTAACTCATGTGAATACACATTAAAATCACGTTTTTGTGGTGCATCTTCATCAAGTTTTATTGCAACTTGAAGATACGGTACAAAGCATAAGTCATAATCAGCTAAATTTTTATCGACACACTCACAATCACCACAATCCATCAACAAAACATCTTCAAACTTCCTTACCGTAATATTAGTTCGCCATATATGGAAGACACTTTTAAAAATACGAATATTTGTAACTACACAATTATTTGCATCATGTTTATCTTTTGTGTTTATAATAAATAACGCTACGTCCAAATCACGTTTCTCAACTTCTCGCCTAAAATCCGATTTACCAATTATATTGAAAATATAACTTTCAATAGCATCGTAAGGCAGTTTTTTGATAATACTTGATTCTGCCAAAAGCACTTCCATTAAAACTTCGTGTGGTGCTGTTTCAAGCATTTGTAATTGTTCTTCTGTCATGACTTATTTAAGTTTTGAGATAAATTTTGAAATTTGATTTTTTAAAGCATTGCTTTTTATTGATGATGTTAAACCAAAGCCATTTTTTCTTTCAATAAAATATAGTATGTATGCCTCCATGTAACAAGCTGCATCTTCTAAAGTAAGAAAAAAGCACTCTTTACTATTCATGTTACCGACTAAATATCGGTAAGTAGTATCTGCTTGTTTTTCAGCAATTACACAAAACACATTATTTGTATGGTAAAAATGCGGAAATGACTTTAGCACATAAATTTGCTTATTATCATTTTCAACACTTGCACTTTTATAAAGTACCCATTCAAACGTAGGCGTAGGTTTGTAGTTATTTTCAACGTAATCGTATAACGGATATAACTCACCCCAAAAATCCACACCACCGAGTAGGTCTTTATATTTACCAAAGCACTCAAAATACACTCTGCGGGTAAGTTCAATCCAAAAAGGACTTACGGCACTATTTTTTGGTATTCTTGAGAAGTAACTTGAATTTTGTATTTGACAAAACCACTTAGGTACTTCACTTATAATGTGAAAAACTACTGATGTTCCATCGGGGCTTATCTCAATGTAACTATCTTCTTTAGGGATATTTTCCGTACTACCATACAAAGGATTACTAAACGTATGGTCATAAGGAATAACTACATTACCATTTTCACCCACTTTAGGTACACCATGTTTTTTACAGTATTTTTGATAGTCGATTAAACCTAACATAGATTAGTTTTATAAGTTACAAGAAAACAATACCTGCTCAATCTTAAATATAAAATCTGTTTCATAAGAAAGATTATTATAATAATTAAAAACATATATTTCAAATAAACCGACAGTAGTTTCAACACTAAATATCAGTTCACCTCCTAATTTACGTGGTTTCAGTTTATCATTATCACCCCAAATTGGCTCTATTGTTGGCTTATCTATTTTAGTAACACTAAGTAGCGTACTACCATCAAACTGTTTTTTAGATAAGCCATTTAAAATGGCTATTGAATGATAGGCGTGATATTTATCTGCATCTACAAAGTCACTATAACGTTTGCTGCCAAGATACAACTTAAACTTAGTTGTATCAATCACAAAACCATTAAATTCAATATCATCGTGTTTAAACAAACACGGTCTTATTTTATTAATAACGTTTGACTTATCTTCGGGTACAAATAAAACTTTGCTCATTATTTTTTATTTTTAAGTCGTGCTTTTAATGCTTTTCTTTCAGAAAACTGCCACCAACGAAGTAGAAAATAAGTTGTGTCACGTTTTACTTCATTTTTAACGTCCACATACTTAATTTCGCCTGTATGAACCAAACCGAGCATTACTTTAGATGTTGAATCAGCGAAATACAATGTGTCAGTATAAACATCTACAATGTCAAAACTATCCGATACGTATTGAAACAACGTGTCTGTTTTGTAATTATTAATGTATTCACGTAACGTATCAATATTAGTCGTATTTATATAATGTGGAATATAAATACGCTCTGTTTTTACCTTAATACGCTGCGGAAGTATTGTCGTACTGTCAATAATTGTAGTTGAGTTTGTAACTGTTTGTATAGTCGGTTTAGGCATGAACCAACCTAAATAAACAATAATACCACCAATACCTAAAAGTATTACTACAAGGATAGATAGAATTAATTTTAAGTTTATCATTATTTTGTATATTTTGATTCAGCAATGACTAAGAGTTCAATCTCATTTAGTTTTTTAACAAGATAATCTCTTAACCTTTCGTTAGGTTTTTGATTTCCCTCATAAGGTAGTTGAGGGTGATGGTTTGGATAACTTTGTATTTTATTACGATATTTTTCAATAAAAGACAATGCTTGTTTGTAATTTTGCGTTAAAGCAAGAGCGTAAAATACTTCGGACAAGCAATCATAAAAATTACCATAATAAAACGAATACCGCATAGACTCAAGCGTTGGAGGCTCTTGACGAGAATGTCGCCTATAAGTCCTCCCATAAGCAAAGCGAGTATATAATATTGCAAGTAAATCAGCACTCATAGTCGTCATTTAAGTTTATTAAGAATCTTCGCAAATTACATTGATTAATAATTGTGTATCCAGTCATATTGTAATTTCTTGTAGATGGTGACGTGTAAATAAACTCTGCTTGTATTTTTAAAGACTCTTTCGGAATAAGCATAACAACTGTATCTCCGTCCAAATACTTATACCAATAACCTCCATGTTTAGTTTTATCGATTTCAAAACCGTACTCACGAAACATAGTCACAATACGAGCATCAAACCCACCAATAAGTTCTGACATAACCTTAAAATTATAGAATTATATAATTCTGCAAATAATAGCAGTTTTATGGTTAATTATTTAATACAAAGATACGTTAAATAGGTATATTTACCAAATAATTTTTATACTATTTTTAAATTTAATATTATTAAAATATTACAATAGATAAACTATCAATTACAATTAACTTTGTTATATTTGTAATATTTATCATAAAGTAAATTTACGACAATGACAATGACCTTAATATTAATCCTTAGTGCTATAATTTTATTCTTATTAATTGTAGCTGCTATTAGTGACTACTTTGGTGATTATTCAAAAGTAGCTACCGACAAACATATTCCAAAAAAATATAAGCCTTATATGGCGTATTTATACGCAGGAGGTACTATTAAAGATAGCGTGTTATTTCAATATTCCTCTGATATATGGAAACATAGACTACACGTAATTGACGGAAAAGTCGATGTTGCTCGTGGTATTCCTGCGTATTCAGGTGCTTATACTTTACGGTCGTGGGAAACGGACTTTATGCACTTGAATAAACCTTTAGAGGACACGTTTAAATTTGTGGCAATGGGTTTATATTTGTTTGTCACTTGTTATCCTATTTTTGAATGGAAGTTACCATTAGTCGTTACTTTTATTCTTTTTGTTTTTATTAATTTAATTGGGATATACTTATTTCGTTTCATTAATGGCACTATCTTTAGTTGGTTAGAAATGGAAGTAACAGGGCAGTATGGTAGTTCAGATTACTCTTTACTTTATAACATCTTGTTTAGTTTATTTGCACATATTGGTATTAGTAGATGGCGTAAAAGACAACTCACTCACAACAAAGCTGCTTTCATGTTAATTATGGGAACTACTGCAACCAAACCATTGCCGACAATATTTGATACAAAAAACTTTAAGTATATTGCTATATTGATACCAATTTCTTTGTCTTTATTTGCTTTTAGTGTATTTGCACTTAATAACCTTGATACAAATAGTAGTCTTGTGTATTGGTGTATGATATTTTGTTTGGTGCAAATATTACCTGTGTTGTCTTTTAGTGTTCTTCTATATCAAAATGGAATGAAACAACTAAATAAAAATAAGTAGTCGTAGGGATTATTTTTGGGTTATGATAGCTGTGGAAACATGGCTATCTCTTTTTAAAAGAAAATTAAAAAATATAAAAATGGGCTATGAGCATGGTATTGGTGTAACACCAATTAAAGCAAACTTAAACAATGCCTTATTAGTTGAAAGCGGTATTTACGCAGGTTTTGATGTTACTTTAAGTGAAGTAGCCAAAGAATTAACTGTATCACATAGTATAAGCGGTATTCCTGTTATACACCCTATTGACGGCTCAACATACAACACTTATACTTACGGCTCTTTTGTCACAAAAGAGGGCTACGTTGGCGGAATTATCAATCCTACTACACTTACCATACAAGCAAATAATACAGGCTTAAAACGCATAGATACGCTTTATGTGCGATATTTGAATGACCCGACTACAACGCAATCCGCACCACAAATAGTTTTGTTACTACCTTCAAGTATAGATGATAGTTACGTGAAAATTGGTACGTTGGAAGTACCTGCAAACTTTGTAAAAGCAACTGATTGTACTTTCATACCTGAACCAAAAAAAGGAGATAGAAATAGTGTTTTAAAAACAACTTTCAACACGCTTACAAACGGTACAGTAGTAAAAGACTTATTGTTTGATTCAAGTGTTGCAACATTAGGCACATCATCTATTTCATTAGTCGGAGATAATATTTTTTACAGAATAAATAATCCTTCATTAGATAGCGTGATTGTAGCCGTTCAATCTTTTACACGCACTATCGATTCAAATAGAACAAACAAAAGCACATTCTTTTTTATTGAAACTACAAATACAATTTATATTAATCGATTATCAAACATAAAAGTATCTCAACCATTTTTATTAAATGATGGAGGTTGTATGTATGTTGTCTATGATGCTGTTGAGAATGTGTTTCATATTACCCCATTAACAAATTATGAATATATTGATATTTACACTACGGTATCTTTAAACGCAGATAAGTTTATAAGCAATACAGGCACAAACTATTTTAAAATTGACTTAGCGACTACTTCTGAAAGAATTATACGAGGTATAACGCAAAGTCGATTTTCTACCATGTCTGATGCAAACATCAAAAGTGGACAAACCTTTTACCTTATGGTAAGTAATTCGTCCGAAACAGATAAATTGTATTTAGACCCAAGTTCTTTTACTTCTACTTCAACAAGAAAACCATTTAGAACAAAATCTACAATTAGTAAAGACGGTGTATATAAAATGGTTTTGGTTAGTTTAGGCACAACATCGTTTATGACTATCGTAGATGCGGCATCTGATTTTACAGAACTAAGCGGCACTACGGTATTTACGATAAGCACAAACAATATATCGGTATCAATTCCTTTGAAAGTATTTATAAAAGAAAACTTTGTAAGTGTAAAAGGAAGAATTGTAATAACGAGCTATCCGAACAATGGTGAATATGTTGAAAATATACTTACTTTTAATTCAGGATATACTTTTCTTAAACCTGAACTTGCAAGTATAGGAAAAGTTTTTATTCAAGTAGGTACTTCAAAATTTGGAGGTTGTTGCTATGTGCCGTCAGTTGGTTCAGGTAGCGACAGTATCATACTCGCTATTCCACCATACACCCACACAGGGAACGTTGCAACTTGTGATATAGACATAAGTTATCAGTTGTAATATAACCCCTCATGTTAAAGAAATCGGATTTTATTAACACGTATTGTTAGTCATGTTAAAGAAATGCGATTTATTTAACATGAGGGATTATAGAATTTTATAAAAGTTACTCAATTAGCCTTTTAAAAACTTCTTCCGAAAAAGACGGTGCATCTTCGACAGTTGGAAAATCGGGGCTTTGTTGTTGAGATAAAATGTACGTGTTTGTATCGTGGTATGTTTGGTACGCCCGACACGTATTTAGTTTATCCCTATCAAAGTAGTCATAGATATTTTTATAATCATCTTGTATTCGAGAGAACCCATAAGCGTTTTGAGTTATACTAAGACATAAAGCACCGCTTTTACTTTTAGAAATGCAGCCTACATGGTAGGACTTAGTGTCCTCTATATAAATATCGTTAAGCCATTTAAGCGACTCAAAGCTAACCAAAAAAGGAACAGTTGTATTACGTGTTTCAGTGTAGTCTACAAGTAAGTTTGTATAGTGGCGATTCGCCTTCTCTAATTCATAAGGAATTAAGTCATTAAAGTCGTCAGGTGCTTTAATGTAGCCACGAATATTTTTGCTTTCAAAAAGTAAGAATAACTTAGACAACTCCCATTTTGCTTTTGATGGGTGTACTTTCTTTTTAATGTATAGCTTATTTTCTTTTAAGCGACTAAAAATATTATACCCTGTGTCACGATTCTTTTCTAAGAAAGAATACTCTTTTTCTTTACTTATAGAAAACAAAGCCTGTGGTTCAAAATAATCAACATAACCGAGTTTATCCACATCATCTCGAAGTAATGGGTCAATAAAAGATGATTTATTTGCGGTACTGCCATCGCTTTCAGAAGATAAAAAAGTATCTCTTTCAGATTTAGGGTACTCTTGGTAAATAGTAATAGAACCGTAGGTATCCTTTTTTTGAGGAATAACAGCAATGCGTGAATAGTGAAAAGTAGTCGGTTCATCTTCGCTGTAATGAATACGTGGAGATAAGAATAAATCTTTTATTTTAAAAGACTTATATAAAAAAGAAAACATATTTTCATGCAAAGGCAAAATCATCGGTATTTTTCTATGCTTGTTAAATTGATTAACAAAAGAGATAAACTCTTGATTTTGATTGCTACTTTCAATATGGTTTTCGCTTACTGCAACAGTATTTTTATCAAAAAAATAATAAGCGTTGGTTAATACTTCGCCACCACTACCCTCAAAATAAATTTGAATCTGCCTATCTTCTTTCTCACCGTAACGTCTTTTAGGTTTAGTACCAATGACTTTTGCTAAACGACAAAGTAAGTTCGAAAAATTAAACCCAATAATCGCCTTTTGACGTGTGGGTGTCATTTTCATATTTACTATGCTACTAAATGTATTTGTAGAATACGCTATTTGCCACGTTTTTTGCGTTTTAAGCGACTTTATTTGTAAAATGGTATCAGAGAGCCACTCAACACTTAAAGTCGCCCTAAAACCCCCAAAATCGGTAGATTCACTTACCATAGAAAGTAATGCGTGATATAAATTGCTTTCTTTTGATTTTAAGTGAGAGTCTGTGAATAGCATTACAGATTCCTTATCAAACTCTGACGGTATGTGAACAATCTCAACATTCCATCTTAGTTTAAAACCATTTAAGTCAAAATCAAAACAAGCGGACTTTTCAATACCGTTTCCTTTTACAGTATCATCAAGTTGTTGTAAATAACGAGTGTATAGTCGTAAAAAAACAGGCTGATTGTTATTTTCTTTGAATAAATTAGCAATAAAGTCTTTCATGTGAAAAGATTTAATTAAATTATTTAGTTTAAAATGCAAAGATAGTCATTTGTGATATATAATACAAATATTTTTATAGCTATTTTAAAAATAATGTTTATTTTAAATTACGTGTAGCTTTTTTATAGAATTTTATAATTAGTACACTTTATAGGCTTTGTTTGTGTAAAAACTTTTTGTGAAAATTTTTTGTCGGGGAAATTCTTCTTCCTGTGAAGAAGATTTATTTTCGAAGAAATAGTTTACTAATTAATTATTAAATATTAATTATAATATAATATAATATAAAATTATATTAAAATCTATAATTAAAAAAAATATAGTATTCGATTCATATTACCAAATCTTTCTTCGATTATTTTAAAATTTGACAATTTTATGACAAAACTATTTCTTCGACAAACTTTCTTCGAAAATAATTCTTCTTCACAGGAAGAAGAATTTCCCCGACAAAAAATTTTCGTAAAAAACTTTCACAAAAAAGGCTGCAAGTGTTTAGGTAGAAAATTATAGAATTTTATAATTTTGGCTTTATTCACGCTTAAATACTTTAGTCGGTTTTTATAATATTTTTTTAAAAATAGTATTAAAATAATTTGGAGGATTAACAACTATCACGTATCTTTGTGGTGCAATCAAAAACTGCGGTAGCTCAATGCAAGTCATAGTTTAACAGACACCCTTGTACGTGGTGCGTAACGTACTTGTGAACATTAATTTGGGGTGAATTAATTTCACGTTGTTTATTTTCTATGTATAAGAAACAATTTGTATTCACTATACTGCCTATCGTTTACTGGTAAAAGCAAAGATACTGTTGTGAAATAGAATTATTTGTTTTAACGGTAGGTAGTATTTTTTATGACTAATATTTTTTAAAAAATAGTATTAAAATAATTTGGCAGTTAAATATATCCAACGTATCTTTGTGTCATAAATTTTTGGGTAAAAAAGAATGAAGTCATATAGTACGCCATTTATGCCTAACACCGTGAGTGGCGACTATTCTCTACACGTAATATCTAATAATCTATTCATATTTTAAAACTTTTAACATTTATCACAATGTCTGCAATTAACAATGATTTACTTAATGCTTTTTTCAACGACACTACATCGGACAATGACGTTGCATCTTCTTTTGGCTTTGGCGTTATTGGTAGCGATGGTTTTGATGCTGCGGCAGCACTTGACAAAGAAAGTGGACATTCAGCGTTCATAACGCTTGGCGATTTAACTAAGCTGCAAAAAGAGGCTCAATGTTCTTATACAGTAGCTTTATTGCCTTTCAACACTCGTGATTGTGATTGGAAAAATGGCTCGATTATTAATCGATTTCCTACGAAAGAGAATTACAAAATTGCACTTAGGGGTAAAAATCCTGAAGATGATTTGTACGCCCTTCTTTCACAAGAAACTATTACCGAGTTGTTAGCGACAAATCCGAAAATTAAAAACAAACTGTTCGGTCTTAAAAAGCAGTATAGCTCGTTCAACACAGGTAACGAGTATGTTGTTGAAAGGGACTTTGGTGGACAAAAAAAACCAACACACGCTTTTCACTTTGAGAATTACTTTATTTTGCCTTGTGTCGTTTTAAAAAGCGATACTAAGCGTTGGGTAGAAGTAATCACACCTGACAATGAGAAGAAACGCTTTAAAGAAAATGAGTACGAGTTTGTTAAAGTTTGTTTGTTGAAATTAACACACAAGCAATACAACGACTATGTTTCAATGCTTAAAAAACAGTTGAAAGTAGATGTTAGTAGTCGAAAAGAGTACGTTGTGCTTATTGACGAAAAAACAAATAAACCTGTTGCAATGCGTAATGGCAATACGCTTATTACCGAAAATAGGGGGTTCTCGTCATTGCTAAATACTCATGTAATCAATATCAAAAATCCTGATAGAACATTAGACTCTGCACCGATTGAGTTTGATTTTGAGGAAAGAAACCATTTGTTTTTTAGTCGTAAAATTGAAAAAGTTGATGGCAAGGTGCAGTACGGTACGCCTGAATTAACCGAACTTGGTACTAAGTTGTTTTCTGCCTTAAAAGAATACGCTGATTCAGGAAAAAGACCTTTCCCTTTGTTTGATGAAACAGCTATAAGAGAGGCTTATCCTGCAAATAACTTTGCATCAGCATACTTGACAATGTTGCCTAATTTCACGGATATTACGCCTACAATCGATGAGTTATCGGGTGAAATACCATACACGTCATTAAACGAATTTGCTTTAGCACCTAATTCATTTATGGCAACCGTAGATGATGTGGCTGTTAATAATAACGGTAGTAAGTTACTTGATTACGCTGTTAAGAAAGACTCGATTGCTACTACTACTACTGCTCAACCTGCAACGACAAATACTGCTGCGTTACGTGCTGTAACGATTGCTACTTACCACGATATTAACAATGGTATCGAAGATGCTGACGTTGTGAAAGAAGAAAGTGGCTTTTAAAAATATTTTTCATGATTATTTTTAATAATGAACCGTCTGTTTAATTATGGACGGTTCTTTTTACTTCATTCAAAAATTAAACAGTCATGTACCCATTCACAAACTTTTTATACCAACAACATTTAAACTCGTACAACAATAACGGTATCTCTGTCACAGAATACGAAAAAGTTGTTAATGTTGTCTTACCTAAATTATTCAAACAAGGTTTAAAATTATACAAAGATAAGGCGACTACTTTTGAAGTATTATTACAAATCATACAAGCCAACCACGAACAACTATACAATGAATTTATCGCTAATTTAGTTTGGTTTAAAGACTTTGAGCGTATTAATCCTATATCAATAGCAGAGGATAAACTCAAAGAGTTGCTATCAGCACAATTAGCACTTACATTAACAAATCAAAACTACACAATAGACTATAAATTTGAAACTATAAAAAACACCATTAAATTAGGTGACTTGTGTGGGCGTAAGTCATACGCAGCACATAGTTTTGATGATGATATAGAGGATTTGCCTAAAAACGCTATTGGAATATTCAAAGATATTTGCTACACACCATTAGGTAGCTTATTCTTTATTGTAGCGGAACAAAAATTAGGTAAATCAACCTACGTAGCACATTCCGTTATAGAGGATATTTTATTTGATAATAAAAAAGTATTATACTTAGATTGGGCAAATACAATGCACGAATTTAAGAAAAGAATTTTAGATTACTATAACAGCACAAAACCGACCGTCCCTTTTAATCAGTCCGAACTTAGTAAAAAGCTAAGAACAAGCCTACATTTTTACGATAGTGGTGGTAATCCTACTGCTAATATTCCTCCGCTTACTTGGGGTGTAACTAAGAATTTACTATTAAACGCATCTAATCTTGGTATCGACTATATCGTAATGGACGAGGCGTATCTTATAGCAAAATCTGTAAATTCTGCCGATAAGTTAAACCTACTTGTAGATATAGTAAAGGTTTGTAAAACATACAAACTTCCGCCTGTCTTGTATATTATACACCCATCAAATTCAACAAACACCGTTTTCAGTATTGACGAAACTAACTTTACGCAGGTAGTTCCATCAGGCGGATTATCTATGTTTAATGACATATCGGGTAGTGTTACTATATTCAGAACCGATAATGAAAATAAAGATTACTCTGTTCGTGGTATTGGTTTTTACCGACTAAGGAATAGAATAATAACTGACGAAAGTATGTATAAGCATATCGTTTATTGTAAAAATACAAAGACGTATAAGGCAGAACACTTATCTTATTTGCAACAAGACAAAGTGGTTACGAAAACTACACCACAACAAAAAGTTAGTGGTTTAGTCCGAAAAGCAACAAATACCGATATTGGCTTTTAACATTTATAGCTATGGCTTTTGATTTAGTTACTTGTCCATCATGCCACGAAAAAAACAAATACTCTATATCCACAAGCACAGCACAGGGTAATTGTTTTAGACAAAGTTGCAATTTACACGGTTGGAGATTTTTAAAATCAGTATTAAACGAATATCCTCAATTAGAATATGAGTTGATGCACTTAAATATTGATTTTGATTCAAAAGGAAAATACTTACAACACAAAGAAGTAGTCACTCAAAAAGCGATATTGCTGCCGCCAAATTCCATTCCATTAGTCTACCTGAAAAAATCTAAATCATATCGTTATGCCCTAAGTAGGGGCTACACCGAAGATAAAATGAAACAGTTTGAAATGCTTGTTTCAAGTCAAGACGATGGTGTTATAATTCCTTTTTATGATTTTGACGGTAAATTAGTGTCATATCAAAAGCGTTTTTTACCTGAAGTTGCTAAGACAATGGGGCGTAAGTTTGATAATGTAAGTGCCAAAAAAATACCATTCAACATTGCACCTACAAACAGCATAGCGACTACTAAAGTAGTATTTGAGGGTGTTACAGAGTGCGTTTATTTTGATGGCGTTAATTATTCAACTACTGCGGTTTTACAGAGCGTTATTAGTGATGAGATGCTTAATATGTTCTATACGGCAGTCGTAAAATATAAATACAAAGAATTTATGTTTTTTCCCGACATAGGCAGTAGCTTAGTAAATAAGTGGCGACTATCTGCAATGAGGCTTAAAGCAATTTGTGGTTTTTCAGGCATTGATTTAAAATGTTCCGTTGTTGATTTGAGAATAGCATTTGATACATCAGAGGGTAAAATAATACCTAAACACTTGAACGATGCTACTGCTATTATTAATGAATACGGACAACAAGGTAAGGATATTGTAAATTACTGTATAGACAACAGAGAGTTTGTATAGTAATTTATAGAATTATATAATTTATCAATCTACGGCTATGGCTAAAAAACAAGAAATTACTCGTGACCCTATTGTTCTTTTTAATTTGAAACGACTTGATGCTTTTTTTAAAGATAAGGGCGGTAGTATTACTCGTAATGACTTTTCTACTTTTTTACGAAGGCAAACTAAAAGTGAACGTGATGCTATTATCAAACTGATTAAAGGTTTGGATTTAACGCATGAGTCACCGTACATAATTCAACTACTTAATTCAGGTATCTTAGAGTATAAGATTAATATTTTAAATAATAAGACCCCTGAACCAATCACACCAAAAAGCAAAGACAGTTATAAGCGACTAACAGAAATAGCTGTAAAGCTGCATGAGTTATGGGAATCGACATATTCTAAAGGTATTCCTGTTTCTGAAAAAGAAAAGTTTTATAAACAATGCGGGTTTAGATTAGCACAAACCGCATCAAAAAACAAGGGGTTCATTAATCCGAGTATGATTACTGCAACAAGTATAACACTTGAAATGGCTGAAAATATCTTTGATGACGTATATCTAAGATATATTTGGGCAGATGATTGTAACCGCTTTGTACTTGACTTTACAAAAGAATGTGGCATAAAGTTAGTCGATGCAGACGTTCAACATATTACAAATTTTTACATACGTGTTCGTAAAGTATGGGAAAACAACTTTGAATGGAATTACACTATGTTTAAGCAGCAATGTGGTTTTAATAAAGGCTTTAAGCCGTTTTATCTTTCAGAGTCGAAAGCACAGCAGATTGAGGACTTTATTACTACTGAAAGACAAAGAATTGAATTAAGTATGTATTATTAAACTTTTAAATCAAAAAACAATGTCGTGTATTTCAAATTATGATAAAAATGTGTATGAGTGTGTCGATTGTGGTTTACGTGATATGTGTAAAAGAACAACAGCAGCGACTACTCAACGACAACAAACAATTAACAATTTAAAAAACATATTGATAGTGGCGATTATAACAGAGTACCCTAATGGTGCTACATCACAAATGCTAATAAATGAAGTTGTTAGTCGCTATCCTACTTTATGTGAAAAATATGGTTTGATATACGTACCTATTACTATTGAAGAAAGAAATCATATTTTTAAAGAGTTATCAGCAGATACCGACAATTTCTCTCTTATTACAAAGATAGAAGTAGAGGGTAATCAAAAAATTGAACGAAAATATATAGTCGCAACGGCTAAAGCAAAAGCGACAGCATCAGTGCAAACTCAAAAACTATTAAAACATGGATAAGGTAAAAAACTTAGGTCAAGTATTTACACCAAAAGAAGTGGTGCTTGAAATGATTGAACTTGCTAAAATAGGCGACCCTGAAATGAAAGGTTTGTTTATCGAACCTGCAAGTGGAGATGGTGCAATCGTCCAATACTTACCACAAGGTAGAACAAGAAGTATTGAGGTTGATGGTACATTGGATTTTAGTAAATATCCCGATGATGAGATGCCACATATAGGAAACGCTTTAGAGTATAATCCTCCGATAGAGAAGGGTTTGTATAAGACGGTGATAAGTAATCCGCCTTATGTCGCTGCTAAAGATATGACCAGCGAAACTAAACGTATTCTAAGATTAAGACAGCAGTATCTTCATGTTTCAGATAAGTCGGGTAATTTGTATTTGCATTTTATTGAGCATTTTTATAAGCGTATTTTGAAAGGTGAGCAAATGATTTTCATAGTACCGAGAGATTTTTTGTTGTGTACCTCTGGAAGATATTTGCGAAACTCTATGATGAGTTCAGGCAGAATTACGCATATTATTGATATGGGCGATACAAATGTTTTTGGTAAATACTCACCTAATTGCATAATATTTAGGTATGTTTATGGTAGTCAAAGCAGCTTTACTTACCATAAAAAATGGGGCGGTGTTTGGGAAAAGCGATTGTTGCTTAATAAAAGTGGTGATTTGTATACTTGTGCTGTCGAAGAATCAGATGGCATTATTACACACTATAAACAAAATATGAGGTCTATAAGCACCTATTTTAATGTTTATGTGGGTGCTGTTAGTGGTGCAGACCGTATTTATACTTCGGACAACGGAGATACCGAGTTTGTATGTAGTGCAACACGTAAAACAGGCAAACTACGTAAAATGCACTACAAGAACTTAGTCGATAACAGTGAGTTACTACCACACAAAGAAAAACTATTAAAACGTGGTATTCGTAAGTTTGACGATACGAATTGGTATGAGTGGGGTAGGCATCATCATATAAGCGATAAACCACGTATTTACGTGAATACAAGGACAAGGCAGAAAAATCCGTTTTTCATACATGAGTGTAAAAACTATGATGGTTCTGTTTTAGCCTTATTTCCTAAAGACGATACTGTACCATTGCAAGAATATTGCAACTTTTTAAATGGTATTGATTGGGACAAACTCGGTTTTGTGTGTGATGGACGGTATCTGTTCTCACAATGGTCATTATATAATTCTATAATTCCGAAATTTAAAAAGCATGAATAACATTATCTTATTTACGGAAAGCGATACTGAAGAACAAGTAACTCGTTTGTTAAACTTGAAAAAGGTTACAGACGAGTTACTTGTCTTAACAGGTAGAATAGTTGATATTGATATTACTGTTTTCAATATCAATAAGTTTGACTTGTATATTGACAAAGTTAAAGACAATAACACTTGTATTATCATCACTGTATCAGACCCTAAAGCGTGGTGTGAAATGAATGGTTTTAAACGTGTGTCTGATAAAATCAATGTAGATGGTCAAGAGTGTTTTGTCTTTTTTGATTATAAAACTTGTGCTAAAAAAGACAAGTCGGCTAAAGCAAAGTCAAATACTTATAAGTTAGCCTACCCTGTAAAGCTGATTAACCATATTAGAGATACTTTTAAGCTAAGATTGACCGACCTTTTTAGTTTAAAAGAGCCTTACTACTACAATGCAATACCAAAAGGGTTTTCAACAAGTATCGCAAAAGAGGTGACTATAACTAACTTGTACTTGCTTTTGGAACGCATGAGGGAGAGCTATGATATGTTAGTCGCTTTTGATACAGAGTTTTATAATGTAACTCAAAAATTACAAGTTGATGGTGTTTTTGATTATGTAAGTGATGATAATGAGGACGATACTGACCTTGAGTATTCTACAAAAACTTTAGTCAATACTCACCTTGACGATGTGTATTTAAGAACATTGACTTTTGCAACTCGTTGTTTTACAACACAACGTATCGAGGTGTACGAGTGCGTTATAGAACAACATGATGATAGCTACGCATTAGATTTTGAGTTTCAAAAACAATTAAAAGAGCTATTATGTCTTTTATTTATTAAAAGAGAGTGTAATGGGTATGTTAGGTTTTTTGCACATAACGCAACCGTAGATGTGCCTATTATAAGCAAGTTTATTGATGTAGTTAAGTTTGATTGCGAAGATACTTTAGTCATGTATCATCTAATTAACACACACGAAAATAAAGGTTTAAAGGACATTTCGGCTAAGTTGTTTCCCTTATTTACGGATTATGATATGTCTGTTTCAACGACTAATGAAAATGAGTTAGAGCGACTATTAATTCAAAAATCAGCAGATAAGTTAAGAGTGGCTTATAATAAGTTTGGCGTTAAAGCGATAAACTCAAAATGGGCTACTGCTGATTTAGAAATGTTATTGAGGTACAACAGTATCGACTCGTTTCTTACACTACGTTTAGCAATTTATTGTATAGCGGAACTTAGGATAAATAGTCGATTAACTAAGTGCTATTACGGTTTATTTAAGCCGCAGGTGAATTTATTGTTGGGTGTTGAAAGAGCAGGAATACCGTTACAGCCTGATGTTGCTAATGAATACTCTAATAAAATTGAAGAATACTTAACTTCTAAAAGTTTTATCCAATACCAAACAGGTATTTTTAAGGCTCGTATTTGGAAACTTAAAATACAAGTAGTGACTTCGCTTTGTAAGTTGTTGAAAGATTACAATAAGGCGTATAAAACAGACTACGAAATTAGGTTTGTATCTGCAACTAAAAATGCAACAGAGCTACATGAAATACCTACGCATGAAATTATAAAACAAATTACCGTAATACAAGACGATATTGGTAGTCGATTTACTGATACGAGTTTAAAAGCAAATACAAGTAAAAAGCTACATGAGTATATTCGTTTATTTCAAAATGAAATTGGTAAATTACAAATATTGATTTCAGCACACAAAGAATGGCAGTTTGATTCAAACAATAAAGTAATTCAGCCATCGGAGGAACGTTGTAGAGAAGTGTACGCTAAGTACGATAACGTTGTTCCTCTATTCAACATACAAGCACCAAAAGACAACTCTATTTTAATTAATATGGTTTGTATGTTGCATAAATTAGAGCCTGAAAATACTTTTAAAGTCGATGTTGTTCCCTATGCTGATGCGGTTTCTTTTGTATTATCGAGATATAAGGACAGCGATAATTATACTAAAAGTGTTTTGTATGATGCTTTAAAACATATTTCAAACATGAAACGTGTGGTTAAAGTACGTGCAACTTATTTAGTTAGTATGCTAAACAGCTACAAGTTTAATGATAGGTATAATTGTTATACTTATCATAGTTCATTCCGACAGGTGACTAATACTTCGAGGTTGAGTTCTGGCGGTGAAGGCAAATCAAATACACAAAATTTATCCGATTCAAATCGATTGCCTAAGTATGCAGAAGAAGTTAAGCCTTATGTAGCGGCAATTAAAAAGTCCATTGGTTTTAATAGCGGTGATTTTAAAATTGAATTTGGACAAACCTTTTCTGATGTTGCATCTAAGTACGGTGATATGCCTTTGCTCGTGGAGATAGATTACTCACAAATTGAGTTATATCACGCAGCACGATTAGCGACTATTAGTTTGATGTTACAGTATATAAGGGAAAGTAAAGATTTACATTCTTTAAGTGCTGCTATTGGTAATGATATGTCTTATGAAGAATACTTGCTTTGGAAAGACAAAGGGGTAACTCGGCATATTGCTAAGACAGTAAACTTTACTTTAACTTATGGTGGTTCACCGTTTTCTGCTAAAAATTATGCGGAATCGACTTTTGGTGTTACAAAACCAATAGAGCATTGGGATAATCTATACAATAGCTTTCATGCGGCATACCCCGAAGTAATCCCCTACATGAGAAAAGCCTTTTGCAACTTCATAGATTCAGGCATTGTAACAACGTACACAGGTTTCACACGACAATTAGCAAAAGAGCAAGGTTTTTCGTCAATATACCCTGAATTAAAGAAAATGTTTGTTGCAGACGGTATTAAACAAACAGATGATATTGTTGAATGGATAAGACGAAATCGCAGACTTAGTTGGGAAGATAAACGTGTTATCAATAGTGTATATAAGCAATGTTTTAATGTTGAAGTACAGGGAGGTGCAAACTCTTATACTATGTGTGCAAACATTATCAATAATGCTTATATGCAAAAACGAGATGTAGGTTTTGATAATGCCATTACAAGTAGGTATCAATCTGATTATAAAATAACGGACAATGTTCGTTTAATTAATTTAGTGCATGACGGAAGTTATTTTGTAGTACCCGCAAATCGATTAGAAGAAAATATTAGATTCTTATCTGATTCATTTACACGAATGGTTATCGATTATTGTAAAAACGAATTTGGGTTTATAGTCGGTATGCCGCTACGTGTTGGTGTTAAAATAGGTCGCAACATGAAAGACTCGGTTGAATACGACTACAACTCTTTAATTAATCAAAACACTTTTCAAAAAGGCTAAAATTATAGAATTTTATAATTTTGGCGTAAAACTATTAAACATGGATAACCAATCATTATTATTATCTTTTGAGTACAGTACAAATGTTGATAAACAATACAACATTACTAATACTAAGAAATACAATACTTTTGTTGAAAAAGTGAAAGCGTTTATTTCTGAAAACATAATCAACGAAAAAGTACACATACTCGATGCTAAATACTTCTTTGAGCAGTTGAGTTATATTGCCGACAAAAATAATTTGCGTTTGTATGTCTTTGATTATGCTGAAAGCGATTTATCTTTATACCGTAACGGTTATTGTTTTGAATTATACCAACCAAAAGAACATGGTTATTACCACGCATTTGCATCTAATTTAGACCCAAATAAGGACTATTATTTAGGAAAGGATTGTAACCACGATGTATTTACATTATTTGGGACTTGGTTCAGCTTAACAGGAATACCTGCTTCGGAGAATGGTGCAATTAAATTAGGCTTACATGAGGATTATGTTTGTGAAGTTTTAGAATCGACTTTAGGTGGAGATTATTTTCACCAAATAATTATAGTCGGTAACATAAACGATTTGTGATTTACAACTAAATAACTAATATGAATACTAAAAATAATATGCAGATTACTGAAACTACGTTAGACATTGCTTATGCTAATTGCAATGTTGTTCTTACAGTGCAACCAAATAAGTTTGAAACTGCAATTTTTTTACTTGAAAAGATTAGAGATGTTGCTTATTGGTACTTTCTAAATGGTAAAATAACACTTACAAACGATACTTCTTTTTTTAAAGATAAAAGTTATATCTGTGATAGGGCTAACCTTCGATTGTATGTGCTAAATTGCCGTAATAAAGTAATTACGCATTATTCAGGTGGTAATGAGTACGAGCATTTTGTTTTAGATGATGATGGGAATAAATATGTATCTTCTAAAGACAAATCTGTTTACTTAGGGAATTTTGAGTGCAGTCACGAGATTTTTTGTGATTTACAAACACTGTCTAATAGTCAAGATATAGTATATCCTTTTGACATAATACGAGACATAGCTCTATGCAAAGGATATGTTTGTGCTGTATTGAGTACACAACTGTTCGATGAATATCACCATCAAATACTTATAGTCGGTAACACAAATAAAGCATAAATTATAAAATTCTATAATTTTAATATTATTTTAAAAATAATGCTAAAATTATTTGGTGCTTTGAATATAAAGTTATATCTTTGTGGTATAATAATAAGGGGTTAGACCCGCAGCTTTGTGAATAAGCGTACTTCGCTTAAAAACGTGGGGATATGGTACAAGGTTTCAACGGCAGCGTTATCGACATAAATCGTAAGCAACTTTTAATTGATATTTCGACTAATGAGAAGTTTAATATTAATTTATCTGATGCAATTCATAAAGGCGAAAAATACAGTTTCGCTATCTATACGCAACATACGCAGCCGTCACTCGAATATTGGAAGTGGTATCATACCTTGTACCTTCCTCATGTTAAAGAGTTGTTAGAGTCAATATGTATTTACTTAGACACTAAACAACTTAAACAATATATTAGGCTTATCTATTCTAAAGAAACTTCTTTAATAGAATTGAAAGATGGGTCTAAAATATTTATTCCACTTCTTTTAGAAGAAAAAGAAGTATTCCCTCGCACAACTGCCGAGTTAAATCGTGTAATAGCCGCTTTTAACTTGCATTTAACAAATGATTTACTTTTAGATATTAACGAAAAAAAGTTAAACTACGACTATTATGCAATTAATAAGAAACACAGATAATACTTATACTGTATTAGATATAAATAAAATGCAGTCGGATTTGGTAAAAAATGCACTTACAGTCATTAACCCCGATAAAAGTAAAAAAGAGTTTTACACTATACAGTATAATTCAAAAATAGAAGAATGTATTAACGTTTATGGTGGTGCAGTTATGCGGGTAATTAAACTTGCTGCCGAGTATGATATTCCTATTGAATATGTAGGATTTGACGACTTACCTACAAACTATAATACTAACAAGCTACATTACCCTTTTAAGCTATACGACTTGCAGCAAAAAATGGTAGATACACAATTAGCTTTAAAAATTGCAAACAATAAACAGTTCCCTTATGGCACGGCATCTTTTGATACTAATGCAGGTAAAACGGTTGTAATGGGTATAGTCGCTAATGCAGTATATAGATTATACCCTACACTTATTGTAGGACACAATCCTAATGGTGCAGTACAAATATATAGTGAGTTGTACGGATATGGTGCTAATATCCGCTTAATACAAGGTATCGCATTAAATAACAAAAAAGAGTATGTTCTACATATAGTAGAAGATAACGAAAATAAATATATAAGTTGGAAAGAGCTATATGGGGATTTCATATATGTTATTTCTGTAACAAAGTTACCCACACTACATAACTTTTACGTCAATATTGGTAAAAAAGGTACGTGTCCTGCACTTACTTTTGGTTGTATTTTATGGGACGAGGCGGACGAAATAACTGAAAGTAGGAATAAATGGATAAAAGAAATTATCAAGTATTGGGACGTAAAGATGTTGCGTGGTTTCACCGCTACAATGGAAGAAAGGTCGCCTGAACGTCAAATGTATATTACAGAGATTGTAGGGCAACCTTTAAAATTAAAAGTTTCTTACTCACAACTTGTAGCATTAGGAAAATCATCAATAATTAATGTAGTCGGTTTTGTTCCAAGTGATAAGGTACTTCATAAATACGAAAAAGAAAATGCAGTTGTTATTGGTAGAGCCGATGCTTTGAAATACCGTATAGCTACGGCTACATTTGATAGTACAGATAGTAGTTACTACGATAGCAATAACCACAAGTTCAATATTTCTGTGTTAAAAAGCTACGGTTTCAATTATAGGTATATTAACTTAGTGCGTTTTTCAAATAAAATATGGCAAAACTTGTTGAACGACACTATTGAGGAATTAGTCGATTTTGTACTTCCTATCTATGAAAAACATTATAGCTTAGGACAAAAAGGTATGATTTGCGTATGTCCTAACAGTCTTGAGTATTTAGAAAAGTTAGGACGTGCTTTTAGAAGAAAAACCGATAAGTCTGTTTTAGTTGTAAGTTCCGCACGAGGAAATATGGCTTTGAAAAACGATTTTAAAGAGGGCAAATTTGATATTATATTATCTACAAACATAACAACAGGATTTTCACGAAAAGACGTTGGTTTATTAGTGTCGTTAAAAGGTAATAAGGCTAATGCTCAAAACAGACAAACTTCAGGTAGAGCTGAAAGAACAACTACACAATTAGGTGAAATACCTGATAAATCCACAATAATTGACTACGACCTAAGACAATGTAAATTAGGTTTTCTTACAACACATAGCAAGTCACGTTTTGACAGCTTTAGTGAAATTGGTTATATTGTAAAAAAATAAAAATAAGAAAAATGAGTACATTTCTGAATTTAGACAAAACGGTATTTTTCACTAATAGCCGTAATTTTGCAGGAGAGCCTTATTCTTTTTCAGCTAAAGAGGGGCAGGGAATTACACTTGAGAGTGTGATAGCTAATGGTATTTTAAATCCTGTAACTGTAATTCCGCTTACAGACGAACTTCGTAAATATGTTAGTAAAAAACATACATTCAAATATCTTAACTCTGACGGTAAAATTCTTACTTTAGATGTAGAACAAGATATTGATAATGCCGAGTTTGTTTTGATTGACGGTAATACGAGAGTTCTTGCAGCGTTGTTGTTACAATCAGGGTATAGTGATGACTTCCATGCGGGTCAAAAAATTGACATTCCGTATTATGTCAATACCGATGAGTCGTTAAACACTCCAACCGCTATTTTGGCTTACCAACTAACACTCGGTACAAGCGCATCAAAACCATATACCCCACTAACACGTATGGCATTGTTGTTAGAGTATATGCGTGACTACACTAATAGAGGTGTTAAAGTAACACAAACTCAATTAGCAAAATTAGTCGGTAATCATCAAGCAACAGTATCAACTGACTTAAAAACAGCACAAGTATTCTTAGGTAGCTTTCGTGTTATAGATGATGAAACTGTTTTTTCGATAAAAGAAGATTTATTTTCGGAAAATACCGACTTGAATCGGTCTATTGACTCTCGTTTCAAAGAAAGTCCTTTTTATGAGTTGTATTCTAAAATGGTGAATAACAAGTTGATTAGTTATCAATCTTTTCAGCTTATTATGCAACGTTTTGACTACACAAATCTAACACCTAAGAGTGGTTATCAGCCGTTTGCAGCTAACATGGTGAGAACAGCTTACGATACACTTATGTCAATGTTAGTAAAAAGTGAGTCGATTGACCTTACAGACGAAGAATTAGCATCAGGCAAAGGCAAGGCAGACAAAAATGAAGTATTAAATATACTTCACCAAGTCAAACGCACTATTGAAAGGATTACCGAACAAAACGAACTTGACAAAGATGGTGGTTCGGAGGAAGATAGCTCTATTTTTAAAGACAGTGGTGATGTGTCAATGGTTTTAGAAAAAGCTAAATCGAGAACAAAGGACGTTACACGACCAATCAACGACAATCAAAATCGTAATAATAATGCGTTTTACTATCTATACGATAGGTTAGTGCCTAATGATGGTAGCGAAGAAGTGTTGCGTAACTACTTAATCGCTAATGGCAAAGATGAGTTGTTACGTGCTTACGAGGCACTGCTTTCAATAATTCAATCTGCCGCAAATAATGGTAACGGTGATGGTGGTAATGTTTTACAAATGTCGAAAATAATTTTTGACGGTTTTGGGTACGTACATAAAGCACCTACAATGGCGGACATTCCGTCTGAAACCACTTTAGATGACTTTGGCGAACAATACGAAGATATGAAAGATGATACTGATGGGTTTGATGCGTTAGTAGATAGTGCCTTTGGTGATACGTCTGCTGCATCGCCTTTTGAATAAGACTGTGTTTTATAGGTTTTTGATGACTCTGTTGGGTTGCGACTTTTCAAAAGTCGCACTCACTCTCTAAAAAAGACTAAAGATTTTCATAAGAAGGATTTTTAAAAACCGTTTGGTGCGGTATAAAAGCCGCATCAATTTTAAAACAAATTTATATGCCAACAAAACAAATTGAGCTAAAAAAGTTATTTACCGATTTAAAAGACAAAGAACTGATTGACTTAATTAATGAGTTCAGAAACAATGACACTCCATTTATAGGTATTTTACTGGATAACTTAATCCGTAAATACAGAAAAATAATTGACGACAATAGCACCCTTGATATTTTAGCGGTAAAATACAATGTGTTGCAGGAGGCTGCTTTTAGGTGGACTCCGAAAAATAATACGTAATGGTTGAAAAATGCCCTTTGATGTGGTAATAACAAAAGCCACATCAATTTTTAAAATCGATTAAACCAAAAGATTTCAAATCGTAATAATATCCTTTGATGTGGTAATAACCAAAAGCCACATCAATTTTTAAAACAAAAATATAATGGCACGTATAGCAAACAATAAAAATAAAAGTTGGAAAAATATAGAATCGGACATTGCCAAAGTATTTACTACTTGGTCGGGCTATCCATTGCATAGACAAGCGGGTTCGGGTGCTTATAATAGGTTTAATAAGAATAAACGAGGTGACGTTGTTCCTATCATAGATACACCTATGTTTATATTTTCAATAGAAGTAAAATTTACAAAAACAAAAGCAAAATTTAATGATACTTTCATTAAAGAGGCATACGAGCAATCAGCAACAGATGCAATGAATAGTCGTATTCCTATTGTAGTAACTGCACTTGTTGTTGATGAGGTAAGATTAGAACGTCAAGTCTATATCAAAGAAGAAACGCTAATTAAGTTTTGTCTTATACATAATATTGATGATACTAAATTAGTAATACAAAGAAAAGTAAAAACAGATACAACCGCATTAGTCGGTATAGATATAAATGACTTTATATTAATAGCTACTTATGAGAGATGGCATTTTTCACGCAAATTCTTTAATTTAACGCCACAACATACAGTAGGTACACTATTGTTTTTAGATAGGATAAGCTATAAACCTGAATATGTAGGTTTAGATATTATTACTTTAAACGAATATATGCAACTTTTAAAATTCAAATATAAAAAAGAATATGATACTAATGACGTAATAACACAACCCTTAGTAAAAAAGTTAAATTTAAAAACATGGCACGAGCCATTGATACTATTAGATAGTAGTTCATTACACTACAAGCCGTCATCTAAAAAATTATATAAACAGCCTAAAATTATATAATTCTATAATTTTAGGGAAATTAAGTCTATTATGTTATACAAGGATTTGCTTGATTTTTTGCGTAAAATACCTGTCGCTGATTACAAAAATACTTTAGTGAAAATACCTTACCAAACATTTATGAATGAACCGTCTATACTCGATAAAAGGCAGACTACATTCGTTAATGTTTCAGCATCAATAATGCAAAAAGAAGATTTTGGGTTTTATATGTCTGTTGTAGGTGGTGGTGGTGTTGGTAAATCATCAGTTGCTAAAGAGGTAATTAAATCTGCACTTAGGGTATCTGAAAAAAATGTAATGGTGGTTGCACCTACACATACAGCATTAACAAATCTTCGCAATAAAATACCGATTGACTCGTCAAGGTTAGCATTTACTACTTTAGCAAAGATGCTTAAATCGATACCTAAAATGGGACTTGACGGTACAAAAAGTTTCTATTCAAGTGGCGATTTTGAGTTTGAAGATACTATATTTTTGTTTGATGAGGCATCTTTTATTACTTCTTATGACTATTCCAAACTTAGTGAGGGTATTATTGATAATAACAATTTGCTTATCTGTTTTGGTGATGATGCACAATTACCCGCACCAAAATCGGGTTTTGTTAGTCCTTTTGTCAATATGGCGTTATTAGATAAGTATAGTCTTAGTTTAAAAGAAAATCGACCTAATTTACCTTTCAATAAGAATTATCTAAGATTGACTAAGTGTTATCGTTCTGATGGAGAAAGTATCGTTAAATTTGGAAATCATATAAGAGGCTTTGTTAATCCTGACGGTTATCCAAGCGATATTAAGCAGCACCCTTTTATTTCATGGCTTAAAGACCAATATGCAAAAGGTACATTAGACCATAGACAATTTTCATTTATGAATGAATCACAGTTGTATAGTGATGAGTTTATGAGTTTAGTCCGTGAAAAAGGTGGTGGTATTAGGTATATTGCTTATGAAAATAGTAAGGTAAATGAGTTTGCAAGTAATGTTTTATCATATACTTGTAATGATGAGGATTTACCTGTCGAACAAGTTTACTACTTGAATGAGCCTTTTATGCGTTCTGAAAGAACTATATTTGATAATAGTGAGATTGCAACAATAACTGCTAAAGATGAAAAGGCAAAGTATATTGCTTTAGAGCCTTATAAAGATAAGGTTAGTCTTGCTTTAAATGGTTTTGTAAAAACACCTGCGGTTGCAAAATTAAAAGCAATAATTGAAGATTGGGAAGATAAATCATATACACCGCAACATAGTGAGTTTTACCGAAACGGTGTTCCGCACTTAAAATATAGGTCTATTAGGGTTAAATCAATCAGTAATGGTGATAAGGCAAATCAAGATTGTCACTATATTACTAAAGACTCGATGGGTGCTTATAATGAATGGCTTGAGTATATTAATTGTATTGCAGAAGTGTTAAAAGCCAAAGGAACAGGCTTTAACCAAATGGCGATTGAACTTTATAAAGCACGTCAAAAAGTTACCGATGCTTTTATTTGGTTGCGTTGGGTAGGTGCGATAACAGGACATAAGTCGCAGGGTTCTGAATTTGATGTTGTTATTCTCGACATTAAATCTATTCTTTCATGTAAAGTACCATTTGAACGAGTAAGGCTGCTTTATGTTGCAGCAACAAGGGCTAAAAAACACGTTATCTTCTTAATATAAAAATCAAAAAGCTATGAGGGTTTTTATCAATCAATTTAACCCGACTACAAATGAAATGCCTGAAGAGTTATACTATCAATGGTGCAATTTAGTGTATAACTTTGTGCTTAACAACGGTGTAGTTAGTACAAAAACTGAAAAGTATGTTGAGCATAATACGTTATTAGGTTTTAATATGCACATAAAAACAAGGTACGATTTCACTGATAATAATAGGGCGACTAACCCGATTATATCACCTTTTTATGCTGATACCGTTGCGTTACATGAACCCGCAGATATTATTGCAGCTTTGCTTTATTTTGGTGTTAATTATAAGCATACTAAAAATAAAAGCAAAATATCAACGCCACAAGATAAGGCACACTATCAACAACAAATCGCAGAAATACTTGCTTTTGGTAATCAAAAACTAAATAAATCTGTTTTGAAGTATTATTATGCTTTTGATTATATTGATGATTTGATGTATTACTTATCTTATGAGTTTGAGTGTAAAAATAAAAAAAACAAAGAAGAATGGATTGTTTATTTTTCAAAACTGTTTAAGCAAGAAAGTAGTAAGCGTGGAATAGACTTAAATACATTCCAATCGCAAATCAAGGGCTTTGCTAATGAAAAAAGAGGCTTGATAAACCAAATAAAAGCGTATCGCAACGAAGATGATGCGTTTTCTTTCACGACTAATAAAATTATTAATATTTTAAATTCAAAAAACAATGTGTAAATGCAGCAGTAATAATTACAAAGACGTTGAACTGTCTGTAATTAATAAGTCAAATAATGCGTTGCCTGATTACGCACATTACGGAGATTCGGGAATGGACATAAGGGCAAATCTTAATATGTCCAAAAAAGAGCTTGATGCTTACCAAGAAGGGCATAGAAGAGCGTATGATTTTTACGAGGGTGGTTATAGTATCATTAGTGATGGTATTATAAAAAGAATAGACGAACCTACCCTGTGGTTATATCCACTTCAACGTGTAGTAGTTCCGACAGGATTATTTGTTGAAATACCCATAGGCTATGAAATACAACTAAGGTCAAAAAGCGGACGAACCTTAAAAGAGGGTTTAGTTGTAGCGAACTCCCCTGCTACTATTGATAGTCCGCATAAAGGCGAAATAAAACTTATCATGTATAACTTGGATAGTATTAATGCTGTTAAAATAGAGCATGGTGAAAAAATCGCACAAATGGTTCTTGCAAAAGTTGAGTTTGGTATTTGGAAACTTACGGAAGAATTAAGTCATTCTACACGAGGCGAAAATGGTTTTGGTAGTACAGGAATTAAATAATGGAAGATAAAAACGCAATAACAGTTTCCTACGACATCGACAATAGCACCGTTAATATTCGTATTAAACGGTGCTTTGTTGATTTCAGAGATTGGCATAAAAGAGGAAACCGACTATTAATTTTATTAAGTACACCTAAAGACCGTCAAGCAAAAGAGTTATTTTTTGGAAGTAGTATTTATTTTGTTTATAGGAAAGAAAAACATTTTTACGAGCAAGTGCGTGAAATTGATGAAAGTCAATACAAAAACTATGTTAGAAGAAGGGTACAATTAATTTCAAGGGAAATTAGAAATAATTTGAATATTGGTATAATAAATAATGCACAAAGTTTGTTTAATTGGTTGAAATACCTTAACTTGCACTATTCTAACGAAGTAACTAACTTTATTAGTAATAGTCAAAATTTTCTTTCTAAAATGACAAAAAAAGAAAGCGGCTTTTACGAAAAAGTGATGAATAGAGCAGAAGTCTATCAAAAACACAATTTTGCTTTTGTAAATGGTGAAAAGCATAGCATTAATGATGAGAACTTACGGACTGTAAGTGAATTAACCGCATTAATGTTGCAATATGAAAAGTCAATACGAGTAACTCCTTTAGAGAGTTATACAGTACCGTTATCTTCTTTAAGTGAAAATGCTTTTTATATAGTACCAAGTACCGATAGTATATGGGCGATTACTGCGGTTATAAATACCGAAGATGACTTGTATATTATTTCAGAAAAGCTATTTGTCACGACTACTAACGAAGAACGCTTTAAGATTGCATCTCTCTTTTCACGAGGCAAATCAAGTGCAGATATACGTGTATCGCCTGTAAGACTAAGTTACTTTGATAAGGATAAAAAATATCAAATTATTTTAAACAACCTTATTCAAAAAATTTAACATGAGTGCCGAAAGAACACAGTCAAAAGAACTTGTCGATAACTTCAAAAAGTATCTTACAAGTCGTAAAGAGCTAAGAGGTACTGTTCCTGAAGAACTAACACCGCTACGACATGAAAGAATGTTAGTCGCTTTTTCAGTTAATCGACTAAAGGAACGATTTAATTTACCATCTGAAATGACTGAACCTAAAGAAGTCGAATCAGTGGTAAGACGGTTATTGTATGATATGTACGTAGAATATAGTAGCAACACTACGGATAAATCGACTTTAGACACGGTAACTGATTTTTATTTGAGTGCATTAGAAGAAAGTATTGCTATTGCAAACACAATGAAAAATCTATACAACTCGCATAATCGACTAAACAAAGCAAATGCTGAAATAACTGCTTTAGAGGGGCGTATTAAAGACTTGACAACTGTTATAGACGAAAATAATACTATTATTCAAAACTTGAATAAGACTATTGATGATTTAGGTGTTGAATTACAGCAAGGTGCGGTGTATAAAACATACTACGAAAATCGTAAAAAAGTATGGAAGTGGTTAATTTATACAGTAGAAACTATTGGTAGTCAAATAAAGTACCTTGTGTCGAGTGTATTTTCTTTTGTAACTACAAGTAGTAAAAAACCGTTATACGATGCCTTAACGCACCCATTCTTTTTTTCTTTTGTTATTGCAATAATAGAGTATCATCAATTTTTGCAGCACTTATTTCAAGGTTGGGAGATGTTCCCTGCGGTGATTATATTCAACGTAATTACTTTCACGTCATACAATCAAAATAATGATGTAATTTACGCTAAAGCTAAGTTGCTTTTAAAAGATAAAAAGTCGAATGATGTAAATGCAGTATTAGATTATACCGAGTTAGTCGGTATTGCTAAAAAAGAACCGAAAGACTATTTAGCAGTAGGATATGCCTCATTTGCCGTATTAAGTACAACACTTTCAATTCTATTTCATGGATATAAGCCATACAAAGAGATTGGTTTTGAGGGTGCTGATGCGTTATTAACAGGTAAATCGACTATTGCTGATTTTATGGTTTTGTGGGAAAGTACAGCGATTTATTTGTATTTAACTATTGCAACCTTATCATTAGTAGTACACGCTGTTCTTATTGCTTTAAGTCGTGTAATGGCTTTAAGAAAGATTTACAAAAAAATTAATGATTTTGAAGTGTATCAATAATCTTTAAACACAAAGTTAATGAAAAGAGTAAAAATTTCGATTGACATAAGTAACTCTGTTGTTACGGAGATGCGTGATGGTGTACTTATATTTGCCGATAACATCTCACAAGAGGATATTGATAAGCATATTAAATGCTATTCAAAAATATTAGTGGCTAACATCATTAGCACTGCGCACACTAAAACAAACTCTGAAATTGTTGGTGATAATAAGGTAGAAAGTTTCGAGTTCTATTTAAGCATCGGCTATCCATTATACGCTAAAAAAGAAGTAAAAACATTTACTTTTCAAAAGAATGAATCTGATGATGATATTGAATCATACTTAGGTGATAAACTCGTTGATTGGGTAGAAGAAACGCTTGAAGTCGTGACTAATATTGTAAGCATCGACTTCATCGGAAATGATGACTTTATTCACGAAAGTAAAATAATAAAATGAAAAAAGTAACTGTAAAAATGGCTTTGCATACATCTACATTGGGTAATGTTGTAGAAGAAACTAAAACATTTCAGTTTGACAATGGCGATACCGAAGAAGAAATACACGTAAGTATTGAGGAACTTTGTGAGGAATGGTTGCAGGAAGTAGCTACTGTTAGCTATAAAATAATAGCACAAGAACAAATGGACAATGACGAATAATCCAAAAGTAATCTACCGTAAAATAGAGTACGGGTATCACCTATTAGCACCGATAAATTCAATTAACGTTGAAATAACTGCTTTAGGTGGTACACCTGCTTTTAATGCTGAAGTAATAAAAGAGTTAAAAGCAACACAAGTAAAAGGCAATTACTTTTCAAAATGTGCTTGTTGTGGTACATTAGTTTATAATACGGTATTAGGAATATATGCTTTACAGATAAGAAAAGACACTATTACAAATGTAGTTGAACCGATAATAAAAGAAAAACAAATAACGCAATGTTGTAGAGTTCCTATATACGATGGGCATTATAAATTCCTACACGAAACAGATTTTAAATTAAAAGGCAGTTGCTATATATTTAAAGATTATAAGCTATTTAAAGGATATATGACTTATCTTTGTTACGAAATATACGGAGGTATTTTACTTGAGTATAATGGTAAAAAAATAAGTAATCCTATACCGACTGAAAAAGATTTTAAATCAGTAAAACTATTTGATAATTTTGTAGATGATAATGTTAAAATTATCCTTTACTAAAATTATAGAATTTTATAATTTTGAACTAATGAGTAATTTCATACTAACAGGTGATTCTTATAATGTCCTAAAAGGACTTAAAAGTAATAGTGTGCATGGCGTAGTCACCGACCCGCCTTATGGTATTTCATTTATGAGTAAAGAATGGGATAAGGAAGTACCAAATACTGCACTATGGTTGGAGGTATATAGGGTACTAAGACATGGCGGACATATCCTTTGTTTTACGTCCACAAGGACGATACACAAGACTGCAACGGAGTTAGAAACAGCAGGTTTTCGTATAATAGATACGCTTACATGGTTGTATGGGCAGGGCAGTCCAAAAATACATGATTTATCTAAAGCAGCAGATAAGCATTTAGGTATTGAAAGACCTAAAGTACCCGCAACAGGTGGACTTCATAGTAATACGAATATGAATGACGATAATTGGAAAAATATTGGTTCTGGTAACCCACTAATGGATAGTAATGAGCCTATTTCTGATTTAGCCAAAGAATTAGAGGGTAAAACGACTACTTTAAAACCTGCACAAGAATTTATAATACTCGCACAAAAACCTACCAACGCAAAAACAATAGTCGAGAACTATGTTTTGTACCAAACAGGCGGATTAAACACAAAGAAGTGTAGCGTACCTATTGATTTAAACCATGAAGTAGACAAAAGATTGGTTTATGAAGAACGTAATGTGAAAGGCGGTAAGGTTCGTGAAGAATTGAATATTAATGTAAATATTGCACCTGATTCAAGAGGTTATCCTGTCTATAATAAAGAGGGACGTTACCCTGCTAATGTTTTACTTAGTGATTGCGAAGAAGTTAAACGGATATTCCCATATACAAAAAGTGGGTCTGTTATCGGTGGTAGAGGTGGAGATGGTACGAATGGGACGGTTTCTTTTAGAAATAAACAGAACATAAATAGCTTTCCATCAAGCGAGGGAAGTGCAGCACGTTATTTCAATACATTTAGTCAAGCTATTTATCAATCAAAGCCATCGCAACACGAAAAGCATTTTGGGGTAAAAACAGACGAAAATCCAAAAGGGAACGACCACCCAACTGTAAAGCCAATTAAACTTATTGAGTGGTTAATTGAACTTATTACAGATGAGGGGCAAACCGTATTAGACCCTTTTTGCGGTAGCGGTACTACGGCTATTGCAGCATATTTAACTAAACGTAATTTTATCGTCATTGACTTAGAAAAGCATTACACCGACATAGCATTGCAGCGACTTGATGCTACATTAAAGTATAATAACGATACTAAAACTGAAATTCAATTTTCTTAATTTTTAATTTAAAGTGGTTATGAAACAAAGGGTTAAAAACTTTTTTGGTTATACCATTGATAAATGGGTAATACTTTTTGAAGGGATATGTGATTTTTTGTTCCTTATTTAGAATGAGTTATGTTACCCACAAATAAGTAAAATTAAGAGGTAGGGCAGGGTGACTAAGTGTTCCTCTTTTCAAATAAAGCACTGACAGCTTGGAAAGACAAGCATTTTAGCAAGGTGGCGGAATTGGTAGACGCTAATTAACAGATAGAGAGATAAAAGGAAAGGTTTACTCTCATACAGGTTCGAGTCCTGTCCTTGCTACTAAATTAATCAATTCTTAAATATAATCCATGAAATATAAAGGTGCAAAAAGGTCGGTGTTAGTGCATAAACTATTACGAAGTTATGCAAGTCAATATGATAATTACTATGACTTACTTTGTGGAGGTGCTAATGCGTTTTTAAATGTTGCAGATGCGTACAAAGGACGTAGAGTAATGAACGACTATTACCCCTATTTGATTGCTTATTTTGAACGATTAATGGTCGGTTGGAATGAACCCTTTAGCGACAATATAGAGTTCGTTAAAACGAGAATAAACGCCAAAAGCAACTCCGAAAATTTTAACGAATTGCGAGAAAAGTTCGCACCGCCATTTATTTCAGAAAAAGAACACACGAAAATTAAAAAGGCGGTATTAAACGGTACTATTTCAAACTATGGCTATGATGCTGCAACTATCGGTTGGGCTACACACGCACTTACCGCTTTTGGGACATATTTAGGTATTTACCCTAAAAACAAAAGGGGGGAGGATTATTACAGTCAAACGAGTAATGTTGCTATAAGAGAGGGGTTTAAGCTGTTTGAACTACAACCTAAAATATTTAACCTTGACTACCAAAACGTGCCTATCGCAAAAAATTCATTAATTTATTGCGATATTCCTTATTCAAGTTCTGCAAATTATACGGGTATAGGCAAATTCGATTATGAACGATTTTACAAGTGGTGTATAAGAATAGCATTAACAAAACCATCATGTAAGTTATTGATAAGTGAGTATTATATGCCTGAAAATTATTTTACACCTATATTAGTCGAAAATACAGGGGATAAAAATAGGACGTATTTTGGTAATAAACGAAAGCAAGAAGTTAATGACTGTGTTTGGGAAGTTAATCTTGATTATGTAAAATCAAAAATAAACTTTGTATGAGAGCATATTTAGATATTTTGCGTAACGTTTATATAAACGGTAAATACAGTAAAGACCGTACAGGTGTTGGACGACATCGCAACTTTTTTGAGGTTTTTCGACATGACTTAAATGAGGGTTTCCCATTGCTTACAACTAAAGAAGTTCATTTTAAAAGTGTATTAGTCGAGTTACTATGGTTTTTAAGTGGTGATACTAATATTGCGTTTTTAAAAAAACATGGTGTTAGTATATGGGACGAATGGTCGGACATGAACGGTGATTTGGGTGCTATTTATGGGCATCAATGGCGTAATTGGTCAAATTCTGTTGGTGAAAGTGGCGTAGACCAAATTAGTAATGTTATTGCAGAAATAAAAGCAAACCCAAACAGTAGCAGGTTAGTCGTTAATAGTTGGAATGTAAGTGCGTTACCAAATATGAAGTTGCCACCTTGTCACTACACTTTTCAATTTTTTGTACTTGACGGAGTTTTGAGCTGTCATGCACACATGAGAAGTGCTGATTTGTTTTTAGGTGTTCCATTTAATATAGCATCATACGCATTACTCACACATATAATAGCGTATGTATGTGACTTACAAGTAGGCGAGTTGGTTTTGACTATGACTGATTGTCATATATACGCTAACCATTTAGAACAAGTGAATAAGCAACTTAAACGAGAGCTATTGACGTTACCAAAATTAAAAATTGAAAGTGACAAACCACGACAGTTGTTTGGTAGCAAAGGTGAGTTACTATTTACGATTGATGACTTTAAATTAGAAGATTATGTAAGTCATTCTAAAATAAAAGCGAAAGTTGCGGTTTAGCCTAAATAACCTTAAAATTATAAAATTCTATAATTTCATACGATTTTATAGAATTTTATAATTTTTTTGTTTTATTTTAAAAATAAGTATAAAATAATTTGGCAGATATGTTAAATTATCGTAACTTTGTGGTATCATTTTAAAATAAATAAAAACCAATTTTTATGGCACGTATCGCAAAAGTGTATGACTATGAGTTAGTCGTACAACAAAAATGGGGTAGATGGGAAGATGTTGTCTATCATAAAACCGACTCAAAATACACATTAAACTTTGGGGAGGCTAAAGACGACCTTTTATGCTATCGAAAAAGCCAAGCTGCACGACTTGTAAAAAGAAGAATACGAAAAACACAAACAAATGAGTAATATCGCAATAACATCACATAAAGAGGGTCAGTTGCTTGTTATGACGACTTTTTATGATAATCCAAAAAGCGTAAATCCACTATTGCCGTATAATTGGGAAGTCGTGTGTAAAGTAATACAAGATAAGCCGCTTTCGCCTAATTTTCATTATGAGGTCTATGTGTATTATAAACCACAAGCTAACGAAAATGCGGAGTATGTCGATATGTTCGGACACAAATTAAAACAAGAGCAACTCGATGCTCTTGTGGCAAATAAGTATAAAATTTCTGAACGTATTTACCGAGAAAAGTTTGCATTTACAACTTCAGATTTAGATGCAAGATATACATTCAATAGTCGGTTAAGGTTATATCATTTGTCATGGACAATGTTCGTCAATGAGCTACTTGCACCAAATAGGCATAATCATTTGGGGCTATTACGGTATGAAATTGTGTCGAATATAACGCATGATTTGGGTATTGTAGTCAATAAACGGTTTAGTGGATACGCTTATGCACAACATAAGACTAAATCAGGCAAAGCATTAACGCACGTATTTACTTATGATGACGAACAATTAGACGAATACCGAGATAAACTGACAGCCAAAATGTTGAGTTGCCCATGCGTAATTTTCTATAAATCTGTTGAAAAGCCATATCCGCAGATTTATTTTGTTACAGAGGAAGGTGTTAATAAAGGCATTAATTTAGTCGCTAAGAAGTGTGATAATTTAGCGTTTGAGTATGAATTGTTGCTTACAGGACTTAGTAATGCACCTGAACCTATATCTGATACAGATGTGATTGGTATATGTAATTCAAAGTCAATCGATGATTTTACTAATACTGATATTGCAAGTGTTAATGCAGTTACTATTAAAAAGCGTACTAACGTTCCGTTGTATTACACGATTGACAATAAAGGGTAAATAACCTTAAAATTATAAAATTCTATAATTTCATAAGATTTTATAGAATTTTATAATTTTTTTGTTTTATTTTAAAAATAAGTATAAAATAATTTGGCAGATATGTTAAATTATCGTAACTTTGTGGTATCATTTTAAAATAAAAACTTTTATGGAAACGTACAAACCAACAACGCTTAACACGCTGCTAATATTAGCAGATACAAGCACTATTACACCTAAACAATTAGTGACTGCAATAATAGACTCTATTGAGGCAGGTGAAGTTCGTAATGTGTATTCTAATAAAGAAGTAAGACCATTACACGTATCACGACTTCAATCAGAAGAACTAATGCCTAAAGAAAAATTAAAGCAATTCACTATTGATTTATTCAATCGACCTTTCGCAGATTTACTTGCTTTTATCAAAAAGTCGTTTGAGGAGGTAACGGATTTGATTTTCTACAAATATTATGTAGCCGATAATGATTTTAACAAAAACCAAGAGTTGAGCAATGGCGTATCAACTTATCTGACGAGTTTATACTCGTATTATTACGCAGCAGAAGTACCTTTGAATGGGAAAGAGCATTTGTCTGTTGAAAGGCAAAAGGCTTTTTTGAAGTCACTAAATAGGTTTCTTACTCTCAAAAAAGAGGGAGCTTTTAACTTCGATTTTATTTGTGCTGAATCGAATGATATTTATAATGACTACTTAACGCCTATCGGTGCGTGGCTCATTGTAAATAATCCATCAAAAATACCATTTGTTCCAACAGTTGATTTTCACTACACAAGGGCAATACCATTTATGACTTTCATTAGAAAAGCAACCGTAGGGGCGTGTTCTAATCGTGAGTGGCACTCACCGTTTCAAGTATTCAAACGTATCTACGATAATCGTGATAAGTTTGGTTTGTCGTTCTATGTGTATGGTATTCCGTTTGAGGAATACAAAACACCGAAAAACATTACCAATTACCCACCACAAGGCTTAACTGACTTAGTGCCATCAACAGTTGAAAGAACAGGTGACTACGCTTATGACTTAATGGTTGCATTAGGTATCAATACAGTTGAGGATTCCATAAAGTATCAAGCACACTACCATCGTATTAAAGTAGAAGAAACGCATTATGTAAACTTCAGAAAGGAATATGCGGAGTTATTAAAAGTTCCTGCTGAAGAACAAGATATTCAACTATCTTACAATTACGCTTGTGCGATTGACACTACGTCTATTTTTACAGGCAGTTCTTCTCCATTTTTCATGTTACTTGTTCCGTATTGTAATATTGAAAAAAGACAAAGCAACCATGTTTCAGATATAGCAGTACGTTATGACTCGCTACACCGAACATTGATGTTTAAAAAGCAAAAAGGAAGTGGTGAAAAAGTATTGAATGACTTACAAAAAGAACGGTGTTATAATGTGCTTACTTTGTTGTTTGGCTCGTATAAATTAGGACAAAAAGCATTATACGATTTCTTACAAACAGAGGAAGATTACCTTGAGTTACTTACACTTTGTTTAGTCGGTAAGTATATCAATACTTCTAATTGGGAAACATACAAACGATTTCTTACAGTCATATCGCCTAAAGCATTTGCATACTCTTTTGGGTTTGAGCAGAGCCGACACTATCACGCAAATATTTTGAAAACCGTAGATGATATTGTAGCATCACTGACTACCATTACAGATTGTTTCAGTATATCAAAAAGTCCAACACTTTTATTTACTAAATACAGGGACGTATATAGTGCTGCTTTTGGTATTGTAACTTCAGATGCTAATTTCAAGTATAGCGATTATAAATCATACTGTTTAGCTAATGGTAGTGGTAGGGGCTATCTCGAAGAAATAAATGCTAATGTGCATACCGATTTGAGTTTAATTGGTTATGTTCGATTTTCTGCAATACAAATGGCATTACTTGACAACAATGAATTATTATATCACGATTCATGTGGCTTAAAAAAAGATATGCTTGAGAGTGTAACTATTGATGAGCAGTTTTGTAGTAGTAGTTTTGTTGCGTGGGCATTAGACTTTATGGATATGACTCCTAAAAGCATACTTACATTTGCAGCACTAACGAGTCAAAACGTAGCGTATGCAGAACCTTATACTTGGGCGTTAGTAATAGCACTTAGTAAAGATGAGTATGCTTTTTTGACTAACTACGCAAATAAGGTATTTCAATCTTATGCTTTGCAAAAACTAAATCAAGAAGATGTGGTTAGAATTTCAGAGGCTTTTTCAATTATTATCAAAAATTGCACAAGACTTCATATCGACTTTGAAGATATTAAACCACTTAGCCTTGACTTACTTAATTATCCCGATGTAATAAAGTTAATACTGCTATCTGATAGTGGCTATACTATTCTCGTAAAAAGCATAGGTGATAACGGTATAGAAAGCTACTTTGACTTATACGGTAGTGAAGTTGAGGATAATGTTCTGCTTATACGCACAAGCAATCATTTCAAATGGTTTCACTACTTATTACATTCTGATTCTACATGGGTTTGTAAGAACAAGGGTACTGAATACACATACGACAAAACAGTGTACTTGCGTGAAATTATTAGTCGTATCAAAAATGACCATTTACTACTAAACACCGTAAATGAGATGTGTATTGATTTGTTGTTTAAACCGTCTGAAAGTGGCTTGACTTTGTTAGACAATGGCTTGTATAACTATGTTGATGCAGGAGGTACGCTGCCTTTGACTAAAGATACTATGAATTGGTTTTTAGCCCATCGTTACTTTGATGCGAAATTTTACATTAAATATAATTATAGTCATTTTACTGATTTAGTACGGTTTACGGCATTGCTGCTTACACATAATAGGTGGTATGAGTATGGTAGTTCAAAGGGTTTTTGTAGTTCGGGCTGCGTACCGTATGAAAGACTAATACCTACCATAACTTTCAATGACACCGATGGGTCTTACACTTATGGTTTAAAAATAATAAAAGCTGCAATCGACACAGTGTTTTCAGATTTAGAAACAGGTGACTACCACTTTAGTCAAGCAGACACATTCTACAACTTCTTATTTTATACTGCAACGTTTTACCCTGAAAAAGCAGTCAATCTTTGGTTAAAGTATCCTCAATTTCAAAAGTATTTGGGTTACTTATATAACTACCAACCTTTGAATAGGACGTATTGCAGTTCAACTGATTATTTCAAATTTTGTGACTTAAATGGTTTTATTTCATTATTAAAGTCGCATCTAAATATTGTAGTAGAATAAAGACTGAATAACCTTAAAATTATAGAATTATATAAAATCTTATGAAATTATATAATTCTATAATTTTTTTGTTTTATTTTTAAAATAAGATTAAAATAATTTGGTAGATATATCAAATTGTTGTATCTTTGTGGTATCATTTTAAGCAAATAAAACTTTACAATTATGACAAAATCAGAAATTTTAGTGGGCGTAGAGCGTAGCGATTCAACGCACCCACCTACAATGTTAGTTAATACAATAGCTAACTTAATCTATAATGCTTGTGGTGGTGATATTGATAAGGCAGCTTACGAGTTCTTTCATGTAGTACATAAAGGCAATGATGCTACTTTGCCTAAAATTATTGAATACTCTATACGCAATGCTTATGAATTATGTGGTATGTTTGACAACGCTATTGTTCCTTTATGGACATACGCATATTTTCTATACATAGAAGGGGAGTTGGAGGCATACTGCGAGTGTAATGAATGTACGCCCGAAGATGTCATGGCACGACTAAAAGAACTTTGTCACGAATTTTATAACCAAAACAATTAAAAATTATGTTTGCATCAAAAAACACAAGCAACTTTGATGACGAAAGTCGCATTGAAAAGCATAAACTACAAGTAGATGGTAATACACCATATCTTTTAGTTACAACGACTTCAATTTACGCACAGTCGTTGGGATTTTTTGATTTAAAAAAGAAAATAAGGAAAAAAGAGCTGATAGCTAAGGTTGTTACTTATATGCCTGTTGTATTCGATTATAAACAACAGGACTTAAAAGGGGAGTTTCATCTGTCTATTATGCAATGGGCTTTAAATAGTGATAAAATTAATATTACTAAATTAGAGGCAACCGCAGACTTAGCTGATTCCTTTGAGCAGTCATTGGTGATAAATAGACTTGTTAAGGAACTATACGGATATGCTGCTTATGGTTCTTTTTGTCAAGGCTCAAACACAATGTTTGGTGATTTTGAGGACTACAAACAATCAGATGCCACTAAGAACGGAGTATCTTTTGTAATACCGAAAAGAGTAACTAATTTAGCTAAAATCATTTTAGACTACTCAATGGTGTCGGCAATAGACCATACAAACTATTACAACAAGTTAGAGCCGCTTGTCATAATGACTTCTGAAAAATATTACCTTAACGAATCAAAACAGGAAAGCAATGAAATTTTCTAAAAAATTCTTGTACCTAACAAACGGTACTGCATACAAAACCATTGAAGACCTACCTATCGGTATTTTCTCTGATAATGGCTACGATAAGCTGCTGGATATTATTGAAGAAATTGAACGTCACTTAGCTGCGGCAACTTCTGAAAGTGGGGGTAAGTACGTTTTAGCTTGTCAAGGTCGGTCTGACTTCAAAGAGGAGTACACTAAACAGTTGAAAAAAGAAGAACAAGGTGGTTATTCTCGTTTTGATTGTGGCTTAATCTACGAGTATGAAAATAACAGTTATATCCGCCTTACAATACATACTTTAATACCTACTGAAGATGGTGACAAACTGTCGGAGGCACAAGGGTATCTGTATTTGCATAGAGAGGGCGAAGGTATTTTTGGTAATATTGAATTTGAAAACGAATAACAATTTATGCAACAAACAACAGAATGGACTGTCACCTACTCTAATGAAGTAGGTGTTAAGTTTCAAATGGAATCAATTACTGTGACAAATGTAGTCGATTTGTTAGAACAAATCAATACTACAATTAACAAAAAAAGTGCTGCAAAAAATAACGGTGTTGTAAAAGTGTTATTAGCACTTGACGGCTATTCAATTCCTTTCCGTGTTGTCCAATATCATAAAACTACTAAAGCAATATTAGATAGTTATGATATAAAAGGCTTTTTTGAATTTGATATTTATAGGATTGCTGATTCTGATAACTTAGATGATGCAACACCAATAGGTAAGGTTCGTCTTTATAAAAACGATTAAAACAAAAAACATGGGCAACAATAAAATTTGGTTACTTTTCCAAATAGTTGGTGACGACTGCAACTCCAAGTTAATCACTACCGAGAATGGTGATGCTACTTATGAGAAGTTAGTCGCAAAAATGGAGTCTACGTTAAAATCGTATTCTATTTTTTGCAGTTCTGATGATGGTGACAAGGAATATACGGTATTAACATCACGTAATAGGGATTTAACGTTTATTGCAATTTCAATATACCTAACGTCATATTATTCAGTCGCATTAGAAGATGGTTTTGACCCCGACCAACGAGTAGGCGTTTTTGCTTGGCAACTCAATACAATCGGTGAGCCTATAAACAATATTTATTTACGAGATGATGAAGAATATGAAGATTAACTTTAACAAAAATACATTATTTTTAAAATAACTATTAAATTATTTTGTAGTTATTTTGATTTGACGTATCTTTGTGTTATAAAATTGCAGTACGTAATACGATTGTTTGTGCTGCAATTTTATAGAATTTTATAATTTATTTTGTAATTTAAACCTACCGCTATGCGAAAAAACAGGTTAATTATAATTGTAATGCCAACGCTATCTACGTGGGAAGAAACAAAAACTTCTTTTGAAAAAAGGTTAAAGCCATCTCTTTCTAATATCAAAAGGGAATTATCTTTAAATTGGGACGAGGTTTACACTGTCTTACATGACACTTAATTAAAATAGACAAATGCAACCTGCGATATTAAAAACTTACTTTATTGCAGGTTGTATTTTTATTAAAACCAACTTTTTTAAAAACTTTTAAAATAAAACAAGCATGACTACTTCTTCTGAAATTAAGTTAAGCAGTATTTTTATTATTTGCTTAGATAAAAGCAAAAGTGCTAATATACACACCGCTTTAGTCGCATCAGCATCGAGCCTATATGATGCAAATTTGCGATTAAGTTCTGCACAAAAAGCGATAGACTCAACGAGTGCCTTTACATCTACGATAGAAGATACCTTTTCAGAACCAACAGGCGACTATTATGCTTATTGTGTTGTAGTGGATTTCAACGTTACATATCGCAGACGTAGAAGTGTGTCGATAAACATACCTAATGCTTATTGGCTATCTAAAGCACAACGCCATTTAAGACCAAACACAGACAGCATCATTGACGAGGCAATAGCTCATCTTTCAAATCGTAATGAGAGTGATGCGGATAGAGTTACCCATAATGAGTTTGCAATTTCTACACTAAAAAGATTGAACGAGTCGTTGCGTGACTCGAATTGCCTACCCTACGAATGGGATTTGTCCGAAACTTCAATATTTATAGTCGATGATATTAGTGGTTTAACGTGCTACGATACAGGTAATAGCTTAGGCGAAGGTAAATATGCTCGCAAATTAGGCACATTCAAAACGACTAAATTTACTTCAATGGATTTGCCTATTTTAAAAGTATATCCGCCAAACCATTTTGAAGGAATTATCGGTACTTACCACGAGTACCCAAATACTGAAAGTTTTGAGTATCATATTGCACCTATAAATACGGAAGAGCATTTTGACTTGGAAAACTTTGCAACAAATGAAGTAGCCCTATTTTTGCCTATTGTTGAGCGTATAATGCTGCCTTACAAAGATAAGTTTCGCATTAATACAGAGCAATATAGACTTAACATTATTTATGCTGCCGATAGGAGGCGTAGAGATTTTATTCAAGCCTATCCACCAAACCACAGTAACTATAACGGAGGTGATAATATTTACCTATTCACATTTGTTATCTTTTCAAACGAGTATTCAACCGATGATTGGGGTAATGAAATGCCTATCGGATATGTAACTTTGTATGCTGATTATGATGGACGATATGCCTACACACTCCGTATGGAAATTGCATCAACCGAAGAAGAACTATATCCCGATTTCTTTAATTCTTTGTATGAGGAATTAAGTAAATGGGAGTTTAGCAGGGCAGAACTTGAAACTATGTACCAATTTGATTTCTATGAAAAAATAGGCAATGGTAGAAAACAGCGTATTCTTACTGAAACAGCTAATCATAATAGCGATGAGAGTAGCCACTTTGACGGTTACGATGACCTTAAAAGTAGATTAGAGGAACACTACGCACAAATGTTTGATGAGTGTGACGTTGAATTAGGTTATGTTTCGCCTTTTGACGAAGAAGATGTTGAGTTTTCTGTAACGGTTAAGGTAGGTTCTCAAGAAAATCCTGCCGAAGATGGTCGTACTTATCTATCAAAAGAAGACGTAGTCATTCATGGTGAGGTTGATATTCGTCAATATGGTAATTACAGGTTCATACCTGAACTAAATCATACCGTACAAATACTTGATATAGATACAACCGAACTTGACTCGACTAAATTTATTGATGGTTGTAATGAAGAAAATCGACATACTTTTAAGGCTGCGGACGGTGTTTATTACAAGTATAATGGTAAACGTAGATTTTATGTTACAAGGGGCGACTATCCAACAGAACTTAAAAGGTTCATTGATATTGAATTAACAGAAGAATTGCAAAAAGAATTAACTGCTTTACTTTATAAATACGGAAAGAAAGTAGAGTAGTATAAAATGTTTTCATAGAAGTAGGTTTTATAATTTTTGCCTCAACATTATTAATTTAATGCTTGGGGCAATTTTATTTTAGGTAATTTATAAAATTTTATAATTATATACTTATTAAGGCTTTAGAAATATAATTATTTTAAAAATAATACTTAAATAATTTGGTGAATATATTAAATATATGTAACTTTGTATTAAATTAACAATAAAACTAAAATCTATGGCTACTGCTGCTGACATACTTTATTTAATCATTCAAGGGTGGGTGATTTCATTGCTTTACACGATGATGCAACTAAAGCAACTTTTACCTTACCGAACAAAAAAGCCACTATACTTAGTGTCGAAGATTTGGCTTTAAATTTAAAGTTAGTTCATCACTTTAAATTGATTTCATTATACACTGAAAAGTGTAATGTTTTACTAAAGGCAGCTTTAAGAAATAACCCTAACATTTTTAACGACAAAGCACGTTTAGCAGAATTAACTAAAGATGCTGTTAATTTTATGTGTGTTTACTTGAAAGAGTTAAGTCCTTCCAAAAAGGAGTTTAGCTTAAAACCAAGCACACTATTGCTTATATACAGGAATTGATTTTATAAAAGCACAATAAACATATCCTTATTACTTAACAAAAAACCTTACTGTAATGGAACAAACAAATTTATTTTATTGCGAAGATTACTGCCTACACGTTAGTATTGTGCATTACTTCTATAACGCAAACAACTTACCTGCGTTTAAAATGTGGTTTGATGCTTTACTTGAAAATGTGAGGAAAAATGGTGGTACTGTTAGTAGTCATTCTATTGACGAAAATTATTTTTCATTTTCTTTTTCTTTAAGTGCTTTAGAATGTACCGATGGTGGCTGGGACGGTACGGTTGCGGATATTGACTTTTTTAGTCTTGTATCTGATGCGATTGGTAAGACGGTAAAAGCTATTCATTTTGACTTGAGTGAGTATTTTTATTTGAATGTTACTATTGAAACGGAAGAAGAATTTGATGAGAATATGCAAAATGATTTGATGGAGAAGTGCGGCTTAGATGCTTTGGCGTGGCTTAGAGATGGTGTGTCTGATAATTCAAAAGCATTTACCAACGCTATTGATGGCTTGTTTGGTTATGAACGTCATTCAGACCCATTTAAAGATTACTCGGATTGGTTGGACTTGTTTTGGTATCAACAAGAAAACATCTATGCGGTTCAACTTAAATACGTTGAAAGTGGTGTTGAAAAAATTGTAAATACGCAGGTTGTATTACACGACTACTCCTCTTGGGAAGAGGATAATGTAGTTAGTGCTGCTACCTTTGTAGGTAGAAAGTTTGATGTTAATGCTTTTCTACAAACTTATATGGGTTTAACTCGTCAGTGTGCTTTTAAAATCTTAGACTTAACGCAAATGCTCGAAGCAGGTGGACTATTCTATGAGTCTGTGGACGCTAATTCAGAGCAATGGTCTTTACTTATTCATAAGCTAAATGACTACAAGTTTGATGAGCGTTCTTTTGTGTGTAGTAATTATTGGGAAACAGATTTTTTACACATAAAATTACACGCTTTTGATGGCAATGCAAGTGCTAATTATGGCACAAGCGTTTGTAACTCACCTGCGGACGAAAATTACAATAGACTACAAGTATTGCTTGAAAATAAATTTTAAAAATACAAGGCTAAACATAATAAACAACCCCATTTATTTTTTCTTTTTTTTAAATCAAACGACTATGTTTAAGCTACAAGCTATAAAAGACTTCCCTAAAGTTAAGGGTGATAAGTATAAATTCTACGTTCCCATTTACCAACCAAACTGCATTTATACGGTACGTACTTCCCACGGCATTTGTACGGTACGTGCTTTTTGGTATAGTAAAAGGCGAAAATTCTACGGAAGTCTATATCGACTTCTTGCTGAAAATGGTGGCATTGATAATGTTGATTTGGCAGACATTGACATAAGCAGTCAAGAGTTTGGCACTATTTCTCCGTTAGTATATTCCATTAAACTTACTAATAAAGAATTTCTAACTAATAAAAAACCAAAATAATGGTAACACGTACCGTTTATAAAACGTCCAAAAAGGACATACTAAAGCATGATGGGTGCATACGTAACCTATTAAATAGCATAAATTGGCGGATTACGCTACATAAACAAGAAAAGTTTATTCTTCGTTTTGAATTTGTCAAGCAAAAAGACTTCAAACAGGTATTTGCTTTTAGGGTTTATAATACCGATGCTTACACTATTACAGCAGGAACATCGACTATGTCTTTAGTAGAGCATCTATCGCTTTTTATCAATAAATTCATTGATGATAAGTTTGAGCCGTTTCTGATTTCAAAAAATCAAGATGAGGAATTAGCCTTATGCCACAAGGCTTTAGAGTCGTTTTTCGGTGTTGAGTTACATGACTATCTTTTTGCAGATGGCGATACAACCGTTTTGCAATTTATTTATTTGCCACCTAAAACTAAAACAAATGAGTACCATCAAAATAAGTAGGTCAAGTACACTTTTGAGTAGCCCAACAAGCTATCCTGATATTATCGAAACTGATATAGCTATCGCCAAAAGTGATGTCGTTGCTAATAAAATAGTTGCTTTGACTTTTGAATCTGTTAAAATCGATGATACTTCCGACTATGGTTGGGTGTTTAAGCGTAATGAAAGTAGACCATTGCTTTATGATATACGACCATCTTGGGATTGTAAAATAGAGGAGTTTTTATCTTCTTTTTTCAAAAAGCACCTCGGACTTAATAACATACATGGGTTGTTTCCGATTCTTCATACTAAAGAGGCATTGGGACACTTAGAAAGCTACTTTGGTGTAAAATTTATCACAGTATCATCTTCGCCTTTCGATTTTAATGGTAATGTAATTAACTTCATTTATATTCCTGAAGGGCAACAAAATTTTTGTTTACTATAACCTTAAAACAAAAAAACAAATGAGTAGTCGCAGTATAAAATCAGAATACAGATTTGGTATAACCAAAAAGCAACTTGAAGAAGATGCAAAACTTATCGCTGACCGCATAGTGAGTGCTAAAAATTATATCAAAAAACACAATGGCGATGTCGTGTTTACGTTTGATGCGATTTTTACCTTACCCGACCATAATGGTTATTACGGACGTGCGTGGACGTTTAGATATAACGGTTCACGCCCTTTAGTGTATGACGTAAAAAATGGGAATGAGCGTGGTCGTTTGCTCTCTTTCATTGAAAAATATTTAAAACTCGAACCGACTGACGGTGATGAGCCTAAGACATTTCTTTCTGAAAGTGGACGTATTAATGTAAATGATGTATTACTTCACTTAGAAAAATACTTTGGTGTTAAGTTTAGGGCATCACGTTGTCTTATGTGGGAAAGACGTGATTTCACATACACGTTCACTTACACGCCCGAAGTGCAAGAGGATTTTCAAGTAGATTAAATAGCCTTAAAATTATAAAATTCTATAAAATCGCACAAAATTATAGAATTTTATAATTTTAGTAAAACATAACTTTATGAAAAAAATGACTAAAAAGAAGTCAAGCAGCGACTTGGTGAGGTTACTACTTTAAACGACAAAATAAGTATTCTTGCGGAGTATTTGGTGCGTAATAAATACGATTGCTATACTTCATTAAGGAAGGTCAATGGCAAAGCTATTATGGACTTAGTCATAACAACGCCACCGAGTAAATTAAATATTGCAACTGATTTTACTCGTCATGGTGTTCGTGCAAACGGTGAGTCTATGTTTTTCGACACAAGCAACTCTTCCTCATTTATTAAGTCCACTTACGCATCATGGTTGCTTTTAGAAGAAGATGGTTTAACCGAAGATGATTTAGGATTTCTAAATGATGAAATAAAAAGAGTACAATCCAATTCAAATGGGACGAAACAAAAATAAGCAATTCCAAACATACACGCAGCGATACATTGAGGCAACTACGACTAATAATGCTTTAGATGTAATCGCTGCGTATATTGTGTTTAAGAAAATACCTTATACACCTGTAATGCGTGAAAATAAAGATAATGCTGTTGTTATTGCTGATATTTCATTAAGTATTGCTGAAAATAAAATCAATTCTTTTCGTAATGCTTTTATAAGATATTACAATACGACTATGCCAACAACAATGATGGTAGGCGAGTATCTTGTTTATGCAAGTGATATAGTATTTTCAAAAAACAAAACTGTTTTAAATGAAACTGATTTTGTTTATCTTTTACAAAAAATAAAAGAGTATGAGTCGTCAAAAGGAGTTTAAGTGGCAAAAAAGACGGACAGCTAATTATAAAGGCAACTCTACTTATAAGCATAAACTTATTAATTTCCCTTTGTATGATATAGTATTCTACTCTTTTATTAGCGAAAAGACCAATAGTCGCAGATATGAATTTAACAATGCTTATGGTAAGAATATATACTACGATAACATTGATGATTGTATTAAGCAAGTATTAAAGTCTTTTATTAATAAAGCTATTGATAAGGATTATTTGCGTGTATATTGTAATACTCGCTTTGGTTATTTTAGTGAGTCCTCAAGGTACGATAATTCTATGTTATCTCGCTATCTACGCAGAGATTACGAAATAACCGCAGCACGTCACAAAAAGCGTTTCATTCACTTATATCAAAAACTCTATGCTACCGAAAAAAATAAATAACTTTAAGGAATTAGCTGCTATAATAGCACTAATGCCTGAAGAAATTGAAATTAATTACAGTACAAGTACACTTCTGTCTTATGAAAATGACTCTCGTTATGGTAGTAGAAAATGCGTTATCTTTAAATATCTTAATATAAGATACGTATTTTCAATCGAAACCTACGAAGACGAACTTACTAAAGCAAAAACTGCCCATTTGAACGGTGATAAATATACTTACCGTAATACGGTAAATTTGCACCAACTTGATATTAAGGGTTATGAATCAGAATTAACAAGAAGTCTTGTTAGTAAGGCAGAAGTTGGCTTTGTAAATAGCACTTTTAGTTTTTTTAATTGGGACAAGCCTGAAGTAACTGACATAGAAACGTACTTTGATACTGCTTTTTTACAATGGGAAGAAAAAGAAAAGTCAAATACACGTATATTAATCACGCTGCATGATAATTCCTACACAGCTTTGTTGTGTGGTATTATGGAACTTGTGGCTACGGTGCATAAAAACGCTGTTGAGGAAACAAGCGTATTATCCCCATTTGCTTATACAAAACTTAACTCATCTGAAGGTAAATTGTGGTTAGTCAATCAACTTAATAACTATATAACTGCTTTTTCAGAAGTTTTAGGTTATAAGGCAAATCTAACTATAAAATTGACTACGGATAATGTTGCAGTTGGTATCGATGAGGTGGATAATTACATAAATACTAAGAACGGAGGCGATAGACTTAATGCTAATGGTGAGTTCGTTATTTTTGATACTTTTGTTGATGGTTGTACTGTAAAAATTATGTAAGTATTAAAAATACATTATTTTTAAAATAACACTAAAATAATTTGGTAGTTTTTCAAAAATGTTGTATCTTTGTAGTGTAATTTGAAAGTAAGAACTCATAATATTTGGTTTTATTTGGTTAAATATTTGCCTCGCTGCTTTAATGCTGTGCGAGGCAATTTTTAATTTTCCATTCTTTTTTTCTAACCTTAAAAACGACTTACCATGTCACACATCAAAAACTTTATTCAAAATAACACAAACACAACTGATTCTGCCTTAGAAGAATATCATCAACATCTACTCGACTTAGAGGAGGAGGCAGATGCCGATTTTGATGCCTTAATTGAGGCAGATTTGGATAAAAATATCGAACTAATTTTTGCTAAACACAACGAAGAACAGCGTGTTTGGTTTGAATTGGGTTTTCTTTCTTAAAAAATAACTTATGAAAAACGTTTTTCAAAAATATCATGCGACTTTAGTCGATTTAAACCACAATACCATTGATGATGCTTGTTACAACAATGTAATAAACATACAAGCATTTTTACTTGAAAATGGTAAGGCGACAACACCATCACAGGTTCTTTTGTGGTTGCTTGATGACGAGTATTCAAAGTTGATTGCTGATTGTTCTGTAATACAAGGTGAGATTGTACTTAGTCTTGTTAATGCGGGTGCATTGGATAATCCTACGACTTGCGAAGAATATAGCGTTTTTACTGATAACCACAATCAAATCATGGATTATTATTTACATCAGTCAGCACCATTTAAGCCGCACTACTCAAGAAAGTTACTGCAAAAAGAGTTTGGAAATTATCAAAAAAACAGCTCTTACAAAGTACCTTTAGATTCAGGTATTCGAAAAGAAAGTTTGTATCTGACTACAATCGTTGAGATTATAAGTCATATCGCTTGTACGCTATCTAATAGTCCTAATATATCTAATTGTAAAGATAATCTTATTGGTGATGAGATACAGTTGTTTGAATTTCTTTGTGGTGATGTAACAGGTGGTCTTTTTTACAATATGCCTATTACATTTGACCTTTTGTGTAAGCCGTTATTATCTGAATTGTTTGAGGCACTAACTCAAATTAAACGTGATTACGATAATAGGTCTGATGACGGTGATGCACTATCATCTTACTATTCTGATGACCATTTGGAATCACTTTTGGGGTCTTTATATTCAATCAGAGAGTTTGAGATGGATATGGAACTTGTCGATGACGAAGAACCATTACACACGACTATTTTAGAAGAACTTGAAGAAATTGAAAAGCAAGAACAAGCTGACGGTATTCCAAATGAGATTGAATTTCCTTTTTAAAATATAGTTCCGTACTTGGAATTTGTTGTGTTTATCTTTAACCCTCAATGCTTTCCGACTACTATCGTTTTGCAAAGAGGGTTATTTTCTTTTAACTTTTTAAAAATTATTTTTATGTTAGACTTATTGGAATTAAATCAACAAGTGTATTCATTTTTAGAAGAAATGCGTAAAGAGTATACAGACTTGTTTTATACGCTACGCATTACGCAGCCCGAAAAAATAGCAGAGGGTTATATCTTTAACGGTAATAGTGATGCAATTTTCTTTTCATTTTGGTTTGGAAAAGACAGGGTCGCTCAAGCTGCACGTATATCATTACGAATAGATACCAAAGGCGAATTGTCTATTTGGTTGAATAGTAATGATAATGAGGAGATAAACAAGTTTTTCAAACTTTTAGGGATTATGTTAGGTAATTTTACTAAATTCCATAAAAGTAAAGGCTCTTACCTAAGAAGATACAAAACAACTGCTTGGCAGGACGGACTAAAGTCATTTATTAAAAATGACTTAAAAAAGATAAATCGTTATATTGCAGTAGCAGACGTAAACGTTGATATTTTCCCTGTTGATGCAGAAACGTTTAAGCAAAACATTGATTTACAAAAATCAATTAAAATATTTCATAACGCTGAAAAACAAATAAAAGATGGCACACATAGGTAACATTTACGACTATCGCAGAAAAGATGCGATGTTTCATTTTGTCGCAGAGTATAACGGTGACTCTGTTGAGAACCAATTTGAAAAACACGTTAAAGAGGCTAAAAAGTTTCGCATAGGGCGACCAAAAGCCACTCGAAACTGCACCACTGATTACCTTGAAAGTATCGGCTACATCGGTCTGTATGATACAGAAGAACCGCAGGAAAATGAGCATAAGTATAGTGGTGCTATAATAGTAGAATACAACATAAATCACCCAAACTACATCGAGTAGAATACGTGCAATTTTTAAGTAACGAACTAAAAAAGCAACTTCAAAAATGACAGCAGAACAAGGTAAACAATTAGAATTGCTTTTAAGTAGTTTTGAAAACCAAAAAGACTTGTTAATAGACGGTCGGTTTTTGAAAATCAAAAAGGCAATTATCAATACTTGGGCAGAGTGCAACTCAAATGAATTTAAAGAAGAAAAGGCTTTAGTGTTGTGTGTTTTGTGTAATGCGTTATACTTAGGCGAAAGGACAAGTTTAGCCTTTGCAATATTAAACGGTTATAGTGTGGTTGTCAATAACCAATTCATTCAGCCTAATGTTCCTAATTTCTTTTACAGCAACAATATTCACTTTGAGGAACAATCAAAGGAACGGTTTATAAAAATGGCTTATTTGCCTTCGGTGACATTAATTAAGCAGCAGGGCGTTTGGGATTTATCAACGAAAAGACTTTTTTGTAAAAAACTAAAAATTGCATCAGAGTTTAACAATGTTGTTGCAATAGCTTTTTACTTAGAAGAAATTGAAAACAGCGAATTGGCGTTTTGCAAAAACGCTTTAATGTGTTTTTATCCGATAAAAGAGTAAAATGGCACACATAAGTAACATTTACGACTATCGTAATGCTGATGCAATACATCATTACTACAATAATGATTACAAATCCAATGACTATTGGGAGAGGTGGTATAAATCTATACCTCTTGAGGTTGATTTCGCCTCTCATGTAGAGTGGGCTAAAAAATTTCGTATAGGGCGACCGAAAGCAACTAAAAGCATGACTACCGAGCGTTTAGAGGAATTAGGGCTTATAGGTTTGTACGATACGCCTACCGAAGAACCTTTTGAGCATGAACTTTAATTCAAACACAAAACTTAAATAAAAATGGAAGAATTTAATTTAAAATTTCACAATTTTGTACGCTTGTTCCGTATTGACAAAAAAGGACTTGAAAACATTGATGCGTTTTTTCAACTGCATACTGATTTTCTACCTACACTTGCAGCAGAATATCCCGATGGGGAAGTACCATCAAGGTACACGCAACTACTTGTTTTTTGTGAAAAAACTGCTGATGCTTATTTAGAGCAACTTGAAGTGTTTGAAACTCAAGCACTGTATTACGAAAAGTACCCAGAATTTTCGATTGACTATTACCGTACTGCGGAACAGAAATTCCGTAGCGTTAAAAGTTGGTTGGAAACGTTCTATGGTGATACAATCATTAACTATAACAACGAAAATCAAAGCTAATTATGGACAAACAAACTAAAATGGAACTTGCTTTATTCCAATTAGCAGTAGCTACACAAACAGACACAAACCTTGATGCTGATTTTATCAATGAAAAGTTAGCGAAACTTAAACTGTTTAACTTCTCTAATAAACAGAAGTATAAAGGAGCAAGTCGTGTAGTCAAAAATATAAATATTGAAAGCCAAAACTTAAAACGCTTTCGTTCAAAATCAAAAAAATAACCCGCATAACCTTAAAATTATAGAATTATATAATTTTGGTTAGAAATAGTCGAAATTATATAATTCTATAAAAATTCTGCAACTATGAAAAAATCAATCCTACGTTACCAATACAAATTCATTCCATCAAAGTATGGACACTACTTGCATACTGTTGAAATATATGGGGTTTTAGTCGGTATAATAAACAGTGTTGAAGTATATACTGATAGCCTTTTATTGGACAAATATCGTACAGACACTAAGCCGACTAAAGAAGATGTTTTATCTTATATAAAAACACACTTTTTATGTGGCATTGACACAGCCCTTTATGAAATAAAAATAACAAAAAAAATATAAGTAATTAATAACTATACCACAAAGATACAACTATTTTTAAAATAACACTAAAATAATTTGGTAGTTATGTAAAATAGTTGTATCTTTGTGGTATAGTTATTTAAAACGGTAGCCTATGACAACGCAACAAAAATACAAGTTGGTTTTTAATAACCAAACCAAAGACAATGCTGCAACATTTTCTTTTATAAAAGAAACCAAAGATTACTTTCTCTTTAAAAAAGAAAGTGGTTTTGATGGCGACTTATTTTGTTCTTTCATACGAGTACATAAAGTAACATTTAATACTCGTTGGTATGAAAAAGAACCTAAGCATTTGTGTCGATACAGTCAAGTCGTTAATACTTCCTTTGAGGGTGTTAAAGTGGCTCAAATTATACCAATCAATTAGTTTTTAAATGGTAAGCTATGAAAATCATACCATATTTAAAGTTTAGAACGTATGGAGATGCTGCAACTTATATGCGTTCTCTTAAAAAGAACGACATTGTTACTATTGGAGGTTTTCTTTATGAAGTAGTTGGTTTAGTCGGTTCGAATGTGTGTGTGAGATTTGTAGATGGTGATGGGACTTGCACGGTTTTGTATATCGATGACATTACTAAACCAAATAATGTTATCAAAACTAAATACAAATATAGGGTATTTGATAAGAAACTTCCTTTAGTAGCTTTAGATACTCCTGTTGGTAAATGCTCGTGGGACTACACAATAGTCGATGTTGTAGATAACAAAGTTATTGTTACTTATGGCTGCGGTACTATTACTTGTAAATTAGATAAGGCGATTACTGCTTTAGTACAAATAAAAGAATAATTTTAAACCAAAAACCTACAACTATGTCAAAAATTGATAGAGGTTACGTTTTAAGTAACTACGTTTCGTCACTTACATTTGACGACTATATATCTAAATGTAGAGATATAGGCGGCTTTCCCTTTAACCAGAGTGATTATAACGAAAGCATACCATACACAGCTATCACCCGATTAACTACCGACTTAAATATTGACTGTGGGGAAGATGGTATAGTGCAAATCGATTTGCTAAAAAATGAAAGTATTACTTGGGGGTTTATTTTGGATAAAAAATTCAAAGTAGCCACTTTACACAACTTGATTGATGATTATGCTTACACAGCAACACTATCATTTTTACCTAAAAAACAAATTTACAATCCGTTAAGGGCGCTTATTTGGGTTGATTCAAAAAATGAAGCACAGCTACTAATTGTAAGTGCCGCCTTTGCATCTCACAAAGAGTATCGCTACAAACTACCTATTACGGATTTAGACGATAGCCTCTATCATTCCGTATATAACTGCCTCGAAAATGACTTTACTTTTATTACTGATATGTATAAGCTATTTGGTTTAGATGATGCTGTAATAAATAGGTTGCTTTGGGATAGAGAGTTAATCTCTTTTAAATTCAAGTTATACTACCACGATACTGTTTATAAACACGAGGCTTATGCTATAACTGAAAAGGAGATACCATATTCGTTACATCGTAAACTATGCAAACTTGCTATAATACCTTATAACATAGAGTACGGTGCTTTTACATTGTTTGGTAAGCCGATTTATACAAGATTAACTAAGTATAAATCGGATATTGAAGTACCTGCTGTTAGACTTGAAATTAAAGAGCCGCCAACACATCAGGTATACCATATACCATCGTTTCCGTTTTTCTCTTGCTTTGATAATATTTTTATCAACTATGCTGACTATGGTAGTGAGGACGCTTTTGTTTGTAAAAATACTGTTATTGGCTACCGTAAACTTTCTTTAGTACACTGTTTTAATACGTTAGCGATGTTAGGTTTTTTCGGTGAAAATAAAAAACTTAAAGGTTATACACCATTCAATAAATTGTAAATCAAAAAAAACAAACGACCATGTCAAACAATCCAACTCAAGCGACTACACCAAGAAGAATTGTACGCTCAATCGAATTGCGTTTATCTAACGTGTACTTCAAAAATGAAAATGGTAAGGGTTACAAAGACTACTCATTCAAAGAGTTTGTAAAGCCACATGAATCGGATAAATTTAGGGCAATGGTTTATGCCTTTATTCTAAAATTATTCACGTCAAAACACTACAAAGAAACTGCGGCAGAAACTAATATCATCATGGACATTGCAAGAATCGCAAATCAAAATATTGACCTTGCGGAGTTTGTCTTTTTCTTCTTAAAAGAAAAAGGTATTGTTACTGATGAAATAGTCAAGTTGCAAATTGAACGTGATATTGAGATGGAAAAGCAACTACAAGAAAAGTCACTAATGACTAAGTCTTTAATTAAGTTGAAAAATAAGGGTTGGGGCGTTCAAATGTAATTTAAACCAAAATTATATAATTCTATAATTTGCCTTTTATTTAGGGTAAATTATAGAATTATATAAAATCATTTTCAAAAACTTTTAAAATCAAAAAAACATGGACAACTTGATTAAAGTGTCATTCAAGGTAGTAAATAAAGAATTGACTATACTACACAAAGAAAACCTAAACGGTGATGACTTTTTTATTAGACAAGATGATGCTCTTATCGCACAAGAAATTAGGGAAAGTTTATGGTTTGGCGATAATTGTAGTGAATGTGGTGATGATTACGAGGATTATATCCTATCGCCTTATATCTTTGCAGAGGGCGGTTTCATTGACGGTGTTTATACATTGATAATGTTGTATGACTATGATGACAGTGATATATTCTTATTTGTACCTGCACACCATAATACACCTATCAATTACAAACCGCTACCAAAACAAAAAAGGGACTTTCGATTATCACCATCACAACACGAACTCGCTTTAGAAGTTATTAAATCTATTGTAAGTGCCGAAAATTACTTGAACTTAGCAAAAGAAAAAGAAAATCGATTTACTTGTATTTTGTTTAAAGAGTTCTCTATTTTATGGGTCGATAAAAGTAGCGGGATAAGAGTATTATTCTTACACTTTGGCGAAGAATATGGACTTGACGTTAAAAATATTAATTCAAAGTTAATTTTTTATACTAAAGAGAACACTTTATTAGAGGACATACAAATTAGGTATGACTTCTTTAAGTGGTTGGAAACTCAAATTGAAAAAGTTAAAACACAAGAAAATGAACGCCTTAACGAAACAACAACTTGAAGTCGCTAAAGCAGTAATTGCGGCTATTGGGAGTGCAGAAGAATACAAAGTTTGGGCTTATTATAATGAACGCAGTGACCCAAGTAAATTCCGTTCTTATGAGTCTGTATTTGATAACAATCTTATTGTTCTTAGCGAGTTGTTTGCTTTATTCTTAATTGACTATGAAAAAGCGTACTATATCGCAGAGATGCCATTATCCTTGCTACTATTGACTTTGTACGGTCGGAGGGTTGGCTTGACGAAACTGCAACGTCTAAAAACTACAAAAAGCAACTCAAAGGTGTTGGTGCTAAGAGTTGTTGGAATAGCTACTATAAGCTGACTAAAGAGGCTTATAGTCTTGTATCGAAATACAATACGGAACTTTCTAAAAATAACGAAAACGAAAAAAACGAGAAATCGAAAATTTCGGAAACGCAAAAATCGTAAAAAACGAAAAAATCGGGAAATCGAAAAAAACGGTGCGAAAATTCCGCAAAATTTCGGTGCGAAAAAAACGAAAAAATCGTGCGAAAATTCAAAAACCAAAAGCCCCTAAAATTCCACTAAACCTAAAATTAAACGACTAACACAGATTAAAACCACAAGCCCTAAATATTATAAAACCACTTAAAATAATTAAAGCCTACAAACAACCAAAATTATATAATTCTATAATTTTAGCTTTATTAAGGCTTAAACAAACAATTCCATTTTCTTACCTTAATTACAATCCAAACCAACTTTCTACATTTACAATAAACACAAGTTAAAACGACTAACAAAAGAACCACAAATACAACAAAACATATATTCGATACAGGGAGATACACGCAGGTATGTATAAAAGAGAGATATTCGATATAGGGAGATACACGCAGGTACATATACAAACAACCACTAACAAGTATATAAAGACAAAGCCAAGCAAAGCGAAAAGCGACTAAGAACAGGCATATTCCTACTATTCCAACCTGTTTAGTAGGAATTAAACAAAAATAAAAGATTTTATCATATATGTTTTATGTATATGTATGTTTGAGGGCAATAAAAAAGCCTGTCCGAGTAGAACAGGCTTTTAATGAAAGCGACTAATAATTACGCATCTAAGTAGGTTCTTATTAGTTCCTTGCTTTGTGGTGTTACATTTAACTGTAATAAACCTACATTAACGAAACGAAATAAAGCGGCTGCAATATCGTGTTTTAATGTAGTTAGGTAGTTAAGCAAAGTAACCATTTCACTTTCAGTTAATTGAATAACTGAATAGCTTTGTTGTTTAGATAATACGAAATTTAAAGTTGTCATTATTGATAGTGTTTTTGATGATAGAATGAAGTTTAATAATGTATCTTACTAAGACGATGCAAAGTTATATAATTGTTATGATATATTATAACAATTAGTCCTAAATAATTTTAAACATTTTTACTCTATTATAATAAGGGTTTTTAATGCTTAGATGCTTAATATCATATTATATAATAGATTAAGCCTTGAAAAACCTATAATTATAAATTTTTATAATTTTGGATATATTAAGGCTTTACGGTCTTAAATGTTAAAAAGTGTTAATAAAATACCTATTTTATTAAAAGATGCGAAGTTGTCCAAAATAGATAAAAACGGTTTATATTGATATTCAATTAGTTACGTATTATTGAAAATAAATTATAATATTATTTTAAAAATAACTATAAAATTATTTGGTCGTTTAAAAGGCTTTATATAACTTTGTGGCATATTAATAACGAAAGGGAATTTATCTGAGTTGTTAATATAAAGTTCTTTGTTTTTACGCATCTGTTTAGTAGACTACATTAAAGACTAAAAAAGTTTAAAATTATTTAAGATTTATTGTAACCTTTTTTAAACAGATGCGTATAAAGACAAAACACGCTAAAAAAACGTTTTAAGCGGCTGAATATGAAAGTTACAATAACGCTAAAAAATTTTAAAATTATTTACCTTTTATTGTAACCTTTTTTAAACAGATGCGTATAAAGACAAAACACGCTGAGAAAACGTTTTAAACAGATGCGTATAAAGACAAAACACGCTGAGAAAACGTTTTAAACAGATGCGTAAAAACGAAAAACAGCGAAAGGGCTGCATACTGATTAAGAACTTTACTTGAAAGGGAACTACTGAAATTGTTTTGAACTGCAAACGGCACAAACGAAAGGAACTTTACTGAAGTATTATCATGTCAAAAGGGCGTGACGAATTTTGTCCGATTAAGGCGAGGCAAAAATTTGAAATTGTGGGTATTAACTTAGCTATAAAGCTATTTAGTAACAATGTGTTACAAAAGCAAATAAGCAAAAAGTAAAAAAATTATTAACCTTTTAATTATTAAAGTAATGGCAAAAGCTAAAAAACAAGATGCTATTAATAATAAATTGATAGCACAGTCAATCGTTGTAAATAAAACGATAGACCCTAAAATGGTAGTGTCTTTGGATAAAACTACTATTTTACACATTGAAAGCACAATGGAAGATGGTACGATTAATTCTATTCGTAGGTCGTGCGATTTTGACAAGGCAATGTTTGACTCTATTGCTAAGAATGGTAACACCAATCCGATTAAAGTTGTACCATTGTCCGTTGCTTTAGAAGTGTGGTCTAAAGAAGAGAACCCTGCGTTTAATTTAAACGGTCTTTGTTTTTTCAAATTCCCATCAATCGAGGAGTTTAAGAAAGACGGTTTTATTCACAACACAGGCGAACTAATTTTTGCCCGATTGAAAAAAGGCGATGATGGCAATTTTGCGGTTTATCGTGTGTTATATGACAAAAACGAAACAGGTTCGACTGTTATTACTGATGACGAGGTTCTCACTGATGACGAGTTGAAAAGTTTATTTGTATCAATTAGCGGTCGTCACAGGACTGCCCATTCCGTAAAAACTGTAAACGGTGTGGTCGAGTCTTTTATGACAACGGTCGACTTCGCTGAAATAGCAAGGGGCGAAAATATCCAAAAAGGTGACTCAATCGAAACAGGTTATTTCGACCGTATCCGTAAAATAAACCACAGGCTAAAAAGCCTAAAATTTACGTTATCAAATGGTACTATAATAGACGGTACTATTTTGGATATATGCAATTTTTTCGAGTATGGTGAGGCTGATTGTCCATTAGGGCAACAAAGCGAGTTACAAAGCCTTATTTTTGCCGAGTTGAAAAAACTATATATTGCACCTACAAAAGATGGCGGTTTTGAACGCAACATAAGGGGGGTTGACTTAACTATAAAAACCGATTTACAATGGGTCTTTGTACGTTGGGTTGCAACAGGCGAAACTGAAAAAGTAAAAGAGTGCCTCGATTTAATGAATAAGGGCGTAACTTTAAACATTAAACCAACGCAGGAGGCGTTTGCTTACTTTGCGGCTGCGTGGTCGAAATACCAAGATGGTAACACCACAAACCATCGCTTTAGTTATATTTACGAGTTATTAATGGGCAGCGAAAATGCGACTAAGGTTTTGTTCGAGTACGCAAAATTGTTGGCAGATTATAAAAATACGAAAGTAAAACCGTATTTTTATAATATGCGTGTAAATAAAGACAAGGACACAAAACCATTTTTAACTTTGCCGAGTCCGCATCTTTTATTTGAATTATCACAAATGATAAAAGATAAATTAAAAGAGTACGGTGCAAAAAGTGGCGATGTGTGGTTTGTGCAAAAAAGAACGACCATAACGTATTTCGAAGATTTACTTGTAAAGTTAAACGTTGCAAGAACTGAAAAACTACAAAAAGCAAACGCAGGGTTTTACAACGGTTGTCAAATTACAAGTAACTTTATTTCATTTTTTGAAAAGTATAGCGTTGGTGACTTCAAAAAAAGTTATGGCACAAACATTGCGAATTTGACAGAAGGCGACCGAGATGCGATTGAGTATTTCGTCAAGCGGTCGGTCGAAATGGCGAAGGCGATTAAAGTACGTGACGAAAAGCGTAGGGAAGGCAAAGAGAACCACAATTATCCTGCTTTTGAAGGGACGAAACGCCTCGACTATGGTTTCACAAGCGAAGAAGACAAAGCGATTGCCGAGTTCCCTAATTACACAATGAAAGGCGAGAATGGATACTTCATTGCAAGTCTTATGACAATTTTAACATTAGGCAAGGCGATGATTGTCAAAAAGCATACCATCGAGGCTGCAAAAGCAAAACAAAGCATCGAGAACTTCGGGTTGCGTGGCGATGAAAAAAGCGAGTTGTTTTTAGAAGCTATAAATTCCGTTTCGTCTGTTATTGCCTTAGCTTATGACGTTGAAAAACAGGTTTTTGTGTCCAAAAAAGGCGAGGAGGCGATTAATGCGTGGGTTGAAAAAATAAACGATAATTTAGGAATGAAATCGCAAAATTCTAACTATCTGTTTTATTTCAATCGCAAAACAGGTTTACTTGATAAAAGCGAAAAAAACGCATTGCCTACTAAACAACCTGCTGCAAAGACAACAACGGCTGCAACGCCTTTGATTTTAACCAAACAACCTGCCGTAAAAGAACCGATGGAAGATGTCGAACAGGACGATAATGCTGACGATTGTGGTGCAAATACTGACGACAAAGACCCTAACGACACTATTAATGACAATCAACCGAGTGACGAGGGTCTTAACGGTATTTATTAATTTTTTCATTTTTTGAATAAAAAGCCTTAATAAAACCAAAATTATAAATTTTTATAATTAGTATCTTATTAAGGCTTTATTTTTTCACTTCTTTTTTTAACCTTATGATAATGGACAAAAAGCAAATGTTCGACCACGTTGCCTTATGTGTTAATTTCACACATTCAAAAAGGTTATGTGTGTAGGTGTTTTTTATTAATTTCATTCTTAATTCAAAAATCTTTTTTCTTATGGTTCGAGAAGTTGTTATTGTCACGTATAAAAATAAAAACCGTACATATAGCAAAAAAACATACAACGAATTAATCGAGGTTGTTTTTGCAAAGCATACGTATTTAGTAGGTAAATTAAAATCAAAAATCAAAAACAATTATACCGATAATTTACGTTTGATTGATTTACTTGCTATCATTTACAAACAACAATTTAATAAGGATATGACAGGGGACGGTATGCTTTACAAGTTACGACCGCTAAATGCCCTTACTGCTTTATTCTTATTTGAAAGCGATAAAATAAATAAAGACGTTGATTTAACTGATTTTCTTTTTAGTTGTGTTGAAAATAAAAAATCAGTCGATTGTAATTTGAAAGCTACCTATAAAAGAATTTTCGAGTTGAATGGTGATTTTATTCAGTACATTTTGCAAGTTATCCGTGAATATACAAAGACAATCGAATATTTGAATATTCACACGCAGGACTTTTGTACTTTGTCACGTAGTTTCGAGGCGATGCGTGAAAAAGGTGGTTTTATTAAAGCAATAAAAGAAAATGAAAAAGGCTTTTTTCAAAAAGACTATTTTTATTACGATTACGAGTCCTGTGCTAAATACTTGTAAGGCTGCAAACAAACCGAGTCCTGTTGTGAAAATGACAGGGCTTTATTTTTTCACTTCTTTAATAAAACCAAAAATGGAGTTTAAAGCATTAAAAGCAAAAGAAATTAAAAAGTTACCGTACCTTGTTAATATTTGTTACCCAAACGGTACATTTTGGGAAGGTTACGCTGCTGAATTGCCTTATAATTCAGAACATAACAGCGTAAAAGATTTATACGATAAATCGAGGTTTTTAGCGGTTTATACGGCTGAATCATACGGTCGAAAGTTATCTTATCGCAATGGCGAAAGTAGGTATGCTTATAAAAAATCAAAACCTAAATTAATAAATGTTGCGTATATAACAAGTATCGAAATATTGTAAGGCTGCAAACAAAAGACCCTATCATGTAACTATTTGGTAGGGTCTTTTTCATTTCAGCCCTATTCATTAATGTTTATATAAAACCTGTTCGGACACTTTACGCCCTGTTTAAAGCATCTAAGAACTAAACATAAAAAACACACACGGACATAAGAAGAAATAAAAAACCGTTACCACATTTAAGCGATAACGGTCTAAAGCATTGGTCTAAAAAAGTTGTATTAAATACCGAATAATTCTAAGCATTTAAACAGGCTTTCATTAGTTCTTTACTTTGTGGAGTGATACTTAGTTGTAATAAACCTACATTAATAAAACGAAATAAAGCGGCTGCAATATCATGCTTTAACATAGATAAATCATTAAGCAAGGCAACCATTTCGCTTTCAGTTAATTGAATAGTTGAGTAACTTTGTTGTTTGGTAGATAATACGAAATTTAATGTTGTCATTAGTAATAGTTTTTGATGATTAAGAATGAAGTTTAATACTGTATCTTATTAAGACGGTGCAAAACTATATAATTGTTTTGATATATTATAACAATTAGTCCTAAATAATTTTATAGAAATTTTTAAAAAGATTATGATATATCAAACATTGATTTTATCTTTGTGGCAGTTCTTAATGATAAGGGCGTTAATCTTTTATTCTTTATTTTTAAACTTTTAAATCTTATTTCTTATGAAAGCAAATATCAATAATATTTTAGGTAAAAAGCAAATCAATTACGCATCTAAACGCAACGGTTTAATTTTCTTTTTAACTTTATTCTTTTTCTTAATTTTTAATCTTAACTTCTTATGAAAAACATAACTTTTTTTGCTTTAATTATTATCGTTGTAGTTGTTTGTTTTATCTACAATGTAGTTGTCACATACGGTTCTCTTTTAATCGTAGGTTTTATCGTTCCTTTACTTTTAAGCGTTGGTAGTGTTGTTGTTTTTTGTACCTTATTAGGGTTTTTAATGGTAGTATTTGACAATGATGATAAACACTTGACAATCGTAGGTTTATTATTTTTAACTACGCTTGTGTTGATTTTTATTTGCTTTTATTATTTTTTTTATTGTTCTTTAAATATAACTTTATTTGTTGTTTTTTGTTTTGTGCTTGTAACATACCTTATATTTTATTTTGTTTTTAATGATGATACTAAAGATATACAACAGGACGAGGCTGCTATTGAATTAACTGAAAATACCCCTGTCAATAAAGACCCTGAAGTAAAAGAAACTACTCCTGCGGTGTGTCCTATTAAAGAGAATGAAACGGCTACTATTATCATTAAAGATATTGAAATAATTAATGTAATACAAAAAGAAAGCAAATGCAATACCGTTAGTTTTGAGGTGCAATGCTTAACAAACGGCAAACAAGTATTTACAGTCGGGCGTGAAGTACAATACACACCGTTAAAAGGTAATGAGGTTTTTAACGTTGTTATCGCTGGGGAAGGGCGTACAAACCACTATTATATTATGAAAAATGATAAAAAGATTTTAGTACATAAAAACAGGCTTTCTTTTTTGTAGGTTGCTATCATGTGTAGTTCTTAGATGCTTTAGTTAGGTATTGCTTTTGTTTGGAATAAAAACCGTTATCGCTTAAATGTGGTAACGGTTTTTTTGTTTGTGACGGTGTGGTATTTATTATGTGGAGTTCTTAGATGCTTTATGTGTAGTGCTATTTATTTTCGTTCTAAGGGCTTTAAATGATAGGGGTCGGGCGTTTATATGGTTTTGTTTAGATAATAGCTTTAAAGCCTTAATAAAAAGATAATTATAAAACTTTATAATTTTGGTCTTTTTAAGGCTTTAATCATTATAGTTTATCTAACGAAATAAAGTGTTTAGATAATAGATTGAATAAGTTTAAAATTATTTTATAAAAATTTTTAAAAAGAGTAGATTATATGAAATATTGATTTTATCTTTGTGGCAGTTCTTAATGCTAAGGGCTTTACTTTATTTTTTTCTTAACTTTTGTTCTTAATTTTATTTTCTTAATCTTTAAAACTTTTAAAACATGACAACTTTAAAAAAGTCTGAGTATTTGCGTTTAAAAAGTAAATTCTTTTTAATAGGTGATTATGTTTATTACGATAACACACCGATAAAAGATAGCGAGAATATGCGAGGTTACGGAGTGCCTACTATTATCGTTGGTTATGGCAATAAAGCAGGTTTTTACAAGATTGAAAATGCAAATGATAAAATTATTACAGTTCATAAAAGCAGGTTAATTTGTCAGTTTTGTTATTACAAAGACGAAAAAGAAGATAGAAGTTTTGTCGTTGAAAATGATTAATTGCTTTTTTTGTTTGGACACTTAAAACCGTTATCGCTTAAATGTGGTAACGGTTTTTTATTTCTTCTTTACGTGACGGTCTATTGTTGTTGTTTGTTATGTGTAGTTGGTAAATGCTTTAAACAGGCTTTATTAACGTTTCAACCTATTGTATCGTCTTACAACTTTTTGCAATAGAATACATCGACCACTGCCCTTATTTCAACCATTCCCTTAACATATTAAATTAAAACATATATGTTAAAATGACAATTCAATTCCCTATACCCGACCTACCTTGTTTTTTCTTTTATTTTATCGCATTGTAAGACCGTTACATCTCAGATACAAAAAGTGATAAAATGATAGTTCTATTTAACATAATGTAAGTTATGAGAAAAATAAAGTAATGGCTTCATTTTAGCCGTTTTGAAAGGTTTGCTTTATAGGGTTGTAGGTAGATAAGGGTTATACAATATCTTCGCTTAAATCAAAGAAAAACAAGCAAATACAGCGTTTTTAATTATTGCCTTGTTATATGCTTTATATAAGTAGTTAAAGCCTTGCTTGTCCTATAATAAATTGATACTAAGGTTCATTCGTTTTTACTTCTTTTATGCTATTGAATTAGGTATATAAAGACCATTATATTTATTTTATATTTGTTTTTATTTACAATATGATTGTACTATCTTATAAGACTCGGACGGCAGGTTGTAGTATAAGTTTATATAGATTAAATATAAATAGAGTGTTTTTCTTTTGTTATATTTGCTATTTAAGTGTATTCGTTATTCTGAAAGGAAATTTAAGAAAAATGCAAGAATTGGGGGCAGCTACCGCTAAATTTTTTATAACCCCTACAAGCCCCTATACAAAAATTTATTTTAAAAATATTACTTAAATAATTTGGTAGTTATTATATTATATTATAATTTTGCATCAAATTCAATTAGTTTATTTAGCCGATTTAGTTTTTTTTCACATAAAACACTTTCACAAATACCGACTAATTGAAAATACCAAAATTTATCACACTTAATTTTAATTTTTAAACAAAACTGCAATGGGACAACAAAACAAACTATTAAGTAAGTACACCTTTCACATAAAAGGGTTATTTATGCCAAATAAAAAGATGTTTTCTTTTTACGACATTAAACTTGTTAATTATGCTACAAATATAGCAATATCCGACACAATACAACCTGATACAGTTTTAGTACAAAACTTACAATACCCTGATTGTCCTGAATTGATAGACAAAGACCGCTTACATCAAGGTCTTGTTTATATGTATAAGGCATTATTTGATGAGAATGATGAGTTGTCTTTAGCTATTACGGTATATGTAGATAAAACAAATTCTACAATAGCTCACAACATAACACAAGCAATGATTGTCTTTTTTAAGCGGTTTTTTTATTTAAGAAAATACCAACTAACATCAAATCAGACTAAAAGGATATTAGACTATATATGTGCTAAAATCGAAAAAATTATTAATTCTGACGAACTTTATGATACTACTTATTTTGATTTGGTACTTACTCCTAATGAAAATAATGATATTAGTAATGCAATATCAATAATTCAACAAAGTCTGAAAGAAGTTGATTCTATTTCGGCTACACATGACAGGTTGCCTTTTTATCATAATTTTGTTTGGATAGTAAATGCTATTAAAGACAATATAAGACTATTCAACAATATTATAATGGAAAATAAGAATTTATAAAATTCTATAATTTTAACTTAATTACAGCTTAAATTTATTTTATAACTTTTAAATTATCCTACAATGGAACAAAAAACATTAAATCACTTTGTATTCCAAATTAAAGCAAACACAATACCTAATAACAATGATGTTATTAGGTACGGCAGGGTGATTATACAAGAAGTAACACCGCCTAAAAAGTTATTGCTTAACACACAGGAATATGCAGAAAAAATAAATAAAGCAGAAATACCTTTATTTCCGTACCCGCTTAATCCTGAAAAAATGGATAGGGGTGATTTACATGAGTTATGTGTTAAAGGAATTAATACCATTTTTGATGTTGATGGTAATTGTGATTTCACTATTCATGTGTATAGTAATGTGAGTTATAAAGAACAATTAGCTAAAATAATAGCAGGACATTTGGAAAAATTACAGCTATTAAGACATGAGCAGTTACCCCTATCAACACGTAATACAGCAGCAAAACTTATCGCTTATATTAATAATGGGTTATCTACTTTAAGGAATCAACTTGATATTGAGTATGGTGTTTGTGTTGGGTATTTTAGTGAATGTTCTCAACAAGAAAAAGCTGACTATCATCAAGCTGAAAATATACTACAACACGCTTATATGGAAATAAACAAATTACATAATAAGTACGACAGTAGGCAGAATATTTACAAAAAGATTATTTCACTCGCATATCAAGTTACCACAAAGCGGTATGATTTTATTTCTGATAACTTAATTACCAAATACTATCACAATAACTCTTAAACAAACAACAAATGAATAATGTAAATCATAATGACCTAAGTAAAATAAAAATTAGGACACAGATATTGACCGTAGCAGACTTATTGCATGAAGTAAGTATTGGTACTATGAGTTTGTTTGATGCTAAATCAGATAATAAGTCTGAAAAGTTTTCTGTTGATGCTATTGAAGGTAGTCAATATATTGAATCAATGTTGTTGGGTATTGTGCCGCAACCTTGTATGCTTATTGATGAAACTTTACTTAGACGTGATGATAAATTAACGCTTATTGACGGTGTGGGGCGTTTGTTTATACTTCATACATTTACAGAAAATAATTGGGAGTTAAGCGGTTTGGAGTTGTTACCTAATGAAAATGGAAAGCGTTATAATGATTTAACCATAGTGTATCGAAATATAATAATGTACACAAAAATAACTTGCCACATTATTGAAAAAGGTACTTCGGACATAGCAAAAGAGGTTATTACTCAACGATGGCTTAAATCGTTGAAAATATAAAATTTTATAATTTTAACTTTATTATAGCTTACCAAATTATATTCTGTTTTTATTGATACCTAACAGCGTTACAAACACACTAAAGCAGAATATAATTTGGTAAATATCTTTCACGTATTAAAACGACTATATTATGGGAAAACGAATGAAAGTACCACAGGTAGATGTCAATGACAAACCTGCGGAGTTAAAAGAAAGATACGCTTTAAATGCTAAGGCGTATATCAGACCGTACCATTCAAAGTTCTATTATGATGAGGTATGTTCGTTTAGGGACTTCTTTAGGATTTATGGTACATGGGTTAAAAATACAGGCAACTACGCTGATTTTGATGTTAAGGGTTTTGTTACTACATCATCTTATATTGATGGTAAGACACGCACTCTCTATGAGGTAGCCTCTACACACAAGGTAACTACAACCGTTGATTCAGATGGATTGCTTATGCAAGAAGAACAGCGTATTACCACATTATATTTTTACCTTACACAATCGGAAAATAATGTTCCTATTCTTAGGTACTACTTAGGTGATGCTAAGAATGAAAATGCCGATGCGACTAATACGGTTACTGATGCTATGGCGAAAGCAAACTCAAGTACAAGAACAATACTACAAAAGTTGGCTTATGAATTAAGAGATTTAGAAAAATCAGAAATTAGGGTTGTGGATTATGTGGGGAGTAAAGTGAAACGTGGTACTTTTTCGGAGTTGTATCTTGTTTCACATAAAGAATATCCTATCTTATTGAAAGATAAGAAAGCCACAAAGCCACACGAGTTACAACTAAACCCTAATGAATTAGTCAAAATTGGTTTTAGGGGTATTCCTCCTGCTAATGAATTGCAAATTAAAAATCATTTTTTTATTGAAAAATTAAATCAAATATAACATGGTATTAGAAAAACAAAAAGAAATGACTACTGACGATTTCAATTATATGAAAGAGCAGGGTTGGGAATGTGTTTATGGTTACGGTAGTATCGCAAATACAGAACCAAAGTCAATAATAACTACGGTACTTGAACCTACAACTTTTATAGGTATTGCATATACACGTAAAGTAGTAAAGACCCTACAAGAGTCTACTTATATGCGTAGAGTAAATCTTGATGACAATGTGTGTGTAGTGTTTGCAGTACGTACTTTTAATAATGGTGAGTATGGTGCTATCTTAGAAATCAAGCCTTACATTAGCGATGTCCCTTATATTGATAAAACGTTATTTTATGAAAAGCCTGTTGTAATTGATTTTAAAACTTGGCTCAATACACAAAAGTTAGTTGAGTTGATAGATGAGTTAGAATTATAAAATTCTATAATTTTGGCTTTATTGACCCTATCTATTGTTTTATAGTAGGTAGGGTCTATTTTTAACTTTAAAATAAAAAACAAAAAATATGTTGCCTCCTATATCAGAATTAAACAATGGTATTACGTTCTACGTAGAAAATCTAACATACTCGGTGCATTATTTATTCAATCTTGATAATCGCCCTGATGGGTTAAAAATTGATTATGATGTTTACCTTAACAAACTAAATAAAAATTTGCAGCGTGAGTTTTGTTGGACACTCAAACAGCAGCAGGAACTTATTATTTCAATGCTATATAAAAGACCTATTCCAAGTATCGCAATAGCGAGTACCTTATATACGGAAATGGTTATCGATGGTAAACAAAGGTTAATATCAATACGTAATTATATTACCAACAAGTTCAGTATTGCCTTATTTGGTGTTAGCTACTATTACAAAGATTTGCCGTTTACCTATCAAAGATATTTACAGCGATATACGCTTAATGCTTATTATTATGATATGGATAAGTTTATAGGCGCTCGTATTTACAATAAGGACGATTGGCGTAATAAGGAACAGGATTTAATTAATTGGTATAACTACCTAAACTTTGCAGGAACTCCACACAATCAAGCAGATAAACATGAAACCACACATTAAACAAGCACAAGTATTATTCGACTCATTAGCCCTAAAAGGGATTTTAATACCGTCACACACAAAAGGTAATCAAGTTATTTACAAACTTAATGTACCTAAGTTAAAAAGTATTGGTTTTAACTCTACGGTTAAATTGCCTTTTTGGGCGGTTTATTTAATGGACATTGATTATTTTATTAACAAGCGAAAGTTACTCGGTGTGAGTAATATTGAGGGTAGTTTAATGCAATGGGTTATTAAACTATTTAGTGATTCAGATATTAACTACACATTTGACTTAGAAAAAATCAATATTACTTTTGATGTCTTAGGCGGTATTGATTCAGAAGAAGTTTGTTATATCACAATACACTACTTTAAAGGTGATATGCCGCATAGCTTTGACTTAGAATTAGGTGATATAGTTGTATCTCATAAAGCAGATAAACTATTCCTTGAAAAACTCAAAGTATCGCCTGTGGATATTGACTATGTGTTTGACCTATCTAAGTTGGGGATTAAGCTGATGCGTAAAGATATAGCACAGGTAGTCGTTGATATATTTATCCACTTTTTTATTGAACTGATAACCTACTTAAACAGTAGGAATGTTAAAGTCACGTTACAGACGAAATTGGCTTTAGAAAGTTTAAAATACCTTAATTAACTCAAAAATTATTTTAAGTTTTTTCAAAAAAATATTTGGTAGTTATATTTATTTATTATATCTTTGCAGTATAATTATTTACAAACTATTTTAAAATTTAATAACTTTAAAAAAAACGACTATGGCTGTTAAACTTGATATGCTAAAATTAGATGCAATAAACAATCTACTTTTAGACCACTTGTGGAACTTAACTCAAGAGTTCCTTATAAGGACTTGGTAAATGTAATCGGACTGACACGACACTCAATCCACGCTCGTATCGAAGAGATGGAAAAAGCGGGGATAATAATTGCATTTACTACGCTTGTTGATAGAAAAAAGGGAAAATTGGACATTACCGACCATCTTATTTTAGATGCGTTAGTGAAATATTCACGAGTTCCTGTCACCGATATTTGTGTTGCAATCGGATTATCTTATGCTGCGGTAATATCTCGTATCAAAAAATGGAAAGCGAGGGCGTTATTAAAAAATACACTATCCTCACAAACAGACATGACGTTACAGTTGCGGCAAAAGGTAATAAATGTATGCCTGAAGTTACCGTTGTAACAAAAGATACTAAATGTGTACCTGACGTTACCGTAAAAACTGATGACAAGGCATTAAAAGAAGTAAGTAATTCACAATCACCGAACAAGGGGAGTATTGCACCTACAAGTAGTGTACCCGCTTTAATTACCATGACATTAAAGAGTGACATAGATGCTGTTAATTTTGAGAAGAAAATAGCAGCGTTAGTTAAAGTCCTTGAGGTTTATTATGTTGGAGGCGGTAAAATTACCCACATCTTTAAAGTAGATTTAGTAAATATTTACAACTTCCAAGAGGTGAAACGTGCTATTAGTGAGTATGGTGATATTGACGTTTCGTTTATATTATCAACACTCAAATTTTAATTAGTTTTTGTTTAGTAAACACTTTAAACATTCCCACAATGACAACAATGACTATTGACTTAACAAATGTAAAACAACAAAAAAAACAAACAACTAAAAAAGAAACTAAATTGTATGTGCTTTCATACCGTAAAGTTTTTATTGTACTTAGCGTTGTATTGAGTACCATTGGTGCGGTCGGCTTATTTCTATTTTTTAGTGGTAAATCGCCTATCAATAAAGTAAAGTTTGTTAATGACTACGAAAGTTCTTACCATTACTTAGATAGTATGTCAAATGTATTATCTATGTTAGATAAATGGGAACGTAGAAGGGACGAACTTGCTATTACTAACATGATTGCAAAAGAAGAAACTACAAATGAAGTTGCTGCTAAATCAACACCAAATATTTTAGCAGCACTTACTACGGCTTACAGCAATGAATTTAATAGGGCAACTCCTCTTGTAGAGGCTATTGATGCTATTTTAGCGTATCAAAAGTATTTGGCAGATACAAGCAGAAGTAAAACATTCTACACAGGTACTAAAGGTAAAAAATACTACACACCACAGGATTTAGAAGATTATAAAGTACACGATGAGTATTTTAACTTATTTATGATGGAATCGACTGAATCGGATTTGTATAAAATTCGTAGCATGATTGAGGAGTATAAAGCTAAATTGTTTTTTCAAAACAAAGAGCCTAAATATTTTTACGGTGGAAAAGAATACAAACACCGAGATATTGTTAATTGGGGTGGAAAAAACAATGCTGCTAAAGTAAAGCAGATGGAGGAAGATTGGCTACAAACTTACACGTTGCTTGTAAATACAATTAACGAACTTCGCCTTAAATGTTTGACTAAGGTTTCAAACAAGAAAGATTTTGATGATGTATTTAACGCACAAGTAAATGAGCATTTAAACGAAAAAAAGGTTTTTTTAACAAAAATAATTTATTTAATCTAAAAAAGTATGTATCTTTATGTCTTTAATTACAAATGAAGATAATTACCCTGATATGGGTAGTAATCGTGAGGTTATTGCTGCTTTTAAAAATGAAATTGTGCTGTTGCATAAAAAGCAGCGTGTATTCAACAACACAGTATTAGTCGGAGTTCTTGCAGTGTTGTGCTTTTTTGGTTGGGTTTCTTACATGAACCATATAGCAAGTATTTACATTAAAAGTGTTGTAGATGAGCAGTATGAGGATATTAACATCGCCTTAGCTGAAACCCAAATGAAACTTGCGGGTATCGAGGAGGCAGTTGTTAAAAACGCAGTAGGTTTGGACGGTCGTTTTCAACTTGTAAGTAAAGAAGAACTTGAGGCAATTAAAATTGAACTTGAGGTACAAGAAAAAAGATTAGCGGCACTTTCAAAAAAAAAGTAAATAGTCAAACTAACAATAGTAAAAACAGAGGCTCATACAATTTTAGTGAAAGCCAACGTGCAGTTAGTTTGACTACTCAAGAAAAAGACAGCATCAAGCAGAATTTCACCAAATCATTTTTAGCAATATGGTATAAGTATCATGGGACACCCGATAAAAAGGAAACGATATTTATGTCGGTATTACTTGCGCAAGGGGCGATTGAAAGTGCTAAAATGACAAGTATGTTGGCGGTAAGAGCAAACAATTTGTTTGGTATTAAATGTCACGCAGGAGGTAAGAAAAAAGTTGATGTAAAAAAATGTAATTGTAGTAATAGCGTTTCTTTGAATGACGATGACCCTGAAGATAGATTTTATATTTTTCGTAATAAGTACGAAAGTATGAAGTTTAATTACAGTAAAACTCGTTTTGGTAGTCGCTACAAGAAATGTGTAACTAAAGCAAAAAAATATCCAAAAGCTAAAGACAATATCACTAATATAAAAACGGTAGATGATTTAGCTAAACATGACGTAGGTGTTTTTTGTACTTGTTTAAAAGAACAAGGCTACGCTACTGAAAAAAAATACGCAAAAATCCTAATGAAGTCAATACTTAATGAGGGATTTTTGAAATACGAACAATAACAATTTACTAAAAAACAATAAAACAATTCCTAATGACTAACTTATTTGAACTAAGTACATCACAATTTGGTGTTGAAAATGAAATGACTGCTGATGCTTTAGTGTCGCTTATTGAAAACGGATTGAAAGACGAGTCTAAGAAATTACCGCCTCCGTCACGCTCTAAAAAAGTAGTTCCTATCTATTTAGATAGAGTTTTGGAAAACAAAGCAACGGAATACAAAATTTTTCAGTATAAGGAATCAGCTTACTATGACGTAACAAACACGTTGAAATCCTCTATCCGCAACTTAGTCATACACAAAAAGACTAAAGCAAGTAATATTGAGGTAGGCAGGTTAAATGTGATGTTAGCTTTAACAACAGGTAAATTTTACGACTTAGATGCTATGGCACACCACTTACGTACAACGGTTAGAAAAAATGCCAAAGGAAAAACACTAACAACCGTAGGCGACTATGTTGCTTATTGCGATAACTATGTGTTGAATGAAGTACGTAAAGAAACAGAAAATCCAAACTACGAATCACCTTTAGGTGTTAAAGAACGTGAGGCTATTGCGACTATGGCTGTTATTGCGAATGGAACAAGGTCTGGTACAGGTTGGTTTCACACGCACGTCAAATCAAAACGTTTTTCAAGTGACGGATTTTCTAAACTAAAACCTGCGATGCTTAATGCGTTGATTATTGTTTTCGGTTTACCTGTGAAACTAAAAGCAATGTCTTACGAAAATGTAAGGTATTTACACTTCCGCAGTAGAAAGAAAATAAGAACTGTAAAAAAATAAAAATACAAAAGGCTACTGTATAAAATATGGTAGCCTTTTTATTATCTAAATAAAAAAAATAAAACGACTATGCAAGAACAATTAACATTTGAGGAATACAAAGAGCAACACGCAAAGGACGATATTTTAGCTATCGTAAAATATATAATTCTATATTTACCGTCTGAAAATGACATAACTACTTTAAAAGAAATTGAAACTGCTTATTGTATAATCAATAAGACTACAAAATATATATTCAAATCATATATAAGTAATAATGTTTTTAATATAATACCTACTTTTTTCATTAGTAAGAAGAGAGGTCATATCTTAAAAAGTAAAGATTTGTGTCTTGCTTTAATAGAACACTTAGAACTTAACTTAGCACATCTAAATACAAAACTTGAGGCAAAACCACAAGCATTATCACGTATGCGAGAAAAAGCCGTAGCGATAATGAATAAAAAGTTAGATACTTTAGATGATGTTGGTAATCAATATATTAAACAAATTAGAACTACATTAATAAAACTAAGAACAATAATTGATTTATATAGTAAAGACGGCACACCGCAAACACTACCGTCAAGTCGTTTTTTAGAATATCAAATATTACACAACGATTTTGAGAAAGCGACTATTGCTTATAATAAAGCAGTACCTATTGGTGAGTTAAGTAAATTCCTTGCTTTAATAGGTGTAGTTGAAGGTGCTGATGATGAGTCGAATGAGTATATTACCATACATACTGTATTAGAAGAAGTAGTTAAAAACCAACTACAAAAAGGTGATAATAACTTTATACCTATGGAATTGCCTAACAATGTTGAGGATATATTAGATAATAGCATACAAACTAATGCTGCTACTAAGCGAGTACGTCCTTTACTAAGTGATGAGGAAATTGAGGCATCAAATCAATCCATTCTACATGAGATAGGTTACTCTGAAGAAGTTGTTGAGGACACTAATACGGACAATAAAACCGAAACACCAAAATTGATTGACATTATGCCTAAAGAGCAGTATAACGATGATTACCTGTACGGATAAAAACAATTAAAAAACGACTATTATGATTGTATTTATAAATACCGAAAACAGCTTATTCAATAAAAAACAAGTTAAATCCGACTTACAAATAACTTATGTAGCAAAGGGCGGATTTCATATTGAAGATGAGTATTATATCGGTTTAATTGAAAAAGGTGTATTTTGCCGTAGTGTATCAAACGGATATGCGGCAATGCCTGCATTATTACCCACTAAAATAGATACGCTTATTATCGATATTAACTCGAATAATAGGCTTACTAAAACACAGCGTAACCTTATTGAGCTATTAGTCCCTATTGCAAAAAAAATTATAGTTCTTAAACAACAATTAATGACTAAAGCTGCTTTAGGTACTGATTTATTATTTTTTGAAAATGGCTTATTTAAGACACATACCAACTTGCATTATTTAGTGTACTATACATTCGTAACAGACATTGTGTATGCTATTGGTGCTATAAAACAAGCGATGCGATGTAAGTTCCCTAACCAATATCTTGTTTTTACTGATTTTGAAAGATATGTTTCTAACATAAATAATCAAGTAGTACCGACAAACTATAACGGTATTGATTATTGTTTAGCGACTAATAAAGCAGCAACATCTTTTTTCACAAAGCATATCAGTACGCAATGCGATTTGTCTGTTTTATTGCACGTCATTAATCCTATAAAAATTGAGTACAAGCATCAACTTTATATCACTATGAGTATTAATGAGGCTACTTCTTACAGACTAAGTGTTACTACGAACAAGACATACAATAAGATAATCGCTGCAATTAAAGATTACCTTTCGTCTATTAACCCCTCAAGACTAAAAAAATGATTAATAATAATCGTTATGCGAATATGGAAATCATTAAACTATATAATGCTTTTTACGGCAATAAAAGTTTAGATGCTCGATATTACGCCACAGGTAAGGAACTAATACATAGACCCCTTACAGAATTACATTTAATTGCTAAACGTATATTGTGTTATAGCAACGTTTTAAATGCGAATATGGTAAATGATATGTACTTATCACAAAGACCACAATTACCTAAAACGCTCGGTGTTATTATTACTTGCTTACAAAATATAAGCAAAGAGAAAATAGAATGTGTCGTTGTTAATAGCTCTAAAGTGTATAAAGGAGTTCCTATTAGCAGCATTACTAAAAAAGAAAGGTTATTGTCGCTTAGTAATATGTACGGCTTACCTATACAAGAAAACGCATCGGTAGCAGCTTTCATACAAATAGCAAAGTTATCTAATGAAAATCCTGCTTTTAATAATGAGATGGCTAAACTATTGACGGATTATATGGATAAAAATAATCCTGCTATGAAGTCTATGCTATTAAATTATTATAAAAAAATACCGCTAATTGCATTAAACATGATGCGTAGTGAGTATAAACGTGTATATCAACAAGCACTCGGAGTTGCATTATACCAAGAGTGTCTTAATGTTGTATCAGAATTATAAAATTCTATAATTTTTAAAAAGCTATGGTTATTTTTAATCATGGCTTTTTTTATTCCCCAAATATACTTAACTTTGTATATAAAACGACTATTATGGCTACTAAAAAAACCCCAAGTGCTAAATTAAAAACGATTGATATTATTACAGATGAAATGTGTCAATGGTTAGTTAAGAAATTCCCTGATGGAAAGCTACCAATTTACAAAATTACAGATTTAAAAAAGAACATTACTTCTGTGGTTGATATGGTTGTGAAAGGGCAAGGAAGTGGTTATTACTATTATAGAGAGTATAACACGTATAGGGGTAATATTCACCCACAAGTTATCACAGCTTTGTATGATAATTACGAAGTAGTAAGCGAGTTTATTAATAACTCGTTGTTAGATTTAAGCAATAGAAAAGAGAATTATCTCAATTTTATGATAAGCAAAAATGATTTCCAAAGATTACAAACAGAAACAGCATCAGTGACCACATTAACCGACTTTTATCGGTGGGAACAAGTCGCTACTTTAGATACGTTTTCTATGGAAAACTTTTATAATGCTGTATCTCTCGTACAAAACAAACAAGAAATAAGCGTTGTCTTAGGTTTAGACAAAGTAGAGCATAGTCAGTTTTGGGAGAGTGATATAAGCTACTCAAGATACCTTAATGAGTATATAAGACAAATGAAAACACAGCATATCATACTATAAGCTATGACACAACAGCGTAGAATAAAAAGCATTGCTAATTTTACAATAAAGAATAGATTTGAGTTAGAGGAGGCTACTAAATGTTGTTCGGATTGGAGTTATCTGATTGATACTTACATTATGCTGCCAAACGTAGGTGAGCCTGTGCCTTTCAAACTGTTTCCTTTCCAAAAGAAAACACTATACTACTTTATAGTTCGTGATAGGGTAATAACACTTAAATCACGACAAATGGGACTATCTACACTTATTGAGGCGTATGCGTTAGTCACTGCTTTAATGCTTAGGAATCAGAATATTCTAATTGTAAGCATTAAAGAGGACGTTGCAAAAGCAATGTTGAATAAGATTAAGTATATGTATGAAAATCTACCTGCGTTTCTAAAAGTCCCTGTTAAGAATACACATCGTAGCGGAAATATAGGTACTTCAACAGAAATAGAATTTGCAAATGGTAGTAAAATTAAAGTATCTCCTGCTACTGAAAATGCGGGTCGAAGTGACTCGTTATCTTTATTGATATTAGATGAGTTGGCGTTTCAAATGTACGCACAACAAATTTGGGCATCAGCATCACCGACTTTAGCTTTTACAAAAGGAAAAGTAATAATGAACTCAACGCCTTTTGGTGTTGGTAACTTATATCAAGAAATTTACGAAGATGCTATAAAAGGTAGAAATAACTTTACAGCATTAAAATTACATTGGACATTACACCCACATTATAACAAAGATTGGTATGATGCACAAGTACGAGATTTAGGTATTAAACGTGCTAAACAAGAATTAGATTGCGAGTTTTTGAGTTCAGGTTCACCTGTTTTAGATATTGCCACGTTAAGGGCAATAGAGGAGGCAATTAAAAACTCTAACCCACATAGTACCTTTGCAGAACAAACAGAGGGTTACGGTGGTTTTGTTTATTTAGAACCGACAAAAGGGAATAATTACGTTATTGGTATTGATATATCAAGTGGACGTTCTAATGACCATAGTGCATTTTCAGTAATGGATATGTATATGCGTGAAGTAGCGTATTTTAAAGGTAAATTGACTTTAAATGACCTCGCTGAATTACTTATTAAAGTTGGTAATGTGTATAATAACGCATTATTAGCGCCCGAAGCCAATGGTATCGGTGAGGGGTTGATTGAATTGTTATTGGCAAAAGGATATGCTAATGTTTATCTAAGACCTACTGATTTAAAGCCATCTGACTATAAAAAGAGGGACTATCAGAATAAGGATAAATACGGCTTTGTTACAAGTGAAACTTCTCGTAAAAAGATAATAGATAATTTAGACAACGACTTGACTAAAAACATTATCGCAACAAGAAATCGATTTGTCGTTTCAGAGGGGTATGAGTTTATCTATCATGGTGATAAACCCATAGCTAAAAGTAAATTATCTACAACTCGTGTAGCACAAACAAGTGCTTATAATGAAATACAAAAGGGTGACGACTCTATCTTAGCTTTAGCAATAACAAATGAAGTTGCTAAAGAAAGACGTAGGGCGGCAAACATTAACTTACTATTAGAACTATAATTATGTGGGATAAAATAAAAAGCCTCTTTACAAAAAAAGATGCGACTACTATATCAGATGAGGCTTATTTTGAAATACTAACTGATTTAGTAAATAGAGTTTCTAATACCGACTTAAAAAGTAATTTAAACAGCTACCTATCTACTGTAAAAAAGTTAGGTACTAATAGTGTTAATAAAGAAGATATTTACGACATCATATTGCGGAACACGTCTTTAAGTGCAAGTGGCTTATCAGCTATTGAATCAATTATAGCAGACGAGTTTGCTGTAATGTCCGACAGACAAAAAGAAAGTGCGGTTGATAGACCTTTGCCTAATTATGGGGTAAAATATGATGCGTTATTAGAAAAATACTTTATTGAACCTAAATTTAAGATTGAAGTTTTATCGGTAATTGAAAAGCTGTTTTTACAAGACACTCATTTAGGTACTGCAACACAGTATTTAATGGCTATGTTGCCTACTAAATATACTTTAAGAGTAAATAAGTTTTCAAACATAGATGATAGTAAAAGAGAAAAAATAGACAACTTTTTACAATTAATGCCTATTGGTAACGACAACGAAACCAATACACAAGCTATATGCTCTATGTGTTTGCAACTTGTATTAGCGGGTGCAATATCACGAGAAATATCTTTAGAACGTGTCAATGGTAAATTACGTGTAGTCGGTAGCGTTCCTATAAACAATAAGAATATTTACGTTACTTTTAACCCAAATACTTTCAAGAATGAATTTTTGTTAATACTATCAAATACAGAACGTCACTTATCCGTAGGTGGTGTGCCTTATATTTATTCAGACAAAAAGAACGCTTTTGATAAGGGAGAACATAGTACCGTATTTAACCCTGCCTACACATTCACAAAATTACCACAACTACTTAATTATGTTAGTGGTATAAATGTAATGGCTGATAATGGACTTTATTTATATCCATTAACACCAATGCGATATATTTACTCCCCTCTGATAACTTTAAATGAAAATCCTATTGGTATTCCACCTTACATACACGCATTGAATAGTATTAAGATGGAGGAAATTTTAATTGGTGGGGTATATTCATTTATTGACGTTTTTTCTACGGTAGCGTTTGTAAGTATGTTAATGAAACCGCCTCAAAGAATGGACGGTGAGTCTGACGTAGATGCTAAAAAAAGGTCAAATGCTATTTTAGATGTAGCTTACAAAAAAATAGCAAATGGTTTTAAAAATGGTATTTACGTTGGTTGGGAAGGAGTACATAACTTAGAAGTAATACCGACCGTACCAACTTCAGGTGGTTTTGAAAATATATATAAAATTGTGCTTACAAATAAAGCATCAGGTTTAGGTATGCCGCCTTTTGTTTTGGGTGTAGATACAAATATTAGCGACTCTTTGGCTAAAGTTGTATTACAAATACTTGTAAGTAAATTAACCGACTACACTAACCGTATTGCTGATGCTATCGCTAAAATAGCACAATTAGGGGTATTATTAGAATTTGGTGAAAAGTTAGATTTTACAGTTGAATTTGAATCATCTTTAGTTGCAGATACTTTGCGTGAGCAACAGGTTGAGGGACTTCGTATTGATAACATTTTGAAAAAAGTAACACAAGGTCTTATATCAAACGAAGATGCTGCTAAAGAACTTGGCTACGAACATACTTACTTAGAGGAGTCCCCTGCCATCACTTTAGAAAGACAATCGTTAATTATGCCTAATGCCACTATGGCTAAGAAACCTTCGTCTGCGGTTAAAAATGATAAACCACGACCAAGTCAATCTAAAGCAACAGGAACGCAATTTACAGTAGCAGACCCCGACTTCAATGAGTTGTTTGCCTATCTCACTCAAAAAAAAAGTCCGCATTAGTTTATGATGATTTTTTTGGTGTAGATAATGCTTGTTGTAGCCATAGCAACAAACAAAAGGAAACTTTTGGTGCAACTGAAAGTAATCCTATACGTAAAGCAATGCGTGATATTAGTGATGACTTATCCGATATTATAACAAAAGAACATGGTGAAATTGCAGATGAGTTGGTAGTCGCATTTGAGAACTTAATTGAAAAATATAAAGATTTAAGTATCAATACAGCATCGGCAATGTTTATTCGTTTATTGCTTTTATCAGAGTTATTTAAAGTACATGAAGAATACTTTAGCAAAGATAAAATACTTGAAAAGCTACTAAATGATTATGAAAGCAAAGTATTACCTGCTTTTTTAATAGAATTGAAAGGAGGTGATGCTGCTTTTTATAATGATGAGTTTAAAAAGCATTTTATTGATTTTACAAATGTGTATCTAAGTAGCTACATTTCAAGTAGTGCAATAGTCCTACTTATTAATAAAATAATAGATGAGGAACTAAAAGGAGGCAGTTTGACTTTGACCGATAAAACTACTATTGGTAACATTAAAAATCGTTTAAGCACTTCAATACGTGCAAGTGATTATTTAGCTAAAAGAGTTACAGATACTACTATTAGTCGAATGGTTAATATGGGTTTAGTTGCAGAAATGTCTGCTTTAGGTTATCAATATATTAAAATAAGGTCGGTAAGGTCTATTAATACTTGTGAGCATTGTTTCGCTATGGACGGCACTATTGTCGATATAATAGAAGTAAACAATACCTACCAACAAGCATTAAAATTACCGTTTGTTACGCAGTTAAAATTCACTACACCGTTTATTAAAGACGTGTATAAAAAAGCTGCGGATATACCTACAAATAAAAAAATGATTAATAAAAATGTAGTGCTGCCGTTTCACCCACATTGCCTATGTTTTTATGAATCAACAAATAACGTCATTTGATTGTAAAATTAATAAATAGTATTTAGATAAAATTATAAAATTCTATAATTTATCTATATTTGTATTAAATAGTTTTTCTATGCCACAAGAAGTAAAATTAGAACGGTTTTTAAGCACCCATATTAGTGGGGGCAGTAACTTCAAAGGAACTATAACTCTTGAGGAAGATGGTAAGTCATACACATTAGATAAATATGAGGTGGACGGTAAAACATATCTTGTAAATCCTATTTCTGAAACGGAAGAAGTTTACATTGATAAAACCACAAACAGGGCGTATTTCGCACATCGTATTTTGTCTAACGACCATGTTGCAGTAGGTACGCAACGACATACCGATTTCACTCAAGTAGATTTTGGTAAATACATTGAATTAATAACGAGAGTGCCTTTATATACTGACCATAAAGCGGAAGATGCTTTAGCGTCGATTGGTTCAATTATTACCGCTTTTGTTGATAAGGGCGATGATGCAGGTTTAACTGCTATTACAGGTGTCGATACTACAATGCCTAACGGCATGAAGGCGGCTAAAAAAGTCAAAAAAGGGGATTTGATTGCGGGTAGTGTTAGTGTAGGCTATTCATGGGTACAAAGCCACGAAGTTGCAAATTTCAATAGTAAAATTGGAATTAAAGCTGATGATGGTACGTATTATCGTAGAGTAGCACAAGATATTCTTTCATTTAGAGAATATTCTTTTTTACACAATCCTGCTGATACTAAAGCACATGTACGTAGCGGAGGTAAAAACGCTAAAAAAATGTTAGTCAATAGCTATTCTTTTAGTGATATTATTGATTTTACACAAGCTAATAAACAAGAGCAGGTTGTTATTGAAAAGGTAGTAGAACGCTTTACAGACGTTACTGACCCTGTTACAAAGTCTAAAGCAGAAATGTTTGATAGTCTATACGACTTGAAACAACAAGAAGTAGCAACTGCAATAAAAACTTTAGAAAACTTAGGTGATAAACCTTATGTTGCCTTACCTAAAGCAGCGACTATTGAAAACTTTAAGCAGTTAGATAGTTGGCTTACCGACTTCAACAAGCGTATTGAGGATAAAATGGGTATTGTTCGTACAAACACACCATCTAATCCAAAACCTAAAGGAGTCGCAACAACTACGTTTAGTGCTGAATTTAAGGCACAAGAAGTAAACAAATTAACTCACGTATTTACTAAAAAATAATAATAATGGCAACATACGGAAAAGCAGTACATCATATACCGAACCAACCATTACTCAATGGACGTGATATGCCTTTGTCGACTCTTAACGAAATGGGGCATGAATTTGACCTATTTGGTGTATCGTATAAAACTTCTAAAAGAATACCGCCACTTGCTTTTGTGCAGTACGCTAATGTTAGTGGTACGCTTGAAGTTATTGGTGCAGATGGTACTAAGCCGATTGTAGGTATTTGTACTAAGTCGAATATCATGTTTAAGTATAATGAGGAGGTAACTCAAGATATACAGAATCATTTGTACTTAAATGATGATTATATGGTTACAATACAAGATTTAGTTTCGACAAAAGGAAGATTACGTTTAAATTTATGGACAACTGCCGCTTTGGTTGCAGGTGACTACGTTATTCCAACAGCTACAAGTGGTACACCTGATTTGTATGAGGTTGCAGGTACAGGGAGTTGGTTGCCTAAAGTAGTTAAAGCTACCCCTGCTGCGGGTGTTCGTAATTACCCTATTGGTGTTGTATTGGAAAGTGCATCTGCTAATAGCATTGTTAAAGTGCAGGTACTTCCTAACTTAGATATTATCGGTGCATAATCCTTAAAATTAAAAACATAATGGCAAACAAAGAACAAATCATAAAAGAGGCAGAAGAAATCCTATCAGACAAAGAGTTTCACTTTGTTGCGAATAAAAATGAGGATTTCGGGGGAGTTATCCTACAAATGCCTGAAAATGCAAAAAAGACTACACAAGATTTTAGGGACATTGCAGCAAAAACATTTGGTATTGCCGTAGCAACCTATGAGGATAAAAAGTCACTTAGCGGACACGACCTTACAAATGTGAGTTTTGATGATTATTTATCTGCACAGTTAGGATTAGACTTAATGGGTGCTGCTGATAAAAAAGCATCAGAACACTTGAATCAAGGGGCAACCGAACTTCCGAGAGGTATCAAAGCTGCACTTCAGTTAGCAGGTGTCAATTTGACCGAATCGCTTGGTGAAGTTGAAAAAAAAATTGAGCCTACTATTAACCGCTATGTTGAAAATTTGAGTTCAAATATTTCAAGTGTAGATGTTAAACAAGGGCAATCATGGTTCTTAAAAACGTTGGTATTGGCTTATACCATTGAGCGTAGTAAGATTAAAATGCCTGATTGGAAACAGTACATTGCATCGACTATTCCTGTGGGTACTGCAACAGAGGTGCATAAACCTGTAATGCGTATTGGTAGGGCTACCGTCAAAGAGATGCGTGAATACGATACCATGCCGACATTAGGTTTTTCTGAAACAAATAAAGTTGCAAAGGTAAAACGCTATAAATCAGGTTTTACTTATGCACCTGACGAATTGAAAGATTTGCCTATCAATATTTTACCACTTGCATTAGAAAGCATCTATGATGAGTTTGAAAAAGTATTTGGTAAAATGGTAGTCAATACCTTGCTTATGGGCGACCAAGCAGATGGTAGTATGACTGCTGAATCAATCGGTGTTAAAGCTGTCGGACAACTCGACTACGAAGATATGCTAAAACCCCATGTACGTTTCCAACGTTTAGGGTTGATGCAAAATATGTCGCAATGGTTAGTTAATGAGGAAGTTGGTACTAAAATCGCTTTGATGCCTGAATTTAGAGGTATGACCAACTACACAGGATTTAAAACCGCAGATGTAGCTTTCGCAAATCCGTCATTATATCCAAGTGCAGTTAGGTTGGACATTCACGATGGTATTCCAAACAATACTATCCTATACTTCGACAAATCAACAGCATTACACTTGCTTACAGGCAACGGCTTTAGTGTTGAGGCGTTTACAGATAACTTCAATCAAGTTGCAAAATATCGTGTAGTATTTGAAGGGTTCGGTTTAATGACTAACTCGACTCAAGACCGTATTATCATTGACTTATCTACGTTATATAGTTCAAATCCTTTGGGTTCTCCTTTTGACGTATTGCCGTCTTACTACTACGCAGACCCATCGCAATACTAAAAAGCATCAATTCACAATGAAACCACAAACATTTTATTATGGACAACAAATTAGTCTTTTTTCAATTCACAAAGCATAACGTTAGCGTTATTATAGGAAATACAATGTACTTTCCTAATAAATCCGTAGGGGCGGACGTACAACCTGTCCATGTGGTATATGAAAGAGGGTTATCGGTCGATGAGAATAATAAGCGTTTTTACGAAATGGCTGCTTTAGGTTCTATACTTATATTTAAGTCAATGAGCCATCTTGTAAATACAATTACCGCAGAGGCATTTAATATGCCCGAACATGATAAGTTTCATAGGTTCTTGGCAAACCCACACATGAAAGCGGAGTACGCAGGTACGGAGTATGAGATTTTGTTTAAAAAGTACGAATCAATCAAATCGCAAATTACGAGAGAGCCTGAAGTTTCTTTTCACATTAGCCGCTTAGAAGTACAAACTACTGATGATAAGCTAAAAGCGACTATTGAAGAGAATAATAAGCTAAAGGCAGAACTCGAAGATACAAATAGACAGTTGGTTGAAAAAACAAAAACTATTAAAAAATAGTCGTTTTTCACAGGTATTCATGTTATATAAGCCCCTTTTATTAGGGGCTTTATAATTTAAAATTTAAAGCTATGCTTACTTTTCCTAAGATAACAAAACAAATGTCGTCAATATTACCTTGTGGTGAATTTGATGCTTACGATGAGTCTTATACTGCTATACCTGTGCTTAGTGCTACTTCAACAAGCATTACCTTATTAGGCAATTATCTACCATATTTTGATATTGGTTTGCCATTAGATTATAAAACAGCATCAAATACGTTCCACGATGTTATTCCGACAAAAAAGCTATATGACGGTACTAATACAGTTATTATAGTACCTACAATGACTAACACGCCCACACAAATATTAATATCGGCTAAAAACATAAACGGTGTATTAAATACGCAAATAGTTGAATCAACAATGCAGCATCTTAGTAGACTAAATGTCGGGTTTAAACTTGATTTTACGTTACTTGATAAATACGATGAAAATATATATACAGATGAAATGATAACTATACTATCACAAATGAACGCTATATGGTATATCAATAAAATGTTAATGAAAGTATCTTATACTAAAAACCAACTAAGCACCGTTATAGCCGATAGTGCGGCATCTTTAAGTGGAGAATCGCAAAGCCAAACAGATGTATTTAAGTATTTGAAAAAAGCTACGGCTGCTGTTACAAATGTTGAGTTTGGTGCTATTAATGGTACTGATTTAATTACTGCTGCTAATTTAAAAAATGGTGTCGTTTTAGGTCAAGTTGAGGCAAAAGATTTTTATGCTTATTGGAAAGGTGTAATGAGTACACTACATAGGGCGGCTAATCAACTAATGGTTGATAAATACAACATGATTATTGATTATACGTGGAATAGTACGAATAATAACGACTTCATTGTAAAGTATTTTAATAATCTTGTTACGCTTGATTTCTATATGGGTTAATAATTATATAATTTTATAATTTTAAGGTTATGCAGGTTTCTTTTCAGGAGGCTAATATCATTGATAGAGGACGTTATTTACCATATACTATTATCAATAGTAGTATAGAACGTGACGTTTTATTTGACTTAGGTGTTAGTGATAAAATACCACTAACGACTAATAGCGACTGCAATCCTTTTGCAATATCAGGCGAGTTCAACAATAGAACCGATAAATGGAAAGAATTGATTAGGCAAAATTGTGTTGAGCCTTTTGCTTTTTATAAAGAAGATAACAACGAATTTATTTATATACCTTTAAATACATAGATAATGTTTAAATATAATTTAGTTACTATCTTTGCAAAAGATAACCCTTCGAACTCTTTTACTTTTAAAGCAGACCCTAAAGGATTAAAGATAGATACTAATATGACTAATACGGTAGTTGATGCGGCTTTTTCGAATGACTCGTATGTGCATATAAGGTCACGCAGTAGATTGGTTACTTTAGAATGTGTTTTAGTCGATTATGATGATGCACAAATAAAGGCTTTTAATACGTTCATGGCTAATATTACTAAGTTAAGCACAAATACTTTAAGTGTGTTTAGAGTGTTATTAGATGGTGTAGATTTCTTTAATGAGGACTTAGTTATTACCGCTATACCTACGGATTACCAAAACTTTTTTGCATATAATAACGGTAAATCATTACCAAAACGTGCTGAAGTTACGTTTAATTTTGTTATTGTTAATAACGAGCGTGGTTCTACACAAACACTACTATTAAATGAATAAATGTTATGGCTTTTTTCAGTGGCGACTTACATAGAATACTTGCTTTAGAGGGATTAGAGCATTTTGATAAATACTACTCGTTTTATCATGCTACTGTATTTGATAACAAAGACCCTAATAACCAAAATAGAATAAAAGTAAAATCATTAGAGTTGTATGGTGATATTACTATACCGCAATGGGTTGAGCCACTAATAAACCACACAACCGATAGCACTTATATTATATCCCCGCCTAAAAAAGATAGCGAAGTTTGGTTAGTATTCTTAAAAGGAAACTTACAAAAGCCCATGTGGTTGCCAAAAACACAAAGTAATAACATAAATGATTTAAAAAATAAAATAAACAAATACAATTTAAGTCAAAATGACTTAGAAAGCTATTGTAGTTTTATACAAGATGTTTTACTCACAGTAGTTGGTTCTGATATTACCTTAAATACCAAAGGAGTTTTTACTATTAAAAATGATAGCGATATGCCGTCTGCAAATTTTAATGGTGATAAGCTAAGAAAAGAATTGTCGGATATAGTCGATTTAGTTGGAAAAGTCAATAATATTATTGATAATTTAAGTAACGCATTATTAACTTATAATACAGGAGTTACATCTGCTATATCACCAATAGCCCCGCCTTTTGCTGTTGTTAGTGGTGCTTTAGTTCAAAGTATTACTACTATTAAAGCTGCTGTAAGTGAAGTTGCTCTTAAAATAAATACTATTGATATTGAAGGTACTAAATCTAAAACTTTAAATAATACATGAAAACACTACAACACCACGTTTTTACGGATAGTTATAAAACTAAAACAGCGACTACAATAGAAGATATACTCTACGGTAATTTGTTACGCTTATTGCAAACAAAAACAAATATGCCTGACGAAAAAAGAGTATCTTTTGTTAGTGTAGTTAAAGAACCAAGTTTATCTATTGAGGATATTAAAACAAAAATTAATGCTTTTTTAGTTGAAACTAATTACAAGTTGGTAGATGTTTCAAAAAGAGGAACTACTATGACTATAATTATATCCGACAATTTAGGAAGTAACAAAACAATAAATATCGCATTATGAAAATTACAATAAAAGGAACAAATATACGTCCGCAAATACAAAAAGTCAATAACTTTGTTTCTTTTATTGATAGGTCTTTTAGCGAGTCTATGTCTGCTTTAGGCGATGATATTGTAAAAGAAACAAAGACTTTAATTACTAATGGCGATAGCTCATGGGCTACATTAAGTAAACCACATATTAGGTATAAAAAAAGAAAAGGATATAGAGAGCCTATTTATCAAATGACAGGCACAATGTATAACAATGTTATTAAAGAGTTTAGATTCAATAAAGGCAGTAATTCAAAACTTAAAGTGGGCTTTCCTGATATAATGAACCCTGATAAAAATAGGTCTATCGCTAAAATAGCAAAAGACTTAGAAAATGGAACATACACTACTAATGGACATAAAAGACCTTTATTAAGTAAAACTGTTGTAACAGTTACTTCAAAGTACCCTAATGCAAAGTACAATGTATTCTCCTTAATAAGAAAAAGATTAAAAAAATAATTATGTATACCACTTATGGTTATTTAGCATCAGTTTATAAAAAGTTAATGCTACGTTGTGTTGAAGTAGGTATTACCGTAGATATAAACGACTATTTACAAGATAGAACAGGGTATTTATCCGCAATAGATACATTAACTTCGCCTTTACTTAGTAAGGGTGTTTATATACTTCCGTATGGTGATTATAACTTCAATAAGGTGACACACAATTATATTGCTATTAATTTACAAAGCGTAAATCCTGTAAACTTACATTCTATACAACCTGACCAAAACCACTACTACGCAGATATAAGAGTTTCTATTGTAGTTATTGCTAAAGATAGTAAAGATGGTACAACATTAGTCAATATTGTTAGTAGTGTTTTTAATAACTTCAAACATATACGCTACTATAACGCAGAAACTAAAAGTTATGACGTAAATGATAATTACTACATATTAATAACTGATTTCAACATAAACGCATTAACACCGCCCGAACAAGAAACTTACCGATTATATGAGTGCAGTTTCACATTAAAGCAAGTTGTTATTGATTATATCTCTACTGAAGATTTTGCATATTCAACATTACTTAATTTACATACGATACTATCTACATTACTGTATAATCCATTTGCACCAATAACGACTTCTAATGTTGTTTTTGAAGATGATACAGTTGTATCTCGTGGTATTGGTGATTATGTTCCGTTATCTAATGATGTTGAAGATGCTTTTAATTTAACCTTATTAAGTCAACTTACTACTGATGTTGAAATATTAAAGCGTAGGTTAACGAATAATGAAACAAAATCAATAATAACAGATAACGAAATTACACGCCTAAATACTTTAACGATTGAACTTGAAAGTAATATGCGTAATTTTGTTACTGAAGTTCGTAATCAAAATGTAAAAATACAGTTCATACAAGTAGAAAAGTCTGAAACTTGGTTAATAAGTCATAACTTTGGGTTAAACATACAGATAGAAAAACTAATCTGCAACTCGTTTGACTTACTACATTCAAAGATGGTAGTCGATGTTAAATATGACCCAAATTTAATTACTATACGCTTGTTAATACCATTACAGGGGACTGCTTACCTAAAAAGTTTTATTTAATCAAACAAATATAATTAAAAATGGCATATTCTTCAACGTCATCATCAATGTTCGAGTTACTATTTGGTGGTGATTTCAAAAATTTTAGACCACGTCAAGTTGCCGATAGCGAAGAGGCAGGTTTAATGGCTAATAACGTATTATGGCAAAATGCAAGTAATGGTCGTTATGGTATTAAAATCAACGGCACAGCTTTTGAATTTGCACATACAGCCGACCTTGCTGATTTTGCTACCGAGTCTTTTGTTGAGGGTCTACTTGAAACATTAGCAGAGAATATTAAAGGCGGTGTTGTTGCTGACGGAAATACAATGGCTAAACTGTATGCTTTGATTACAACATTACAAGCCGCTACGTCTGATACAAATGTTTCTTTGGGTGTTGTTTCAGGCAAAGTTAAAGATATTGAGGCTTTATTGGCATCTAACGACATCAACCTTGATGAGATGCAGGAGTTGGTTGATTACATCAAAGCTAATCGTGATTCTTTGACAAGTCTTAGTATTGCTAATATTGCGGGACTTCAAGCAGCACTCGATTCAAAAGTAGCTCAATCTGTTTATGATGCTTATGTAGCGGCTAATGATGCTGCTGTAAGCGGAAAAGTATCTCAATCGGCTTATGATACTTTTGTAACAACTATTACGGCTGCTGTAAGCGGAAAAGTATCTCAAAGTGACTTTGATACGACTGTTGGAGAAATTAATGACGAGTTAAAAACTTTGTCTGCTGCGATTACTGCGATACAGAATAGTCAATTAGGTACGTTTGATGCAACAATGACAGGTTCAGGCTCTTTAGTTGATGGACGTTATGAGTATTCTTTTAAGGTACCATCAAGCAAAAAAATTGTAAGCGTTATGGCTGTAACAGGTGGCAACAGTTTTACAGGTTATGCTATTGATAGTGCTGCTACACAAATCAAAGTACATACCGTACAAGAACTTTCAACTGCCGCAATCAAATTTACGGTTGTTACTAAACCTGTATAGGTTAAAGTAAATAGATAAGAAAAACGGTACATTTTACGTAAGTAGATGTGCCGTTTTTTTATTTTTATACATATTATAGTAATATTAATGTAAAATTATAAAATTCTATAATTTTAAAATCAGCTAAGTTGTTATAAGTGTTATATTTGCATAAATACTCAAATTAAAAAGAAATGGCAGTCAATATTAACGTCCAAAATATAAGTGGTTCAGAAGGTAGTAAAACTTGTGCTTTTCCTGCAAACTTTAAGCGTGGGGATAGTAACCCTCGTACTATCAAGTCACTAAAAGAGTTGAAAAAGTATTACGGTGATGGTGATAATCAAGATTATACTGTCGCTAAAGCATTACTTAATAAAGGCATTGCTTTAAGTGTTGTTAATGTTACTACACCTGACGATACTAATAGTATTTTAGATTTTGATGTTGTTTCAGGTGGGGCTTATGTAAACACTACGGTTAAGACAACTTTGAACCCAAATATTACAAGTAAAATGTGTGATGATGGGGTAACTAACCTTGTGGATATTCCGTTTGACCAATTTGATAAATTAGATAGTAGAGGTATTATAACAAAAGTACGTTGGGTAAATAACGGTACAAGTAACTACTTAGGTATTCAATGTTGTAATTATAAATTAGTTTCAGGTTATAATGGTATCTTACCGTTACACGAATATACGAGAGCAGGTTGGGGTGAATTTATTACTATGGATTTTGATAGTAGTAGTGCTTTTGCAGCATTGCCTTTTTTTGGGCTAATTGATGCAATGACTTTACAAGTTACAGGTGACTCAACTACAATATCCGCTTTAAATTTTGGAGGCACTACTTATAATAAATATGTAACGGAGTATGTATTCTCTGCCTCTGTTGGTTCTAACTCCGTATTAGCTGCATTAAATAGTTTTTCAACAGCAGTTATTTCAATAACCTCGGACTTAACTGCGTCTAATGCTGCTAACTATGCAATATACACCACAAATGGTACTACACTAAAACCGACAACTTATTACGTTAAAATAGCGGCAACTTATATACCACACCAAACTACAAGTTTATTTATTATAGGTGGTGGGCTTAGTGTAAATAATAATAAAGAATTAATTCGAAATATATCTATAATACCTGATATTGTAGATGGGGTTGATAGATATGTCCCTTTATACACATCTGATAATACGCTTGTATCTACGGATAACAACACCACCCCCGCAACGTTGCGTATTAGGGATATAGGTGTATCTTACTATGTTGAAATTGCGGGTGATTTTAGTCAATTATCTAATGCACATATTAGCTATTTAATTGAAAATGACGGTACGTACCTATCCACAGCAAATCTTGTAAGTAGTATCGCTTATAACGGAACTACGCAAAAAACAAAAATAACTTTTCAAAAGACAAGTGTAATAAATTCAAGATTGTCTTTAAACATAGCATCTGTGCTTATTAGTTTAGGTGCTTATGGCTTAGAACACTCATCAGCAGTATCACAATTTACTAACGGTTTGACGTTAAAAGTTCTTACCGCTAATAATACTTACGTTTACCCTACAATCAACTTTAGTAGAGTTTATGGTGGGAAATACTATTACTTTTTAAGCACGGCAATTCCATTAACAACTACTCAAGTACAGACACCTACATCTTCTACTGACGGCATCACCTTTCAAGCTATTAAAGGCAACGCATCTGATTTGAAATTAATGTTTTCTAATGAAGGTTACTTAGGTTATGTATGGGTATTGCAAAATGGTGTTGTTATTGAGAGTAGTGTATTCACACCAACAATAACACAAGCGACTGTTGATAAAATTAATAGCGATTTAAGTTTAGTTCAAATTACCGACTTTGTTGAAAATGCAGCATTGTCTTTTGGTGTTGGCAACTTTTCAGGTACTCGTGGTGTACCGAGCATTGATGACTATACAACCGCTTTGACTAACTTTGCAGACGTTCCTTATGAGTGTTTTATCGGTAAACAAGGTATCAACTATACAACAGTATTACCTAAAAACAATTATAGACCGATATTCATTGATACCGCTATTGATGATACTTTTAATCAAGCCATTGCTGTAAGTAACAACTACCGTACAAATCCCGCCATACAAATAGTATATGGTAAATTTAACGGTAAGTCGCTATTAGAGTATGCTGTAACGGCTTTTTTCAAAAAACAAGAAAAAAACCCAACTATCGCATATACTCGCAGCGAGTTTGATAATTTAGGTAAGCCGAGTTCATTAACGCAAACCGACTATTTTACGGAAGAACAAGTACGCTCTTTAGGAGATAACGGTATTGTAACATTGTATTCATATACAGGATTTGGTGGTGCTTTGCGTTTAATGAATAACGTGACCCCATATTTTGAATCACCATTGAATATGCACTCAACAGCGTGTACGGTAGCAGAAGTTACTAAGTTTCTAAGTGGGTTGTATGCAGAACATAAAGATAAAAACTTAAATCCTACTTTATTTCAAGTAATAGGTTCTAACCTTAGAAACTATTTAGATAAATTAGTAGGTGAAACTTTGCAATCTTATGAAGTGCTTGATGAGGCTAATACACCATCATTAGATAAACTTGTTTATAACGAGTTATCTGATATTTTGGCAGGTAAGTACACTATTGGCGTTACACTTAAATTTTACAATGTTTTCAAAGATTTAACAATAAACTTCGTAATTTCACAATAAAATGGCGACACAACTAAAAAATTTACAAAAGAAAGCATTTTATAGAGTTGTGTTTTCTTTTCCTATTGGTACAACGCTATCAGTTAATCCTGAATACATTACTTTAACGGTGCAAAATGTCAAATTTCCTGAACGAACCGTAAATACTGCGGCACATGGCGAGAAAGGTGTTATTAAAAAAACTGCGAGTACCGTTGAAATTGGTGAATTGGAGTTTGAGGTTTTAAAAGAAAATTCTGCCCCAACTTCGGGAATAGCAGAGGCATTATTAGGTGCTGTATTCACAATACCAAATAATGCTAATGCCGACTATATCCGTAATTTACCTTTAGCTTATTTTAACAATGTATCTGTATTCGAATTAAATGAGGCAGGTGTTGTAAGAACACATCATTTATTTAGGGGTGCATTTCCTACTAAAGTAACACACAACGGATTAGAGGCAACTTCTGCTGATAATGCGACAGAAACAATAACTTTTGCTGTAAACGACTACGTGGTATTACCTGCGTAATATTATATAATTATACAATGAAACCGCAATGCAATTAAAACAAGCACTTAATCATCACGGCTGTTTGCCATCAGGCTTATACTACCAAATTAAACCGCTTACAGGTGGGGACTTAGATAGTGTAGCTTTAACAGTCCGTAAATCAAAA
>JACCDR011977887.1_pt1 | contig 105614 bp, 100 predicted proteins | sample 7446431 | NCBI WGS metagenome assembly JACCDR01 (sample SAMN15323443, study PRJNA562643) | freshwater metagenome | isolation source: river surface water | place: USA:Blue River Watershed | collected 2017-08-17
AAAAACAGCGCCTATTACTCCCATGTCACCAAACTGATCGCGCAGGCTAAATAGCTTGATTCCATAATCTATGCTAGCAATCGCATTGATCAATTCACTTTCGGTATAGGTTTTACCGCTGCAATTAGCATTAAATGGGTCAGAGCCCTTTAATTGACGTCAACCCCATGATACTCTCCTTGAAAATTCAAGGAGAGTATTTTATGCCACGCAAACCCCGCTTTATTATCCCCAACGTCCCCGTCCATATTGTTCAACGCGGCCATAGCCGTAATCCTGTTTTCTTTGAAGATGGCGATTATTCCGCTTATTTACATTGGCTAAAAACAGGCGCCGAACGTTATCGTGTTGCCATTCATGCTTATGTGTTAATGACCAATCACATTCATATTTTGGCAACACCCTCCGATACCGAAGGCGTTATGCGCATGATGCAATACGTGGGGCGCCATTACGTTCCTTATATTAATTTTACGTATGGTACTAGCGGTTCCATTTGGGAGGGGCGTTACAAGGCGAGCCTGGTGCAGAACGAAACTTACTTATTAACTTGCATGCGTTATATTGAATTAAACCCTGTGCGAGCAGACATGGTGCGCTCGCCAGCACACTATCCGTGGAGCAGTTATCGCGCCAATGCGCAAGGCAAAGAAAATAAACTGATTACACCCCATGCCGAATTTTTAGCATTAGGAACCTCAAGCGATGAACGCTGTGTGGTTTATAAAGATTTATTTAAAGGGCATGTAGATGAAGCCGATTTACGCGATATTCGCACATCGCTTCAAACTGGAACACCATTAGGAAATAGCTTCTTTAAAGCAAAAATCGAAGCTAAGTTGGGATTAAAACTAGGGCACTCAAAACGCGGCAGGCCATTCAAAATAATTGAATGAAATATACGCAAAAATGCTACACTGGCGTGCATGAATTTATTCGCACCAATTCATTTTATTGTGACTAAAGCGTCACCTCACTTATCAGTAATGATGCATAAAATTGTGAAAGGAACTATGACAACCAATACGCCAATTGTCGATGCCAATGAAGCAGAGCAGCAGCAAAAACTTGCTAGGTATCTGAGCTTTTTAGAGCACGACCCTGAAAATACCAATTTATTAATCGATTGCCTCCAGCTTGCACTTAACTTACAAGCATGGGAGCAAGCGACAGCGCTTATCGATAAAGGCATGCCCTTTTTATCTGACTCCGCCCAATTTTTGGGGCTCGCAGGTCATGTTTTTTTAGCGCTCAAAGAATATGAACAGGCCTTAACATTATTAACTCAATCATTAAGCCTAAACCCCAGTGATGCAGTTGTGCTATTCAATGCCGCGCAATGTCATTATTATTTGAACCAATTTTCACTAGCTCGCGACATTTTGGAAAAAAATACTCTGCTAGCAGAGAGATTCCCGGAAAGTTATCACCTATTGTATGCACGTCTACTCTACCAACTTGATGACTCATTAGCCGCAATAGCACAACTCGATTTACTCCATTCCACGCATGAAGCTACAGCCGAATCTGCAGGCTTATTGTCATTGCTGTTGTTTGAGGAAGGTACAGATAATGAGAAGGCCATGTTAATGGCCAATAAATCATTAGCTAAAAACCCTAAAGCCTTAGAAGCATTACTCGCACGCACCTCACTCCACATGGATCTACGAGAATATGATTTAGCCTTTCGTGATATTCAACACGCACTGGATCATTACCCTCGTAGCGGCAGAGCATGGTCGAGTATGGCACTGGTAGAGTTTAACAATTTTAAATTTGAAAATGCGCGCGATGCTGCCCAGAAATCCGTTATCTATATGGACGACCACATTGGAACTTGGCATTTGTTGGGGTGGGCGCATTTAATGCTGAATGAGTTACCGGAAGCGCTTACTGCATTTCAAAAGTCCTATGATATTGATCGCCGCTTTGCCAATACTCATGGTGGATTAGCTTCTGTCTATGCACATATGGGGGAGATAAAATTAGCGAATAATCATATTAAACTCGCTGATAAATTAGACCCTAATGGTCTCGCGTCTGTTTATGCCAAGATGGTCTTACAGAATAAAAACAATAATCCGGAAGAAGTTAAGCGCTTACTGGCATCAGTAACCATGATGCCTTTTGATGCATCAGGAAAAACACGGCAAGAAGCTATTAATTTACGCATTAAAGAACTATCGGCACAAAATACCGATAAAAAGAACATTCACTAAGATTTTTCATAAACTCAAGGAGCAATTTGTGCTGGACTCAGAAGAATATTTACACTTAGCTATTCATGCCACACAAACTAATCAGCATCATGCGGCATTGGAATATTTACATAAGTCGTTGGAATTAACTCCCGAAAATCCTGTTGCCATTTTTTTACTTTCTGCAGAATATGCAGAATTAGGGCTCTATAACAGAGCTATTGCCGGCATGGAAAAAACAATTGAATTAGATCCCAATATTGAAATGGCATTTTACCAGCTAGCACTGTTATACATGCAACAAGGCCTTGTGGAAAAGTGCCCTCCATTATGGGAACACTTAAAAGAGGAAAGCCAAGAGGCTTGCGTGAGGTTATTTTCCGAAGGAATGCTGCTATTGGACGAGAATAAAGATGAAGCCGTATCACTAATCATTAAGGCCTCTGAAACACAGACGTCAAATACTTTTTTACAAAAAAGCATTGAATCTATTCGCAATAATATTGTTGCGGCAACTAATGATGAACAACAATCCTCTGCACCTGAAGAGAGCTCAGATAACATTCATGAACTGTTTTTAAATGTTTATAAAAATTCTAAATTCTCATCCGACGACAACTAATGCCACCTATAGACCCTACGCATTTAACAGGAATATTTAAAACTTTATCGCCCACAGAGGCGATAAAGCATCATGGCGAAAAAAACAAAAAAACAATTCCTAAAAATAATCCTTCCATTGAAGTAAAAGGTTCTCATGAGCGAAGCAAAGAGGAGCTCAAAAAACAATTACGCTATGTCCTTGGCAAACAAAAAAAAGAGGATAAAAATTTCGCAGCTAACGCCCCTGCAATAGCCATAAAAGAAATTCTAATTTGGGAGTTTGGGGAGGATATTTTAGATCACCCCGAATTTAAGCATTTTTCAGAGGTAGTGGTTAAAGAACTGGCTGCCAACAAAGAGTTGGCAGCCTATATAAAAAATCTTATTAAAAGCTACTCTACCTAGTGCGCTCTAATTCTATTAAGCAACTGATCCGCCAATGCAATATATTCACTTTCATCTGGCGCCGTTTCCAGCAACCGAAACAACCAGTCTCTTGCTCCTTCTACATCATTCTGTTGAAAGCAAGCTTCACCTAAAAAATACAGTGCTTCAGTATGATTAGGGCTTAACTCAAGCACCCTATTCCAAATATCTTTTGCGCCTTCCAAGTTACCTATATCTTTTTCAACCATGCCCAACTGAAATAATTCTAATGGGGCGTCAGGCACATTCTCTGTATATACGGTAAAAGCATGTTTCGCACGGTCATACAGGCCTAATGAAGCATACAATTTACCAGCGAGCGCGAATGCATCTATTAAAACTCGCTCCCGTTCAAGTAGCACTTTTAATTTTTCTAAAGCAGCATCATAGCGCTGATTTTTCATATCAAAACGACTTAATGCCAGCAGTTCATCTTCTTCAAATAAAGCGTAATTCATAGTTATTCCCTAGTGGTTAAAGTTTTTCATAGAAAAAGCGAAGTTTCTGTAGTGCCTCTTTATGCAGTTGTGAAACCCTCGATTTAGAGACGCCCAGCAATTCAGCAATTTGCGCAAATGAAAGATAGTTATGGTAGTGCGAAATAATAATAAATTGGTAGTTAGCCGCTAATAGCTGGATTGCCTGATTAACTTTCTTATCTTCCGTATGTAAGAGATAAACATTTAGCGGGTTTTGCTCTTCAATTAATCGAGGTGCAGAAACACCAAGCAATTTGGAAAATGCAACATCAAGAACTATATCGATAAAATCGTCGAATGACTCTTCAATATCGCCCGTTAATTCACGGTGCGCAAAAAAATCATACTGGTCAATAGCACCCAGATCAGAATATACATAGGCTTCACTTCTTATCTCGGAAAAACCATCAATAATTGCGCCTTTGATACGAGGATGTGCAAAAGCCTCGAAAGGAGTGCCCCTAGAGAAATCGAACCTATCGATAGATTCGATAAGTGCTATAGAAGCGTTCTGTATGCAGTCATGCCAGTCGATCAGGGTATTTCTATTTTTCAAATACTGACTAGAAACCACCTTTCGCAGCCATCCAGCGTAATACTGAATTAATTTATTCCTTGTTTCGAGTGCTCTATGTTGAGCATATACAGCCCATAATTCGCCACATCCATCTTTAACCGACATGAAAATAAACTCAACGACGCTAAGTTGATACGCTAGTTACTAAAACCTGCGTTATCAATTCCCAACCATCGATCACAACGAATAGCATAATTTTTATAGGCAGGGAAATAGCAACCGGCGGAACCATGATCATTCCTAAAGATGTCAACATGGCCGCGATTACCAAATCCACCAAAAGAAATGGCAGAAAGATAATAAAGCCTATTTTAAATGCTAGTTTAAGCTCACTGAGCATAAATGCAGGAACAAGAAAATGAAAAGATACATCCTCTATTTTTTCAGGTAAGTTCTCACGTGCCATTTTATATACGAAGGCAATGTCCTTTTCGTGAGTTTGAGCAATAAGGAATTGTCGCATGGGCTGCCACGCCTTATCCAAGGCCACCGGAAAATCCATTTGTTTTTCTATGTAAGGACTAACTCCCTCGTTAAAACTTTTCTCGAACACGGGATGCATAGTAAAAAACATAATCACCAATGACAGAACAATAATAACGATATTGGGTGGGCTTTGTTGTAACCCAAGCGCATGCCGAAGAAAAGAAAAAACGATAATATTTCTGGTAAAAGTGGTCATTGACACCAAAATAAGTGGCACTAACGACAAAACAGTCATCAGCACGAAAATATTCATTTCGCTAGAGAAGTGCTCTAATTTGAAAAAGGATTCCATTTATACCAACTCGTGCCCAGTACCAACCTCATTAGAAACATTTTCTTTGTTGTTAAGATCAATTAAAAGGGGGGCAATACCAACTCCCGCCTTATTTGAAATAGTAACAAAACTTTGCTGCTTCACCGTTAAAACACAGATATGCCCCACATTGGGCACGTAACGAATCTCATCCACCTGTATATTGCTTTCCTTTTTTTTGACGAATTGATTCATAAAATAGGGCTTAGAAAGCCTGAGAGCCCAATAAACGGCGCACAGAAAAAGACAAGTAATACCAAGCACATACAAAAAGTCAGTTGCGTCGACATAATCTAAACGTCTAAAACCCGGCATGTAATGACGCTCCTTTTCTTATAGAGAGCAATTTTTATTCGCCCACCTCTGTGATTTCAAATCCAAATTTATCATCTACAACCACTAAATTTCCTTTTGCAATTGTTTTACCATTTAAAATTAAGCTCATAGGCTCATCTACAGAGTTGTTAGAAATTACAACATCACCTGTTTTTAGCTTAAATAAATCCTCAATGGTTATGTCAACGGTGCCCACCACCACTTCAGCAACGGCAGTAACATGCGAGCACAAACTTAAATCCCGCTTGGTTACGACCGACTTTCCAGCCTCAGAAGATTCGGGTAATTCCGGTAATTCTATATTTTCAATCATACCTTTACTGTTCCTTAAGAATTAAAAATGCTTTCTTGTCTGCTCGTTTACCTACAGCAACCTTACAAAGCCCTGCATCTCCCAGACTCATGAAAAATTGATTTTTAACGCCGTTTGATGACGAAAGAAGACGAGTGGAATGCAATTGAATCAGCTCGTCAAATGGAATAATTCCAAAATCAAATTTAACTGTAGCAGTGACTTTTAGGGAGGCTATAGATGACAATCTTGAGGATAGGTTGTCATCAGATTTAATTCGTTTTGGGCCATCGATCAAACCAAAAAAATGGCTCTGGTGAACAATACACTTCATAACACCAAAAGCTTGACCTCTTACCTCAACACAAAAATAAGTGTTTACAGCTTTAAGTAATTTCTTCTCGTTATCAAACTTAACAGGGCCCGAGTTAAAGGATAAAACTTCTGAAAAAAAACTTTTTTTAACACGATCAACTATAAGGGCAAATGACTTATCTCGCGGGCATATAGCTAAATGGCTCCCAAACACAAATTCGCTCCAATTAAAGCCATCCTCCTGTAAAACGCCAGCCATGTATGAATCAGAATAAAAAAACAAATCTTTTTCAGAAATATCAGCATGGCTAAGAGACATAGGCTTTAGGCTGAATAAAAATTCATCAGCGAAAATATAATCATTAGCCCAGCGAGAAAAATTATTTTTTAAAATACTCTCTATGCGACAAACATCATCTGCAGAAAAAAAAGATAATCGGCGCATATTTATTTCGTTCTGGTACTGTTGTAGAGCTGCTCAAGCATGTCATTCGATACACTCATCACGCGCGAGCTTGCTTGGTAACCACGCTGAATAATTAATATATCAGCAAATTCCTGTGTTAAATCAACATTAGACATTTCTAAACTTTTTCCTTGAATGCTTCCGAAAAGCTCTTTATTGGGTTTGCCAATTGCAGGACGCTCTGAAGCCTGTGATGTTAGCAAGCCAGAAGAGGACTGCTGTAATTTGGATGGATCATTAAACTGAGCTAACGCAATTTGTTGTCCTGTTTCGGTATCGCCGTTCGCATATTTAAACTCAATAATACCCTCATCATTAAAGCTCAATGAGCGCAGGCCTAATGGAGGATGACCATCTTGGGGTACTGCCGATAAATTTGAAGTACCAGTTAATTGCGTTGCCCCCGCAAGGGAGCCTGTATTACCAACCGTAAAAATCACCGACTGCGACGCACCACCTAATGTAAGATTCTGAGTGAAACTGTTGAATCCGGTAGAAGGCGATGAATCATTATCAAATTGAAGCTGGAAAGTACCTATAACGGTATTCGTTTCATTTTTTATATTAACTTGCCATGTGTTAGCAGGCGTAGCCGCTTTTGTGAAATCCAATTTGAGTTTATGGCTTTCACCCTGCGCATCATAAGTCACTATGTTATCAACGCTATACACTGTGCCATTTGCAGCCGTAGACTGAAGGTTACCAACAAATTTTATTTCTGTCGTGGGCTCAGGGGGCAAGATTTTATTCTCTGAAATATCTACTTGTTGCAACGCTCCAACTTCATTAATCGCCATTACATGGTATCCAGTAGCAGCATCAATTAATTGATTGTCTTCATTAAATTTAAATTGCCCTGCTCTAGTATAAAAAATCTCTCCAGACTCATTTTGCAAAATGAAATAACCATTACCTGTTATAGCCAAATCGGTCTCACTTGATGTTTGACGAATATCACCACTTGCCAAGCGTACAGAAGCATCGCCTAACTGAGAGCCATAGTTATTTGCTCCATCACCTAGGCTACGAATGAATAAATCATTTCCTTTGAATCCAGGCGTATTCATATTGCTAATATTATTACTAACGTTATCCAAACTCTTGGAGAAGTTAGTCATCCCACTGAGCCCATTAAAAAAAGATTGCATATATTCACCCTGAAATAAGAAGTAAGATAATTATCTAACTAAATTAATTTGAGACAATCTAACATCGCCAGCAACACCGCCTGTCGTTAGCGATATGGTTAACAATGGCCCCTCAGAAGAAAAACGCACTGCACTCACAGTTCCAGATTCAATTCCATTTAATGTGTTTACTTCAACAAACTTTCCAATCAAAGAAACCGATTGCGTAGTTGAGTTCAGCAATACAATATCATTTATACTTTCGCCAGTAATTCTTGCCTGCTCCAAAGATGAAAACTGGGCAATTTGTGCAAGAAATTCTCTATTATCAACTGGCTCCATTGGATCTTGAAAATTAAGCTGCGTTAAAAATAACTTAATAAAATCTTCTTGATTTAACGTTGTTGAATCAATTGACTTTTGACCGCTAGACAACACGTTACCTATAGCATCCATAAGTTCTTACCCACGCTTTCCGTTAATTATGACTTCATTTATTGTTGACTTTAATCGACCTAAAATATCAGTCACTACTGCAGCCAGTGTTTTTTTATCGCTAAAATGATCTCGAATATATAAAGAGGCTGATTTTTCATGCCGAGTAACGACCACTTTACTTTTTTCAATACTTTCATTGTGTATATAACGTTGAGAAACAATTGCCGCCGAAATAGCCAGTTCATCACTATAAATAGAGCTTCGACTTGATGATACGGGATGAGCCGCCAAGGGACCAAGTTGAAGTTTTACGCTACTGCTGTGATGGTAGTCAGTCACTATGGGCGACCGCGCTTTTGAATCAACATTATTTAATTCACTGTTAGCAGCCGCAATATCCACCGAATGATTAGGAATTTTCTTAATATCAATATAAGAAAGTGAGTGATTAGCAAAAAGCTTTTGCTCATGTAGCTGTTTTAACTCTTCACGATCAGACTGAATCATCACAACCGCATCGCTTTGATTTTGCGCACCAAGCCCCATGAGCTGACTTTCCGCATTGGACAAAGCTCCAACTTTTTGCGGGCTATTTATCACATCCGGCACCAACATCTCTTCTGATAGAATATTTTTGATACCTGATGCCAAAGAAACCTTATTTTCAGAATTTTGTGGCGGAGAAAATTCTTTGTTATCCAATTGAAAACCAGGAGAAAACAAGAGTGAACTAAATGAGTTACTCTCTAAACTCAGCTCTCCTCTATCGAGTACGTTTTTTGAAGCATGCGTAACCATCACCCCTGGGATAATATTCATATTGTTACTCAATTATCGAGCCTCCTGATAGTTTATAATTGCCGCCATAAACTTAACTTTTTCTAACGTATACTTATCGTCAATTAAATTGACTCTTGAAGTGAGTTCAGAAAGTAGGTTTTTTTCCTTATCAAGAATTTGATAATTTTTTGCTATAGATCTATCACAGGCACCTTTATTTTCATGAAGCCTTTCGACGTAACCTAACTTTGCACTATAAAGTTCTGGACAAAAAGCCCCCCCCTCTGGAGAAACTACGGTTCCATCAATTTCATGCTGAATCAAATCACGTTCAACTTCAAGGCGCTGAACAATCTTCTGCTGTTCTGATAGCCGTTGATAAATCGTTCTTTTTTTATGAGCATTGACTGTTGCCAGAATTTCTAATGCTTTAAGCTTCCTTTTTGAATCCTCTATATTCATATAATTCCCTTAATTTTTTGCACAATTAGGTTTACTTTTTTCCATGTCAGCAAATCAGAAGAAGCCTCATCATCGGACTGTTTCAGCAAAGAGTTAATTTCCTCTTTAAGCTGCACAGCTACATCTGTAATTTTGTTACTGCCTTTTGTATAAAGACCTAGATCAATCAGCTCTTTAGATTCTTCATAATGAGCAACCAATTCTCTAATTTTATTAGCAGAGTTGATTTGATCTTTACTTAGAATTGATTTTGCTAAGCGACTAATGCTGTTTAAAATATCGATAGATGGAAAATGAGCACGGGCAACCAATGCTCGATCCAACATGATATGCCCGTCTAAAATGGAACGCATATGGTCGGATATAGGCTCATTAAAATCGTCACCCTCAACCAAGACAGTATAAACTGCACTTATTGAGCCTTGATTAACAATATTTCCTGCGCGCTCAGCCAATGGAGGAAGAGACGCTAATGATGAAGATGGGTACCCTCTAGCACCGTGTGGCTCACCAATTGAAATTGCTATTTCTCTCTGAGCCATAACAAAACGAGTTATTGAATCCATAATAAGTAAAACGTCTTTGTTCTGACTTCGAAACCACTCTGCTATAGCAGTTGCTGTATAAGCAGCTTGTCTTCGCATCACAGGAGATTCTGCAGCTGTGGCAACAACCAATACTGATCGCTTTACTCCTTCGTCACCCAGATTGCCACGAATAAAATCACCTACTTCCCTTCCCCTTTCACCAATAAGAGCAATTACTATTACATCTGCTTTGCTAAATTTAGCGATCATTCCGAGCAAAGTACTTTTACCAACCCCACTACCTGCAAAAATTCCAATACGCTGACCACGGCCAAGAGGAATAAACACATCTATGGCTTTAACCCCCGTATGAAGCACCTCTGTTATGGGTTTACGGCTCAAAGGATTGATATCTGTCCCCTGTGACGGTAACTTTTGCTCAGTTTTTATCGCACCTTTATCATCTATTGGATCACCAAGCGCATTAATAACCCGCCCAAGTAATTGCTCCCCAACAGGCACAAGAAAGCTGGTTCCTAGTGGCACAACCGTACTATCCAAGCAGAGCCCTTCTACGCTTCCATAAGGCATTAAATATATTCTATGCTCCTTTAAACCAACAACTTCTGCATAGCTCACCATACCTGTTCGGGCATGGGTGATTTTAACCAATTCCCCGTGCTGCACTTTACAACCACTTGCTTCAAGCACCATTCCATGTACAGACGTAAGTCTTCCTAACTGAGGCACCAAATTAGCTCGACGAACTAAATCCAGATAACTTTCATATACCATGATTTTCTCGGAGCTTGGCCATAAAAATCATTCTCAAGCTATCTAATTGATCTAAAAGACCTGCTTCATATAAAGAGGCGCCATCATCAAAGATACACTGACCATCATTTAATCGCTTATCAGCCAGCAAACATTTGATAGAGTTTTCATTTTTAAATTCAGCCTTCAAAAGACTGTAATCATTCTCAGAAACTCTGATTTTTACCGCACTATTTCTTTGGTAATTATCAAGACACTCGCCAACTGTTTTTATAACTGACTTTTTATAAGACTTAGAGTCGCCTAAAATTTTATAAAGCGTTTCCATAACCACTGAAACTATAATTGCGTCAAGCCCTCGAATATCTTTATGAACACTGGCTTGATAGGTGGCCTGTAATGAACCAGCAAGATCTTCCATTGATTGAATCGCCTCCTGATACTCCTTTTCTTTTTCATTTAATTTTTTAAACTTTTCTGATACCAATGCTTCATTTTTCTTTGCTACCTCTTCAAGAAGTAACTTTTTACTTATTGACAGCTGTTCAGCAACCAAATTATCAATTTCGACACGGTATAAATTCTTCAAGTCTTCTTTTTTAACAGTGCTATTAATCGCCTCTGCAGACCTTGGAGAGCCTTCATGATTTTCGACTACATAATCATTATTTAAGGATAACTGGCGTGACTTTCTGTTATCAGAACTCATAGGTGCTCTCATCTTTTTCTACAGAAGCTACATCATGAATTACTTGGATTAACCTTTGAGGTACTTTATCCGACTTATCAGACGCAGATATAAGCCTATCCCACCCGGATAGACTGGTATCTAACGACTGACTCAGTTCTCTTAAAATTTTACTGTAAGAATCTTTCGTTAAGACAAGATGCTCTAATCTTGTATCCTTAATCTCAGACAGCAACTTATCTAAACTATTCAATTCATCAACAGACAACACCGCACGCACAAGTCTTCTCTCAGCCTCAGGCAAAGCCGCATAACGAAAAGCCAACATTTTCTTGTATTTAATAGACATGTTATCTCAGCTAATTCATCCAATGTTTAATTTCAGCAACCAAAGCAGCTCGCTCTTCATCCGTTATGAAACTTTTTTGTTTATTTTTCCCATTGAACCATAAAATAAAAAATATGTTTGATAAGAAAAACAAAGCCACGCACGCCATTAATAACATCACCACATTTGACTCAAGATAAGCAAGAATAATATTTTTGGTGGATGTACCTACAGATTCTTTTTGATCATAGTAACCCTCAGTCAATGCTTCCTTTTCAGATGGATTTGCACCTGAACCGTCAACAAAGGGTCTTCCCGCTACGTATACACTAACTCGATCCCCCCTATCAGCATCCATACCTAGCGATTCAAATATAAGCTGACTAATCGCAAATCTATCCTTTTCATCTATAGATCCGTTAATCACAAGACCAACTGATATTTTTACAATATCTCCGCCTGGGTATACAATCTCAGATTTTTCTTTTGAATAGATATATTCTTCCTCACTCTGAGTTTGTCCGCCACTTTTGCTTCCATCGACTGTTATTTCCGATGACTTATCAGATGATTTTTTCCGCAATAGAAAGCCTTTTCCACTGGCAAGATCAGGATAAATATTTTCCTCTATTGTCATTTTCTTTTTTTGATCAAAAAGAACATTTACGGAAACCTTATAATCATGAGCGGGAAAAATATCTCTTAGCAGACCATTAACTATATTTGTATATTTTTCCTCTAATGAAATTAATTTCTTTGAGTAGGCATCCATCTCTCCAGCAGAAAGAACTTTACCGTCATCAGTGATTATTACAACTTTACTTGGATCAAGATTGGGTACTGCAGCCGCTATGACTTCTTGCATTCCTTGAACTTTCTCTTGATCCGGCAAAAAATCAGGTTTAAGACTCAATACAACAGAGGCTTTAGGTTCTTGTTTTCTCTCCTCGAAAAGCGATTCTTTTTTAATAGTTAAATGAACTCTTGCATTTTTAATGCCTGACATGCGGCGAAGGGTACGAGAAAGCTCTTCTTCCATCCCTCTCTGATAATTAATATTTTGAGCAAATTCCGAGAGGCCATAATCGCTGTTATTGAAAATTTCAAGCCCACTACTCTGTTCTTTTGGAAGCCCATTAGCCGAGAGAAGTGCCTGAGCCTTTGTTAAATCATGTGAGCGCAAAAGAAGCTGATTAGTTTTTGAATCGATTTTATACTGTATACCCTGCTTATTCAGAATATCAATTGCCTCATTTTGAGAAGCATCTGACAACTGATTAGGGTAAATAGGCGACCATGCTGGAGATAGAATCCACCAGACAACCGCAATCAAAAGAAAAATTATTGTTGATGCACCGATTAGCATCATTTTTTTGCTATTCATAAATTAACACTTTAAAGTTGTATTTTAGTAATTTCTTGATATGACTCTAATACTTTATTTCTGATCTCTACAGCAAGTTGCAGCTCGGTTTTTGCCTTACCCATTGCGATAAGAACATCATGTACCGCCACATCATCTCCTTTTAAATATTGCTCAACTAATCCATTTGCTTTTTGAACATGGGAATCCACTGATGATATTTTTTCAGCTATTAAAGGCAAAAAGTTATCGCTTCTCTGGGTTACCGGCATCTCAGACATTGAAAAAAACACAGGCTCAATATTCAATTGCCCAATTTTTGTAATTGACTCTATAGACATTTATTTACTACCTATATCAAAAGCTGCTTTAGTCATTGCGCTGTTCGCGTTATAAGCCCTTACGTTTGCTTCATATGCTCGAGTTGCAGAGATCAATGTCGCCATTTCATGTGTTGGATCGACATCAAATTTATACACATAACCAAATTCGTCCGCTTGAGGATTAGACTGATCTAATATTGATTTAACTGAAAGTGAACCGATAGATATAGAATCTATCAATCCTTTACTTTGATCTACCCCTAACTTACGTAAAAAACTTGTAGCCTCATTTGAAGATGAAAAAGAGAGATTCATTAAAGATATTTTAAGCGCAGCTAACTCGAGGCGCTCACGCTCCATACCCATACCATTACCCGCTATTTGCCCCACACTTAAGCTACTCACTATTTTTTAACTCCCATCGATAACTCTAATAAGCCAAATTTTTTTTGAATCATTTGTGCAATTGCTTGATATCTTATCTCTGCATCACTAACGTTGAGCACTTCGCCATCAAGATTAATAGGTTTTCCATCGACATCAATAACATTGCCAATTTCCTCCTTAAATTCTGCATGATTATCCCAAGAAACCGCATCACTACTTAGTAATGATTTAAATTCCTGCTTGTTTATTTCCTTGGAAACATAATCGAGGTTATGTACATTAGCTATATTTTCAGCCGCAACACTAACTCTAAGCCTTTCTAACGACAGCCCAACATGCCCCAAATCAACTATTGAAAAAATATTATCCATCTAATAGTTACTCTATGATTAAATCAGCATGCAATGCGCCCGCTGTTTTTATTGATTGCAATATTGTAATAATGTCTCGCGTGCTTAAATTAATTTTATTTAGAGAAAGAACCAACTCTGAGACCGTTGTACCTTCAGGCATAGATATAGGAGTATTTTTTTCTTCGTTGACTTTTAAATCAACATCCGGAACTACTAAACTCCTAACACCATTGCCTGAATAGAAGCCATTTGTAGGCTGCGATGCGGAATAGGTTGTATCTATTTCTATTTTTAAATTGCCATGAGCGATGCTGACCGCACCAATAACCACATCAGTGCCGGCAACTATAGTGCCTGTTCTTTCATTTATCACCACTTTTCCACTCGAATCAGGAACGACTAATGTATTCTCTAATCTAGAAAGTACATCCATTTTATTGGCGCCATTATTTAGTTGAATTCTTAGCTTACCTGGATGCACTGCAATTGCAGTGCCTGCAATTTTTTGCTGATGTATTGCATTAACAATTTTTGTTGCAGTTGTATAGTCAGGTTCGTTCAGAATAATATTAACAACTGTGTTATCAGAATCGGCGACATTTAATGAACGCTCTAAAATTCCACCTTTAACAATCTTGCCAACGGTCGCATGATTTTTTTGGTATGAATTATTATCTTTCTCGTACTCATAACCCCCAACAGTAACTTGCCCCTGAGCAAATGCATATATTTTTTCATCAATACCATACAGCGGGGTAACCGCTAAAGTTCCGCCTGAAAGGCTTCTAGAATCCCCTATTGACGACACGGATATATCAAACTGATCGCCATGCTCCCTAAAAGATGAAATTTTTGCTGTAATCATGACAGCAGCCACATTTCGACTGACAATGTCTTTATCATCCAACATCAATCCAAAATGACTTAATGTGTTTTTCAAGGATTGCACAGTCATTTTATTCCTTGCGCTATCACCTGTACCACTTAGCCCAATGACCAATCCATAACCAATTAGCATTGAATCCTTTTCGTCTTGGATACGAGCAATATCCTTCAAACGAACGCCAGAGCTATTAGCTTGATGCGGAAATATTAACGAGAAAATTAAAATTAATAATAAAAAGTATTTCACACAACACCCAGCCAATTAAGAAAGCGATAAAAAATGTTTTGCTTTTGTGCCTTGCTGATATCACCATCACCAGAAATTTCTAGCTCGGCATTTGCAATCTGATAAGAGAAAATGCTATTGCTTTTGGAAACATCACTCGCTCTGATTAAACCAGTCACATTAATACTTTGCCTCTCACCATTGATAAGAATATTTTGGCTCCCCTTTATCCTTAACATTCCGTTCGGTAAAACTTCTGTAATTGATGCACTGAGCTGCGTCGATACTCGCCCTTTTCTACTTGTTCTACCTGAACCCTCATTATTAGCATCTATATCCATACCAGCAGATAAGTCTCTGCCGTTTTCGTTAACCCCAGCAGATATTCCTGTATTTTTCTCAACGCCAGTACCTGCTGATGCTTCCGCAGCAGTAACGGCTAAAACAATCACAACTATCGGCTCACCTACACTGTATGATTTGACATCGCTTGCCAGTGGTTGATAGGAATCGAGATTGATCTCATCCGCACAAACAAACCATGCAAATAAAGCATAAAAAATAAAGCTATATTTCAACATAGACATCGCTTTTTCCCATAATTTTTGCGTTGATTACCGCACCAGTATCAATAATCTTTACTTTAATTTCATCTTTCAAATTAGCGCCACTCTCTAAAGCAATACCCAATGTTTTTATTTTCAAATTATTAACATGCAAAATGACTGTAACTTTATCCTTTTCCTTTATTAATGCAGGAATCGATATGACCTCTTCATAAAGGAAAGCTCCCTTGGGCATATTTTTAATCGTGGTCATTCCCTCGGGGTTTCTAACATCAAAATTTCTCAATCCGACAAATGGAGCGACATTTAACTTTTTTTGAAATATGTCCTTTTTACTTATTAGCTCACCGTTTCGTATTTTTCTTTTTAAGACCCATACCCTTTTGTAGGCTTTGAAAGAGTAATTAGTAACAATTTCTTTAAATCCATCATTTTCATCTTTAATAACCCTTGTGACCTTTAGCCGACCCGCAAGAGGATTGGATAAAGCAACACGTTGTAGGCTAATCTCACTTACATTTTTATAACTAGAACTTATCGGTGTTAAGGAAACATCTTCATAGTCTTCGGCGAGCTTTTCGCAAACTTCTGTTTTCCACCTCTCACCTTCTTCATCCTGATAAAATTTCAGCATGGAACAATCCACACTTAGATTAATTAAACTGGCGATAGCGAAAGCTTTCACAATTATCTGCGTAAGTTGTTAATCGTTTCCAGAATTTGATCTGCTGTTTGTATTAAGCGCGCATTCAATTGATACGCACGCTGAGCCAACAGTAAATCACTCATTTCATCAATCAAATCGACATTTGACATTTCTAAAAAACCTTGCATTATTGCCCCTTCATCAGAACTCTCAATTTTTTCTGCTTGACCACTTCGCTCCGTAGCTAAATATTTTTCATTCCCAATAGGCTGGAGATGATCTGCACTTGTAAACTTAACAAGATCAATTTTTCCCAATTCAATAACATCTCCAGAACCCAAATCTGCCCTGACCACTCCAGAACTGTCTACATTTAAAGCCTTATAATTAGCAGGAACCACGATATCCGAACTGAGCATCAGACCATCTTCGCTTATCAAACGACCATCTTCATCTAGAGATAAGCGACCTAGGCGGGTATAAACAAAATCCCCGCTTTCAGTCTCTAGCTCGATAAATCCACCACCTTTTATAGCAATGTCTAAATCTCGTCCGGTTGCTTTTATATCGCCACTCGCTGAATTCAACATTGTAGAAGTTACAGTAACTCCCATACCGCTATAATGCTCAGATTTAACTTCTGAATTTAACGAAGAAACACCATTAACAAGCTCACCAAAATTAGTAATTGTTTTTTTGTATCCGGGTGTTTGCATATTGGTTACGTTATGTGAAATTGAATTTATCCACTCTTGATTTGCACGCAAACCATTTTCTGATATTTGCAATATTTCAATCATATTATTAATCCTATTTACCTAATTGATTAATTCCAACATCCATCATGTCATCATATGCTGACATGGCTCTTTGTAGCATCTCAATATGCCGAGTCGTCTCTATTACTTTGGTCATATCCTCTTCTAAATTAACATTTGAGGTCACCAATGCTCCTTGAATAATCTTAGGCGCCTCCGCACTCTCTGTAATTTCGTCAGATTGGTAAATGCCATTTCCATAAGACGTTAATCCATCACCAGATGATACAGCGACTACTTTCAACTTATTTATCAATTCACCTTTTAAGTAAATAGATCCATCAGCATGGATAACAATATCGCGACTAACCTGCTCTATAGGACCTGACACTCCCATTACTTTATAAGAATCCAACATTAAATAACCATCATTAGAAATACTAAAATTCCCATTCCGGGTAACCAAATTATTCCCCTCTGATTCAAGCACAAACCAATGATCCGTTGCCAAAGCAAAATCAAGCGGGGAACCGGTTAATTTTAATGCACCTAGGCTTGTCGCATGTGATCTATCAAGCCCAGAATCTACATTTGGATTGGATAATAAATTCAAAAAAGAATCTGGACTAATAAAAGAGCTCTCATGTAAATAGCCAACACTGTTGGTATTACTTGTATTTTGCGCAACTGAATTTAGGCGGTTAAGCTGCGCACGCATGATCGCAGAGTAAACCATTATTGATTCTGTCATATACGCTCAGCCCCTTGATCTATGTCTATCATTCCTGAAGAGATAACATTTACTTTTTCATCGATTTCATTAATTGATAAAACCTTTATTAAAGGCAATGATCTTTTCATTAATTTTTTCAAGCTTCTTCTAACTGGTGCTGCACATAAAATTATGGGATTTAGATTTGACTTTAGTAACCGCTCACTTTCTTTGGCTATTTTATTGATTAGATTATCTAATTCTGCCGGAGACAACCCCCCTCCCACAGATTCCCTTGTTGCAAAAGTATTCAAGAGCTTTTTCTCAAGAGTCGGATGCAGAGTTAAAGCATGCAGTCGCCCCTCAGGATCACACAAAGAATCGCAAATAGTACCTTTGAGCTTTTCACGACATTTTTCAATTATTTCATCGGGATCTTTTATTGTTCTTGCCACATCCGCAATAACATCAAAAATAATCGGAATATTTTTGATCGAAACCTGCTCAACTAATAACCCTTGAAATATTCGCTGGATATCTGAATATGACAATAAATTAGGGATTACATCATCAAGTAAAGCACCTATTTCACCCTTACGAACCTCAAGTAATCGTTCGACTTCCAACCTAGTAATAAAAGAATGCGCCTGTCGCTTAGTCGTCTCCTGCAAATGAGTTAAAAAAACAGTATCTGGCTCTATTAATGTATAACCAACAGCAATAGCTTCTGCTCGAAGCTGGGGATTTATCCATTTCGCAGGCAACCCGTAGGTAGGCTCCTTTGTATCCTCACCATCCAAGTCAGCTTTCTCCCCACGAGGATTGATTGCTAACAAAGACCCGACGTTAAGCTGGCCTGTCGCATAACATTCACCCATAATACAAATTTTATATTCATTAACTTTTAGTTTTTGATCTTTTTTAAATGTCAATGTAGGCAGAACAAAACCAAAATCTAGTGCAATATTTCTCCTTAAATTTGCAACTCGCCGCTCTATATCTAACTCCGTCGATAAAAAATACTCATGCAAATCAACACCAAGCTTTACTTCAAACGGAGGTGTAATCATATCCTGATAAAAATGATCCTGTTTAATTTCAGTGACAGCATCCTGATCTGCCATGGCAATAATTTTATTTTTACTTTTATATAAAAACCAAGAAATGACGCCAAAAAAGATTATCAAAAATAACACTGGCATTAGAGGTATACCGGGAATTAACGCTGCAGCTACCAAAGCAACCAATAGTATCAATATTGTCTTGGGATGAGAGCCAAACTGCTTTATTACCTCTACACCCAATCTGGAGTCAGTTGCTGCTCTTGTTATAATAATCCCTGATGCAACAGCAATAATTAAAGATGGTATCTGCGTAACAATTCCATCACCTACCGTTAATAGAGTGTACCTATGAAGCGCGTCTTCCCAGCTCATATCTCGCTGGAATATTCCTATGGATAAACCACCCACGATATTAATGATAATAATGATAATCCCTGCAATCGCGTCACCCTTCACGAATTTTGAAGCGCCATCCATTGCTCCATAAAAGTTAGACTCACGTTCAAGTAATGACCGCCGCCTCTTCGCTTCATCTGTATCAATTAGCCCCATATTAAGGTCAGCATCAATACTCATCTGTTTTCCGGGCAATGAATCCAGCGTAAACCTAGCGGCCACCTCTGCCACACGCTGAGAGCCATTTGTCACCACAATATATTGAACGACAATAAGGATAAAAAATATTACCAAGCCGATTACATAATTGCCTGCCACAACATGAGTTCCTACAGCTTCAATAACCGCACCTGCCTCACCATCCTGAAGAATTAAACGGGTGGTGGATACATTTAAAGCCAATCGAAACAACGTCGTCATCAGCAAAAGCGATGGAAATGTAGAAAACTCTAGAGGTTTTTCCGTATAAAACGTTATCAATAATATTAGTAAAGCAAGAGAAAAATTAAGCAATAACAAAAAATCCAATGCTACCGTAGAAATAGGTACAAACAAAATCATGAGAATGCCGATCATCCCGAAAATCAGGATAAGATCTTGGGCGCCAGCCATAAAAAACGATAAATATTTCTTCATCAATCAAAAACCTTACTGCCAGGAAGGTGCATTATCTCTCGATAAATTTTTGCAATTGCCAACTGTTCAGATGAGGGGATATAGGAGTTAATTTCGCTCTCTTTAAAAATTGTTCTAGCCAATAGAGGGCTCCTGATAATAGGCACACCTGATCGCCTAGCATTTTTAATTATTGTTTTGGCCAGAACGCCCCGACCTTTTGTTATCACTTTAGGCAGCGGCATTGAAGATGATCTATATTGCAAGGCAACAGCAAAGTGCGTCGGGTTAGTGATGATCACATCTGCGTTTTTTATCTGGGACATACTCATAATATTTCGAAACAGACTCTGCATTCCCTTTTTTCGCTTATGCTTTATTTCAGGGTCTCCTTCCCTCTTTTTGTATTCATCTTTTATATCCCTTGTACTCATACGCATCTGTTTAGCGAAATCTTTTTTGCTAAACCATAGATCAAAGAGAGCAAAAAAGAGCAATATCAACAAAAAACAAGATAACAGAATAATAAATGATGAAAACCAATTCTTAATAACATCAACTAATTGGAAGGTATTTTGATGGATCACCTGATCTCTGATTTGACTCCAAACGAATATAGATCCTAATGCAATGAACACCAACTTGAGAATTAGCTTGGTAATTTCAAAGAGTCCTTTTTTTGAAAATATCTTTTTTATTCCATTAACTGGGTTCAACTTAGAAAAATCCAGCAATAGAGGGTGAACTGAAAAAACAGGCCCAGCATGAAGAATACTGAAAATAATTGATGATACTGCCCCGGCCAAAAAGATTAGCCCCACTATACTGCCTACATCCATCATGAATCTCTTTATGTATAAAGATACTAACCCTGGTGATCTAACCAACTCTCCTGCATTTCCCAACCATGAAGAGACATTATTAACAAGTACCTCCCCCAACAAAGGAGCTCCAAAAATTAGACACATCATCATTATGATTAAACTTGCAATTGATACAAATTCAGCGCTTTTACCAACCTGCCCCTTTTTGCGAGCCTCCTCCAATTTATATGGCGTAGCATCCTGTGATTTATCAGCCTGATTTTCCATACTATTTTTTTTCTACCGAACCCCACATTCCCAAAGCTTCAGTTAACAACTCAAAAAAATACATCTGCGATAAACTAAGCGTAAGACCCAGAATTAAAAAACCTATAATTATTTTCAACGGCATCGCCACAAAATATATTTGCGCTTGAGGCAAAGATCTAGAAATCAACGCCAGAGCAACATCAACAAGCCACATGACAATAATCACAGGGAAAACAAGAATTAGACCTAATGCAAATAATTTACAAATAGAAGTCAAATAATCTTTGCTAAGTGTGTATTCCTCACCGGGAGGCAAAACCCTGAAAATCTCACCAAACGCAAACAAAAACTGATAGTGCAGATCTGTGCTAAAAAATACTGATACTGCGATTAAGGTCATTAAAATTCCGACCGGGCTATTTGTTTGAAAGTTAACAGGATCAAACGAAGCGCCAGCAGATATTCCTATCTGTATATCAAGCAACTGTGATGCCATGTTTAATGCCGCATTGGCAGCATGAAAACTTAAAGCCAACACAACACCTAGAAAAAACTCGCTCAATATCACATTTACCAAAATACTATTTGGTATTAATTTTAATTCCGCCGAACTCAAACCACTTACTATTAATACAGCAATTACTAAAGTAAATATTGCCCGAACTAACATTGGTATGCGGGAAAAAAAAATAATTGGGGCGACGAGAGTGATGGGGGACAACCTAATAAAAATGTATATTAGAGCAGTCCATTGTTCAGTTTGCACTATGCTCCTGCCTGTAATATCGTACTTTTTGCGTATTCAACTAATTCAGACATCATCCATGATCCAAAAAAAATAATAATTGCCACAGCAACAATTATTTTAGGAATAAATGTCAGGGTCATTTCTTGAATTTGGGTAGCGACTTGAATAACGCTGATCAACAAACCGACCAGCAGACACGATATTAAGAATGGTGCGGCTATTTTAGCCGCTGTTATTAGCATGTGATTGGTAAGCATCATCGCAAAATCCTGGCTCATTAAAACCTCCCCTAGCACCCTAAGCAGTGCTGTTAATCAACAATAAGACTCACACAAACATCAAAACCGTATCCTACTTTATTATGGCACCAAAAAAAACATCTTCCTGATGAATTTTTACGCATTTGGGAGCGCTATAAAACACCCATACAAGTCAAGGCATATAACAAACACGAAGCATATCAATCATATCTTCAGATTTTTTAACCCATACAAAATGGTAGCCTTTCAACTGAGCACACCCTCGCTTGGCGTGCCTAACGAGATTTCAAGAGTTTGCAATAAACTAGGCAATCCTAAAAAGTCTAAGTCTCAGATGTTCAATACTTTGTGTATTCGCATCAAAAGATATAACACCATTACTTTTGCAGGCATATATCTTCGTATGGAGTAGACTATTTTACTATAACTTATAACAATCCAATTAATGCACCAATATTGCACAAAAAAACGCCCGCAAATGCGGGCGTTTTTATTAAACGGAAGCGACAAGAGTTTATTCAGCAACCGCGACTTCCGCGGGTGTTGCACCAGACTCTTCTGCCAAAGCTTCTTTGATAGAGAGTTTAATGCGACCGCGTTGATCTACATCCAAGCATTTCACTTTAACAACTTGACCTTCTTTCAAATAATCTGCAACGCTGTTGACACGTTCGTCAGCGATTTGAGAGATGTGGACTAAGCCATCTTTGCCAGGCAAGAAGTTTACGAATGCGCCGAAGTCTACGATGCGAACCACAGTACCTTCATAAATTGCACCAATTTCCGCCTCAGCCGCAATACCCATTACACGCAAAATGGCCGCTTGCAATGCGGTATTGTTGTCTGCATAAATTTTAACAGTACCATCATCATCAATATCGATAGAAGAGCCAGTTTCTTCGGTGATTGCACGAATAGTAGCACCACCTTTACCGATGATGTCACGGATCTTGTCTGGGTGAATTTTGATGGTTTCAAAACGAGGAGCGTTTTCGCTAACCACTGAGCGAGATGTGGCAAGCACTTTGTTCATCTCAGCGAGAATGTGTAAACGCGCGGCCAGAGCTTGCTCCAGTGCGATTTCCATAATCTCTTCGGTGATACCTTCAATTTTGATATCCATTTGCAGTGCAGTTACACCGCTGGTAGTACCGGCTACTTTAAAGTCCATATCGCCGAGGTGATCTTCATCACCCAAAATGTCGGTCAATACAGCAAATCCGTTGGCTTCTTTAACCAAGCCCATTGCAATACCGGCAACTGGCGCTTTGAGCGGAACACCGGCATCCATCAACGCCAAGCTTGAACCACACACAGATGCCATTGAACTTGAACCGTTAGATTCAGTAATTTCACTGACTACACGCAATGTGTAAGGGAAATCTGCTTCTGCAGGTAACACAGCTGCAACACCGCGACGCGCCAAACGGCCATGACCAATTTCGCGACGACCAGTAGCGCCCATACGACCACACTCACCCACAGAGAAGGGTGGGAAGTTGTAATGCAGCATAAAGGCATCTTTTTTGGAGCCTTCGAGGAAGTCGATAATTTGAGCATCACGTGCATTACCCAAAGTCGCTACTACCAGCGCCTGAGTCTCACCGCGGGTAAATAATGCAGAGCCGTGAGCTTTACCCAATACACCAACTTCAACTTGAATTGGACGTACTGTTTTGTTGTCACGGCCATCAATACGTGGCTCGCCCGCAACGATGCGCGAACGCACCAAACGGTATTCAACCATACCAAATTCAGCTTTCACTTCGTCGGCAGTAAAACCTGTTGCGTCAGTCGCCAGTTCAGCAACAGCTTGATTACGCAATTCAGTTAGGCGGTCATAACGCTTGGCTTTGTCAGTGATGCGATAAGCCATGCCGATAGAATCGCCAAAATTTTTCACCAGTGCATCAGTCAACGCCGTTTTTGGAGCGGCTGGTTGCCAATCCCAACGCGGCTTACCTGCATCGCGCGCCAATTCAGCACACGCTTGCACAACGGCTTGCATTTCTTGATGAGCGTACAGAACTGCGCCGAGCATAATATCTTCCGGCAATTCTTTTGCTTCAGATTCCACCATCAGTACAGCATCTTTGGTACCAGCAACCACCATATCCAGCTCAGAGGTTTCGAGTTGTTTAAAGCTTGGGTTGAGGATATAACCTTCTGCTTGCGTGTAAGCAACACGAGCTGCGCCGATTGGGCCATTAAAAGGAATGCCGGAAATAGCCAACGCAGCGGAAGTACCGATCATAGAAACGATATCGGGATCGTATTGTTTGTCGGTTGATACAACGGTACATACCACTTGCACTTCATTCAAAAAGCCTTCTGGAAACAGAGGGCGAATAGGACGATCAATCAAACGCGAGGTCAGTGTTTCTTTTTCAGATGGACGACCTTCACGCTTTAAATAACCACCGGGGATACGGCCCGCGGCATAACTTTTTTCTTGATAATGAACAGACAGAGGGAAGAAATCTTGGCCCGGTGATGCTTGCTTAGCACCCACAACGGTACAAAGTACAGAGACTTCGCCCATAGTTGCTAATACGGCGCCCGTTGCTTGACGAGCAATGCGGCCAGTTTCTAAGGTTACGGTTTGATTGCCGTATTGGAATTTTTTAATAATCGGATTCACTCTTTTATCCTTTGTTTGCGTTTACAAAATTGGCTTTCACAATTGAAAGCGTTACACGCTTTTGAACATCAATAAATACATATCTTTCACGACATACATCTTGGGTTGTGGCATCCAGCACGACGATAGCACTGCCTCAACTATCGACTTAATCCATTATTTTTAGGTACTTTCATTTCTTGTACTGAAAGTTTCGGTATTGCGATTTTCTACTTACTGAAAATAAAAGTGCCCGCAAAGCGGGCACGGGACAAACTTAACGGCGCAAACCTAATTTTTGAATCAGTGCAGCGTAACGAGAAGAGTCTTTACCCTTCAGGTAATCCAACAATTTACGACGCGAGTTAACCATACGAATCAAACCACGACGTGAGTGATGGTCAGCTTTATGGTCAGCAAAGTGTCCTTGCAGTTTGTTGATGTTAACGGTCAACAAAGCCACTTGAACTTCCGGTGAACCAGTATCACCTTCAGCTTGTTGGTATTCTTTAACGATTGCAGCTTTTTCAGAAGCATTTAATGCCATGATGTTTTCCTCAATGAATATGCAACATATTTACAGCCCAAGCCGCGCATATTTACAGCAGGGTTGTCGCGGTGATTATCATGGTCATGATGTCACCACTACCTTTTACCCCCCTAGTATTCCGAGGGATAAATTCTGTGCCAAGGCTACAGTAACTTCGGCCTATATCAACTTTCGTTGGCAGAGCGATTGGCAATAATTCGTTTCGGGGCGACGCGACCATCATCGGTAATTTCACCCAAGCCTAAAAAGCGTTGCGCTGATTGATCGGTTTCTGCGCAAAAGACGCGCACAATATCACCTTGCGCACCAATACGGTAGACCTGTGAGTCCATTACCGGATTTCCCAAGCGAAAGTAATGAGCACTACTTTCTGGTAAATAAACAGCAGGTAAAGTGGCCACTGGCGCATCAGCACTCAATAGCAGCGCATCCAACGCCTCATAACCACCCTGCTCAAAAGCAGTATCCAACTGTTCGGGAGTAACGCATTGGTCTTCGCCGAACAAACCTGCCGCTGAGCGATGCAGGGTTTTAACATGCGCACCACACCCCAACGCAAAACCAAGATCTTCGGCGATTGAGCGGATATAGGTACCTTTGCTACAGCGAATATCCACATCCACTTCAGCGTCATCACCGGCACGGAAATCGAGAATCTCTATGCCATATACAGTCACAGGTCGAGGCTGACGTTCAATCTCAATCCCTTGCCGCGCCATTTTGTAGAGCGGTTGACCTTGGTGTTTAAGCGCTGAATACATGGAAGGCACTTGCAGAATATCACCCACAAACTTGCCAAGCTCAGCTTCTACCTGCGCACGCGTAATACCCGCCGTTGGCTTTTGCTCGAGCACCTCACCATCGGCATCGCTAGTAGTCATGGTGACGCCCAAACGGAAAGTGCTGCGATAGCGCTTATCGGCATCCAATAAAAATTGGGAAAATTTGGTCGCCTCACCAAAACACAGCGGTAAAACACCCGTCGCTAGTGGATCCAGTGCACCGGTATGCCCCGCTTTCTCCACAAAAAACAATCGTTTTGCGATCTGCAGTGCACGATTGGATGTCATGCCCGCCGGTTTATTCAACAACAAAACACCATCGATAGGACGGCCTTTTCTACGCGCCATTAAACCTTCTCACCCTCAACATCAGGTGTTGAATCGTCATCATCCTGAGGATGCTGACTATCCTCCGCCATGGCTCGGTTGATCAGCGAGGTCAACTCCTGGCCACGAATTGCGGTTTTATCGTAAATAAATTGCAGCTTTGGCACGGTACGCATCACCAATTCTTTGGCCAAAAAGCTGCGCAAAAATCCAGCAGTTTTATTCAAAATCTTGGCCGCTTCCAAACTCTCGGCTTCATTTTCAGCGCCGACAAAGGTGACATAGACTTTGGCATAGGCCATATCACGCGTCACGGTCACATCGTTGATGTTAACCAGACCAACACGGGGGTCACGCACTTCCTGCGGGATAATTTGCGCAAGAATACGCTGAATAGCATCGGATACACGATCCGAGCGGGTAAATTCTCTTGGCATTAGCCATTAACCTCTAAAACCGGATTACTTAGAAAGAACAAAGCCCCGAGCGTCGCTAAACGCCGGGGCGCGGGGATAGCACGCCAAGATTACAACTTACGCGCCACTTCCTTCACTTCAAACACTTCGATCTGGTCACCGACCTTCACGTCGTAATTTTTCACGCCGATACCACACTCCATACCATTGCGGACTTCGTTGACATCATCTTTAAAGCGACGCAAAGATTCCAATTCACCTTGGAAAATCACCACGTTGTCACGCAATACACGGATTGGCTTGCTGCGATACACAGTACCTTCGATAACCATACAGCCAGCCACTTGACCAAACTTAGGCGAGGTGAAGACTTCGCGCACGTTGGCAATACCGACGATGGTTTCGATGCGCTCTGGATCGAGCATACCGCTCAACGCTGCTTTAATTTCATCAAGCAATTGGTAAATGATGCTGTAGTAACGAATATCTACGCCTTCGGTTTCCGCCAAGCGACGCGTTGTACCATCCGCACGAACGTTGAAGCCAACCACAATAGCTCCCGTTGTGACCGCGAGGTTTACATCGTTCTCGGTGATACCACCGATGCCGGAAGAAATAACGTTAACTTCTACTTCATCGTTACCTATATCAGCCAGAGAAGCCTGAATAGCTTCGAGCGAACCGCGCACATCCGCTTTCACCACTACGGTAAGCACTTTCTTCTGACCTGAATCCATACCCGCAAACATATTTTCCAACTTCGCAGCCGTATGACGTGCGAGTTTTTCTTTGCGTTCTTTTTCAGCACGGAACTGCGCAACTTCACGAGCTTTACGCTCATCAGTCAACACCACAAAATCATCGCCTGCGCTCGGCGCCGTATCCAAACCGAGAATCTCTACGGGTGTGGAGGGGCCTGCTTCAGTCACTGACATACCGCGCTCATCGCTCATGGCACGAACACGGCCATAGCTTTGGCCGGCAAGAATCAAATCACCTTGCTTCAGCGTACCCTGTTGAATCAACAAGGTAGCAACCGTACCGCGCCCCTTATCCAAACGCGACTCAATAATCACACCTTTGGCCGCCGAGTGAGTCACCGCATTCAGTTCTAGAACTTCAGCCTGCAGCGAAATCGCTTCCAACAGATCATCTATACCTTGCCCCGTGTGAGCAGATACTTCGATAAATTGAGTATCACCGCCGTAGTTTTCAGGGATAACGCCCTTGACCACTAATTCGTTTTTAACACGCTCCGGATCAGCAGATGGTTTATCACATTTATTGATGGCAACCACTATAGGTACACCCGCCGCACGCGCATGCAAAATGGCTTCTTCGGTTTGTGGCATTACGCCGTCATCCGCCGCGACAACAAGGATAACCACGTCGGTACACTGGGCACCGCGAGCACGCATGGCGGTAAACGCAGCGTGACCAGGGGTATCCAGGAAAGTGATTTCTCCACGACTGGTTTTTACGCGATAAGCACCAATGTGCTGAGTAATACCACCAGCTTCACCCGCAGCCACTTTGGCTTCGCGGATATAATCCAGAAGTGAGGTTTTACCATGGTCAACATGACCCATGACGGTGACCACTGGCGCGCGTTGAATCAAATCACCTTCAACCTCAAGGGATTTTTCCAAGGCATGTTCGATTTCATCCGCATGAACCAAGTTGGCCTGATGCCCCATTTCTTCGACCAGCAACACCGCTGTGTCTTGGTCAATGGTTTCATTCATCGACGCCATAACACCCATCTTCATCAAGCGCTTGATTACCTCGCCGACTTTGACGGTGAGACGCTGCGCCAATTCAGACACCACAATCATTTCTGGCACATCAACTTGGTGCACAATTTTAGTGGTGGGTTTTTTGAAGGCATGCTTGTTAGTCTTTTTGTGATGCGCACGCAGATGACTGCGACGAGCTAATACATCACTGTCCTCTCCGTCTTCCGCAACAAAATCCAGCAAATCAATTTTGGCAGCTTTCTTCGGACCGGGAGCGCCTTTTTTGACAGCTTTACCGGCACCACGTTTATTACGTGAATCGGAATCCAGATCATCGTCATCATCACGCTTATGATGTTTCTTGTGGCTATGACCACCGTGCTTGGTATCTTCTTTATCAGCGGGTGGAGCAATAATAGCAACAGCCGGTTTACCCTTACTGGGGCCGCGGTTGTTGTCCGCTGCTCTAGCCGGTTTTGCGGGCGCGGTTTTATCCGAAGCAACTGGCTCGCGCGGTTTCTCATGGCGTGGTGCACGTTTGGCGTCTTCCGCTGCGCGTTTTGCATCGTCGCGCGCTTTAATATCCGCAAGACGCGCAGCTTCTTCTGCTTGACGACGCTCAATAGCGGCACGACGTTTTTCTTCAATGCCATCCGTAAACGACATGCGGTGTGAGGGCGCAGGCGTATCCGCTGAAGGCTCAACGACTTCAGTTACAGGCTCAGGGATTGGTTCTGGTGCAACCACTTCAACCACTGGCTCAGGCACAACCTCTACTACAGGCTCTGCCGTGATTTCCGGCGTCGAATCCACCTCATGGTCAACTAAGACAGCTTCTGCCACTTCATCCTCACGCTTAACGTAGGTACGCTTTTTGCGCACTTCAACATTTACCGTTTTGCGTGCATTACCCGTACCGGTTTTAATCGTGGTCGTGGTTTTACGTTGCAGAGTGATTTTTTTCGGCTCACCAGTAGCTTCGCCATGGCTGGTTTTCAAATGCGCCAGCAAGCGCTGCTTTTCATCATCAGAGACTTTTGCATCAGCACTTTTATGATTCAGACCCGCTTCTTGCATTTGCTTAAGCAAACGCTCAACCGGTGCACCTATCGACTTGGCGAGTTCGTTAACGGTTACTTCTGCCATTATTTTTCCTCAGGAGTTTTCTGTGTCCATTAAGTTACTGGACGGAGCTTTTATGCCAAATGATTTGCGCATTACGCAAACCAAGGCTCACGCGCTTTCATAATGAGTGCTGCAGCGCGTGTCGCATCAACACCATCAATCTCTAACAATTCATCGATAGACTGCTCAGCCAAATCTTCCATGGTGACTATGCCGCGGCTTGCCAAGCTAATTGCCAAGGCTTGATCCATGCCTTCCATCTTTAACAAATCTTCTGCTGGCGCCACGCCTTCAATACGCTCTTCTGACGCAAGGGCTTGCGTTAACAACGCATCTTTTGCACGCGAACGCAATTCTTCAGCGATATCTTCATCGAAACCATCAATATTCAACATTTCTTCGAGCGGAACGTAGGCAACTTCCTCGAGGGTAGTGAAACCTTCCTCTACCAGCACGGCAGCAACGTCCTCATCAACATCGAGCGCACTCATGAACATGTTGATGTAACTACCTGATTCGGCTTCTTGTTTAGACTGCCAATCAGCAACGCTCATGACGTTGATATTCCAGCCGGTTAGATCACATGCTAAACGCACGTTTTGACCACCACGACCAATTGCCATGGCCAAATTATCTTCGTTTACAGCCAAATCCATTGAGTTGGCATCTTCGTCCATTACAATGGATTCAATTTCAGCGGGTGACATTGCATTGATAACAAATTGCGCTGGGTTATCATCCCACAACACAATATCAACACGCTCACCACCCAACTCGTTAGATACGGCTTGCACACGTGAACCACGCATACCTACGCAAGCACCAACAGGATCGATGCGACCATCGTTAGTTTTTACGGCAATTTTTGCACGCAAACCAGGATCACGTGCAGCGCCTTTAATCTCGATAATGTCTTCTGCAATTTCTGGCACTTCAATTTTGAATAATTCGATCAACATTTGCGGACACGAACGACTCAAAAATAATTGCGGGCCACGCGCTTCATTGCGGACATCCAGTAAGAGCGCACGAATACGATCACCCATGCGGAAAATTTCGCGGCCGATTAATTGATCGCGAGGCAATACACCTTCTGCGTTATTACCCAAGTCCACAATAATGCTGTCACGTGTTACTTTTTTGACAGTACCGCTAATTAATTCACCCATGCGGTCACGGTATTCATCGACCATTTGCGCACGTTCAGCTTCACGTACTTTTTGTACAATCACTTGTTTAGCCGTTTGAGCAGCGATGCGACCGAACTCAGCATTTTCAATTTTTTCGCGATACACATCACCCACTTTTACAGATGCATTACGCTCGCGCACTTCATCCAGATAGAGCTGTGTACCCAACTCAGCCATGGCGTCATCACCCACCACAACCCAGCTGCGGAAGGTTTCGTAGTCGCCAGTAGCGCGATTGATTAATACATCAATTGTTGAATCTTCATCAAAACGTTTTTTAGTCGCAGTCGCGAGCGCCGTTTCAATGGCTTGGAAAATTAATTCCTTATCCACACCCTTTTCATTAGATACCGCATCAGCGACCAGCAAAATTTCTTTGTTCATCTGTTTGCCTCTGTTAACTCCTCAAACTAGTGCAGTGCTATACCCACTAGATAACGATGATTAATGATGATGCTTGCCGCTATTATGTATTTCCGCTGCGGCTAATCTAGCCGGTAGAGCAGAACAATCACCATTCCCAAAAATTCGCACTTATAAACTTACAAAACTGATAAAACTGATAAACTTATTCAACTAAGCCATGCTGACGCATAAGGTCATCAAAGCGCGGCACCACATTTGCTTTATCGATGGCATCAACAGCCAGTTGTATCTCTTGGTTATCAACCATCAGAAACACATCGTCATTTTCCACTTTCGTAATGACACCTTTAAAGCGACGACGACCATCGCGTGCAACACGCAATCGCACATTAATCGTCTCGCCAACATAACGCATGTAATGCGCCGTTTTATAAAGCGGACGATCCATGCCTGGTGATGAAACCTCAAGGGTATATTCACCATCGATAGGATCTTCAACATCCATCACACTGCTAATTTGACGACTAACTTTTTCGCAATCTTCTAACGACACACCATTTTCTGCATCGATAAAAATACGCAGCGTGGTGTAGCGCCCCTGAGTTAAATATTCCAACCCCCATAATTCGCAATTCAGTGAAGCGACTATGGGTGCAATTAATTGGTCTAACTGTTCTTGTTTAGAAGCCATGCATAAAAACCAAAATAAAAAATTAAACCACTGGGATAACAAAACAAAAACGGATAGCCCAAAAAACAAAAATGGGCACAAGGCCCATTCGCACGATACTGCATACATCACCACAGGCCACTGTGGCTGGAGCCAACCCCTAGAGAAGATTAAGCTACCCGAGAAACGCGTACAAAAAAGCCCCATATAGGGGCTTCTCGATACCTGCTTGCTTTATATCAAGGCAAACAAGTTAAATCTTTACGGACGAGAGCCGGATCAACCAGTCATCTCAACCTGCCTTTTGCGAATCACTCATCGCAAAAAACGAAATTTGGTTGCGGGGGCAGGATTTGAACCTACGACCTTCGGGTTATGAGCCCGACGAGCTACCAAGCTGCTCCACCCCGCGACTGTAACTCAGCTTCACGCAAGCGCTCAACTGAGGCCGCGAATTATAGGGAGGGGATTGTTATCGGTCAAGGAAAATAACGACGTGGGAGCAGTTTTATTCACTCGCTAGACAGTTTGATTCAACAAGCTTCCGCGACCTACTGATGACTCAAAAACACCTATATCGACCAAACGTCGGTTAATATCGATATTTTGCCGCCCGATCTGACTAAATAGCTCAGCCCGAGCACGTCGCTGATCCAGTAAACGCTGCTCTTCTTCAAACTGCTCCTGTTCGCGACGCTCGCGCTCCGCCTCCAGCTTACGACGCTCTTCATCGGAGCTAGAAGGGGCTTTTTCAACTTCCCCATCCTTTTTGGTGGCATCCGCAGCTTTTTTTTCTGCCAAGGCTTTTGCCTCTATAGCTTTCTGTTCGCGCAACTCAATACGAGCTTGCTGCTCCATTTGCGCTGCCTGAGCTGCCACTTGCCTATCCTGACCCGATGGATCAGCTGGCGCATTAGCAGCTCGACTAATTTGCTGGGCTTTACGAATGGTTGCCTCGGGATCACCGGGAATGGGGCTGGTATCAATTGAGACCTCACCACCCACTGCATAGCTCACACCATCTGGGCCACGAACAAAAGTGTAGGTTGGACTGCCCGCGTGCTGGCCTGCAACAGCGGCATGAGCTTGCTCATGGGCACGAACCTCGCGATCACGCGCGGCAAGTTCCTCAATTTGCTTTTGCTCTGCCTGTTGGCGCTCTTCGGCTGCTCGCTGTCGCCTCTGCTTTTCATCCGAAGGCGAACGAGAAGAATAGACTCGATCTTGCTCTACTTCTTCATTGGGGCGCTCATCTGGCTGGCGGCGATTCAAAACACGACCAGATTCCGATAGCTGTTCCGCGGCCTTGAAAGTAGACGATTTGAGATCGCTCGTTTCCTGACTGACAGGCGAACGTCCAACTGGCGCGTAGGGCGCCACGACGGTCACTGCACCAGAAGGAATACTACCAATCACAAGATCACCTCCAATAAAACCGAATTACTCAGGCTTTGATATTCAATAAAGTCCCTATAGTTTCATCGGCCGTCTTCACAACTTTGGCCGAACTATCAAACACCTGCGCTTGAACTTTTAAATTCACAAGAGGCTCCACCAAATCATTAGCGGATGCCGTATCGCGCTGGGTTGTACCAACTTGCGCAATTTGCTGCGCAGATTGCAACATAGACGATTGGCTTTTCTGCATGCCAATCAAACCTTGGTTGACTACTGAACCTATGTCCATCCTATAGCCCTCGAGGATATGAATTTCGGGAACAAATCAGTCGATTAACGCGTTGACGGACCTCTCCACTGTTGATACCAGTTTACGCCGAGATCCGCACAAAAAACAGGCGACTTTGCCGCCCGAGATGGAATTTTTAAGACAAGTTTGATTTAAGAATGAAACCGATATAACCACTCACTCATCAGAGCCAGATGCAGTAGGGTTTGCCTGCTGATAGATGGATATAGCGCGCGCCTGTTCAAACACACTTTGTGCCGTTAAGTGCAAACGACTGCGTACCGGCAGGCCTGCTACTTGGAGGGCGCGGCCACTCCAGGTATTGCAATTACTGAATAAACTGTAATGCCCTTTGGCCTGATAAAAAGCACCCGCATTTTCAGCATAGGATGGCAAAGGTATTACCTCACGCGTCGCCGAGAGCGCAAAAGATTTATCAAAATACGTCACCAGCTTTCGCATGGATTTATCACTAATCCATAAAGGCACACGCGTCTCCTCGGGAATACTCGCAAAAGGTTCCTGCACATAGCCAAGAACTTGTATGGCAGAATAATCGGAAGCTACGAGCGCTTTGGTTGCTGCACCAAAAGTTTTACGCTTACCGGTGAAGTAATCACCGTCACCCCAACCGATGCGAATATATTTTTTCTGTTGTAATTCGGTTTGCAATGACACATTTTTAGACAGCACTTTGCTGTAACGCGAAAAAGCACTGGCATCCAATAAAATACTGGTGTGCCATTCACGATAAATAAAATGTATTTGATGATCGACCTCTACCAACGGCACCTTCTTGAGATTAGGCGATGTTGCACACCCCACCAAGGGGAATATAAAAAAAAGACGCAAGATCAAAGGGGATAAACGAAAGCAGCGCAGAAACAAAAATAAACGCCTAGATAAAAAATTCATACGTATGTCACAACAAATGTGCAAAACTGCTGTCATCAAAATGAGTGGCAGCTGCTGCAAGATCTCTAGCACCCAGCCAAGGTATTACTGCCAAACAAGGCGCAGGGATTCTCGCCCCTAGGCTCTGAATATTCTCTTGCAACGCAGACATATCTGAATCAATAGAATTCGCAACCCAGCCTGCCAAGGTCAAACCATCATGACGAATTGCTTCCACCGTTAATAGGGCGTGATTAATACACCCCAAACGCACCCCCACCACCAAAATCACAGGCAGACGTAAAGCTTTTGCTAAATCAGCCAAGGTTTCAGCGGGGTTGATCGGTACGCGCCAACCGCCAGCGCCTTCCACCACAGTAAAATCCGCCGTATTCAAAACACCGCGACAAAAACCCGCAAGGCGATCTGCGGACAGACTGCGCTTTTCGTGTTGTGCCGCAATGTGTGGGGCAATTGCAGACTCCAATGCGATAGGATTTACCTGCTCATAGTAAAGTGTTTGCGTGATAACAGATTGCAATAGAAGCGCATCCGCATTGCGTAAACCCTCTGGAGTTTTTTCACAACCAGCTGCGACAGGCTTTAATGCCGCTGTAGTCAAGCCACGCTCTTTGGCTGCCATTAATAAACTCGCCGCGACAAACGTTTTGCCGACGTCAGTATCAGTACCCGTGATGAAAAATGCTTTTTTGCTCATGATCAATTCATCGTTTTAGTTGCAGAAAAATACAACACATCGTAAGTAGCAGGTAAACCTGCCGCCGTGCGAAAACGTTCGTAGGCATTTTTAAACCCCACTATTCGTGCACGACCTGTAAGCCCCTTCGGTTTACCTGCATTCATATTGTGTGCACCGAGCGATTTTAATTCATGGGTTAAATCCGCAAGGCGCGTAAAATACAATATTCGATTTTCTTGTTGCGATACATCCAAATTGAAGCCTACCGATAGCATGGCTCGCTCAACAGACTCTAGCGACTGAAAACGATTCACATGCACATAGTTATCCACCTGCTGCCATGCAAATTTTAATTCATGTAAGGTTTTAGGGCCGAGGGTGGAAAGCAACAATTTTCCACCCGGCTTTAGCACGCGCACCAATTCGCTCATCAACCCCGTCAAATCATCACACCATTGAATAGCGAGACTAGAAAAAATTAAATCCACGCTATCATTTGCCAGAGGCAGTTTTTCTGCATCACCACACAACCATGTTGCAGAAGGCGCAGAATGTTGTGCAGCGTAACGCAACATTCCTTCGGCCAAATCCAACCCCACAATTGTGCTATTTAAAAAGCGCTGCGCTAATTGCGTAGTAAAAAAACCTGTTCCAGAACCGAGATCTACAACGACGGAAGCTGTGTTGAGTTCCTGAGGCAAGCGCGAAAACAATTCATTACCCACTGCACGTTGCAACCCCGCTACGTCATCATAGGTTGCTGCAGCACGACTAAACGATTGGGCTATTTTTTGTTTATCCAATGGTTTATCGACGAGGCCCTCAGCTATATCGCATTGGAGAAATGTTTTTATTTGCGCGATCACGTTTTCGGGTTGACTCCAGTGAACGGCATGCGCCGCTTGTTCAAGAACACAAACCCTTTGTTGAGCATTTAGGTCGCGCATTGCATCGGCAGCCACCAGCGGCACCAATGCATCTTTCTCCGCCAAAATATGCAACCCACGTTGAGTCAATTGAGAAAAGGCCGTGCGATTGTCCAGCTGCGCCAACAGCTCTAAGGCGCACAACCAATTAGCATTTAATTCACCGCCAGTTTGCGCACGCAATACTTTCCGTAAGCGACGCTCTTCTAAATCACCTTGCGCCAATAAACCCGTGAATAATTTTAATGTTGCCACTGGCTCAGCTGCGAAGCTGCTGTTAAATTGACGATTAATCGTCAATGGCATAGCAGTTGGATATTCATCACTCGCCACAAATTTTGCATTGGCCGCCAAGGTAATCACAGCGATTATTTTTTCTGGGAAACGCACGGCCAATTGCACCGCAAGCATACCGCCCAGTGACCACCCTACCAGCACAGATTTATCGGGCAAACGCGCAGCCAGTGAAGCAAGCACAGCATCCAGCGTGTAATTATCTAACGCAGGCGCATTGCCAAAACCCGGCAGATCCAACAGTGTGACAGTTGCAATTTTTTGTAACTCCGGCAATAGCGGCGACCAGGTGGAGGAATCGCACCCCCAGCCGTGCAGCAATACCAGATGTTGTTGCGATTGCATCATTCGCCCACACACTCCGCAGGCATAGCAGCAACAATCTCCGCTAATGCGATTAATAATGCATCCACTTGTTCGATGCTATGTTGCGCGGTAAAAGTGACACGCAAGCGCGAGCTGCCCACTGGAACTGTAGGTGGCCGAATAGCAATAATTAAAAAACCACGCGCGGCCAGCTGTTCGGAAATGGCCAAGGCTTTGGCTTCATCGCCAATGACAATCGGCTGAATCGCGGAAAATGAATCCATTAAATGCAAACCGATTTGTTGGGCACCCGTGCGAAAACGCGCAATTAATTGTTGTAAATGTGCGCGCCGCCAATGTTCCGTTTGCAGCAAACGCAAACTAGTGCGCGTAGCGGCTGCAATCGCAGGAGGCATGGCGGTGGTGTAAATATAAGGGCGTGCAAATTGAATGAGTGTTTCGATTAGCGTTTCACTGCCCGCAATAAAAGCGCCAAAGGTTCCAAAGGCTTTCCCAAGGGTGCCCATCAAAATAGGCAATTGATCGGGTGATAAACCAAAGTATTCTGCACTGCCACCGCCGGCTTTTCCTAAACAACCAAAACCGTGAGCATCATCCACCATTAACCACGCATTATGTTTTGCAGCAAGCTCAGCAAGCTCGGTTAACGGGGCACAATCGCCATCCATACTGAATACACCATCTACCACAATTAATTTTCGTGTGGCTTCCGTTTTGGTTAATCGGCTTTGCAAATTATCGAGATCATTGTGCAAAAAGCGCTGGAAGCGCGCACCACTTAATAAACCGGCATCCAATAAGCTCGCATGATTTAACCGATCTTCAAATACCGCATCACCTTGACCAACCAGTGCAGTAATTGCACCCATATTAGCCATGTAGCCGGTGGAAAATAACAAGGCGCGTTCGCGCCCCGTAAATGCTGCCAATTCCTCTTCAAGTGCATGATGTTCACTGGAATGCCCAGCGACCAAATGAGATGCACCGCTGCCCACACCAAATTTATCCGCGGCTTTTTGCAAGGAGGCAATCACATCGGGATGATTGGCAAGACCTAAATAATCATTGCTGCAAAATGCGATGTATTTTTTGCCATCCACAATCACTTCCGGTGTTTGTGGCGACTGTAATAATTTTCGCGTGCGATATAAATGGGCAGCACGACGTTCGACGAGTGCGGGGGCGAGTGTGTGATCGAGATGAGAGGACATGGAATTCACAGGTAGGGCGGGCTCCAAAAGTAGCCCGCCGAGTAATCAATCAACGATTGAAAAAGAAATTATTTAGCCGCGTTATAAAACAGCGAATCCATAGCAGCCTCTTGCAGCTGATGCACTATCGAGGCTTCCTGTTCACTTTCATCTTCATGCACTTCATAAGCTTCGGGTTTAATGCCGAGCTTGCTAAACAATTGCATGTCTTTGTTCGCTTCCGGATTTGGTGTGGTTAATAATTTTTCACCGTAGAAAATTGAGTTAGCCCCAGCCAAAAATGCCATGGCTTGGGTTTGTTCATTCATCTGCTCACGGCCAGCCGACAAACGTACATGGGATTTCGGCATCAGAATACGTGCAACAGCAATAGTGCGAACAAAATCAAAGGGATCTAAATCGGCTTCGTTTTCCAACGGTGTTCCGCCCACTTTCACCAACATATTGATGGGCACAGATTCTGGGTGCTCCGACATATTCGCCAACTGCTGCAATAGACCGGCGCGATCATTTTCTTCTTCACCCATGCCGACGATACCGCCACAGCACACTTTCATGCCGGCTTTACGCACATTAGCGAGCGTTTCCAAGCGATCCTGATAAGTGCGGGTAGTGATAATTTCGCCATAATATTCAGGCGAAGTATCGAGGTTGTGGTTGTAATAATCCAAACCGGCATCCGCTAATGCTTGTGCTTGGTTTTCATCGAGCATCCCCAAGGTCATGCAGGTTTCCAACCCAAGCGCTTTGACCCCTTGCACCATGGTGGTGACGTAAGGCATATCTTTATTTTTGGGTGAACGCCACGCAGCGCCCATACAAAAGCGAGTCGCACCGCTGGCTTTGGCTGCCTTGGCTTCTTCGATCACTTTCTCTACCGCCATCAATTTTTCACGTTCAAGGCCGGTATCGTAACGGGCGGATTGCGGGCAATAGGCACAATCTTCTGGGCAGGCTCCGGTTTTGATCGAACACAGCGTACTCACCTGCACTTCATTAGGGTTGAAGTAAGTGCGGTGCACGCTTTGCGCCTGAAACATTAAATCGCTAAAAGGTAATGCAAAAAGAGCAGTGATTTCAGCGCGAGTCCAGTCGTGACGAACCTCACCAAAAGTCATTGGGGCTGGGGCAAAGCTAGCGTTCATAAAAGATGTCCATAAGATGCAGGCAAAAGTTGGCTCCATATTAACCGAGCCAAACACGCTGTCAACCTTAAGACCGAATTCAGGTTTACTACTTTCCACCCCTGCACTGAAGCCGCCATTTTGACAATCGCCATAGATTCCGGCAAAAATGCGCCAGCTTGGATGCACCCACAACCTAAAGGATCGGTTATGAAGTCACTGCTTTCTCCCTTATTCAACGCTGTAACACAGAGCCTCAACCAACTCTTACCTGCCCCCTGTTTACTCTGCGGGAGCAAACACACCCACGACCTTACCTTACTCTGCGCTGACTGCGTTGACGCTCTTCCCACCCTGAAGACTCATCCCTATCGCTGTCACTGCTGCGCATTACCCTTAACGAGCGAAGCGACTCATTGCGGCCAATGTGTTGCTCATCCCCCCGCGTTTACCCGCACGCTTGTCCCCTTTTTATATGAGCATCCGCTGGATGGTTTAATTCATCAATTTAAATATCGCCGCCAGCTCGCCAGTGGCAAACTCTTGAGTGAGTTATTGCTACAAGACATTCAACAAGAAGCGGTATTGCCGGATGTATTAGTCCCCGCACCGATTCATTGGCGCAAACGCTGGCAGCGAGGATTTAATCAAACCGAGATACTCGCACTCGCGCTCGGCAAAGCACTACAAATTCCAATCAGCTATGCGTGCTTACAGCCAACCCCCACTCACTCACAAAAAGGCTTGAGCCGGATCGAAAGGCTTAATAATAGCCGTCGCCGTTTTGCAATAAACCCCAAAAGTAAACCTCAGATTGCCGGTGCGCATGTCGCCTTAATTGATGATGTCGTCACTACCACCGCCACCGCCCGTATGCTCAGTGAACTTTTAATAGCCGCAGGCGCCAAACAGGTAGATATTTGGGCGCTAGCACGCACGCCTGATTATTGAACGCAAAGCGCATCACTAACGTATAGCCATCTTGTTTTCTTTCCGATTGTGGGATTTGCCGTTAATATCCATGCACTGATTAATCGCCGCACATCATTTAGCGCGGCAACTGCACTAAGGATCTTCATGAAATTTTCGATTGTGTTACTGACTGCGCTTATCGCCACAACAGCTTGGGCGACGGATGCCGACCTCAACACACCGTCATCCCCCAGCTCGCAACCAGCGACTGCTCAACCCTCCACCACAGCACAACAACTTTATGCGGCGGCACAAGGGGATTTATTACAACTGCGTGTGCTATTAAAAAATGGCAAGAGCCAATCATCGGTTGGTTCTGGATTTTTAATTGGCACAAGTAATTTAGTCGTCACCAACTTTCATGTGATTTCACAAATTGCATTAGAACCGGAAACCTATTTTGGTGAATATAAAGATACGCAAGGCAATAGCGGTGCTATCGAATTGTTAGCAGTCGATGTACTACACGATTTGGCCGTGGTGCGCGTAAAACCGACGGGTAATGGATTTTTCAACGTGCCACGTTTAAATAAAGGCGAGCTGGTAAAATTAAGCCAAGGGCAACATTTATATTCACTGGGTAATCCGCTCGATTTAGGTTTTACTATTTCCGAAGGTACTTACAACGGCATTAGTAGCCGTGGGTTCTCCGATCAACTTATGTTTACCGGCCCCGTGAATCCCGGCATGAGTGGCGGCCCTAATATCACCGCAAACGGCGAGGTTGCTGGCGTGAATGTGGCGCACAGGCGCGATGGCGAATTAGTCAGTTTTTTGGTTCCGGTTCGCTATGTGCAAGCACTGCTGGAACGCGTAATGACCGACATCATCGATGATGCATTTACGCCCGTCACTGACTTCAAACCGATTATTGGCGAACAACTATTGCAACACCAAGCGCTCATGGTCGATAAATTATTGGAAAAGCCATTCAGCATTAAAGCGTTGGATGATTATCGCGTACCTGTACGTGAATCTGATCAAGTACGCTGCTGGGGAAATGCAGAAGCGGAAGCAAAAAAAACCTACAGTGTTGCTGCAATTAATTGCTCCATGGAATCACAAATTTTTGTTTCCGGTGAATTGCAAACCGGCCATATCTCGATGCGCCATCAATACATTCACAATAAAAAACTCACCGCAATGCAATTCGCAACCGTCGCCAGCAGCTTTTATGACAACCAGGTATACAGTACTGCCAAAAGTGAAACCATTACCTCGGCGGAATGCGCAGAAGAATTTGTGGCATTAAAAAATATGTCGTTACGTGCACTGGTGTGTGCTGAGGCTTATCACCAATTTGCAGGGCTTTATGATTTCACACTCACCACTGCCAGTACTGATGACAGCAATACCAGCTTACAAAGCATGATGAATATTCAAGGTGTATCCTATGAAAATGGGATGAAATTAATTGGTGAATTTTTACAAAACATGGCGCGAGTCGCCCCCGCGACAACAGACGCACTAGAAGCTGTTGTGAATGAAGAGAATTCGAAAACACCCGCACCCGCTACACACGAGGAGGTACAGCCATGAGCCTCCCTGAATATGCCGATACAATATCGACTGCACCAGTGTTTGCAGCAGAAGCCAAGTGCGCTCCTATTTTTGTAGAAATACTAACGCCAGATGGCGATGTAAAACACCGCTACCGTTTTTCTGATTTACCGATCCGCATTGGTCGCGCTTACGATAATGATATCATTCTGGATGACCCACACACCGCCGCGCACCACGCACAGATTGAATACAATCAACTTGATGAATTAATCATTTCCGATTGCGGCAGCTTGAGCGGAATTACACAGGCGAATCATCGGGAAGATTTTTTTGTTGTGAATGGCGATCATGATTATCGCCTTGGTCGCACATTATTGCGTATACGCCACAAAGACTACCCCGTTGCACCAGAGTTAACTGACACCACCAATCATTACTGGGAGGGATGGCGACCCGCACTAACGGGAATATTTATTCTGACGTGCATCGGTGTGCTGACCACTCGGTTGAGCGATATTAACGAAAGCACTCTCAGTAAATATTTACTCGAATTGGTGAGTGTGATTGGCTTCGTTGCCTGCTGGAGTGGCGTATGGGCATTGTTCAGTAAACTCTTTAGCGGACAGGCTCGCTTCGGTCGTCACGTGTGGATTGCAAGTTGCGGCTTGGTATCGCTCGAACTCTGGGATTTACTCAGCGGCATGACTGCTTTTGCTTTCAGCTGGGAAACACTAGCCACCTTCAGTAATCACCCGCCCATTTTTATTGGGGCACTGGTGCTGTATTTCCATTTACAAACAACCGGCAATAAGCACTTAGGTCGCTTAAAAATAATTCTTGCTGTGCTTGCCGTTATGGGATCAACCATTACGATGACCAAGCAATATCAGGCAACCAATCATCTCGCCAGCCAACTGTACATGAGTGAGCTATATCCGCCTGTGTTACGCATTAGCCGCGATAAAACACTCGATGAATTTATGAGCGATATAAACTCACTTAAACCGATTGTCGATGACGCACGCAAAAAAGATTCCGACAAAGAAAGAGCAACACCCGAGAATATCGAGCACCTGATGCCCAACGAAGACGATAAAGAAAAAGAAGCCCCGAAACAGACAGAAGAAAAAGACATCCAACCGGAGAGTAATGACAAAAAAACGGAGTAACGCTATTTATCCGCGCCGATTGATTCGATCATTCGCGCCATAATTCTTAATCCAAAAAACATTAAAGGAGATACACATGCTAAAACGATCATTGAGTTACGGTGCAGCACTTATTGGCGGCTTACTGCTTAACAGTATCGCCAGTGCAGCGGAGTTCACGCTGGCGAGTCCGAGCATCAAACCCGAGTCAACACTGAGTGAGGATTACGTGTTTAATGGCTTTGGTTGCAGCGGCAAAAATATATCGCCTGAGTTGCAGTGGAAGAATGCACCGGAAGGCACTAAAAGTTTTGCCGTTACCGTTTACGATCCCGATGCACCCACAGGCTCTGGCTGGTGGCATTGGCTTGCGTATAACATTCCCGCCACCACCACGACATTAGCCGCGGGTGCTGGCACTGCGGATGGTAAAAAACTTCCTGCGGGAACCGTTCAAGGTCGTACCGATTTTGGCGCACCGGGTTTTGGCGGTGCTTGCCCTCCAGTCGGCGACAAACCCCATCGTTACATTTTTACTGTCTATGCACTGAGCACCGAAAAAATTGAATTGCCGCTCGATGTGACTGCTGCCAACATCGGTTACATGATTAATGCGAATCTTATTGCCAAAGCAACTTTTACCGCCTATTACAGTCGCTAAAGAAAGTGCTCAGGTGGGATGCTTACTCCACTATCGCGTTGGGCATCCCTCATCACAAAAGCACATAGACACTACCCACGCGCGCGCCTAAAATGCGCGCTCTTTTTCTATCGTTCTTCCCACTAGGCATTCAGCAGGTAAATCATGGGCAATAAAACCGCTCTTTACGCAACTCATCAAGCGATGGGTGGCAAACTCGTCGATTTTGGCGGCTGGGATATGCCTTTGCATTACGGCTCACAAATTGAAGAACACCACAAAGTGCGCCAAGTGGCGGGCATGTTCGATGTATCACACATGACCGTGATCGATGTAACCGGTGCCGACGCCAAAACTTATTTACAATATTTACTCGCGAACGATGTCGCTAAAATCGAAACCACCCTAGGCAAAGCACTTTACAGCGGTATGCTCAACCCAGAAGGCGGCGTGATTGATGATTTGATCGTCTATAACATGGGTGGCTGGTATCGCACCGTAGTTAACTGTGGCACTCGCGAAAAAGATTTGGCGTGGATGAACAAAATCGCCACTGACTTTACTGTCACGCTCAAAGAACGCGATGATTTGGCGATGATCGCCATTCAAGGCCCGAAAGCCATCGAGCTTACCCGAACGGTGGTCAACACAGAAAGCCTCGCCATTATCGATAGCTTGAAAGTGTTTCAAGGGTTGACATCCGGTGACTGGTTTATCGCACGCACTGGCTATACCGGTGAAGATGGCTTGGAGATTATGTTGCCAAACAGCGAAGCCGTGGCTTTTTGGCAAGCTCTTGCTAGCGCAGGCGTTGCGCCCTGCGGTCTAGGCGCGCGCGACACCTTGCGCTTGGAAGCCGGTATGAATTTATACGGCCACGAAATGGACGATGCTATATCACCACTGGTCGCCAACATGGGCTGGACAATTGCGTGGCAACCCAGTGAGCGCAACTTTATTGGTCGCCGTGCGATAGAAGCGGAAAAAGCATCCGGCGTCAGCCAAAAACTGGTCGGACTAGTGTTGCGCGACCGAGGCGTATTGCGTGCAGATCAAATAGTTAGCATTGAAGGTAGCGATCAAAAAGGTGTGATCACTAGCGGCACATTTTCACCGACCTTGGGCTATTCTATTGCTTTAGCACGTGTGCCAGCGGCAGTCGGCAGCCACTGTGAAGTAGACATGCGCGGCAAACTCGTTAAGGTTGAGGTGATAGCACCTAACTTTGTTCGCCACGGCAAGCCCGTGTTTTAATGATCGACAATACCCCAGACCACAGACTTTATTTTTACAGGACAAACACCATGAGCGACATTCGCAAAGAACTTAAATATCTCAGCAGCCACGAATGGGCACGCGTTGAGGAAGACGGCACTGTGACCATCGGCATTACCGACCATGCGCAAGATGCACTTGGCGATGTGGTCTATGTTGAAACCCCAGAAGTAGGCAGCCGTGTTTCTATTGGCGAAGAAGCTGGCGTCGTTGAATCCGTAAAAGCAGCATCGGATATTTATTCACTGGTCTCTGGTGAAGTGGTAGAAGTTAACGAAGCACTGCAAGATGCGCCAGAAACGGTTAACAGCTCACCTTACGACGAAGGGTGGTTTTTCCGTGTAAAACCAGATGATATCAGCGAGCTGGATGAAGCACTCAGTGCTGATGATTATCGCGAGTTGTTAGAAAGCGAAGAATAAGCCTCATTAAAAAACCTATCAAAGCCCTCCATAAAAATGCAGCTCTCCTACTGCGTTTTTATAGAGGGCTTTGCTGTTTTTAGTATCGTGCAGCAATGACTAATAACAACGCAATGAGGGATGGCACCGCCTGCACAAATAAAATCTTTTTATTCGCTGTGATGGCGCCGTAAACACCCGCGATCAAAATACAGGTTAGAAAAAATAGTTTTAATTCAAACCCGTGACTTTCCGACAATAGCGACCACAATAATCCCGCCGCCAAAAAACCATTGTACAAACCTTGATTCGCCGCCAAGACTCTCGTGGATTGTGCAAACTCAACCGTCAAGCCAAAAGCTCGTCGCCCTGTGATTGAGGTCCACAAAAACATCTCGAGCACTAAAATATAAACGTGCAAGAGCGCAATAAGTGCGACCACGGTATTGGCAATAAAATCCATAACAACTCCACCCTAGATTATTGCGCCGCGCGAATCTCCTGCTGAATCGTTTTTATATCGCGTGGCCACGGCCCCGCGTCACGCTGTGCGCTAGGTAATTGCGCAATGGCTTGGCGAGCTTGCGCATTAGTTGCAAAGCGGCCGGTAATCACAACAAACCAATCCTTGCCTTGACGCTTACTCTTAAAAATAAGTAATTCTTTTTTATTGGCTTGAGCAGCAACATAATCCAATGCAGCTTTGTAATTACTCACGCCTAATAATTGAATGGTGTATTCCGATGGTCTCCAATTCAAAATCTGACGATCTTGGCCAATCGCACTGGTACTGATAACTTTTTCGGTCACTGCGGGCTTAGGACTTGGTTTTGGTACGGGCTCAGTGTTAACCAGCTCTTTATAAACGGGTTTTGAATCCTCTGCAGTGACCACAGCGGCTGTTGTTTTAGCCACAGAAGATGCTTGAGACGTTTGCGGCTTTTCACTCGCAGAGTTAATGGTTTTTTGTGGCGAGGTGGGCAACTGCGCAAGAGGGACAATTTCCTCCTTAGGCAAGTCTTCATCTACAGTGACTGCGACGGCTGTCGTCGGCGCCGAAATGGTTGGCTGTTCCGGCAATGATTGCAACAAAGGCTGCACGGGCGTATCCGTTGATGCCAACTCCAGCGAACTCGCTGACGCAGATTGGGGTGATGCCGTCTGCACCCCCGCTACGGGAGTTGTGGTCGCCGGTGATGGAAGTGTTTGCGACATTGCAGAAGTTTGGCGCGATGATGTTTGCTGTGTCGCTGGAGTTTTCGCTACGGGCACCGCAGGCTTTACCGCAGGTTCATCATCGCCCATATAAAGTAGACTCAAACCAACCACTGAAATCAGTGCAGCTATCGCAATAATATGCACAACAGGCAGCGAACGCCGCACCATACTTGGTTTTGGCATGACGGACTCAAGCAGACGTTCTTGCGCCAACTCATGCAACACACTCAATTGACCTTGAGCCTGCCGCCACCAAGAATCGACGAGCGAATCACTAAAAATTTCTGGGCCGAGATAATCCGCCATTTCCATGCGGAAATTTAAATAATCGACACTTTCAGCAAGGTTAAACGCTGGCAAATAAAAATCATTTACCAGGAGCTGCTCAGGGCATAAACGCTCGAGCCGTTGCATCAAGACAGGCTCACCGATCATCACCACATGAAAACGATTTTGCTGTGGAAAACTCTGTAACAAAGAAGCAATCACCGATATTGTTTGATCGCCCAGCAAATGCGCGTTATCCAACACCACTACCGCCAGACCATCAGTATCGGCATCCGGTTGCTCTTCAATAAAACTTTCCAAACAGGATAATAATTTTTCTGCCGAGGGCACATCCTGAAAAGGCAAACCAAAGGCTTCGATAACCGCTAAAAATAATTGCTCCAGAGTTTGTCCAGATTGAACATTTACATAGCACACCAAATCAGATTCAGAGAGCGAATCCATAAACGCATGTGCGATGCGTGTTTTGCCAACACCGTACTCGCCCAACACCACTAACAAGCTATTGCTGAACTGGGCTAAATGCAGCAGTTGATCGAGTACTTGGCGGCGCCCGCCTCCTGTAAACAGGGGGAATGAGTAATCATTAGAAAAAGGATCTTCTGCCAAACCATAGCGCTGACGATAATCCGCAAGCAACTGGTCATCCGCTTGAGAGTCTAACTCATCAAATAAATGACCCTGCTGTTGGCCAGCATTAAAATCCAGTATGCGGCTATCAGGTTGTGCACGTAGCGGCGACTCTTTTGTCATGACAAAACTCTCGTGTTTCCTAGCGATTGACGAAGCATCGTTTTACACACTCGCTTTGGAGGCTTCAAACGTTTGTTGCAACATGATCGGATCTATATCACTGGTAATTAGCGCCTTACCCATAGACTCCAACAGCACTAAACGTAAGCGTCCATCCAACACTTTTTTATCGACTCCCATTAATTCAACAAATTGTGCAGGTGTCATATCCGCTGGCGCCTTGGTTGGCAATTTAGCACGCTCAATTAAATGAATAATCCGCGCAAAATCTTTTTCAGAAATAGCGCCTCGACGCAGTGATAAATCGGCAGCCATTACCATCCCAGCACCAACAGCTTCACCATGTAGCCAATTACCATAACCCTGCGCCGTCTCGATCGCATGACCAAACGTGTGGCCTAAATTTAAAATGGCACGGATGCCGCCCTCATGCTCATCTTGTCCGACAACGTCAGCTTTATTTTCACACGAGCGTTGCACGGCATAAGCAAGCGCATCAGGAACGCGATTCATGAGCGCATCCATATTTTGCTCAAGCCACACAAAAAAATCATAATCAGAAATTAATCCGTACTTGATGATTTCAGCAATTCCCGCTGATAGCTCTCGAGGAGGCAAGGTTTGTAGCAAGGACGTATCGGCGATAACACAGCGTGGCTGATAAAAAGCCCCAATCATATTTTTCCCGAGCGGATGATTAACGCCTGTTTTCCCCCCCACAGAAGAGTCAACCATTGATAACAGCGTGGTGGGTATTTGGATAAAATCGACACCTCGTTGATAGCAGGCAGCCGCAAATCCGGTCATATCACCTATAACACCACCACCTAAAGCAATCAGCGTAGTTGTGCGGTTGTGACGCATCTCCAAGAGTGCGTCAAAAATATGATTCAGAACATCAAGCGTTTTAAATCGCTCGCCATCGGGAAGAACCACTTGATCGACCTGAAAATCAGAAAGCAAGTTCTGCAAGCGTGCAGCATATAATGGCGCCACAGTTTCATTCGTTACGATTAAAACCTGCTTGCCACGAATATGGCGCGTCAATAATTCTGAACGATCCAGCAAACCTTCGCCGATATAAATTGGATAGCTGCGCGCATCCAAATCAACAGTTAAAACCTGCATAAATAGGCCTTTTTCAGAGGGGGCATAGATACAACAACAAACGCCCGCACTCTACCATAATCATGCAGAATTTCAGAATGGAAAGACATTGAAGTGCGAACAACAACGCTGCGAAATAAGAAAACGATAGATACTATCGCTCGGAAACCAAACTCGCTATTTCCTGAGCAACCAACTTAGGCGAACGACGATCAGTGTTCACAATAAAATCAGCAGCATCTTGATAAAGCGGGTCTCGCAATTCAAGCAGATCGATGATTTTCTGACGCGGATTTTCAACTTGCAACAACGGACGCTTTTTGTCGCGGGCAGTACGCTCAACTAACTGATCGATAGAAGCCGTGAGATAACAGACAAAACCAGAAGATTTCATGATCTCACGATTCTGTGCCCGCAGAACAATACCGCCACCCGTGGCTATAACAGCATCTGTTTCATTCGATAATTCAGACAATACGGCAGTTTCACGCTCACGAAACCCCTCTTCGCCCTCCATATCAAAAATCCATGGAATATCTGCGCCTGTACGCTCTTCAATCACACGATCGCTATCACGAAAACGGAGGTTTAATTCTGCAGCCAGCAAACGGCCTATTGTGGATTTGCCGGCCCCCATGGGGCCGACAAGAAAGACATTGGATTTACGCATTAATTGGCAAGATTGTCCGACATAAGCTTTGGAGTAACGAAGATCAACAACTCTGTTTTAGTTTGACGATCAATCGAACTTTTAAACAAACGTCCCAGGTAAGGAATATCGCCTAGCACCGGCACTTTTGTTTCGCCTTTTGTACCCTCAACAGAGAAAACCCCACCAAGCACGACCGTTTGGCCATCATTTACTAATACTTTAGTTTGCAAGCGGGTGATGTCGATAGTAGGACGACCATTTTCAAGCACTTCACCCACAGCATCTTTGAACACCAACAGATCCATAATCACTCGATTGTCTGGTGTAATTTGTGGAGTTACTTCCAATTTCAATACCGCCTCTCTGAAGCCTGTCGTCGTAGCACCACTTGCAGAAGCTTCCTGATAACCAATTTCCTTACCCGATTTGATGATAGCCAACTGCTTGTCACTGGTGATCACTTTTGGTTGAGAAACAATTTCTGCATAACCTGAATTTTCCAGTGCACTCAGTTCCATATCTAAATAAGTGTTGTCTGTTAATACGCCTATGGCAACACTGCCGGCTGGATCAAGCACAGACAAATCCACCACGTTATTCTCTGTGATATTTAAGCTTTTATTTTCATCGGGCCCTTGAGTAAACCAAGCAGATGGATGGGTGCCATCCTCATCGTCTAACCCCTCTTGAGATCCCGCAAAATCAATAATACGGCTGGGGTTTTGATTGTAGCCAGCACCTCCCCAACGAATACCCAATTCACGACGGAAATCACTGTTAGCAATAACAATACGCGCTTCAATCATTACTTGACGGATTGGTATGTCTATTTGATCCACCAAGCGTTTAAATGCTTCAATGCGCTCTGCTGTATCGGTAATGATAATTGAGTTGGTTCTCTCATCAACCACACCCTGGCCACGCTCAGACAGAACACTACCCGTTGACTGGCTACCACCCTCACCGCCACCACTATCACCACCTTTAAACAACTCAAACATTTCTTTAGCATTTGCATAACGAACACGAATATATTCAGTGCGCAATGGCGCAAGCTCTTCTAGCTGTTTCTTAGTAGTAATCTCTTGACGCTCACGCTCTGCAATCTCTGCAGCGGGCGCAACCATCAGCACATTGCCCACTTGGCGCTTATCCAGGCCTTTGTTTTTTAATACCATTTCAAGGGCTTGATCCCATGGCACATTCTGCAAACGCAAAGTTATGCGCCCCTGCACGGTATCGCTGGCGACCAAGTTAAGCTCGGTGAAGTCAGCGATAATTTGTAACACTGCGCGCACTTCAATATCTTGGAAATCCAGTGACAGCTTTTCGCCGGTGTACTCGAAGTCCTTTTTCTTTTCTTGTTTTTCTTTTTCTGTCAAAGGCTTGATGCTAACAACATATTCATTATCTGTTTGATAGGCCAAGTAATCAAAGTCACCGCCAGCCGCAATATTTAAAACCGAGGTTTCTCCGTCTTGTGTTGCATTAATCAAACTCACTGGCGTAGCGAAATCAACAACATCAAGACGACGACGAAGCTCAGGTGGCAGCCAGACATTTTTAAATGAAAGACGAACGCCAGCGCCTGTACCTACCATGTCGGCACTCACTTTGGGGTTCGACAAAGTCACTATGACCCGACCCTCGCCAGAGGCTCCACGACGGAAATCAATATTGCTTATGGCAGATTTACCACCGATAGCATCGTTTCCAAGACCTGTTTTGGTTGCGACATCAATAGATGGACGGACAGACGTTGTTGAACCATCTGCAGCACCCACCTCGACAACAAAACTTTTCCCATCTACGCGTGTTGTGTAGGAGGTCAAATCATTTAGATTTAAAATAAGGCGTGTACGGCCTTCGCTCGTTAACACCATTGCACTTTGGCCATTATCTACCGCCAAAGGAAAACGGCGAGCCTTGAGTGCGCTGGTAACATCAGGAAAGTCGAGCACAATGCGTGCAGGCTTTTCTATGGTGTAACCTTTGGGTTCTGGCGGCACAGAATCAAACGCCATGCGCACTTCAAATCGTTCGCCAGGTAATTGGGAGAAGGTAATATCATTTAGTGTACTTGCGAGAGCCAAAGGAGACGCCATTGACACCAACAACAAAAGTATTTTTCGCATATTTAACCCCAACAATAAGAATAGAGCTCTCATGTCCGCTTATTCCTTTTCTTCTAATTTAATGATTCTGGGACGTTCAACCCAACCGTTAGAGCCATCACCGACTATCTCCATCAGCTCAATTTGCATGGGCGTTGTAGAGATAATTTTTCCGTGATTTTTGCCAAGATAATTACCAACAGTCGCTTTCACGACATTACCTTCGCTGTTATCAATAAGTGCCCAGAGGCGCCCACCTTTTTCAATAGTGCCAACCATTTTGAGTGAAGCTATGTTGAAGCTTTCAAGGAATTCGCGCTCCCGTGTGAGATCAGGTGCAACTGCGCGACCACCTTTTATGGCAGATTCATCAACAGGCACAGGCTTTTCAAAGGGACTGCGTAGTGTCATCGCACTGTAAGAGAATGGCTGATAAGGCCGGAACGTGGGCAAAGGCTCTATTTGACCTTGAGGACGACGCTTAGTCTCTGCCATGTGATCCAATAAATCCTGATGCTCACTAGACTGACCACAGCCCACCAAAAGGTAAGCGGAAACTAGCAATTGAATAATGAGGAGCTTTTTCATTTATCTTGCTCCAATGACTTGTAGCGATAAGTTTTAGCAACGATCTTCATGCCAAGCTCACGACTATCTTTTTCAGATTTAATCGTAAAATCATGGAGGGTCACAATGCGCGGCATACTTGCCATGCCGCTCACGAACCCACCCATATCGTGATAGCCACCTTTCACATCAATATTGATAGGAACTTCAATGTAATACTCAGCGATTACATCAGGCTGAATGGCCAAATCATTGATGGTTAATCCACTTTCTCTGCCGCGAGCACCAATATCCTCAAGCAAGCCAGGCACTTCTGTTTTTGCGGGTAAACGATTAAGCAATGAATCGAAGGTGCCTTTCATTTCTTCCATTTGGGCTCGGTAGGCCTCCAAATTGGCAGCCTCAAAACTTTTCTTCTGGAAAGTTGACCGTAACGTTTGCTCTTTAGCAACCTCAGCTTCTAACTGCATATTCAGATCGCTGATTTTTACGTAATAGGTCCCAGCCAAAACCACGGCAATTAGCAAAAGACATACAAAAATCTTAGCCGGTAGCGGCCACACACCCACTTTTTCAAAATCGATATCATTGACATCAAATTCTTTTAACTGATCAATCGTATCTTGTAGTGACATTTTATTTCGCACCTCCTGCCGTCTGACCTACAGCCTCTGCTGCAGGATCAACAGGTGCAGAGGTTTGCACCGTCATTTTGAACATACTGGCTTGCTCCCCTTCTTCTGGTGCAGCAGTAACGGAGGTGAGGTTGGGCGATGCAAACCAATCTGATGCATCCAAATTACGCATGAAGCTGGCCACTCGATTGTAAGACTCAGCCACACCTTCAATGCTTACCACCGTACCCTTGCGATCCACCAAGGTCACGTAGACACCATCGGGAATTGCACGCGCAAAGTCATCGAAATAGCGAACGATAACGGGACGTGTGCCCTCCAAATCTTGAATGACTTTGATGCGAGCCAAGAGATCGTCGCGTACTTTTTTTAGTTCGCTAATTTCTTTAACCTGCGCATCCAATTTGGCAATTTCCTGATCTAAAAGACGGTTGCGCGACCCTTGATTTTCGATCGCAGACTCCACACTGGAAATCCACGAATAAGCTCCCAAAGCCGCAACAATAAAGACCGCAGCGATAATGCCGATGAATTCGCGCTTCTTCTCTTCGCGATAGGCCTGACGCCACGGCAATAAGTTAATTTTTGCCATTAATCAAAACTCCTCATCGCTAAACCCGTAACAATCATTAACGATGGCGCATCATTCGCGAGCGAGGCCGCATTAACACGGGAGGACACCGACATTCGGGCAAAAGGATTCGCTACAACCGTTTGCGTCCCTAATTTTTCTTCAATCAAACCCACCAGACCTTCTAACGAAGCAACCCCTCCGGCAAGAATTATGTAATCGACATCGTTGTATTGGCTGGCAGAGAAAAAGAATTGCAAGGAGCGTGTCACCTGTTGCACAACCGCTTCTTTGAAGGGCTCCAGCACTTCCATATCGTAGTCATCAGGTAAGCCGCCTTGCTTCTTGGCAAGACCTGCTTCATCGCGCGATAAACCGTAGCGACGTTGAATTTCCTCAGTCAGTTGACGACCACCAAACAATTGCTCACGGGTATATACCGTTTTGCCATCAACCAATACGCTCAGCGTCGTCATAGTTGCGCCTATATCGATAATCGCAACCACTTGACCTTCTTGATCTTCTAACTGCTCAGCAACCAACTCAAATGCGCGTTCCATGCAGTAGGCTTCAATATCCACTTTTTCAGCAATCAAATCGGCTTCATTCAAGACTTGTTCGCGCGCTTCAACGTTTTCACGTCTACAAGCTGCTAGCAACACTTCAACTTGTTCGGGATTGCGCGGAGAAATCCCTTGCACCTCGAAATCAATCGCCACTTCTTCTAAAGGGAAGGGGATATATTGATCTGCTTCGGCGGCTATTTGGTTTTCCATAGCGTCATCGCTAAGTTCAGCGGGCATGTCGATCATCTTTGTGATCACCGCAGAACCGGCAACCGCAACCGCCGCATGTTTAAGCTTGGTTTTGGATTGCTTCACCATAGACTTGATGACCTCCGCCACGGCAGCGGGGTCAGCGATATTTTTTTCCACGACCGCATTCGGGGGAAGCGGCTTTACGGCATAGGATTCGACGCGGTAACGGTCACCGCTGCGACTGAGCTCAAGCAATTTGACCGACGTTGAACTGATGTCCAACCCGATAACTGGCTTAGCCTTTTTCTCTAGGAAACTTAAAATGCCCATTTTTCTATCTATATCCGTAACTTAGACGTTGTTTATGTTATAGCACTTTAACTTAAGCCTGCAACAAACCGATGCATATGTAAACAGGCAAAAAAGGCCGTATAATGCGCGTCACCTACAGCGAAATCGCTAACTCATTAATTCACATAGAAAAAATGCTAAATAAAAAATCCTTCTTCGGCGTTATTTTTTGGCTGTTACTTGCCGGCATCAGCGTTACCGCGGTGACATTTGCCGGTCTTTACCTCTATCTCAGCCCCAAATTACCGTCAGTAGAAAGCCTCAGGCAGGTTAAATTACAGACCCCATTACGGGTTTATTCAAGTGATGGCAAACTAATTGGTGAATTTGGCGAACAGCGTCGCACTCCATTAGCTTACTCACAGATCCCTCCGTTATATATAAAAGCGCTTTTGTCCGCTGAAGATGCGGAGTTTTTCGAGCATCATGGCGTTTCTTTCCGCGGCCTGTTGCGCGCAGGTTCACAATTATTAAAATCTGGCCAAATCCAATCCGGTGGCAGCACGCTCACCATGCAATTAGCGCGGGATTTCTTCTTGACCCGCAAGCAAATTTTCTCACGCAAGTTTAATGAAATCCTGTTATCGATTGAAATTGAACGAAAATTCACCAAAGAGGAAATTTTAGAGTTATTCAATAACAAGATGTTTTTCGGCAACCGCGCCTATGGATTACAAGCTGCCGCCCAAATCTATTATGGAAAAGACATTCATGACTTAAATGTAGCTCAATACGCCATGATCGTCGGAGTACTTAAAGCACCCTCTGCCTATAACCCACTTGCCAACCCCAAACGCGCCATGATTCGCCGGAATTGGATTCTCGGACGCATGTACGAGCTCAAACACATCGATCAGGCTACCTACGAAGCATCCGTCAACGAACCCAATACGGCTAGCTACCACGGCACCACTTTAGATGTGCAAGCGCCCTATATCGCCGAAATGGCGCGGCAAGAAGCGCTAGATCGCTTTGGTGAAGCAGCCTATTCAGATGGCTACAAGGTCTACACCAGTGTCGATAGCGCAATGCAGGCCACCGCTCAAGCCGCCATTTTAAAAGGTCTCATAGGCTATGATCAGCGCCATGGTTTTCGCGGGCCCGAGCAGCGTTTCAAACCATCCAAAGAAGCTGACCTAAGTGACTGGCAGGATAAATTACAATCTATACCTATTCTTGGCGGTATGGAGCCTGCTGCTGTTGTAGAGGTACAAGATAAATCTATTAAAGTCATTTTAGCCAATGGTGATTTTGTAGACTTGAGCTGGGATCAGGGGTTAGCCAACATTCGCCCCTACATCACCGAAGATAGTCGTGGAGCGGCGTATAAAAGTGCGACCGAGTTCATCAATATTGGCGACGTATTAAGGCTAAGCAAAGATAATGACGATCAATGGCGCCTGAGCCAAGTCCCTGCCGTACAAGCGACCCTAGTCTCACTCGATCCTATGGATGGGGCCATCCGCTCACTCGTTGGCGGTTTCGACTTCAACCAAAGCCACTACAACCGAGCCACGCAAGGCTCTCGCCAACCCGGCTCCAGTTTTAAACCACTGCTTTACACCGCCGCTTTGGAAAACGGGTTTACGCCTGCCTCCATCATCAACGATGCGCCCATTGTCATTGAGAACACCAGTACAGGTGTGGCTTGGCGTCCAGAAAATGACGATGGCAAATTTGTAGGCCCTATGCGCATGCGACAAGCGCTGTATCGCTCACGCAATTTGGTCTCTATCCGCATTTTGCGCAGCATTGGTATGCAGACAGCACTCGATAGCCTTGAACGCTTTGGCTTCAATAAAAAAGAATTTCCGCGCGATTTAACCTTAGCTCTCGGTACCCACGCTCTCACCCCCATGCAAATGGCGACGGCTTACGCAGCCTTCGCTAATGGTGGATTTAAAATTACGCCATACCTAGTCACTCGTATTGAGAACGATAAAGGGCAGGTAGTTTACGAAGCAAAACCCAAACGGGTTTGTAAGGCCTGTGAGGACACGGTAAATATCCCCCGCTTCACCGAAGATGGGACTGAATTACCAGCCACCCCAATGATGGATGCCAGCGAACGTGCGCCGCGCATAATCGATGAGCGCATTGCCTATCTGATTGACTCAATGCTGAAAGACGTTGTGGATAAAGGCACTGCGCGCTTGGCCAAGCAACTCGGTCGCAGCGATATCGCCGGTAAAACCGGCACCACCAACGGCCCGCGAGACACTTGGTTCTCAGGTTATAACCCGAATATAGTCACTACCGTATGGGTTGGGTTTGACCAAAACACGCTACTCGGCAGGAAAGAATTTGGTAGCTCTGCGGCTTTGCCCATTTGGATAGACTTTATGCGCACCGCTCTTGAAGGTGTACCCGATCAATTACCACGCCAACCGAATGGAATCGTCACTGTACGTATCAACCCTGAAACTGGCAAGCCTGCACAACCAGGAGATCCTGACGCCATTTTTGAAGTGTTCCTTGCCGAAGACACTGGCAGAACCTCATCGACCTCTGAAGAAGAGCCAGAACAAACCACATTACCGGAAGAGCTTTTCTAAGCTATGGATTGACGAAATGCACAGGCATAAAAAAACGCCGGAAGTCTGAACTTCCGGCGTTTTTTTATGATCTGTATCCGACAAACTGACAGTCGATAACGCTTACTTCTTAGCGCCAATACGGCTACCAAAACGCTTAGTGAAGCGATCGATACGGCCACCGGTATCAACAATCTTTTGCTTACCTGTATAGAAAGGGTGACATTCGCTGCACACGTCAACGTGGAGGTCTTTACCCAAGGTAGATGCGGTTTTGAAGCTATTACCGCAGCTGCAAGTTACAGCAACGGGAACATAATTTGGATGAATATCTGCTTTCATGATAGATGCCTTGCGTTTTTTGTGCCGCCACCCGAACATTTGTCGAGCACCGCACAACGGTTAAATGGAACGGCTGTTTTGGGGAGCGGGATATTACCAGAAAAATCAATCCTGGCAAGCAAAAACAGGGGTTTGGCAGCTTAAAACATCACAAATTAGCACGATATTTCACCAGCACATACCTCCTCCGAGCATGGGTTACTCAAGCTGGTCGCACCATCCACACCTTACACCATCCAGAAGCTTTAACTTCTTTACCTGCAAAAAGATTGCAACCAACCCACTCAGCACCTGCCGGCCCCTTTGCTTGCATACAATTGGCGCAATTACTGCCCGCAACGGTTGACACCTCGACATAACCCAAGGCCTTTGCCTGAGGATCTTCAGGCGATACTTTTGCAACAGGTTCCGCAACAGACAACTGGCATAATGGGATGAGCCCAGCACCTAGGGTGATACCAGACACTTTTATAAAATTTCTTCGATTCATAAAATGACCTCATGGGGTTTAGGGTTAACAAGATATGGCTTCGGCATTCGACGACTGGGCGCAACTAATTGCATCTCCATTCGCCAAGGTTTGCCATCGCAACTTTCGTAATTCGGGCAGTTTTCTGGGCAACCGCGGCAAGGTAACCGGGGCGCGCTCATTGACTTAACATCCGTTAAAGTAGGCATAGAGATTATCCAGTGGTTATTTTCCTTGATTGATACGCAATGAATTTGATTTAGGTCTACCAACAATCCGTTATTTCATACTCATTACCACAAAAGAATAAAAACTCGCTCGGGTAGATAAGTTATCCTTCGCATCCCCTTTCATTTTGTGTTTGCCAATTAACAAAACAGATGCACTCGACCGTGATTTTAGAAATTGCCCTGCCTACGCCACTGCGGCGTCGTTTTGATTATTTACCACCGCAGGAGATAGACGCGGCCGAGCTTGAGCACTTGGCGGCAGGCATATTGGTGCGCGTACCTTTTGGGCATCAAGAGCTGATTGGGGTATTGATTGCGGTGAAAAGCTCAACCGAACAAGACATCGCCAAACTCCGCCCTGCTTTGGCGATTGTGGATAAGACTCCCGCACTAGGCGGCGAACTGTTAGAGCTGTGCCTATGGGCCGCCGATTATTACCAATGCCCTATCGGCGATGCTCTACAAACAGCATTGCCTACGCTGCTGCGCCACGGTGAACCCGCGCAATTACGCGGCGAATGGATTGTTGAATTAACCACAGAAGGCAAAGGTTTACCGGAAGGTGCTTTAAAACGCGCACCAAAACAAGCGCAATTATTGGCGGAGTTGCAAGCGCGCGCATACTTAACAAAAACTGATCTCGATTTACTGGAAATTCCGCGCACCATTGTAAAAACAATGACCGAAAAAGGCTTGGTAAGATCTCGTGAAATAGCCATAACCCCCGATACACCCGCTCAACTACTACGCGAAGCAGCCTTGCCCTTAAACGAGGAGCAAGCAGCAGCCTTGGCGCACATTGAATATCACCACTTCAACATCTATTTGCTTGATGGCGCTACCGGCAGTGGTAAAACCGAAATTTATTTACAAGCAATTGCGCAAATCTTGGCGCAAGGAAAACAAGCACTGGTTTTAGTACCGGAAATTGGCTTAACGCCACAAACGTTATTGCGTTTTCAGCGCCGTTTTACGGTGCCGATTGTGGCACTGCATTCCGGTTTAAATGATCGCGAACGCTTAGAAGCATGGTTACAAGCGCGCGCGGGCATTGCACGGATTATTATTGGCACACGCTCAGCAATTTTTACGCCGTTGCAAAATCCCGGCATAATCATTATCGATGAAGAGCACGACAATTCATTCAAACAGCAAGAGGGTTTTCGCTATTCCGCACGAGATTTAGCCGCAGTACGCGCTCATCGTTTACAGATTCCACTCCTACTTGGCTCGGCCACACCTTCACTCGAAACACTGCATAACGCACAACAACATCGCTATAACTATTTGCGTTTAACTACACGCGCAGGAAATGCTAAACCGCCCGACATTCAATTGCTGGATATTCGCGGTGAACAATTACACGAAGGTTTTGCAGCGGCAAGTTTGGCGGCCATTGATCACACATTAAAAGCGGGCAATCAGGTATTGGTGTTTTTAAATCGGCGCGGTTATGCACCCACGCTGGAATGCCACGATTGTGGTTGGCTCGCCAATTGTAATCATTGCGATGCACGCATGACCGTGCACCAAACACCACGCCATTTACACTGTCACCATTGCGATCATCAACGTGCTATTCCACGGCGCTGCCCCTCGTGTAACAGCACCAAAATTCAACCGATTGGCCAAGGTACCGAGCGCAGCGAAAACGTACTGCAAGAATTATTTCCCGGCACTAAAGTGATTCGCGTTGATCGCGATTCAACGCGCAACAAAGATGGTATGCAAAAATTGTTGGTGGATGTTCACAGCGGTGAACCTTGCATTTTGGTGGGCACCCAAATGCTCGCCAAAGGTCATCATTTTGCTGATGTAACCTTGGTGGTGATTATTGATGCCGATGCCGGTTTATTCAGCACCGATTTTCGCGGCCCCGAACGTATGGGGCAACTCTTATTGCAAGTGGCAGGGCGCGCAGGAAGAGCCGACAAACCCGGACGCGTACTGCTTCAAAGCCACCACACGGAACATCCTTTAGTGCAAACACTGATGCTAAAAGGCTATCACGCACTCACCGACTTAATTCTGCAAGAACGACGGATCACGCAACTACCACCCTATCGCCACTTGGCGCTGATTCGCGCGGAAAGCAAACGGGCAGAATTAGCCGTAGATTTTTTGCGTTTAGCGCGCAAGATCGCGGAACAGTTACAAGAACCCAATCCATTTTTCAGTTATCTTGGCCCCTTACCCGCGATGATGGAAAAGCGTGGCGACCGTTTTCGCTATCAACTGCAACTGAATAGCGCACAGCGCAAACCCTTACAGCAACTCCTAACCCAACTGGCCTTACAACTGGAAGGTGATGCTTTGAGTAAACGCGTACGTTGGTCGATCGATGTTGACCCGCAAGATATGAGTTAGATGACTCACTGTTTTTACTACCCATACTATGTAGGATTTTTATGCCTTCTTTTTTGACACTGATGTCTCGCTTACTGACTGCTGCCTGTTTCATCACCCTACTTCAAGGTTGTGACACGCATGAACCTACGCCACAGCTTCAAGATGGCGCCTATATTTTTACCGCAGACGATGGCCGCCAATTGCGTTTAACGCCTTATGGCGATGCGATGATTCGCGCACAATCCATTCGCGCGGGCGAAAGTTTTTTTGCTGACGATCGTTACGAAATGGTCGAAACCCATCAATGGCCGCGCACAATGGTTTTGCGTGATGACAAAAAAATCTGGCGCCTCGAACATGCTGCTGGCAACGAGTTTGTGGTCACTATTGACAAAAAAACCTTGGCACTGAATTTCTCACAAGGCAAACAAACATTGCTCACTGAAACCAAACCAGTGACATGGAAAGAGACAAAAATCACCGCGCAATTTGTTGTTGATGAACAAGAACATTTTACCGGTCTTGGCCACGGCTATTATGCGCGCGAAGCCAGTATCGATTTACGCGGCAAAGTCATCGAACGCAATTATGGCCGCAAACAAATTGAACAAGCTCCCTTGATCGTCCCCTTTTATTTATCCAGCAAAGGCTACGGTGTATTTTTAAATAGCACCTTCACCAATCGTTTCAGTTTTGGTGCCGATGGCGATTATTCCATCACCATTGATGACGATGGTTTTGGCGGGCGCATGGATTATTTTGTGATTGCAGGGCCAAGTTTTCGGCAAGTGTTGGATAACTACACTCAACTCACTGGCCGCCCACGTTTACCGGCACTCTCGATGTTTGGTTTACAACTTACGGACAAAAGTCATGACCACAATTCATCTACACCTTCAGATGAACAATGGTGGCGAAACAAAGTCAGTGAACATCGCGCGGCCGGTTACCCCTTGGATCATCTCGTCAATGATAACCGCTGGCGCGCAGCAGGCGGGCAACGCTGTGTATCCGAATTGGAGTGGGACAAAGAACGCTACCCAGACCCTAAAGCCTATGCCGAATGGCAAAAAGCCCAAGGATTGGTCATGACGGTGGATTTCAATCGCTGTATCGGCCAATTTAGCGACGGCTGGAAACCGGAATTTAATATTCCCGAGACCGGTGAAATTGATTTTGCCGAGAGCGCGCCGGATTTGACCAATGCCGAATTCCGTCGCTGGTTCTGGCATCTCTTCTACGTTAAAACCTTGAATCCCGCCTTAGGCTACCCGAATGATGCACTCTGGATTGATGAATTTGATGAAATGGGTGCAGCACCGAAAAAGATGATTCTGGCCGATGGCCGCAGCTCGGCAGAAATGCGCAACTACTGGTTCTTTTTGATTGCCAAATCACTGGTACAAGAAGGCTGGGACAAATCCGATATCAACAAGCGCCCGTTTGTCTGGGTGCGTGGCATGACCGCAGGTGCACAACGTTACGCCACCCTCTGGTCGGGTGATATCCAACCGAGCTATGCGGATATGGCCAACCAAATTCGTTCTATGCAGTTGGCGGGTTTATCCGGTTTCCCGTATTGGGGACACGATGCGGGCGGATTCTTTAACTTTCAGGAAGAATACGGCCCCGATGAAACCCTTTATCAGCAATGGGCCATGGCCTTTGGTAGCTTCGCTCCTGTGTGGAAACCCCATGGCATGGGGCAATCGCGCTGGCCGCTAGATCGCTCCGCTGAATCACAAACTATCGCCCATCAATACGCAAAACTACGTTACGAACTCATGCCTTACCTCTACACCGCAGCGCACCAAGCCGCTGCCACGGGCATACCTATCGCACGTCCTATGTTGCTGGATTACGGACAAGACCCCAAAGCCTGGCAGTTTGATTTGCAATATATGTGGGGCGATAACTTGTTAATCGCGCCTGTTGCAGATGCGACCAACAAAAAATCCGTGTGGTTACCGGCGGGCAATTGGTATGACTATGAAACCAAACAGTTATTACCTGGCGATCAAGTCATTGATGTTGCTGCCCCCGTCGGCAGCCTGCCTATTTTTGCTAAAGCCGGTGCGATTATTCCGAAACGGGACTTTGTACTGAGCACAGCGTTTATCGATGCGCAGTCATTAACGCTTGATATTTATGCAGGCGCTAATGGAAGCATTCAATTGATAGAGGATGATGGAGTAACGGAAGATTATCGCCGCAGCAACGCCTTAATGCGCACCGACATCCACTATCAACAAGATGCCCGCACACTCACCATAAACGCCGCGCAAGGTAGTTATACTGGCGCGCCAGCTCAACGTACTTATGCCATTCGCGTTTTTGGCCTCACCGATGTCGCCTGCGCGATAATAGGCAATAGCCGTTATCCTATTCGCACTGGGGCACAGGGTGATGTTGCGGTGGAGATACCTGCAACAGCCATCGCACAATCATTAACGATCCTCTTTGCAAAAGCCGAAGGCTGCGCGCCATAAGCGTACAGCCCCTAACCGTGCAATCACCGCAGGTTGCACGGTGTTATGCACCTAGCGCCAATCAACACTGCACTAGCCCTGAGTGACTAGCCCCAGTACAATCGCGCCCTGATTTTCCATTTGATTCCCTTGATACCCAATTTTTATCATGAGCAGAGATTTCGCTAAAAAAAGCCGCGCACCTAGTCGTCGCGGATCTAACAACGCTAGCGGTCAAACACCGGGCTGGACATGGTTCCTTGCCGGTTTAGTACTCGGGGCATTCGCTGCCAGTCTCTACTTCATCAAAAATCCCGTAACAGCACCCGCGCCAGTCGAAGAACCAAAACCGCAAACAACCGAAAATAAAACACCAAAACCACGTTTTGATTTTTATAAATTGTTGCAAGAAAGTGAAACCATTGTTCCGGCGAGCGAAACCAATACCGACGAAAAACCCACACCGGAACAGGCGAGCACCGAATATATATTGCAAGTGGGATCATTCCCCAGCGCCGAAGATGCCGACAAACTACGCGCACAATTGATTCTGCTCAATCTGGATGCCCATATCGAAAAAGTGGAAATCCGCAAAGGCGAGCTGTGGCATCGCGTTGTGGTTGGCCCCTTCGATAATCAAAACGCACTCACCAGCGCTCGCACTCAACTGGTCAACAACCAATACAACGCTCTTGTACTTAAGCGTGCTAAAACAAAACGCTAATCGCCTTCAGATCAAGCGCCTTGAAAAAGGCGCTTACGCCCCAACCTCGCTGTCATCACACCAAAACGACGTTCGATGCTCTGTGCAAAACACGCTGTGAATACATCCCTGTACGCTCCTCGTCGGCATCCTGCCTCCGAGGGTCTTGCGCAGAACATCGAACTTCGTTTACGTAACCTTAAACCCCTAAAGGAACTCCAGTGACTACAATTCTCTCTGTTCGCCGCGATGGCCAAGTGGTTATCGGTGGCGATGGCCAGGTCTCCCTCGGCAATACCATCATGAAAGGCAATGCACGCAAAGTACGCCGCCTTTACAAAAACCAAGTCATCGCCGGATTTGCAGGCGGCACCGCCGATGCCTTCACACTCTTTGAACGCTTTGAGGCCAAACTCGAAGCGCACAACGGCCAGCTCACACGCGCTGCGGTTGAACTCGCTAAAGACTGGCGTACCGATCGCAGCTTACGACGACTCGAAGCCCTCCTCGCCGTCGCCGATAAAGAAGCCTCGTTAATTATTACGGGCAATGGTGATGTGATTCAGCCGGAAGACGATTTAATCGCGATTGGTTCCGGTGGCAATTACGCCCAAGCTGCCGCACGCGCGCTGCTGGAAAACACGCAATTGGATGCGCGCAGCATCGTTGAAAAAGGTTTAAAAATTGCGGGTGATATTTGTGTGTTCACCAACCAATCGCACACCATTGAAGTGCTTGATTATTAGCCGCCACACACACTACATTTTTCGATCAATTATTTTCGGTAAAAACTTTTTATGTCCTCTATGACTCCGCGCGAAATCGTGCACGAATTAGATAAACACATTGTCGGCCAACAAAATGCCAAACGCGCTGTGGCAATTGCATTGCGCAATCGATGGCGCCGCATGCAAGTCGCTGCAGACATGCGCAATGAAATCACGCCCAAAAATATTTTAATGATTGGCCCAACCGGTGTGGGTAAAACAGAAATAGCGCGCCGCTTGGCAAAACTCGCCAATGCGCCATTTATTAAAGTCGAAGCCACCAAATTTACCGAAGTGGGCTATGTCGGCCGCGATGTCGAATCCATCATTCGCGATCTCGTCGATGTCGCTATTAAAATGCGCCGCGAACAAGCCATGAAATCGGTTCAGTATCGCGCCGCTGAAGCAGCCGAAGAGCGCATTCTCGATGCACTCTTGCCACCCGCACGGGATTTATCCGCCGAAGAAACCAAACACGAATCCAGCACACGTCAAATTTTTCGTAAAAAATTACGCGAAGGCGATTTAGATGATAAGGAAATTGAAATTGATGTTGCTGCCACACCGGTGGGTGTAGAAATTATGGCACCACCCGGCATGGAAGATATGACCAGCCAACTGCAAAATATGTTTTCATCGCTGGGGCGCGATAAAACCAAAAAAGCAAAAATGACCGTTAAGAAAGCCTTCAAACAATTACAAGATGATGAAGCCGCAAAACTGGTCAGCGAAGAAGATATTAAAACCCAAGCCATCGAAGCGGCCGAACAAAACGGTATAGTCTTTATCGACGAAATCGACAAGGTCGCACGTCGCGGCAACGTCAGTGGCGCCGATGTATCACGTGAAGGTGTGCAGCGCGATTTGCTCCCTTTAATCGAAGGCTGCACGGTATCCACCAAACACGGCATGATCAAAACCGATCATATTTTATTTATTACCTCAGGTGCATTTCATCTCAGCAAACCCTCGGATTTAATTCCCGAACTACAAGGCCGACTACCGATCCGCGTAGAGCTGCAAGCTTTAACACCGGATGATTTTGAGCGCATTCTCACCGAACCAACGGCATCGCTCACCGAGCAACAGCACGCCTTGCTAAAAACCGAAGGGGTTAGCATTTCCTTTACTAAAGATGGTATTCGTCGCATTGCGGAAACCGCCTTTGAAGTAAACGAACGCACCGAAAATATCGGCGCACGCCGCTTACACACCATTCTCGAGCGCCTACTGGAAGATGTCTCTTTCAGCGCAGGCGAAGGTAATACTCACGTAGAGATTAATGCGGCTTATGTTGAAGCGCATTTGGGTGAGCTTGCGAAAAATGAAGATCTAAGTCGGTACATCCTCTAATGAGCGCATCGAGCAAAGTCCCCACTAAAATTCAGTTGCACAAACAATCACAGCAACTGGAATTACATTTCAGCAGCGAGCAATTTTTATTGCCCGCTGAATTTTTACGCGTCTACTCCCCCAGCGCCGAAGTCAAAGGCCATGGCAAAGGACAAGAGGTGCTGCAATTCGGCAAAAAGGATGTAGGCATCAACTCTATAGAGCGTGCAGGTAACTACGCGCTAAAAATTATCTTTAGCGATGGACATGAAACCGGTATTTATACGTGGGATTACTTTTACGAATTGGGAAAAAATCAAGAAAAACTGTGGCAAGAGTATTTAGATCAGTTGCATAAAGCCGGAAAGAGCAGAGAAAAGGATACCAGTGTCGTGAAGTTTATCGGTTGAAGATTACCCGCACTCAACCGATAAACTTCACGTTAATTATTGCCGCTTAAACATCGCTAAGCTCTTAGCTTTCGTAGCGGGAACTGTTGCAAAAGAATCTGAGCATTCAGGCGTTAAATCTGACACTGAACGGCTTGAACGGCGATAACTAACCGAAAAACTTTCTCCCTCATCTTTCCCAGAAACTTGCATTTTACTACCCGACACTGTGATTTTAAGATCAGTAAAAACGTCTGAGTCATATTTATTATTACCAAGAGGAACCAATTGATCGACAACATCTATCCAATAACAATTGCCCTCTCTATCGAATGAGTCACCGGCGTAATCATAGACCGTGAGATAACCTTCCGCATCAATCACAATATATGCTTCATCAACACCTTCAGTGCCTTCGTCTGTAGTGGCATCCCATACTCCCACCAATTTATCCAAGCTATCATCGCCACCGGTAAAATCACCACCGCCATCACCAGAGCCTCCGCCACAAGCAGTTAGGATAGAAAGTAAAGACATGATTACTAATTTTTTCATCGAACAGATCTCCTATCGATAGATTGATTAAGGTTCCATCCTGTCCATCTCACATATTGAACATATGGCGATTACAGGCACACACAATTATGCACAATAGCGAAACAACTGCCTATTCTTGTGCAAGATTTTATAAAAAAAGCCATGGCGATTTCTCGCCATGGCTTTTATCCAAGATCACAATTATCGAACTAGCACTACCGCAGATTGCGCAGGCACACTGATTGAAATAGAGCCAGATCCATTACTAGTATGGACAGTATCAGTTGCCGGTAACTTTTGAACGAAATCTGCATTATTAACACCCGTTGCTACCGACAAGGTTTGCGCACTGAGCGATAAATTAATTAATACCGCAGCAACCTTAGCACCATCTGTTCGGGTAAAAATAAGATGAGAGTTACCTGATGATGATTTCAAACTCAAGGTACCTGTACCCAATACCGGATTATTTTTACGAAGAGTATTAAGCGCGCGGTAATGCTCAAGCAAAGATCCTGCAACACCGTCTTGTGCAGCGACATTACGTGTACTGACATTGGCTGAAAGCGCACGATAAGGCGTTACCGTTGAGAAGCCTGCATGGGTAGTATTATTTGTCCAACTCATCGGCGTGCGCAATTTTCCATCGTCAGTTTGGTTGCCATTTGCCATACCGATTTCTTCACCGTAATACGCAAATGGGGTGCTGGATACCAAGGTAGTAATTGCCGCCGCAACCTTATAGTCGCCCAAGCTATTACCGCTTAGCTCTCCAATAGGACGATTCCCCGCAAAAGCATCATGATTCGATAGAATCAATGGCATAGTCGCTTTAGTAGATGAATTTAGTAACGAAGCCAATGATGAATTGAGTGTACGTCCTGTCGCCGTTGATTTAACTGCCCCCTGATAACCAAACGCGAACGCATTGATACACGATGTAGACACTGCATATTGTGCAGGTGCATCTGGCGCTTCACAAATCATGTAGCGATTATCGTAACTATTAATAACGCGTTGAGCTTCAGCTAAAAGTGGATGGTTTTCTGGTTGATCGCTCCATAAATTTTTTCCATTTTCGATCAAGACCCCTGTGGCATCAAACCGGAAACCATCGACCCCTTTATTCAACCAGAAGCGCAAATTATCCATGTGATAATCCACTACCAGAGGATTTTCTAAATTAAAGTCCGGCAAACTAGAGGTAAACACACCGTAGTAATAACCAATCGCGCCTGAGTGCCAACTAGCAGCGCCACCCCAACTGGTCCAGCCTGGATTAGTATCCGAGAAAATATACCAATCACGCTTACTGTTTGTTTTTGCTGTTGATGCATCAACAAACAATGGATTTGAGCTGGAACTGTGATTCATCACATAATCCAAAATTACACCTATGCCTCGCGCGTGAGCTTCGGTTAACAGAGTTTCAAAATCTTCCATGGTGCCGTAATCCGTTTCCACTTTACGATAATCAATCACACTGTAACCATGATCGTTATCGCTGCTTTCCATAATTGGCATTAACCAAATACCGGTAATTCCCAGGCTTTGAAGATAATCCAACTTACTGATCAAGCCTTGCAAATCACCTTTACCATCACCGTTGGAATCTTTGTAAGAACGCACAAAAATTTGCATGAAGTTCGCACTTCTATTCCAGCCAGCAGGCAACTCACTATCAACTGTCATAGGTGCCACGTCAGACATATCCAATGCAGCCGATGCATTGCCAATTAAAGCAACCGCCGCAAGAGCATCGGTTTCATTGAAAAAGAGATTGTTGTTATCTTGCACTACCCACACATTCGCACCATTGGTGTTGGGAACAAAACTTAAATCCGCCGTTGGGCTTTTGAAATCGCCCTTGTGCGTAATTAAATTAAATGCAACCGCCGGATTGGTTACTGGCACAACCGCAACAGCCCAGCCATCGGTGATAGAGTCGAATGCACGAGGCGAAGTCCATGTTGTTGCTGTCGCCGTTGAAATAGCGCTGCCCCACAAATGCAAACCCCAACCTGTGTAATCCTCAGCACTGCGTTTATAACGGATGGTTACGGAGGTAATGACTCCCACCGAACTACTGCTTGTAGAAACGCTCATTTGAGATGAACTGGGAACAGATGAGCTGCTTAACGAAGAAGATGAAACAATCGAACTTGAAAATGAAGAACTGCTTAGTGAAGAAGAAAGATTCGAACTAGAAACAGATACACTACTCAAGGAAATGGATGATGATATTGCACTGGAAACAACAACCGATGAATTCGCACTTGAACTCGCTTGCTGCACACTACTACTGGAAGAGCGAGAACTGCTCGCGGGTGTTGAACTGGTGACTTGGCTCGATACCGCAGAACTTTTATCGCCATTTCCACCTCCTCCGCCACCACCACAAGCACTTAATACCACTGTTAGGCTCAACACCCACAGCAAGGAAAACACTTGTCGATTATTTTTCATCTCTTACCTCTGCTCATTGTTATTAATTCGTTGCTAATTCATGCAGAACTTAGGGCTTCAACAAGAATGTTAAAACAATATCGATTCGTTTTTGCCATGCTGGCTCGTTGTGTTCTGCACCGGGAAATTTTTTAGTGACCCAATCTGTTTCTTCAATATAACCTTTAGCGCGCATAATATTGTCAACTTTGAGTTGATGCGGCTCATAGAGCGCATCCAGCGTGGCCGTACCAAAATCAAAATATATTCGGTGATCGCCCGCCACAGGAAATCGATCGATCATATACTGCCGGATACTATCGCTCAACGGCAAATAGTCATTATTAAATAAAACCGGCCAATGCGTAGATATGCAGCCCGCACTTCCAAAAACATCAGGGTATTCAGCCACCGCATACATAGAAATTAAGCCCCCCATGGAGCTGCCTGCAATCATCGTATTGGGTCTATCGGTGAGGGTGCGATAGTGCGCATCAATTTTCGGTTTTAATTCTTTTACCAAGAACTGTAAATATTCATCGGCGAGATAACCGCGACCATTTTCGCCAATATGTTTTTTAAGTGCTTCCAGCATCACAACATCTTGTGCATTAAAATAATTTGCTGCTTTTTCAGGAAAATATTCCAGCCGACGTTGCGATGTATTTGATACAGCCACAATAATCACCGGGCGAATTTCGCCAGCATCTATGAGTCGCTGAGCAGTATCATCCACTTCCCACGCCACACCATAACCCGATTTTGAGGCCGTAAATAAGTTTTGACCGTCATGCATATAAAGCACAGGAAAATGCTGCTGTGGATTTTCAAAATATTGGCGAGGCAACCACACCTCAACGTTGCGCGCGGCAACAAATTGCGAAGAAACCTGCCCCAACTCATCTATGCGCGGTGCCGTAGAATGGCCTGCTTGGCATCCCACAATGAACATGAGACCTACAGTCGCTATCGCGAAAAAAACATTACGCATTCAATGACCTCATCCAACGAACATCCTTCACCCAACCAGCGCCAAAAGCTGCAATAGGTTCTGCGAAGACATGACACTAGCTTTACCAATCCAGACCGATTTGAATAGACCTTAAACAATTTTTTACATGTATACGCAAGAAATCAGAAAATCGTTACTTATGACCACGGGATTCCTCGGCTTTGCATAAAAAAATAGTGAGTATGTGTTGGCCGCCCCCTATTCAGAGCGTCCAGTTAACCACGCCCCAATAAGCCGTCGCTAAAATCACGCAGCCAAAAACAATGCGGTACCACGCAAATATTTCATAGGTATGATTAGCCACAAAGCGCACGAGAGTACGTATCGCCAGCCAAGCACTTAAAAATGCGGTGATAAAGCCAACGGCAAACATAGGAACATCATCCATGCTGAGCAGATCGCGATGTTTGAAGACATCGTAAACCGTTGCGGCAACCATCGTTGGCACCGCGAGAAAGAATGAAAACTCAGCGGCGACTTTGCGATCCAAACCAATCAACAGCCCACCAATAATGGTAGCGCCAGAGCGCGAGGTACCTGGCACCATTGCCAACACCTGAAATAAACCTATTTTCAATGCGTCACGCCAGGTTATTTCATCTACATCACAGACGCGTACGTCATGTTTACGACGCTCTGCCCAGAGAATAATTATCCCCCCAAGAATTAGCATCGTAGCCACAGTAACGGCATTAAACAGATAGGTTTTAATGAGCGAAATAAACAAAACACCCGCCACCACAGCCGGTAAAAAAGCAATTAGCAAATTCATAATGAACTTTTGCGCCAAAGAGTCATGAAACATGCCCTGCGCTACCTGTACGAATTTACTACGGTATTCAACCACCACCGCGAGAATGGCACCAAGCTGAATAGCAATTTCAAAGACGCGGCCATCATTATGAAAATTGATGAGATCTGCGACTACAATTAAATGCCCCGTGCTTGAAATAGGTAAAAACTCGGTTAATCCCTCAACCACCCCCATGACGAATGCTTTAAACATCAACAACAAATCCACTAAAGGCTCCTTAATTTTTCAGACAGATACAGACCAATTTGGTTTAATTTGCGCGCGCCAGTCTGCGCGAATCAGCGCACCATTGCAAATTACTATCTCGGCTTATCACTCTTATGTTTGCCGATATAGGCTGAGTTATACTGCCTCGATCAACGTCGACTAAACCACTGAGGATACGGTCATGCATTACAAAAAACACCTACACTATGTAATGGCTTTATGTGTAACGTTTCTTCTGACGGCCTGCACCTCTATTCATTACACCCAAGACTATAAAAGCGGTACCGATTTTAGCGCACTTAAAACCTACAGCTGGCGAGCCATTACGGTAGAGGTTAGCGGAACACCAAGACCTTTTTTACAGCGACTGATTGATGAACAGCTGCAGAGTCAGGGCTTCACACAAGCCAAAGACAACCCAGATTTTTTAGTGGATTTACAGGTATTTTCCCGTGTAGGTGCGCGCAGCAATACCAGTATTGGAATAGGCATTGGCCTACCGATTGGCACTAATGGCAGCATAGGCCTAGGCACATCAAGCCCATTGGGCAAGGGAAAACAAGAAGGCGTTATGGTTATCGATATAACGCAAGCAGCGACCAACACCTTGATTTGGCGAGGCAACGCGGAAGCAATCCCCCTTATTAACTTTACACTCGGTGCCGAACAAAAGTTACGCGCAAGTATTGCCGAACTCTTAACACCCTTCCCACCAAACACGATGACCACACAAGAGACGCCCACTAAGTAATGTCTCAAAACGCATAGTGGATAATCACTTTTAATGATTATCCACACCCTCATTTTTTTATGCAGATTTCCCCATGCCAAATTCACAACGCCTCTCACTGAAAGGGATTTTACTACTGCTCGGTCTTGGTTTTGGCTGGGGGATTAATTGGCCCATCATGAAATACATCATCAGCGAAATTCCGCTGCTGAGCTTTCGAGGTTTTTGTTTATTTTTTGGTGGCTTGGGTATTTTGGCAATTGCACGCGCCTCTGGTTTAGCTGTGCGAATACCGCGGGGCTATTGGCCGAAATTATTGTGGATTTGTTTATTCAATATCATTGCATGGAATGTGATGGCGACCTATGGATTAAGCCTTTTACCCGCTGGCCGTTCTGCACTATTAGGCTACACCATGCCACTCTGGACCGTAGTACTTTCCGTGTGGATATTGCACGACCGCTTCAACCTTCGCATTGCTATTGCATTGTGCTTGGGAATTAGCGGAATTATCGCACTCATGGCCGAGACTTTACTTCACTGGTTTGATGGTCCACTCAATATGCCGCTGATTATCGGAGCTGCCTTAATGATTCTCGCCGCCTGGTGTTGGGCATTAGGTACCGTCTTGATGAAGCGCTGGCAAATACCACTCAACAGCGTTGCGCTAACCGGCTGGTTATTATTGTTAGCCAGTATTCCGATTATTGTCGCCGCTAGCATAGTGGAAACACTCCCCACAAAAATGCCCCCCACGCTTGCACTTTGGGGTGTTGTGTATAACGTGTTTATCGGTTTTATGTTTTGTTATTGGGCGTGGGTAAAACTAGTCACCTTAGTTCCTGTGAGCGTTTCTTCGCTTTCATCACTAATCACACCGCTAATTGGTGTGATTTCAGGGATTTTTTTGCTGGGAGAAAAACCCGGATGGCCAGAATGGGTGGCCGCCGGGTTAATTTTGGGCGCAGTTGCGGTGGTGAATATTAGCGCAAGCCCAACCTCGAACAAAACTTAATGAGGGTCAACACTCCAGCCGTGTACCGCATAAAGCTTTCTTTTTTTGGCGCTCACGTTCGCGATCTTGTTTGCGACTGAGCTCGGTTAAACAACCATCCCGCTCAATCCCTTCAAGCATATCGCATTGCTCCTGAGTGACAGACTTTTTTGATGAATTTCCCGTACCAGAACAAGCACAAAGCCCCAGCACCAACATAAAAACACATAATTTTTTCATAGAACTCCCTCTGGTTATAACTATTATGGGCGCGCTAAATGCGCACAGCGAAAATGGATTATCTTGAACTCATAACAATAATCGCCAGCAACTCTATACCCTCACCACGAATTAAGCAAAACCACCAAGGATCGATTTAATCGAAGCACATCTTCCTCTGGGGAAATCTCCGCCCCATACGCAACCACCTCTACACCTGCGCGAATCGCCTCACGCAACGTCTTTCCGTAAACCGGATCAATATTATCCGCAGGGCTTACGGTTTTTATCCCTGTATGCTGTACACAAAATAATAAAACGGCCCTATGGCCTTGCTGGGCCATGAGAATTAATTCACGTAAATGTTTGCTGCCACGCTCACTTACGGCGTCAGGAAAGAACCCCTGCCCTTCGGCCTCCATGAGCGTGACATTTTTTACCTCGAGATAACACGCACGGGGATCTTGCAGATGATTTGTCAATAAAAAATCGATACGGGACTTTTCATCACCGTAAGGAACTTCTCGCCTGATTGATGTGTACCCCTGCAGTTCAGCAATCACATGATTGTGTAGCGCGTCGCTTACCAGCTCATTAGTACGCGCTGTATTGATACCTGCCAAATCACCACTCAGGGTTGTGACCACCTCAAGCGTTTGAGGATATTTGCGAGTTTTGCTATCACTGATGGAATACCAACAGGGGCTGTTGGGTATTACGCAATGTTTCATAGAACCTGTATTCGGGCAATGCACCGTCAGCTCCCGATCATCGGACAAACGAATATCAGCCAAAAAACGTTTGTAACGATTAATCAACAACGCTGGATAAAATGTAGTCATTCCGTAGCTCATCAAGAGTGGTCATCGGTTAATAGGGGTTTTACACCAATAAACTGCTAGACCTGCAATTGACGCTCATCTTTATCCTTTTTCAGGCTATAGTTTTTGGTTGAACGTTTTGCAGTTGCTCAGGCTAGGTGTTTTGCGTAATGTGCGAGCGATTCATTATAGGGGGATTAGGCGCTCTAGCCTGCGAAAAAGTGCTAGCACTGGCATTTGTTATCTGATAGCTTGCTCCCCCTTCAATTTCTGCCCGCTATTGTGGCCGGCAGATAACCGCTGATTCAGGAAGTCTTACGAGGCGCTAACTTATGGCGAAAAAATCTCCCTCTACCGAAACCTTCGCTTTACGTCCATTTACTCCTTATGTGGAGAAAAAGGGCGAGGAGTATATGAACGACAATCAGAAGCTGCACTTTCGGCAGTTACTGCTGAACTGGCGTTCAGAATTGATGGAAGAAGTAGATCGCACTGTGAGCCACATGAAAGATGAGGCCGCAAACTTCCCGGACCCAGCCGACCGCGCGAGTCAGGAAGAGGAATTCAGCCTCGAACTGCGCACCCGCGATCGCGAGCGCAAGTTGATCAAAAAAATCGACAGCACTTTAGAGCTGATCGAGAATGATGATTACGGCTATTGCGATGCTTGCGGTGTGGAAATCGGTATTCGTCGCCTTGAAGCGCGCCCCACCGCTACCCTCTGCGTGGATTGCAAAACCCTCGCCGAAATCAAAGAAAAACAAATCGGCGGCTAATACCGCCACTGAGGGCGAGAGTCATCTCGCCCTTTTACTATGCCCAGCCACACTGCTTCTGTATCACCCCCATCAGTACCCAGACCCTATATTGGCCGCTTTGCGCCATCGCCCACAGGGGCATTGCATTTTGGTTCGCTCGTTAGCGCGCTCGCCAGTTATCTCGATGCCAAAGCTAATCGCGGCTCTTGGTTAGTCCGCATGGAGGATTTAGACCCGCCCCGCGAAGAGGCCGGTGCAGCGAACCTGATTCTGCAAAGCCTTGAAGATCACAGATTGGAATGGGATGGCGAGGTCATGTACCAACGTCAGCGCTGGGATAGGTACGAAGAACGGTTGATTGAATTGCGCAACAATAACCTCGTCTATGCGTGCAATTGCTCGCGCCAGCGCTTGCAAGGCCTCGGGGGTATTTACGATGGACATTGCCGCGATCACCCACCATCATCGGACCAGACTATTGCTTGGCGACTAAAACTTTACAATGCTCCCGAGCTGCCCACATCGGATGAAATTGTGTTTGAAGATCTTATTCAGGGCTCACAGTGCCAAAACCTGCGCACACATGCTGGCGATCAAATACTCAAGCGCCGCGATGGGCTCTATGCCTATCAACTGGCTGTTGTCGTAGATGATATTGACCAGCAAGTCACCCATATCATTCGCGGTAGCGATTTATTAGAGGTAACGGGACGGCAGATATTTTTATTTCAATGCTTGAATGCGGCGGTACCGCAATTTGGCCATGTGCCCTTAGCAATTCAAGCGAACGGGCAAAAACTCAGTAAACAAAATCACGCCCGCCCCTTGGTGTCAGATCGCGCCAACATTAATCTGTGGCAAGCCTTAGTATTTTTAGGGCAAAATCCACCCTTAGACTTACAACACGCATCGCCCATAGACATTATCACCTGGGCTGTAGCACATTGGCAGCGAGAGCGGGTTCACGGTTTAAGCCGCTATTATGATGACGAATAATTAAGAGCCTTCCACCAACGAGTGACGGGAGCCTCAAGGATTTTCAACTACACTCAATCAGAATTATCCTGAGTAGCCGTTATGAATAATCAACGCTTGGTGATTTTGTTTTTGCTGATCGCCTATATTTTTTCACCCACACTATTCGATTGGATTATCAATCCTGAGGGGGCTTGGTATCGCCCTTATATTATTTGGGTGATCGTTATTGTCATCGCCTTTATTATGCAGATACGTCGGAAAAATTATCACGAGCTTGATTAGCGCCAGCACTGCATTGACTCCCATAACACCATAAGAACAACATCATGACTTTTGATCTCGGCCAAGTTGCGTTAATCGGTATCGGCTATTTATTGCTTCTCTTCGGTATTGCCTACATTACCGAGCGCGGCTGGATTCCCGACAGCATTACCTCACACCCTATTACTTATATTTTGTCCCTCGGTATTTTTGCGAGCGCATGGGCATTTTATGGTGTTATCGATTTAGCCTTCCAATACGGCTACGGCGCATTAGCCTATTACTTGGGGACAGGCGCATTGTTTTTATTTGCGCCCGTCGCCTTAGCGCCGCTCGCGGAATTAGCTCGGCGTCATCAGGTTCACTCCTTGGCGGATTTGTTGGTGTTTCGCTACCACAGTCACAGCGTGGGCGCGCTGACAACACTCTGTATGCTCTGCGGTATTTTGCCGTTAATGGCGCTACAAATTCAGGCGATTGCCGACACCATGCACATTCTTACCGTGAGCGGTAATCCATCGCTTCCGCTAGAGGGCACAGGTCTAACCTTTAAAGATTTAATGGCGCTTTGTTACTGTTTTATTCTGGCGCTCTTTACGATTTCATTTGGTGCTAATCGAGAACAACATCGCGGCTTGATTACCGCCATGGCCTTCGAATCCTTGTTAAAAGTCTGCGCACTTTGTGCCGTTGGCTTGGTTGCCGTATTTGGCGTGTTTGATGGCTTGGGCGGGTTGGATGAATGGCTACTGGATCACCCAGAAAATCTCGCCTTATTGCACAATCCCATCCACTCGGATTCTGCACATACATTGCTCTTGGTCTTTGTCGCGACTGCCGTCACCATGCCGCATATATTCCACTTGGGCTTGGCAGAAAACCCCTTGATGCGTAACTCCCACACGGTGACTTGGGCATTCCCACTCTTTTTACTGCTAATAGCCCTCCCCATATTTCCCATCCTCTGGGCAGGCTCCGAACTAGCAGTACCACTACCGCCGCAGTACTACACCTTGGGTGTACCTATTCTGTTCAATTCACCCGGTTTAACGCTGCTGGCATTTATTGGGGGATTATCTGCCTCAACCGGCGCCATGGTGGTCATTTCGCTTGCACTCTCCACCATGGTGATGAACCACTGGCTATTACCGAGCCTAAAACTAAGAGCTCGCAATGATATATACAGCCGCCTGATTTGGCTGCGTCGCGTGCTGATCGCCGCCATCTTTTTGGGAGGCTATTTGTTTTATTGGATTCTCGATAACCGCTTCAGCCTTACTCATTTAGCCATGACGGCGTTTATCGCCACGCTGCAATTTTTACCGGGCACCTTTGCGATTGTCTTCTGGAGTAAAGGCAATCGTCGCGGCATGATCGCAGGCTTGAGTGTAGGCACGGGTATTTGGGCGATTGGATTACTCTTTCCCGTCTTAACCAGCCTTGAGTTCATCCAACTACCCTTCACCGATGCCAGTATTCCGGTGGGGATCAATTACTGGAGCGAAGTTGCGCTCACCTCGCTGGCACTTAACACCCTGTGTTTTGTGGTGATTTCGATGATGACCCAACAAACTGAGGACGAACAATACAGCGCCGACCTCTGCGCGGCCGATGAAATCAGCCACCCAGTCCGCCAAGCATTGGATGTGCACTCAGCCGCCGAATTCAAAACCCGCCTCGCCAAACCACTCGGCAAAGTTACGGCCAGCCGCGAGGTAGATATCGCTCTGCAAGAACTGGGGTTGACGATCAGTGAGCGCCGCCCCTACGCACTGCGCCGTTTGCGCGACCAAATCGAAGGCAACCTATCGAGCTTGATGGGGATTCACGTTGCCAGTGAAATTATGGATACCCACATCCCCCACCAAACCGCAGCCGCGCGCAGCACGGTAGATATCAATTTGATTGAAAACCGTTTGGCAGAGTATCGCGACCACCTCACCGGTATGGCAGCCGAACTGAACAACCTGCGCCTTTATCACCGCAAAACACTGGAAGAATTACCCATGGCAGTCTGTTCACTGGGGCGCGATATGGAAATTCTGATGTGGAACCGCGCCATGGCGAATTTGACGGGCATTCCCACTGAGGATGTCACCGGCTCCTATTTGGAAGATATCGCCGAGCCTTGGTGCAGCTTATTGATCGATTTCAGCCAAAGCAGCGAACCGCATTTTTACCGTCGCGAGATCGAGCTGCACAGTCGCCCGCACTGGATTAGCTTACACAAAGCTAATATCGAAGGCCCCATCACGGCGGGCGTATACGATCAGGTGATGCTCCTTGAAGATGTGACCGAAACCCAACTGCTGGAGCAAGAGCTAGTACACTCCGAGCGCTTGGCATCGGTAGGTCGCTTGGCCGCCGGTGTCGCCCATGAAATTGGCAACCCCATTACGGGCATCGCCTGCTTGGCGCAAAACCTGCGCTACGACTCCGACAATCCAGAAGTACTGGAAACGGCCGATCAAATTCTCAGCCAAACCGACCGAGTAAGCCGTATTGTGCAATCGCTAGTGGGTTTCTCACATGCCGGCCACGCTAGCAAAAGCGAGTTCGAGGCAACGTCTCTACGCGATTGCGCAAGTGAAGCTATTAACTTGCTATCGCTGCAAAAAGACAAGAATCAAGTACTGTTTTGCAATGACATTCCCGCTTCTGCCGTGGTGGCAGGCGACGCACAACGCATTATTCAGGTTTTTATTAATCTTTTATCTAACGCACGGGATGCCAGCCCAGAGCAAGGCCGTGTTATGCTTGAAAGTAACGAAGATGAGGATTCAGTAACAGTGACTGTTACCGATGAAGGTCATGGCATACCGCCGGAGTTAATCGATCGCATTCTTGAACCCTTCTTCACCACCAAGGAACCCGGCGAAGGTACGGGCTTGGGATTGGCCATGGTTTACAGCATTATTGAAGACCATAGCGGCCATATGGATATTGTCAGCCCAGCCGATACGGCAAAGAATTGCGGTGCTAAATTTATAATAACACTACCGCGGCATCTGGACTCCCTTGTGGATGGCTAAAACCAGATAGTTGATCGAACCCGCTGATTAGCTGCATGATAGCGCTAGTCATCACCAGTAACCGCCTAAGCGCTTAATAGCAAGATGAACAGAAACCATGAGTAAAATTCTTATAGTTGAAGACGAAACCATCATCCGAACCGCACTGCGTAAGTTGCTCGAACGCAACCAATACGATGTGAGCGAAGCACCGTCGGTAAAAGAAGCAACCAGCAAATTTCAATTGAAAGATTTCGACCTCATCATCAGTGACCTGCGACTGCCCGGTGCTCCCGGTACCGATTTAATCAAACTCGCCGGTAACACTCCTGTACTCATCATGACCAGCTATGCCAGCCTGCGTTCAGCGGTTGACTCTATGCGCATGGGGGCCGTGGACTATATCGCCAAGCCTTTTGATCACGATGAAATGGTCACCGCTGTGAAACGCGTGATTGGAAAAGCCAAAGCCGCCAATAAACTCGCCACCGCTGTCGATACTGCCAGTAATGCCATTGCCGGCATGATCGGCACCAGCGATGTCATGCAAGATCTCTACAACCGAATTCACAAAGTAGCGCCTACCGCCGCCACCGTATTGATTCATGGCGAAACCGGTACCGGTAAAGAGCTAGTCGCACGCGCCCTCCATGAAGAAAGCTCGCGCAATAACCACCTGATGATCTCGGTAAACTGCGCCGCCATTCCCGATACCCTGATCGAGTCCGAACTCTTCGGACACGAAAAAGGCGCCTTTACCGGCGCCGCTAGCAATCGCGAAGGCTTGGTCGCCGCTGCCGATGGTGGCACCCTCTTCCTCGATGAAATCGGCGAATTGCCACTGGAAGCCCAAGCGCGCCTTTTGCGAGTCCTGCAAGAAGGCGAAGTGCGCCCCCTTGGGTCAGTAGAATCACGCAAAGTGGATGTCCGCTTAGTCGCCGCCACCCACCGCGACCTGCGTAAACTCGCCAAAGAAGGTAAATTCCGCGAAGACCTCTACTTCCGTATCAATGTGGTGCAACTGGAATTACCGCCACTGCGCGAGCGCGGCAAAGACATCATCAACATCGCCGAATCCCTGCTACAACGCTACTGCACCCAATTCGGCAAGCCGCCGCTCAAACTCGCTGCCAGTGCCGTGGATGCCATCATGGGCTACAACTGGCCAGGCAATGTGCGCGAACTAGAAAACGCCATGCAACGCGCCGTAATACTTTGTGAAGACAGCAACGAAATTGGAGATCACCTGCTGTCCATAGATGCAGACGCAAACGACATAGGTGACGATGGTAGCGAATCCTTGTTTGAAGCCCCACGCATCGCCAGCCGTACTCACGGACGCTCAGGCGAGGGCGCTGAAAACTTATCGCTGGAGGATTATTTCCAACGCTTTGTGCTAGAGCATCAAGACACCATGAGTGAAACTGAGCTGGCTCGCAAACTGGGAGTAAGCCGTAAATGCCTGTGGGAACGACGCCAACGCCTCGGCATCCCACGGTCAAAAAACAACTCAACGGCCACCACTGCTAAATAATTCGGCAATATCAATACCGTCAGCACCGACAAACAAAAAGCCCCGCATGCATAAGCTGCGGGGCTTTTTTATTGATAAAACCGGTAACACTCCTCAATCCAAAGCTTAAAATGTTGCTTTTGGTGCCGCTTTGTTACCCCCAAACACGCAAGTGTTACCGTACGAAAACTGTTACCGACCACACCACACGTAACAACTTCTCATCAAATATGTAACCTATCGAAATAACCAAAAGCTATATAAAGGCCACCAAAAAACATATCTACTTGATAAATATAGGTTTTTTACTATTGGCACAAGTCATGCTCTATTAGCGACACAACAAAACAAACAATAAGAATTAAATAACCACCACTAACAACAAGAAATAATAAGAAACAACCATAAAACATAACAACAACAAACAATAAGAAAGAGCAAAACTGATAATAAAAACAACAAATAATAAGAAAGAGAAAAATTAATAATAACGACAAGAAATAATAAAAATAGAAAGAAGTAGATAACAATAAAAAAAGACAACGATAGGCCACGCTAGAAGACAAGAGCAATAAGACAGTAGAATAAAGCGGAACTGACTAGGCAGAGGATGGGATAGCACGCGATATTGGATTAGGGCACGGAAGCACCCCATTGAATGCCATTGCAGCACCTCGGTGCTACCCTCCCAACGGGAAAGCGAAAGCTTTCCCGTTTTGCTTTGCGCGACTTAAAAAGCGAAACACCTTCTCAACACCCTATGGATGAAGAGTCGTACAAACTAACTTGCTCTGCTAAACTCGCCGCTTTCTTGCAACTCACTGCTATTAATTACCTGCGAAGTCGCCATGCTTAAACGCTTGTTAAACCTGATTACCCCCCGATCCAAAGCGCCAGCGAACCAACGCCCCGCCTCCGAAGATCTTGAGGGCGCTAATGTAATTCCTCGCGATCAGCATCCTATTTCGCGCAAAAATATCAGTCCCGCCGCTATCAAAATCATCAAGCAACTGACTGAAGCAGGCTATGCCGCCTATTTGGTCGGCGGTGGAGTAAGGGATTTATTGCTGGGGGGCCACCCAAAAGATTTTGATGTTGCCACCAGCGCCACGCCCGAAGAAGTACGCAAACTATTCCGTGGTGCACGTATTGTTGGGCGCCGCTTTCAAATCGTCCATGTGCGCATGGGACGCGAAATGATTGAAGTCACAACCTTTCGCGGTCACCACGATGAGGCGCGTTCCGAGGAAGGTATGTTGCTGCGCGATAATGTCTACGGCACCTTGGAAACGGATGCCATGCGCCGCGATTTTACCGTCAATGCACTTTATTACACGCTCAAAGATTTCTCGGTCATCGATTACTGCAACGGGATACAGGATTTAAAAAACCGCACACTGCGCATGATTGGTGATCCAGCAACACGCTATAAAGAAGACCCCGTCCGCATGCTACGCGCGCTTCGCTTTGCCGCCAAACTGGGGTTCTCCATTGAGCCCTCTACAGCAAAACCTATCGGCGAACTAGGCGGCTTACTGGTTAATATCTCTGAAGCACGCTTGTTCGAAGAAGTGCTAAAGCTATTTTTGGGCGGTTCAGCGACAGCCACATTTAACTTACTGCGCGAATATGACCTGCTCTGCCATCTATTCCCTGGCGCTGACGATGCGCTCAAGTCCGGTGATGAGCTCGGTGCAGGTCTGATCGAACAATGCATGATCAACACCGATAAGCGCATCCGCGCGGACAAAACCGTCACTCCCGCCTTTATTTACGCAGCCCTGCTATGGCCGGCGATGCAAAAAGAGCTTCAGCACTTGAGCGCCCATATGACACCTGCTGCCGCTTGGTCACAAGCCGGTCAAAACGCCATCAGTCAGCAATTAACACGCACCTCCATACCAAAACGCTTCCTGATTCCCATGCGCGAAATTTGGGATCTCCAACAACGCTTACCCAACCGTTTAGGTATGCGAGCACTGCGTACATTGGATCATCCACGGTTTCGCGCTGCCTACGATTTTTTATTGATGCGTGAAGCGGCCGGCGAGCAGCTCGATGGACTGGGCACTTGGTGGACCCGGTATCAAACGGCCAGCGACGAAGAACGTGAACGCATGGTGAAGGATTTAGGTAAACCTACCAGTGCGAACAAACCTCGCCGTCGCCGCGGGCCACGCAAACCCAAGACAGTTGAAAACTCGGGCGGAAACGAATAACCCATGGCATTGGCGTATATAGGTTTGGGCAGTAACCTCGCACAACCACTCGCGCAGGTACAAACCGCCTTGAATGAGTTAGCCACCATTCCGCTAACTCAAGTCCGCGCACAATCCGCACTTTACCGTAGCCGAGCGATTGGACCAGGAGAGCAGCCCGATTACATCAACGCGGTTGCGTTACTAGAGACACAATTAACGCCACTGGCGTTGTTGGATGCGCTGCAAGCAATTGAACAAACACATCAGCGAGTGCGTATAGAACACTGGGGACCGCGCACCTTGGATTTGGATGTGCTGCTGATCGACAGCCAAGTCATCGTCAGCGAACGCTTAACGGTACCGCATCCTTATTTAACCCAGCGCAATTTTGTGCTTTATCCGCTGGCAGATATCACCCCTAGTTTGCAACTCCCCTGCGGCACTGCACTCACCCAGTTGCTCGCCGAGTGCCCACTCGATGGGCTGGAACGATTGCCCTACAAGGCTTAACGCCTGAAGAAAAAGGAGTCACCGTGAACGCGATGTTTGAAGAACTCGGGTTGGACTTAACCAACCAACAGCTACCACGCTATATCGCGGTGGAAGGTTGTATTGGCGTGGGTAAAACCACCCTTGCACGCAATATCGCCAGCCTCTTTAATTACGATACGCTGCTAGAACAACCTGAAGAAAATCCGTTCTTGGAGCGCTTTTACAAGGATCCAAAATCCACCGCCTTACCCACCCAATTATTCTTTTTATTTCAGCGCGCCAATCAAATACAACAGTTGCGTCAGGATGATATTTTTGAGCCCGTGCGCGTGGCCGATTTCCTGATCGAAAAAGATCAGCTCTTCGCCAAAGTCACCCTCGATGACGACGAATTCAACATCTATCGTCAGGTGTACGACAAGCTACTGATCAATCCACCGCGTCCAGATTTAGTCATTTATTTACAAGCACCGCTCGATGTACTCAGTGACCGGATTCGCCAACGCGGGATTAGCGCTGAACAACACATTAGCAGCGACTACCTCAAAGCACTGAACGATGCCTACACCGAGTTTTTTCACTACTACGATGGCGCACCACTATTAATTGTGAACGCCAAGGATCTAAACCTCGCCAAAAACCGGGATCATTTCAAACAGCTGGTGGAATATATTCTGACCATTAAAAGTGGCCGTCACTATTACAACCCCGTGCCAGTGCTCTAAAACTAGACCACGCACACATCAATATTTGCGAGAAACACCATGCCCTACGGAACCGTCAACAGCACCTCCACGGCCAATACCGCGCTGACCAAAGCCGTCACCATCAACACCCTCAACAAGCTCAAAACAGCGGGCGAGAAGTTTGTGGTGATCTCACTCTACGATGCCCACATGGCCGCCATGGCACAACGCTGCGGCGTAGAAGTAGTATTGGTTGGGGATTCGCTCGGCATGACGGTATTGGGGTTTGACAGCACCATTCCTGTCACCATGGAACAAATGATTTATCACGTGGAAGCGGTGGCGCGCGGCAATAAAAAATCGCTCATTATTGGTGACCTTCCCTTTATGACGTATGCAACGCCCGATGATGCCATGCGCAACTGCACCCGCATCATGCAAGCCGGCGCGCAAATGGTAAAACTCGAAGGGGGAGCGTGGCTCGCCGATACAGTACGTATGCTCGCCGAGCGCGGTGTGCCTGTGTGTGCGCACTTGGGTTTAACACCACAATCGGTCAATAAATTTGGTGGCTTCCGCGTGCAAGGCCGTGATCAAGAAGGTGCCGACAAAATTCTCGCCGATGCCAAATTGCTCGCCGATGCTGGTGCTGATTTATTGGTACTAGAATGCGTCCCCGCCAGCCTCGCCGCACGCATCACCCGCGAAATTCCCATTCCCACCATCGGCATAGGCGCAGGAAAAGATACGGATGCACAAGTACTCGTCATCAACGATATTCTCGGGCTCACCGAACAACCACCCAAATTTTCCAAAAACTTTTTACTTGAAGCCAACGACATTGCTGGTGCAATGCAGAAATATGTTGCGGATGTGAAGACAGGAATTTTTCCGGGGGAAGAGAATACGTTTAATTAAAAAATCGCGAAAATGGGATCAAATTTTCACGCAAAAAAAAAGCCGGTATCAACACGATACCGGCCAAGACCATACTAGATTACAAACAAAGGGGAGTTCCAACTAAACAAGCTTTACCGCAACCGCGCAACTCTTCCTACATCAATAAGCTGACCGCTACTTGAATACCGCTACCAATAATTTCAGTATTCAGCGTCTGACTTACAGGAAGCCGCAGCTACCGGTAACTTCAGTATTGTCCAAAACTCAATCATTGCCAGTTTTTTTATAGCTTTATTTAAATTGTTTGGCGATAAACCCTGTGTATTGATTCGGAATACTTATAAGCACTACTTTCGCACCAGCAACACAACCGCTTCGCTGATTAAACCTTCCAAGCGTACCGCCGTCGTCGAGCGCAGTACATATTCATCCAATAACTTACGCAAGCGACTGAGTTTTGCGCTTGCCGCCATAAATTCTTCCGTGATGGGTTCATAATCCAAATCGTGATCTTGCACACTGAGCTTATTAAGCTCGGACAACTCCGCATGAATGGCACTGATGAGATCGTAAAAATAATCTTTGCGATCTACATTGTTGGATTCCCAAAACGCCTGCTCTAATCCTGCTAATAATTCCTGCAAAATGCGAATAGCTGTAGAAATGCTGTTATTGCTACTCATAACACACCCACCAATTGTTCAGACAAAGATGAATTGAGTATAGAAGAGATTACTTGAGCTGCTAGACTGATGCGTCATTCCTTTTTCCTGTGGGTTTTATGCCGCTTGACCAGCTGTTGTTATTTGTTTCCATGACCTTTTTTGTCTCTGCCAGCCCAGGGCCAGTGATGCTGTCCTGCATGGCTTACGCAGGGCAATACGGGTTCAAAGCGTCACTGTATGGAATGCTCGGTGCCAGTGGCGGCAATGTGGTGCTGATGCTTTTATCTGCCGTGGGCATAGGATTATTGGTCGAGGAATCCACCCATGTCTTTTTGTGGGTACAGTGGATAGGGGCTGCCTATTTAGTGTATTTAGGGGTGCAATTATTTTTCAGTGTACCAACAACCTTATCGACTGCTAGTACCTCTATTCCCACACATCTTTTATTATCCCGTTCGTTTATTATTGCTGTCACCAACCCAAAAGGTTTGTTGTATTTCGGTGCGCTTTTTCCTGCCTTTATTAATCCCGATAAAAATATCGCACCACAATTTGTATTGCTGACCATTATTTTTTTAGTGATGGATTTTATATGGATGGCAATTTATGCCAAAAGCGGGAGCGCATTAATGCAGTGGTTAGAAAAACCCGAACATCAACGCTGGTTTAATCGCATTTCAGGTGGAATGTTGATTGTCGCAGGCATTGCGATGGGATGTGCGAAACTGTAATTTACAAGCGTAATTTACAAACAGTGATTCACAGACGCTCAAATCCTATTTGAGCGCCATGCTACAGAATATTAATTCACCTGCCTCACAATCTCCTGCACGCGCAACAACCCTTCCGCAACCGATGAACCTTGTTGCGCATAACGCAAACCTTGTTGCACAAACATGTTAGCTTTTTGCGGCAATGCGAGCTGTATGTAACTTTGCGCGAGCACTAAATATAAATCGGCGGCGCGACGATCAATGCGTAAACCACGCTCGGCAGTAGCAATCGCATTTTGATAATCACGCGATAAATACTGTGCACGCGCTTGTTTAATCAAACTCTCTACGGCGGAATTAATGACTGGCGCTACTGGTGGGGCAATGACTGGGGCGGGAGCCGTGGGTACAGGCTGCGGCTGCGTTGTCGCAGGCTCAGGTATAGGCTGAGTTTTAGTTTCAGCGCTCCGTGGTTGAGATGGCGGATGGGGTTGATTAACACAACCAAACATCGTCATTGATAGAATGACAATTAAAAAATACAGCGATTGTTTTTTCATGAATCACTAACTCTGGTCATGGCTCACTGCGCTACGCAGCAGGATAGGTTTTGTGTGTGGCGATCATACGCGAGATGCTCTTATTTATCCCCGTTGATCGCTATTCGCGGGTTACAATGGCACACTTTTTTTGCGAGCTAAAGCCCATGCCACAAGGCCATCCTTACGAACTTCTTACTCCCGATTTGGTATTGGATGCAATTGAAAGCTGTGGCTATTTGAGCGACGCGCGCATTTTGGCACTGAACAGCTATGAAAATCGCGTCTATCAAGTAGGAATTGAAGGCGAAAGCCCGTTGATTGCCAAGTTTTATCGCCCTGAACGCTGGACGAACGCGCAAATTCTGGAGGAACACCACTTTACGCAAGCGCTGAAGGACTTAGAAATCTCCGTGGTGCCTCCACTCTTGGATGACGAAGAAAATAGTTTGCGCACCTATCAAGGCTTTCGCTTTGCCCTCTACCCGCGCCAAGGTGGTCACGCACCCAATTTGGATGACTTTGATGCACTTTTGTCGCTTGGACGGACACTGGGTCGCATTCACGCACTCGGGCAAGCACGCCGGTTTGAACATCGCCCTGAACTTAACTTACAAACCTTTGCGCGCGATAGTTATGAGTTTTTAATGGCAAGTGATTTTATCCCCAACTCATTGCGTGAATCCTATCGCACACTGGGCGCCGATTTGTTAGTGCGCTGTGATGCCGTATTCAGCCGTATCAAATACAACAACATTCGCCTGCATGGCGATTGCCACCCCGGCAATATTTTGTGGCGCGATGAAGTGCCACACTTTGTGGATTTCGACGATGCGCGCAACGGCCCGGCGATACAGGATTTGTGGATGCTGCTTTCCGGTGAGCGCGAGCAACAAACCCTACAACTGAGTGAAATTCTGGATGGCTATCGCGAGTTTTGCGATTTTGATCTGGCGGAATTAGGGCTCATCGAAACACTACGGACGTTGCGTATTATGCATTACAGCGCTTGGTTAGCCCGCCGCTGGAGTGATCCCGCCTTTCCTCGTCACTTCCCGTGGTTCAATACGGAACGCTACTGGGGCGAGCATATTTTGGAATTGCGCGAACAATTAGCGGCATTACAAGAACCACCCTTGGTCATTTATTAAGTGCTGCCATGTATACAGTGCTGGAATTATTTAATCCTGCCCCCAATAATGGATGCTTAGGCTTATCGAGGAACCTCTCATGAACGCACCCGCTTTAACGGTATCGGCTCCCGCACTGGTCGCGGATGAACTGTGGGAATCCATCCGCAGCCAAACCCGCAAACAAGCCGAATGCGAGCCAGTACTGGCGAGTTTTCTCTACTCCACCATTCTCAATCACGATACTCTCGAAGCCGCGCTCAGTTTCCACCTCGCCAATAAACTCGACAGTCCTGCACTACCTGCCATGTTAGTGCGCGAAGTGATTGAGCAAGCGATGAGCTCAGATGCCTCTATAGGCGCGGCAGTACGTGCAGATTTAATGGCGGTTAGTGAGCGCGACTCCGCTTGCTGCTCGCTGGTCACCCCTTTGCTCTATTTCAAAGGTTTTCATGCCTTACAGGCTTATCGTATTGCTCATTGGCTATGGCAAGAGGGGCGAAACTCACTCGCGCTGTTTTTGCAAAATCGCATTTCTTCCGTGTTTGCGGTGGATATTCACCCTGCCGCGCGCATTGGCCAAGGCATTATGTTTGATCATGCAACAGGCATCGTCATCGGCGAAACGGCTGTGATTGAAGATTACGTCTCGATTATGCAATCCGTCACCTTGGGGGGCACAGGCAAAGAAGCGGGAGATCGCCACCCTAAAGTCGGTAAAGGTGTACTGATTGGGGCAGGCGCAAAGATTTTGGGCAATATCTCCATCGGTGAATGCGCCAAGATTGGTGCAGGCAGCGTAGTACTCAAAGATGTCCCTCCGCGCGCGAGTGTCGCAGGTGTTCCAGCGCAAATTATCGGTGAAAACCTCTGCGGCCAGCCGGCTCGCGACATGGATCAGATCATTCGCTAGTCAGCGCTACGACAACGAACGGAGGGATTTGCTCGGCAAATTGCTCCCGTTTGCACCAATATAATCACAATGCACCAAAACAAACCGCAAGCCGCCCCAAAACAGCCATTAAATGCGCCATATAACCAAAAATAAGGGCTTGGCCTATTTATTGCTCCAGATATAGTCCACTCTCTGAGGAGCAAATCGCATGCAATACACTAAGCCTATGATTGAGTTGGTGTACGAGATTCGCCGTCGCGTTGATGCTGATACCAAGCCCAGCGTGAAAATGGCCAATCCCGACATGCTAAAGGAATTAGCTGAATTCCATCACCGCACCAAGGACACCGTCACCAAAACACTGATCAAAGAATTGTTATTTTTAGCGGGAGAGGAGTGGCTGGCCTTACTCAATCCGCCAGTACTTACCGAATCCATTTCACTACAGAGCAAACAAGTGGTGAAAGTTTATCGCGGGCAAACCATTTTAGTAGAAGCACATGACGCCATTACGGCGAATGATGTGATTAATCCAGAGCTCTTAAGAGCAACAACACCTGCGGTAAAATCGGTGCGGATGTATCGCGGTCATCCCGTTGATTAGCGACCTCCCATAAAAAAACGCGACCTGCAATAAGCAGTGTCGCGTTTCGTAAAAACCAAAAGACGTTTATTGCCGCTGTTTTAACAAATCACGAATTTCAGTCAGTAACAGTTCTTCCTTAGAAGGCTCGGCTGGCGCCGCAGGTTTCTCTTCTTCTTTACGCTTAATCCGCGACAAAAACTTAATGACCATAAAAATAGCGAAGGCGATGATGGTGAAATCCAACACGGTTTGGATGAATTTTCCATAAGCAATAGTAACCGCTTCTTTGCCTTCGATAATGGCAGGCAATGCTATAGCCAAATCAGAAAAATCCACGCCGCCGATCATCCAACCAATGGGAGGCATGATCACATCGCTCACCAAAGATGACACTATTTTTCCAAATGCAGCACCGATAATAATACCCACTGCCATATCGATCACATTGCCGCGCACAGCAAATTCTTTAAACTCTTTTACAAAACTCATAGTCTTCCCCCGTTTAACCCTCTGGATTGTTTTAATTAAGTGCCATAACAAACCGACGTTGCACTGAGCGTGTTTATACCCGATTGATTCGTGGAAACCAACGAGTATTAGTAAGCGCCGGGCAAATCTATGCCCAATTCATCCCAAAGTGAATCTATGCGGGCTTTAACCGTGTCATCCATCACAATCGGTGTACCCCATTCGCGCGTGGTTTCACCCGGCCATTTATTGGTGGCATCAAAACCGATTTTGGATCCCAAACCAGAGACAGGTGAGGCAAAATCTAAATAATCGATTGGCGTATTTTCAATCATCACTGTATCCCGTGCAGGATCCATGCGAGTTGTCATAGCCCAAATCACATCGTTCCAATCACGCGCATTCACATCATCGTCGGTAACAATGACAAATTTGGTGTACATAAATTGTCGCAAAAAACTCCACACCCCCATCATCACGCGCTTAGCATGGCCGGGGTATTGTTTTTTCATAGTGACAACCGCCATACGATAAGAGCAACCCTCCGGCGGCAAATAAAAATCCACGATTTCCGGAAATTGTTTTTGCAAAATCGGCACAAACACTTCGTTAAGTGCAACTCCTAAAATCGCTGGCTCATCGGGCGGACGTCCGGTGTAAGTGCTGTGATAAATCGGATCGCGGCGATGTGTAATTCGCTCAACCGTAAACACCGGGAAATTATCGACTTCGTTGTAATAACCCGTGTGATCGCCAAAAGGCCCTTCGGGTGCCATATCCTTAGGCGCAATAAAACCTTCCAAAATAAACTCGGCGGAGGCTGGCACTTGTAAGTCATTACCGATGCATTTCACCACTTCGGTTTTATCGCCGCGCAGTAAACCGGCAAAACCGTATTCAGAAAGCGTGTCAGGCACAGGGGTAACTGCACCGAGAATAGTGGCAGGATCAGCGCCAAGGGCAACCGCAACGGGGAAATTTTTACCTGGGTTTTGAATTTGAAATTCGCGGAAATCCAAAGCACCACCGCGATGGGAAAGCCAGCGCATAATCAATCGGTTTTTACCGATTTTTTGCATGCGGTAAATACCCAGATTTTGTCGTTCTTTGTGTGGGCCGCGCGTCACCACTAATGGCCACGTCACTAAAGGCCCCGCATCGCCCGGCCAGCAGGTTTGAATCGGCAATTTATCCAAATCCACCGCATCACCTTCCAGTACAACATCCTGACTTACCGCTTTGCTTAATACCTTGGGTGCCATATTTAATACTTGTTTAAATATCGGCAATTTATCCCAGGCATCTTTAAAACCTTTGGGTGGCTCCGGTTCTTTTAAAAAGGCTAATAATTTCCCCACTTCACGCAGTGCTTCAACGGATTCTTGCCCCATACCCAACGCAACACGCTCAGGTGTGCCGAACAAATTGGCAAGCACAGGAATTTTATAACCCTTAGGATTTTCAAAGAGTAACGCGGGGCCACCTGCGCGCAGTGTGCGATCGCAAATTTCTGTCATTTCAAGATGGGGATCAATCTCGTGTGTAATGCGTTTGAGCAATCCACGGGATTCAAGGAGAGCGATAAAATCACGAAGGTCTTTATATTTCATTCACTGAAAACCAAAAGGGCGAAAAACAAAACGCCTTCCGCCATTGATAATTGACGGAAGGCGTTTTACTTTTCCGCCCTGAATACTACGCAGACCAATCGCTCCTCATAACGAAGGAAACGGTTGGCTAGAACGACTATTTACGCTTCATTGATTGGAAGAATTCGTCGTTAGTTTTGAAATCTTTCAATTTATCCAACAAGAATTCAGTTGCAGGAACATCTTCCATATCATGCAGTAAACGACGCAAAATCCATACACGTTGCTGCTCATCTTCTTTCATCAACAACTCTTCGCGACGCGTGCCTGAACGACGCAAATTGATCGCAGGGTAAATACGCTTTTCGGCAATTTTACGATCAAGATGCAATTCAAGGTTACCAGTACCTTTAAATTCTTCGTAAATCACCTCGTCCATTTTGGAGCCAGTATCCACGAGTGCCGTGGCAATAATACTCAAGCTGCCACCTTCTTCGATATTGCGCGCAGCACCGAAGAAACGTTTCGGACGCTCTAGGGCGTGGGCATCCACACCACCGGTTAATACTTTGCCGGAAGAGGGTATGACGGTGTTGTAAGCGCGCGCCAAACGAGTAATCGAATCCAGCAAAATAATCACGTCTTTTTTGTGCTCAACCAAACGCTTCGCACGTTCAATTACCATCTCGGCGACTTGTACGTGACGAGAGGGCGGCTCATCAAAGGTTGATGCAACCACTTCACCGCGCACAGAGCGCTGCATTTCGGTCACTTCTTCTGGACGCTCATCAATCAACAATACAATTAAATGACATTCAGGATTATTGCGCGTAATGGCCTGCGCAATATTTTGCATCATGATGGTTTTACCGGCTTTGGGGGGTGCCACAATCAAACCGCGCTGACCTTTACCGATAGGCGCAATTAAATCGATGATACGGCCAGTGAGGTCTTCGGTGGAACCGTTACCCGCTTCGAGCAACAAGCGCTCATTGGGGAACAAAGGAGTGAGGTTTTCAAACAGAATTTTGTTGCGGGAGCTTTCTGGTTTATCAAAGTTAATTTCATTAACTTTTAACAGGGCAAAGTAGCGTTCGCCTTCTTTGGGTGGGCGAATCTTGCCCGAAATAGTATCGCCGGTACGTAAGTTAAAACGACGAATTTGACTCGGTGAAACATAGATATCGTCGGGGCCTGCTAAATAAGAACTGTCTGCTGAACGTAAAAACCCGAATCCATCCACCAAAATTTCCAGCACACCATCGCCTGAAATATCCTCACCACTTTTGGCGTGTCGCTTGAGGATATTGAAAATAATATCCTGCTTGCGCGAGCGCGCCATGCTTTCAAGCCCCATTTCACGGGCGATATCAATTAATACTTCGATGGGTTTTGCTTTTAGGTCGGTAAGATTCATAAGAGAGACTTTGTGGATGATTGAGAGTTATTGCAGGGTTGTCGCCGATTGGCGGTTTTAGGTTTACGAACTACTTGAGTTAAAAACTACTGGGTTTAAGAAATTGATTGCGTAATTTTTGCTGTTATTGAATCGCTGAATAAGTTGTTTAATATTTCAGTATTGTATTTACAGATTTAATACAGCTGCTGGCCAACAAATTGAAAACTCATCTGGATGTGATTCTGGTGCGACGCATGTTTAATACAGGGCAAGAACGACAGCAGGGAGTTGGGCTTACTCGTCCGTATGTCATGAACCAAGTAGGCGATTCAAGAAGGAGCAAGCATCAGATGACCAGAGTATAGCGGCAATTTTGGAGCAGTGCAAAAACAAATTAGGCCATCGGGTGATGGCCTAATAAGGTTTAGAGAGCACCGTTAATAAAATCAATCAATTGCGGCTTAGTGAGCGCACCCACCTTAGTGGCGTGGGCTGCACCGTTCTTGAAGATAATTAATGTTGGGATTCCGCGAATACCGAATTTTGCCGGTGTTTCTTTATTGGCATCGACATCTACTTTAGCAATTTTAATTTTTCCCGCGAATTGTTCAGCTAAATCATCGAGAACTGGCGCAATCATCTTACAGGGACCACACCATGCAGCCCAAAAATCGACCAACACTGGCAAATCAGCACTCAAAACATCTTGCGCAAAACTGGCATCGCTAACGTGAACAATAGCATCGCTACTCATAACAACTCCAAACCTTACGGCCATTTAATGATAAGGGATATTCCCCAAAAGTGAGGTCATCATAGGGATTGAGCGCACCTCAAGCAAGGAGAAAAAAGCAATTATCGCCATAAAAACACACTATCCACGCAAGTCGCTTTCCACGTATCTGGCGGCAATATGTATTAATCCAGCCGACTCAAATGCAGCATAAAGGCTATTGAACGTAATCGGTTTGGAGAGGTAATAATTCATCCCGCTCGCAAAAACGGCATCGCGGTGCTCCTGTAGTGCGTGAGCCGTAAGCGCAATAATTGGAATCGCGGGCAAGCCCTCACGCCGCTCATAGTCGCGAATACTCCGCGTTGCTTCAAAACCATCCATTTCAGGCATTTCACAATCCATAAGAATTAAATCATAAGGCATGGGTACATGCTGCACCGCATCACAAGCCTCAACGCCATTTTCCGCAAATGCCGGAGTAATGTGCATTTTCCCTAAGAGCCCTTTGATCACCATGCGGTTAACGGGATTGTCTTCCGCAACCAGTACCCGCAACTGTGCGAACTTGGATAAATCATGAGAACGTTGCTCTCCCGCCGCAATCGGTGCCAGTTCGTGCCCCAAGAGCGCCATTAACTCTTGTCGCAATATTTTTACTGACAGGGGTTTACGCAGTACGGTGTGGATGGCCAAGCGGCGCAATTGCGCTTGATCGTGATACACATCGCTACTACTGAACATGAACAGGGATAACTTTTTAAACTCAGGGGCATCGCGTAGCCATTGCGCTAATTCAAAACCCGTGGCATCGGGCAATGAAAAATCGAAAGCAACAAAATCAAAAGGCTCGCCAGAATGCAGTGCATGCTTTAATTGCGTAAGCGCAACTTTAGCCGATGATGCAACCTCAACACTGACCTGCCAACTGCGGCAGTGATAGTTAATGAATTCGGCTAATTTAAAATTGGTTTCTACTAATAATAATTTTTTATGGGCGAGCTGCAGATTATTGCTGGCAGAGGGCTGCGCCGTCCAATCCGCCACATCTTCTGATTCCAATTCGGCAGTAAACCAAAAGGTAGATCCCTTACCCTTGGTGCTATCTACACCAATAGTACCGCCCATTAATTCAGCAAGACTTTTACAAATGGCTAAGCCCAAGCCGGTGCCACCATATTTGCGCGTCGTGGAAGCATCCGCTTGATTAAAAGAGCCAAATAAATTAGGCGTGCTAGCCACGTCAATACCGATACCACTGTCTTGCACGGCAAAACGCAATAAGACTTTGCCTTGCACGGGTGCCCCCACCAAACCCACTTCTAATGAAACGAAACCCTCAGAAGTAAACTTAAACGCATTGCCGAGTAGATTAATAATAATTTGTCGCAAGCGTGTTGGATCACCTTTAAACCACTTGGGCACATCAGGATTAACGCCACCAAATAATTCTATTTGCCGCTTGTTGGCGGTTGCCCCAAATAATTGAATACAGTTTTCGACTAATTCGTCCAGCTCAAATGTGGTGTTTTCGAGCTGCATTTTTCCCGCTTCAATTTTTGAGTAGTCGAGAATATCGTTAATAATAGTAAGCAGGGTTTCGCCCGAACGATGAATAACATCAATGTAATGCTTTTGGTTGTCATCGAGCGGCGTATCGCGCAGCATTTCCAGCATACCAATCACGCCATTCATTGGTGTACGAATTTCATGGCTCATGGTTGCCAGAAATTGACTCTTAGCGCGACTGGCATCTTCCGCTGCATTTTTTTGACGGCGAGTTTCTAATTTTTCTTCTTTTTCCGATAAGAGCGCCAATTCAATCGCATGACGCTGCTCGATGTCGTCCAATAAGGTTTCGCGCATGTGGTTAATCGCATTCACCACATTGTCCAACTCATCAGGCGCGGCCATGACTTTCAGACGTTTTAATTTCAGAGGTTTGGTGAGCGTTTCCAAGTTTAAGTTGCGCGCATAATTGGCAACCGTTTTCATATGGCGCGTCAACAAGGTATGCACAAGCCACACAATGAATAAAGCAATCACCAGTGTTTTGGTGCCTTGTACTATCACTATGAAAAGTGCGCGCTCCCACAATTTCTCGTAAATACTGCTGAGACTGGCAGTGATAGTAAGTGTGCCCAACTCCTGTTGAGGGGTGCTGGCATCTTCGTAAAGTAATGGATAAGTCCGAATTAAAAATTGACTGCGTTTATTTTCAAGATCTGCTGGATTGTAATTATCGTTAGTGGCGACAAGCGTTTGCTTGGCATTATTCCAATCGTGCCACTCCACACTGACTTGCACAACATCGGTAACATCCAGCACGCTATTCACTTGAATGTTGAGTTGCTCTTGGTCAAAACCCCATAAGCTTTTGGTAATACTCGCAAGCGTACTAATACGCACTTGATCCAGACGCTTTTCCAACGCTGCAACGTCGTCATTAAAACTGCTGTGTAATTGCCACAAAATAGCAATCAATGTAATTACCGAGCTACTGATAATGATGAGCCCAAGTAATCGTGAAGCTATTGGATTTTCACGCATGTAGCGTCTGATGTTGAGCATAAAGCGCGACCGCTAACAAAAGAGGGGATTTTGAAGCTACTTTGTATTGAGAGATAGCTATTCCGTAGGATTGAGTGTAGCAGTAAAAAACCTCATCGCATGCAGGTAATAATGAGTTATACCGCAGAGTATGCGTGCCTTTACCGGCATTCACGCTGAATTTGACGACAATCTTTGTGCCCGCCACGCCCCATTCACTGTGCGATGGTATCGCAAACTGCCATTAACAAGAAACCATCGCACAGGCTCATGGGGTACAAAGATGTGACCTAAAACTCGATGTAAAGCAAAGGTAAATTAATGGGATTTATCCGGTTTTTTCGGCCCCCCAGGTTTACCCATTGCAACGGTTTTAGTTGCTGGATCGGTGGGTGTTGGATGATCCGCCCTGGCTTTAGCGACTGCCGCCTTAGCTTTGACCAGTGTTTCAGATGCTTCTGCTCGGGCTTCACGCATTTTTTTAATCGCCAGATACGTACTATTGCGCATACGGCTTAGCGCGAGCACCAATTGATCCAACTCATTGCGCGTGTTTAATGCTATGCCATCGGTATTAATAGGCGAGTCCTGCCCAGTAGAAATATCTTGTGCAGACACTGTTAGTTTTTTTATCGGCGAAATCAATTGACTGCGAATAAACCAGAACGCAAAAACTAATGACAGTACCACCAACCCAACTTCCAAAGGGCCAATAAAGCTCATGAGGTTAGCAGAGAGCGAGTGTGTTGGAATGCGCACGCTAATAACACCCGCCACATCACCTTCTTTAAAACCAAACCCATTTTCTTTGCCATAACGGTTGATAACATCCGCCGGCGCTTTCGCCGGATCACCATGACAACTAATGCACGCCGCCTTATGAAATACGGCTTGCGCATAACGATATTCACCCTGTACAAATTCCGCATATTCTTTTTGGTTGTTGGTGCGAATAATCGCCAAGGCTGTTTGTTCAAAAGTATCCGGTTTATTAACAGGATTCATCACATTATGAGAGGTCATTCGGAATTTTGCGGGAGAGGTCGATTGCGCCACCGCCTCTGAAAATTCCCGCTGCGCCAATGCCGGATTTTTAGAATAAAAATGGATTGGCTCATCGGGCTTAGCAGCCGAAGTAACCGTCATTTCTCCCAGATAACTATTTCCAGAGTTATCTTTTACCCACACACGTCCATGCTGTGCAACCCAAGCACCAAACGCTTCCACATTTGCCACTACGGTTTGCGCTTGTGCTTTTAATTCTTGCTGATACACATTTTTTAAAATCAAAAAATAAGCGGCGCCATTCATGCCGAGAATAACAAGTACTAGCAACATAAATTGCGCAGAAATAGATACACGGCTGCGTTTCATTGATGAGATTCTCTTAACAAGATGTTAGCGAATATAGCCTGACTGCAGCTGCAGCAAGAGTTGATCGGCATGTTCTGCAAACTGACGTCGCTCAACAGGATTATCGAGCTGAACACTGAGTGAGTAGGCGTATTGACGTAAACCAGACGGGCCTGTTTTGCCGGTTTTGAGCCACTGCTTGAAAATATCTTCTGCTAACTCCAACCCGACAGGACCAACAAACTCAACAAAGAGCGCATCCAACTGTTGCACCATGCGCTGAACTACCGGCAAAAGCACTTTAGCTTGTGCCTGCACGGCCAGACGATTGGATGATTGAGGTACTGATGAGACGGTTTGATGTTTAGAACCGCTACGGCTGGCAGAGCCGGACGCAACGGTATCCGGTGTTTTAAATACACGTGGCATATAACCTCCTTGAGCGATGAATTAAAGCAGCTTGGCATTTCCGAACCCATTCCATTTGAGGCCACACATCAAATGCTTCTGCTACGACACTCTCTAGTTAAGTAAAAACTGGGGGAGTCGCAAAGACTATTTTTCTATAAATCTCGGGTTTTAAGAGCCTTTCACTCAAAACTGACGCCTCTTTTCGCATTCAGCCCCAATATGGCATTTAAGACCTTATTTTCAGCAAAAAAACCAGTAAAAAAGTATGCGCGGGGCGGACAAAAACAACACAAAAATAGTCGATGCAGATAACTTGTCTTACCTATGCGACAACATTTCTATCCATGAAAGGCACCACAATCCCCCCGAAAAGAGCCAACACATAAAAAGCGGCAGGCGAGTCGACAAAACCCGCTATTTTTTAGTGCAAGATGTATTACAATGCGCCACCAATCTTGGGGCAGCGATTTTTGACGTTATGCCAGCTCCTGACATTCCCCCACCCCAAATAGATTCCCCACCACAGCAACCCGGTAATTGTCCGTTGCTAGTGCGTGTGTGATGGGCTGGGTCATGGCTACAAGTGTGTTGGCTCTGCGGCGAGCTGTATGCGCTAATTTTTTATGATGCAATCTCAACAATCCGGTTCTGGAGAAAGAGTGGATGAGCATGTTTAAGAACACCCAAAGCACAACAACTTTGCACCGCGTGAAATACTGGGCACTGGCAGCAAGCTGCTCATTAAGCCTTTGCATATCCACTCAGAGCATTGCGCAACCTGCCGTGGCACCGGCGGCAGTGACTGAAATTGCTCAACCCGCTCTTTTTGACGCTATTAGCTCCCGCGCTAAATTACTGGCCAAGCGTGAATACAAACCTGTTGAGGCCAACATTCCCGAAGCCTTGGCCAACATGAACTACGACCAATACCGCGCTATACGCTTCCGCCCAGAAGCATCGCTGTGGCACAACGAATCCCTCTTTGAGATTCAGCTCTTCCACGCAGGCTTTTTGTATCGCGAGCCTGTGGTTATTCATATGGCGACGGATGGGACAGATTCATCGCTGCAATTCAAGCAAGAGTTTTTCAACTACGATGGCCCCGCTGCGCCTTTAGCGGGCGTAGCGCCTAGCAATATAGGATTCGCCGGTTTCCGCATTCACTACCCACTCAATAGCAACGACTACAAAGATGAATTTGTGGTCTTTCAGGGCGCCTCTTACTTCCGCATGGTTGGCCCTGGCTTGGTGTATGGTTTATCAGCGCGCGGTTTGGCGATCGACACCGCCGAGCCCAAAGGCGAGGAGTTTCCGGTCTTCCGTGAATTTTGGTTGATCAAACCCAACCCCACCGACACCCATATGGTGATGTACGCACTCTTGGATAGCCCATCAGTGACCGGCGCATATCGCTTTGAAATCATGCCCGGCGCTCCGACCGAAATGGCCGTTGAAGCTCGAATTTTTGCGCGCAAAGACATTCTCAAAGTCGGTATAGCACCGCTGACTAGTATGTATATGTGGGGTGAAAACCATACCCGTTATATCGATGATTTCCGCCCCGAAGTTCACGATTCAGACGGCTTGTTAATGGCGGCCTCTAATGGCGAGTGGATTTGGCGCCCCATCAGTAATCATCGCGGCTTGCATGTGTCATCCCTTAGCGATGAAAACCCCAAAGGTTTCGGTTTATTACAACGCGACCGTGACTTCGATCACTACATGGATCTGGAAGCCAATTACGAGCGCCGTCCCAGCATGTGGGTTATCCCCGAAAACAACTGGGGCAAAGGCCGTGCCGAATTAGTGGAAATCCCGAGCGATAGCGAAGCCAATGACAACGTCGTGGCTTACTGGGTGCCCGAAAAATCCATGAAAGCTGGCTCCAGCCAAACTTACAAATATCGCTTACGCAGTTTTGACGATCGTCTGCCCGAACACGTGGGCGCCAAGGTCATTCGCACACGGATTGGCTGGGGGGCAAACCCCGCGCAAGCTAACCCACCACCCCGTAGCAAGCGTAAATTTGTGATTGATTTCCGCGGTGGCGAGCTGGACAACCTGTCTGCTGATGCGCCTTTAGTGGCCGAACTGCAAAAAAATGCTGGCACGATCAGTGAATTAGCCGTAAGACAATTGCCGGATAAACGCACATGGCGCGCCTCGTTTAAGTTAGACCCAGAAGGCAATACTCCCGCCGATATGCGCCTCTTTCTGAAATTACGCGACCAACGCCTGACTGAAGTCTGGAGCTATGTTTGGTATCCTGACGCGATTTAATGATTAGCACCCTTGCCATTCCCCGCCCATCATCTATTACTCGGGGATATGGCAAGGCGCATCTTCCTGACATTATTGATATTTTATCCATAGGCTGTTGTTTGTATGACTGAGGCTACCAGAGCGCCCGCTGATTTTTCACAGTTGCCCGAAAATAAGCTCCATATACCCGGAAAATCACTGCGCCGTTACATCTACGCCCTTCTAGGCATGGCTACCGCCATCACTGGCGTGTACATCATGTTTGATATTTTGCGTGCAAATGATTTAACCACGCTAGAAGCGGTCATTCTGGTGCTCTTTTCCATCAGCTTCTGCTGGATCAGTCTCGCCTTTTGGAGCGGAGTCTTTGGCTTTATTTTGCAAATGTTGCAGATAGATCCTCTCACCCTGAAATCAGTGAAACACATTCAGGAAGATACTTCCCCCATCACCACCCGCACAGCCATCGTTATGCCGGTGTATAACGAAGATACTCATCGAGTAATCGCCGGTTTTGAAGCAACTTTACGGTCATTAGAAAAAACCGGTGAAATTGCCCATTTCGATTTTTATTTGCTGAGCGACACCACCAACCTAACCGTCGCACAAGCGGAACTGGATGCATGGCAGCAATTTACCGAGCGCTTAGGTGATTTAAGCAAACAAGTGTTTTATCGCCGCCGACTCAAAAACATCGCGCGCAAAGTAGGTAATCTCGCCGAGTTTTGTCAGCGCTGGGGCGCCAACTACGAGCACATGATTGTGCTCGATGCCGATAGCATTATGCGCGGCGATTGCCTGCTAAAAATGGTGCGCGCCATGCAAGCCAACCCACGTGCTGGCTTGATTCAAACGGTGCCCATTCCCGTACGCCAAACCACCTATTTTGGCCGCTTTGTGCAGTTTGCAGCCGTGCTCTATAGCCCCATGCTCGCCACTGGCATCGCTTTTTGGCAAACCGATGCTGCCAACTATTGGGGGCACAATGCCATCATCCGTATGCGCGCTTTCATCGACCACTGTGGCCTACCCACCCTGCCGGGTAAAGCACCCTTTGGTGGCGATATCCTCAGTCATGACTTTGTGGAAGCCGCTATGTTGCGCCGCGCCGGCTGGGATGTATTTTTACTGGCGGAACTAGAAGGCAGTTACGAAGAAGTTCCTTGCAACATTATTGACTACGCCAAACGTGACCGTCGCTGGGTGCAGGGTAATATCCAACACCTCGGCATTTTGGATACCAAGGGGTTACACCCTATCAGCCGCTTGCATTTTTTGCTGGGCGCCGTGGCTTATATCACCTCATTAATTTGGTTGTTAATGCTAGTACTCAGTACTGCCGATGCCGTAGTGCGCGCGATAAACAGCAATGTCTATTTCACCGATGTCTACCAGCTTTACCCCAACTGGCCCATCGCCAAAACGGAGTTGATAGTGGCGCTGATTTTGTTGACGACGGTGTTATTGATGGGACCTAAAGTACTTGGTGTCATCGTTGCATTCACTCATCGCCGCAAACAATTTGGCGGGGCACGTGCTATTGCGAAAGGGTCGATTGTAGAAACACTCTTTGCCGTTCTCATCGCACCGATCATGATGGCTTATCACGCCTACTTTGTGATTTCGGTATTACTCGGTTTTAAAGTGAATTGGGATTCACAGGATCGCGAAGGTCGCTTGTTACCCTGGGGCGAATGTTTTGCCCGCACCTCGCGTATGACCCTAGCCGCGCTAGCATGGGGTGCTCTAACCTATGAATACGCGCCGGTATTTTTCTGGTGGTTAATGCCCGTATTAACCGGCTTGGTATTAGCCGCGCCAATTGTGCGCTATTCCAGCAGCTTGGATTTAGGCCGCAGCACCCGCGAGCATAAAATCTTTTTAAGCCCAGACGAAACTCATGATGACCCGGTATTAACGCATCTAAAAGAATTGCTCGCGATTGAACACCCACCACTACCAACACCCGCCGGCATTCCCGAATTACCACCCGATAACTGGTGCCACATGCCACACCGCGATATCGATGAGTATGTAACAGTAAATAAGCACCATTGATCACCAATCGGTGCGAGCAGCTGTTTCTCTGTAGATTCGAGTTATAGCATTCGGCGGTGTTGCAGTGGAATACAAATACGCCAATGGCACCCCCTAGAAAGACACCTTTCGCGCCCTTGATGGTAAAAGCCTAACAATGTGGTGATAAAAGTCACCACCAAACATTTGGCTCAATTTTTAGAGGATTTGGGAAATTTTTAAAACGTATAAAAGCAAGTGTTTATGCTGGCACTAAAAAGCCCGCAAGATGACTACCAGTTAATTTACAGTTGGTAGAAATACCTATCCGGTTCAAAGTGTCGCACACATAAAATCATCATTTGATTAAATATCGCCCCCTCCCACACCTTATTTGAGAATTGCGTCACATTTTTGTTAATTCTCCCTAAACCTTTTCCTCGCCAAAGGGATTAAAACTCAGTTATTGCGATTTGAGCTTGCTAGGCACCTTTCTTTGTCGCTCGCTCCTGTCGCCTCACCCATTATTTATTACTTTGGTACCTCAGGAGCTTGAACATGGTTGGCGTAGTCAGTGGAAACGGATTGGGTTTATTCAACACCTCATTGGATTTGCTAGGGAATGCTCACGGCAACCCCACCAGCCTTGGTCAAGCCAAAGGGTCAGCTTACGTCAATGCTGCTACCGGTAACCTATCGGTTCAGTTTCTGGATGAATCTCTATCTGGTAAGGGTGCTGATTTATTTGCACTGCGCACCTATAACTCTTTAGGCGCTATCGCAGACGGTGATGCAGATGCTTGGCGCTGGAGCGGTGAAAAGAAGCTTGTACTATCAGGCACTCGCAATACGGCAGGTAGTACAGTAACGCGAACTTTGGGTGATGGCAGCAGTACTGTTTTCACATGGGATGCAACCAGTGCTCGCTATTCGTCAACAGATGGTTCGGGCGCTCACAACATTATTACCTGGAACTCCAGCTCGTCTGAATGGGAAGTCAAAGAAGACGGATCAACGACCACTGAGTTTTATGATGGCACAACCGGCTGGATTAAACGCAGCCGTGACAATACTGCCACCAATGTTGGTTTTGACTATGCTTTCACGGCTAATAAATTAACGTCTTTAATCGATATTGACAGCCTTCAGCGTTTTGATTTTGTGTACGAAGGTTTTCAAGGCAGACTTTCTGAACTAAGAACTTACTCGGTTGATGCACTTGGTGCTAATGGGCAATTACTCAAACAAGTGAGTTATGAGTATTACCAATCAGGTGCTCAAAGTGGAATGCTGAAAAGCGTGACTACCGATTTAACACCCACAGAGCTTGCAGACAATAAAATTTACGTCACCAGTTATGAATACGATACCAATAAAAGGCTAACCAAAATTGATCAAAGTGTGAATGGTGATGGCACCAGCGCAAGCTTTGAATACTATGCTGATGGCCGCGTATGGAAGGTGATCGATCAAACTGGCATAACAACTTTCACTTATGACATTCCATTTACCCATATCTCTCCAGATGTACCTCAAGCTATTACCCGTGTATCCAATGAGCTGGGCAACACATGGGAATATCGCTATCAAAAATCAAATGGCTATTTACGCCGTTATGAGTCAACCGCTGTTGGTGGTACAAAACAGTCCGCAGAATATACTTATGACACCAGTGGTAATGTCAAAACCATTACGGATGGCCGCAACAATGTCATCACTTATGATTATGACGTCAATGGTAATCGCACCAAAGAAGTAGATGGTTTAGGCAATACAATTACTCGCACGTTTGGTGCAGCTAATCGTGTATCAACGGAAACCCGCTACTCTGACACTTCACTCACATCAACATTACCCATAAAAGCCGAAACGACACGATACGTCTATGACACCGCAAATCGGTTACGGTTTGTGATTAGCCCCGAAGGGCGAGTAAGTGAAACCCGCTACAACTCACGTGGTCTAGTGACATCAACCCACCAATATGCGGCCACTTCTTACACAGGAAGTACAGCAACACTTACTGATCTAACAAATTGGGTAACAGCGGCAACAACCGATAAAACACAAATTCAATTATCCGAATTTGCTTATGACTATCGTGGAAATTTGATTAAAAAAACAAGTTACGCCAAAACAGATGTGTCAGGTAATGGCGTTTTCGATACTGCAACAGATATAGCTGAATACACTTACAGCGCGCATGGACAACTATTACAAACGATAAGAACCACTGGTGCCATTATTAATGATGTTAATGGTGGTAAAACTCGTGCCACTCGAACCGTGTTAAGCAGTTCGCTCTATGATGGCATGGGGCGTCAGTTTGAAGTTACACAGACAAGCACTAATCATCTAAATGAAGTATTTACCAGTATCACCACTACAGAATACGCAGGGCCGAGTATCACTGTAACTAACAAGGTGAACGGTATTCAAACGCTCACCACAGTCAGCACTACAGATGCATCAGGGCGCCTTACAAGCCTCAGTCAAAGCGGTAGTAATGGTGCGGGCACTAATAGTACTCGTATCACTAATTACTACTATGATGCAGCCGGTCAGTTGCGCATGACGCAAGACCCTACTGGTGCACGCACCTTCCTGTTTTATGACGCCGCAGGACGTGTGAATGGCAAAGTCGATGCAGCAGGCGCGGCAACGGTTTACACCCACGATGCCGATGGCAGAGTATTAACTGAAACTCGTTACGCCAATGTCACCAACCCGAGTGGTTGGTTTAATGGCGCAACGGTTACTGAAGGCGGGCTCAGTATTGGTACCAGCGGTACTAATATCATCATCGATGCTACTAACGACCGCAAAACCACCTACACCTACGATGCAGCTGGCCGCCTGCTAACCACCACGGTTGATGGTGCCGCAACCATTACTAATACCTACGACGGTGCGTCGCGCCTGATCAAGACCCAGCAGGGTGATCGCATTACCCGTTATTTCTACGACAAAGACGGTAAGAAAATCGGCATGTTGGATGCGGAGCGTTATCTAACACAATACGTGTACGACAGCGCTGGACGTTTAACGGTCAGCCTGCGTTACGGTGAGATTGCCGCGAGTGTCGCTCAGCAAACATCAGGTAGTTTCGATAGCATAAGAACAACCGTAAATAACGGTGCCCGTTTAAGCACCTATTATTTTTATGATGCAGAAGGCCGTCAGGTTGGTACGGTGAATGAGCAAGGATTCTTAACAGAAACTGTTTACGATGCTGCGTTGAATCAGCGTAAAACGGTTCAATATAAAACGGCCGTTACTATTGCGGAATCCAACACGTTTGAAATTCTCGAAACGCTGGCCGCCGTTAAGGCTCGCGCAGGTTCTGCTAACACCACAACAATTCAATACGACACACTTGGCCGTCTCGATACCGTTACCACACAAGACGGCTCTATCAGCCGTAATATTTACGACGCGACTGGTCGTTTAGTTCGTAATATTCAAGCAGAAGGCACCAGCGATCAACGCGCTAGCCGTACACAATACAATGCCTTTGGTGAAGTCACTGGTGTAGTTAGCGGTGTGGGTGAAGCAACGCTTATCGCTTCCGCAACCGATGCACAAATCACCACGGCCATTACCAACTATGGCACCACCATTCAGTACGATGGAGCCGGTAGAAAAGTCACCGAAATACAACCCAACGGCCAAAAGACTTTCCTGTTCTATAACGCCGCGGGGCAACTAACCTATACCGTGAATGCACTCGGCGAAGTAGCCAAAACCCTTTACAACGCCTTTGGGCAAGTCAAAGAGGTTTATGTTTTCGCCAATCGCATAACACCCGCTAACTTAGCGACCATCACCACAGGCGGTTTGGACTCTACGATTACCGGTAAATTACCCGGAGGTGACTGGCCAAGAGACATTCACACATTCACCAGCTACAACAAGCTTGGAATGGTGAGCTCTGTTAATGCCAATGATGCAATCACTAATAATACCTACAACATCTACGGTCAGTTAGAAACCGCCACCCAACGTATCTCGTCCACCGCCAACACCGTCACTCGTTTTAATTACGATTTACTCGGGCGCATCAAAAACACCATACGCGATGATGGCGGCTTAGGCGCCACCAACAGCGTTATTTACGATGGTTTTGGTCGGGTTCGTTACACGACTGACGCCAATGGCAGAATCACCGAAACCAAATACAACCTCAATGGCCGTGAGATAGAAATTCTCGATCCGCTAGGTCGCTCACGCAAAACTCAAATAGACACACAAGGCC